>ERZ761607.2247-NODE-2247-length-21479-cov-100.735530_pt1 | contig 21479 bp, 8 predicted proteins | sample MGYA00511164_ERZ761607 | MGnify/ENA primary metagenome ERZ761607 (study PRJEB28899, sample SAMN02445080) | bioreactor sludge metagenome | biome: EBPR sludge | place: Australia: Brisbane, Thorneside Wastewater Treatment Plant | collected 2011-06-22 ... | reverse complement strand
CTGGCTGCGTGCAGCTCGGCGTCGGCAGCGGCGACCGCCTTGGCGGCGACGTCGAGGCGGCTCTTCAGCGTCGTGTCGTCGAGCGAGAACAGCGCCTCGCCCTGGCGGACCGGCTGGTTCGGGCGGACGTGGAACGTGCGGATGACGCCGTCGAGCGGCGCGGCGACGATCAGCGCCTCCTCGGGAATGACCTCAGCCGGCGCCAGCGCGCTCTGGCGCACCGGCAACAGGCAGAGCAGCGCCAGTGCAACCAGCGCGAGGCGCCTGCCGCTGGTGCCTGGCCGCCAGTTCCAGCGCCGCTTGCCGCCCACCAGAACGCCCCAGCAGTAGCCCCAGGTGCCGGCCAGGCGGACGAGTTGCGCGGCGATTGCCGGGTCGGGCGGGGCGTCGAGCAGGAACACCACGGCGGCGGCCGGCTCGCGCTGGCGGTCGGCCAAGCGCAGGAGCCACGGGCCGGCCGGCCACCACTCCTGCCAGCCATCGGCAATCTCGGCCGGCAGGTCGGCGTCGGCGGCGGCGACCCACAGCGGCCCGTCGCCGGCAGGCAGCGTCGCCAGCCACGCAGCGGCGCGGCGCAGCCAGACGAGATAGGGCGAATCCTCGCTGGGCAGGGCGAGGCCGGAGACGGCCCGCAGCGACCAGGCGGCATCGAAGACCAGCGCCTGCCGGAAGCCGAGCAGCGGGTAGGCGTCGTTGGCGATCGAGAAAGCCAGTGCGGCGGCGGAGTCGGCCGCCCGCGCACGTTCCTCGAGCGCGGCGACGGCGAGCAGCAGTTGCGGGTGCGGCAGTGCCGCCGGTTCACTCAAGGAGCGAAGGGGAAGCGGGCGACGCCGCTCATGCCGGCGAGCAGTTCCGCCGGGCGGCCGTCGATGCGCGCCTCCAGTTCGACGGTCTGGGCGACCGCGTCGACGCGGGCGTTGATCGCCGTCACCCTGGCGGGATAGGTCCTGCCGGTCTCGTTGACTGCGACCTCGAACGCCGCGCCGGTCTTGAGCTGGCGCAGGTAGGTCGAGGGAACGTTGAGGCGCAGTTTGAGCGGGCCGTCGCCGACCAGGTCGACGAGCGGCGCGCCGGCGGCGACCCCCTGATGCTGCCGGACATGCACGCGGGCGATGCGGCCGGCGAAGGGCGCGGCGACCGAGCAGTGGCCGGCCTGGGCGCGGGCCAGCGAGACGGCACCGGCGGCCCGGTCGACGTTGGCCTGCGCCGTCGATACTTCGAGGTCGCCGGCGGCGTTCAGCTTCTTCAGGCCGGTCTTGCCGGTCAGCGCGTCGCGGGCCGCGGCCAGTTCGGCGTCGGCCATGCGCAGCCGGGCCTGCGCCTCGCCGCACTCGAATCCGACCAGGAGCTTGCCCTTGGCCACCGGCTGGCCGAGCGTCGCGTCGAGGCGGTCGATGCGCGCGGCGGTCTGGGCGACGAGCGTGGTTTCCAGTTCCGGTGCGAGCAGGACGCGGATCGCGTTGCCTTCGGCGACCGGTGCGGCGGCAGCCGCCGGGACAATCGGCGCCACGGTGGCAGGCGGTTTCGCGGCGGGCGGCAGCGGGGCTTGCGCGCAGGCGAGCGCCGGCAACAGGGCGATCAGGGTGGCGAGACGCACCACGTCAGCCGGCGGCCTGGGCCGGCGCCGGCGTTTCCGCGGGGCGCAGGCCGGCCTTTTCCCAGTCGGCCATCGTCTTGCGGATTTCGCCGGCCAGCGTCTGGATGTCGTGGCTTTCGATGGCGTCGGGCATGACGTCGTAGCCGATCGAATTGTAGAGCCGGCCCCACGCGGCCTGGGCGTTCGAGTAGGCGGCCTGGCGCTGATAGCGGGCAAGCAGCCAGCGTGCCTCGGCGCGGATGACTTCGAGTTCGGAGTCGACCGAAGTGCTGGCCGCCGCCTTGGCGTACTGCAGCAGGCGGCCATCGACGCGCATGATCTCCTCGGCGAAGTTCAGCTCGGAGAGCGCCAGTTCGTAGCGCTGGCGGCCGACATGGACCTGTGTCAGGATCGCCATCGACAGTGCGATGCGCCGCGTTTCGTCGGTTCTCTCCTGGTTCGCCTGGGCCTCGTCGAGTGCCGGCCACTGCAGCAGTTTGAGCAGGTTGAACGAAAGCCGCAGGCCGGCTTCGCTCCAGTTGTTGTTGTAGAGGTACTTGTTCGAGTCGTAGAGCGGGCCGGCTTCGAGCGACAGGTTGGGCCAGACCTGCGCCTTGGCGATCCTGATGTCGTTGGCGGTGACGCGCTTGCGGTACCACTCCTCCATGATCTCCGGGCGCCGCTCGAGGGCGATGAGCTCGAGCGTCTCGGCGTCGGCGGGCAGCGCCGCGACGATCGGTTCCTCGGTGTCAGCCAGCACGAACGGCGTGCCGGGCGGCAACGACATCAGCGCCGCCAGTTCGGCGCGGGCGAACTCGAGGTCCTGGCGGCGCAGGTTCATCAGGCTCACCGCGTCGAGCAGCGCGCGCTGGTAGGCGAGCGCCTGCTGGCGGGGCAGCAGGCCCTGGTCCTCGGCCTTGCGCGCGGCGATCAGAGCCTTGCTGGCGCGGGCAACCAGATCGTTGACGTCGTTGATCAGGCGCTGCGCGCCGAGCGCCCGCCAGTAGGCGTTGCGCACGTCCTGCAGCACATTCTGCACGACCTTGCGCCGGCGTTCCTCGGCCATCAGGATCTGGTCGGCCTTCTGCTGCGCGCGGTAATACGAGACGCCGAAGTCGAGCACGTTCCACGACAGCGTCAGGCCGGCCAGACGGCGGTCGTCCTCGGTCGCGGTGGACGGGCGCAGGCTGACGGTGCCGTCCGGCTTGCCGGTGGCGACGTCGATGCCTTCGGAGATGCCGCCGGCCGTGTTGCTGCGGCTGAGATAGCCGGCGTTGGCGACGAGCCGCGGCAGCATGTCGAATTTCGACACGTCGTACAGGCTGCGCGACAGTGCGCTCTCCATCAGCTTGAGCCGGTAGTCGAGGTTGTACTTGAGCGCCCGCGCCGCCGCCTCGTGGAAGGAGATCGGCCCGGCTACCGGTTCCTGCTCGGCGAACATCTTCTGGCGGTCGCTGGCGATGCGATTCCTGATCTCGTCCTGCGTGTAGGGCGTCGGTGTCAGCGAGCCGCAAGCGCAGAGCAGAAGTGAGGTGCCGAGCAGCGCGGCGAGGGTTGTTCTCTTGTGGGTCATGGGCGCGTCGTCGTCATGAAATTCGTCGGATGCCGGTGGCTGCGCCTGGCGGCGCGAAGTTCACCCCGGCCGGCTTGAGGCGTTGCGCCGCCAGCTGCAGTTGCTCGCGGAAGGAGGGTGCGGCGCCGACGCGGGCGGGCGCCGGGGCGGCAACCGCCGGCGCCTCGGGGTTCGCGGTGAGCTGCCGCGGATCGGCCGGCAGCCACGACGGGTCGGCAAGCTGGCCGTCGGCGGCGAGGGAAGTGACGCCGTGGCGCTGGCGCACCGTCATGTCGTCGACGCGCGTCTCGGTGGCGAGGTCGAGTACCGTTTGCCCGACGAACTGGCCGCCGACCCTGCCCAGGCTGCGGCCGAGCGAGCGCGCCTCGACTTCGGGCATGAGGCGACGGCGCAGGTCGCTGCCGTCGTCATCGAAGCTGGCCGTCTGGGCCTGGCGCTGCACGTTGGGGCGGATGTCAGTGCCGTCGGAGCGGATGTTCGAGACGATGAGCTGGCGCTGGATGGCGTCGACGATCCGTTCGACGAAGATCGCCGGCTCGACTCCGGGCAGTGCCGTGCGGTGCAGCTCCGTGTGCGCGTCGTCGCCGAAGTGGGGACCGACGCCAGGGTCCTGGTAGAGGGCGACCATGTCGAGCGTGACGGTCAGTTGTGCCTCGTCGGTGCCGCCGGCGGCATCGCGCAGCGTGTAGGTGAACACGTCGCTGAGGATGCGACCGGCACCGGCGGCATTGAGGACGTCCTGGTTGGCGGTGTCGATGGTGTAGGTCCATGAGCCGTCGGCGTTCAGCAGCAGCGTCCCGTACCGACCGGCAAGCGCGGTGCCGACCTGGCCGGCGGTGCCGCTGCCGGCTTCCGCGCCGGTGCGGATGGCGCCTACCGTCCTGGTGTCGCCGGCATCGATGTCCGTGTCGTTGGGCAGCACGTTGCCGCTGCTCACCGGGGCGGCGCCGGCGTCGGTGGCCAGGGCGACATCGTCGGCGGCGATCGGGTTGTCGTTGGCACCCTGGATCGTGACGGTGAGGGCCGCGGTCGCCGTCGCCCCGGCGGTGTCGACCACCGTGTAGGTGAAGATCTCGCTCAGCGTATCGGCGGGCGTGCGCAGCGCCTCGACCGCCGGGTTGGCGTTGTCGATGACGTAGGTGTAGCCGCCGTCGGCATTCAGCGTCAGCGCGCCGTAGGCGCCGGCCAGCGTGCTGCCGGCTGCGACCGCCGTACCGCCGCCGATGGCGAAGGCGGCAACCGCCCTGGTTTCACCGAAGGCGACGGCGTCGACGTCGCTGTCGTTGGTCAGCACGTTGCCTTGGGCGTCGGTACCGGCAGTCGCGTTGGCGACGCCGCCGGCCTCGACCGCCGTGCCGGCGTCGCTCGCCGCCACCGGGTTGTCGTTGGCGCCGCGGATGGTGACGGCAATCGTCGCCTGGTCGGAGGCGCCATGGATGTCCGCTACGGTGTAGGTGAAGAAGTCCTGCCGCGTATCGCCGCTGCTGCGCAACGCCTGCACCAGCGGGTTCGCGTTGTCGACGCGATAGATGAAGCTGCCGTCGGCCCGCTGCGTCAGCCAGCCGTAGGCGCCGGCCAGTTCATTGCCGATGCTGCCGGCGTTGCCGCTGCCCGTTTCAGGGCCGGTGCGGATGGCGACGACGCTGAGCGCGTCACCTTCAAAATCGAAGTCGTTGGCGGTGACGTCGCCGGCTGGGTCGATGCCGGGCGATCCGTTGGCGATGCCGCCGGCCTCGACGGCGAGCGGCAGGTTCGGCAGGGCGATCGGTGGATTGTTCTGGCCGCGAATGCTGATGGTGATTTGCGCGAGGTCGGTCAGTCCGCCGGTGTCCCTGAGTTCGTAGGTGAAATGGTCCTGGACGACGGCGGTGGGGGCAAGACTCGCCGTCCGCGCGAAGTCGACCTCGTAGAGGTAACTGCCGTCGGCGCCGATGTTGAGCCAGCCCCAGGTGCCGTTGACCCGCTGGCCAGAGCCGCTCGATGTGCCGGGCGCGACGGCCGTCAGGCTGCCACCGGCTGCTTCGGTACCGCTCCGGATTCCGGACACCGACTTGACGTCGCCGGCATCGATGTCACTGTCGTTGGGCAGCACGTTGCCGGTCGGGTTGCGGCCGGAGCCGGGCGAGCCGAAGACTGCCGGCCAGCCGACTGCGCTGTCATCGACCGCCACCGGGTTGTCGTTGGCGCCACGGATGGTGATCGTCAACTGGGCGGCATCGGTGGCGCCGGCGGCGTCGCGCAGGGTGTAGGTGAAGGTCTCGCTGAGGGTATCGCCGGCGGTACGCAACGCCTGCACGGCGGTGTGGCTGTTGTCGACGGCGTAGCGGTAGGTGCCGTCGGCGTTCAGCGTCAGCGTCCCGTAGGTGCCGGCGAGGGCGCTGCCGACGCTGCCGGCCGTGCCGCTGCCGGTCTCGCTGCCGGTGCGGATGGCCGAGACGGCCTTGGTCTCGCCAAAGGCGACGTTGTCGACGTCGGTATCGTTGAACAGCACGTCGCCGGTCGCATCGCTGCCCGGCGTGCCGTTGGCGACGCCACCCGCCTCGAGCGCGGTGCCGACGTCATCGACGCCGACCGGGTTGTCGTTGGCACCCTGGATGGTGATGGTCAGCGTCGCGGTCACCGTCGCCCCGGCGGCGTCGATCGCCGTGTAGGTGAACATCTCGCTCAGCGTATCGGTCGGCGTGCGCAGCGCCTCGACGGCGGCATTGGCGTCGTCGATGACGTAGGTGTAGCTGCCGTCGGCGTTGAGCGTCAGTGTGCCGTAGGTGCCGGCCAGCGTGCCGCCGGCCGTGACGGCCGTACCGCCGCCGATGGCGAAGGCGGAAACCGCCAGGGTTTCGCCGAAAGCCGCGGCATCGACGTCGCTGTCGTTCGGCAGGACGTTGCCGGTGGCGTCGACGCCGGGGGTCGCGTTGGCGACGCCGCCGGCCTCGACCGCCGTGCCGGTGTCGTTCGCCGCCACCGGGTTGTCGTTGGCGCCGCGGATGGTGATGGTCAACTGGGCGACATCGGTGGCGCCGGCGGCGTCGCGCAGGGTGTAGGTGAAGGTTTCGCTGAGGGTGTCGGCCGGGGTACGCAACGCCTGTACCGCAGCGTGGCTGTTGTCGACGATGTAGCGGTAGCTGCCGTCGGCGTTCAGCGTCAGCGCGCCGTAGGTGCCGGCGAGGGCGCTGCCGACGCTGCCGGCGGTGCCGCTGCCGGTCTCGCTGCCGGTGCGAATGGCCGAGACGGCCTTGGTCTCGCCAAAAGCGACGTTGTCGACGTCGGTATCGTTGACCAGCACGTGGCCGGTCGCATCGCTGCCCGGCGTGCCGTTGGCGACGCCACCCGCCTCGAACGCGGTGCCGGCATCGTCGCTGGCGAGCGGGCTGTCGTTGGCGCCGCGGATGGTGATGGTCAGCGTCGCGGTCGACGTCGCGCCGGCCGTGTCCAGCATGGTGTAGGTGAAGGTGTCGCCGAGGGTGTCGGCGTTGCCGCGCAGACCCTGCACCGCAGCGTTGGCGTTGTCGACGACATAGGTGTAGCTGCCGTCGGCGTTGAGGGTGAGGCTGCCGTAGCTTCCCGCGAGTGCGCTGCCGGGTGTGCCGGCGACGCTGGCGCTGTTGGTGAAGCCGGCAACGGCCCGGGTTTCGCCATTGACCACGGCATCGACATCGCTGTCGTTGCCCAGGACGTTGCCGCTGCCGTTGCTGCCGGGTGTGGCGTTGTTGATCCCGCCGGCTTCGACGGCGGTCGCGGCATCGTCGCTGGCGAGCGGTGCATCGTTGGCGCCGCGGATGGTGATGCCCAGTTGCGCCAGGTCGGTCGCGCCGGCGGCATCGCGAACGGTGTAGGTGAACAGCTCGGTCAGCGTATCGCTGTTCGTGCGCAGCGCCTGGACCGCGGCATTGGCGTTGTCGACGACGTACTGGTAGCTGCCATCGGCGTTCAGTGTCAGCGAGCCGTAGCTGCCGGCGAGTGCGACGCCGAGCGTGCCGGCGGCGCCGGTGGCGGTTTCGGCGCCGGTGCGGATGGCTGCAACGGCCCGGGTTTCGCCGTTGGCGACGCTGTCGACGTCGGTGTCGTTGGTCAGCACGTTGCCGCTCGGGTTGCTGCCGGCGCTGGCGTTGTTCAGGCCGCCGGCCTCGACCGCGGTGGCGGTGTCGTCGATGCCGACCGGGTTGTCGTTGGCGCCGCGGATCACGATGGTGATCTGGCCGGTGTCCGACAGGGGCGGCGATCCGCCGTCCCGATTGGTGTAGGTGAAGTGATCGAGCAGCGTCTGCGCCGCGGTGCGCAGTGCCTGCACGGCGGCGAGGTCGTTGTCGACGCGGTAGCTGTAGTCGCCGTTGGCGGCGATCTTCAGCCAGCCGTAGGCGCCCCGCAATTCGCTGCTGCCGTCGACCGTTCCCGGCGTGCCGGCGCCGGACGCTTCGCTGCCGGTACGGATGGCGGTGACGGTGAGCGGCAGGCCTTCGGGGTCGGTGTCGTTGAGCAGGGCATCGCCATTGGGGTCGATGCCGACCGTTCCGTTGGCGACGCCGCCCTTCTCGACGGCGACCGAGAGGACATCCTGGGCGAGCGGCGGGTCGTTGACGCCGAAGATGTGGATCTCGATCTCTGCCTGGTCGGCAAGCGCGGCCGGGTCGGCCTGGTCGGTGACCGTATAGGTGAAGTACTCGGTGAGGAAGGTGCCGTTGTTGGGCAGCGCCTGGACGTCGGGATCGAGGCTGTCGACGACGTAGCGGAAGCTGCCGTCGGCCTGGATGGTCAGTGAGCCGTAGCGGCCAACCAGTGCCGCGCCGACGACGCCGGCAGTGCCCGTGGCATCGTTCTCGGCCTTGCTGCGGATTGCCGTGACGGTGCGCGTTTCGTTGTGGTCGACATCGCCGTCGGCGCCCGGCGGGTTGGTCAGTGCGTTGCCGACGGCATCGACCGGCGTGCCGGTGACGACGCCAGCGACCACCTTGCCGGCCTGCGCCTGACCGAGGTCGTTGACGGCGACCGGCGTGTCGTCGGCGCCGGTGACGTTGATCGTGAGTTGGGCGATGTCGTGGTCGCCCAGGGCGTCGCGCACCAGGTAGCTGAAGTGTTCGCTGACGACCTCGCCGGCACGCAGGCCCTGCACGGCGGCATCGCCCTGACGGAGGGCATAGGTGTACGCGCCGTCGGCAGCGATGCTCAGGTCGCCGTAGGTGCCGGCGATCGTCGTGCCGCTGCCTGCCGGAACGGCGGTGAAGATGCCGCCGGCCGACTCCTGCCCGACCCGGACCCCGTCGACGGCGCTGCTTTCGCCGTTGGCGTCGACGTCGGTGTCGCCGGTCGATGGATCCGTCAGCACGTTGCCGGTCGCCGGCGAACCGCCGCTGCTGTTCGCCACTCCGCCCGCCTCGGTGGCCGTCCCGACGTCATCGACGCCGACCGGGTTGTCGTTGGCACCCTGGATGGTGACGGTCAGCGTCGCGGTCGCCGTCAGGCCGCCCTGATCGCGGAGTTCGTAGGTGAAGACCTCGGTCAGTGTATTGCTGCTCAGGCGTAGCGCCTGCACGTCGGGATGGTTGTCGTTCAGCACATAGCGCGCATTGCCGCCGGCGTTGATCGCCAGTTCGCCATAGGCGCCCGCCTGAAGGGTGAAACCGAAGCCCACGGGGGTGCCCGGGGCGGCCGCGCCAAAGCCGATCCTGCTCACCGACAGGCTGTCGCCATTGGTGGCGATATCGACGTCGATGTCGTTCCTGAGAACGGCAGCCGCGCCGACCAGTCCGCCGACGGTGTTGTTCACGCCGCCCTTTTCGATCGCGACCATCACGTCATTGACGCCGATTGGCGCATCGTTGACCGATGTCACGACGATGGCAACGGTGTCGGTATCCAGCAGCGCGTCTGCGGGATTCTCGCCCGGGGTGCCGTTGCCATTGACGTCGCCAAGCTGGCCGAGGTCACTGGTACGCACCGTCAGGGTGTCATTGCCGTTGTAGTTCGCCGACGGCATGTACGTCAGGCTCGCGAGGACCGTGTTGAGCGTGCCCTGGCTGCCGGTGATGGTCATCGTCGCCGTGCCGAGTCCGCTGCTGGAGGCGAGTCCCGACGTATTGCCCAGGTTCAGAGTACCGTGCTGGACGCTCAGGGTCATCTGCATGGTGCCGGTGTCGGCATCGAGATCGCTCACCGCAATGCCTGGAATCGCCAACGGCGGCCCGGGCGGCAATCCGGAGACCGGCTGGTTGTCCTCGGGCAAGGTGATCGGGCCGGCTGGCACGGTGTTGACCGGCGCGTCGTTCTCGCGCACGTAACCGACGTTGGCAACGCGGATGGCTGCTTCGCCAAGGGTTGCGAAGCTGACGCTGGCGAGGGTGCCGCCGTCGGTGTCGATGCGCGCCGCCAGGTCATCCAGCGGATCGCTGCCACTGCCGAAGTCGTGGTTGGCGATCGTCGCCGGCGCGCTGATGACGTATTGCCCCGCCGGCAGGACGCCGAACCCGTATCCGCCTGCGGCATCGGTCGTCGCCGTGAAGGTCCTGTCGTCGCCATTGCCCAACTGGCCGTCCACGCCCGCCCAGGTCAGTGTGACCGTCCGTCCGCCGATGCCGGGCCCGTCCGGCACGGAGCTTGTGCCAGCCGAAGCGGTATCGTCCCAGAGAACGCCGACGATCTCGCCCAGGCCGGCACCTTCCCGGACGATGTAGGTATTGGGCGGTGTCGTGCCGCCGGAGCCGTCGCGCTCGCCGCTTGCCGATGCATCCGCACCGATGCTGGAGCCGGCATGGGCAGTGAAAGTCTCCGGGAGGCTGGACCAGGCCAGTGTCGCGTCGGTCGATGGCCGCGGGCTGGAGTTGGGGACATCGACCGTGTAGATCAGCCTGACCGTGCTGCCGATGGCGATGCTGGCGAAATCGGCGGTGATGCCGCCAGCCGTGCCCACCGTGACGCCTGCAGGCAGACTGCCGGGTGCGTGGCTCGTGCCATCGATGACCACCGACTGCAACACGTAGTTGCTGCCGCCATCCATCGTGTCGGTGAGGTGGCTGTCATAGGCAATGCCGTCGCCGCTGTTGCTGAAGCTCAGGGTGACGGTGGCCGCGCCGGTCGTGCCGGCGGGGTTCGGGTCGAAGTCCGTGACGGTCTTCCGCAGGTCGCGCAGGTTGGGCTCGACGATGTTCTCGCTGATCGGCTGCGTCTTGTCGACCTGCGTCGTGCCGGCGAACAGCTTGGCCGAGGCACTCAAGGTCTTGCTGGTGTCGACCGCCGCCGTGTTGTCGACGCGAACGTTGAAGTCGAGATAAATGACTTCCCTGTTCAGGTCGAGGTCGATGTTGTTCAGGTGGTCGAGCGAGAAGACGATTTCGCGCGGGTTGGTGGCATGGATGCGCGTCGGGTTGACGACCGCGGTCATCGTGTTCGACAGGTCGGCGGCGAGCAGGTCGGGCAGACTGATGACACTGCCGGTGATGTCCGGGTCAGCGCCGGTAGTCAGGTCCGGTGCATTGCCGATGCCATTGTCGGAAAGCAGGCCGATCATCGCCGTGCCGTCGTTGATGAAGCTGAGGCCGTCGGGCAGGGCGACCCTGATGTTCGCGCTGAACGTGCTGCCTTCGGCCAGCACGAAGCCGACCCGGTAACGGATGATCTCGCCGACGGCGACGCTCTGCGGCTGGTCGGTCGGCGACGGTGCCGGCGTATCGGCAAGCCCGCCGACATGGCTCATGGTTGCGCCGGTGACGACGAGCAGCTTGAGGCTGGACTGCACCCGGTAGTTGTTCAGCGCGCTGGAGTTGAGCAGGCCGTCGGCACCGGTGCGCTCGTCCGTCTGCGCCGTGTTGCTCGTGCCGTCGAGGCTGGTCCAGCGCACCTGGGCGGTGTTGGTGAAGTTGGCGACGTTGGCGGCGGTACTGTTGACGACGCCGGCCACCGTGATCGTGATGCTGCCGCCGGTCTGGATGTCGACGTTGGCTCCGGCGGCGGTGGCGAGCGTGCGCCCGCTGAGCGTGAAATCGACGCCGCCGTTGTTGGTCGCGCCACCGCCGTAGACCACCGACTGGATGGCGAGGCTGTCGAGTTCGGTCGGCAGGCTGTCGAGGAAAGTGAGGTCGAAGGCGTTGAAGTCGCTCGCCGCCGCACGGTTGCGGATGACGATGGTGTAGGCCACCGTGTCGCCCGCGTCCACCTGCCCGGGTGGGCGCGAGCCGTTGGTCGCTGCGCTTTGGGAAAGGACCAGCGTCGGCTCGACGATGCGCACCGACGGCGGGCTGCCGCTCAGCGCGACGGTCCGGTCGACGGGTGTGCTGCCGTTGGGCGTGTCGCCATCGGGGTCGCTGTAGATCAGCTGCGCGCCGTTGGCGCGGCTGACGCCGGCCTGATTGCCGATCACGTTCCCGGCAACCAGGCGCACCCGCACGACGAAGCTGTTGTTGCCGGCACTGTTGTCGGCGATCGCCGCGGCGGCGCTGAGCGTCAGACCAAGGTCGGCGCCGTCGCCGCCCGGTGCGCTGGCGCTGCCGACGCTGACGGCACCGGCAAAGTCGGCGGCGAGCGCGCCGCTTGCCGCCGCAGTGGTGATGATCTGGTAGCCGCCGCTGCCAAAGCTGGTGTCGAGCCTCATCCCTGCGGGAACCAGGTCGTTGACGCGCAGGTTCTGCGTCGTGCCTTCGCTCAGCGTGACGACGATGTCGTAGAGCATGCTCTCGCCGATCACCAGGTTGGCGCCGGTCGTATGGGGGGCGCTCGAGTCGCCATCGGTCAGGGTGCCGTTGGCGAAGACCTTGGCGATGACCGGCGCGGCGACCGTCTGGTCGGCGGTATCGCGTGGGTCCGCTCCCGGCGTGAAGTCCGGCCCGCCGTTGCCGCTGCTGTAGTGGTTCAGCGCCGCGTTCGTCTGCAGGTTCCTGCTGGCGGCAATGGTGCCGCTGGCGACCACGTCACAGGTGATGACGACGAGGTTGGCGCCGCTGGCGTCGGCTGCCGTGCCGGCGCGTCCGGGCAGCAGCGTCGGCTGGCCGGCGGCATCGAGGAAGGTGACGGTGCTGCCGGAAACGCTGTAGTCGGTGCCGGGAAGCAGCGCCGTGCCGTCGCCGCGATGGATGGCCAGATTGGCCGCCGCCAGGCTGCCTCCGGCGAAGGCGAAGCCGGCTGGCAAGGTGACCGTCGTCGCCACGTCGAAGGCGCCCAGGCCGCCGGTGTTCTCGATGGCAGTGGCGAGGCGCACGAGGTCGCCGCCATCGATACCGGCAACGCTGCCGTCGACGGCAGCGAGGTCGGTGATGCTGCCGGTGAACGGCGCGCCGGTGCTGCCGGCTGCGGCCCAGGTGCCGGTGGTGCCGCTGACGACGCCGGCGCTGCCGGCGCCCAACGCGACGACGCCATGCTGGATCGCCAGCACCGGTTCGGCGACCGAGGCGATATTGACCACGCCGCTGGAGACCAGGTGCTGCTGTGTCGGGATCGTGGTCAACTGGTCGGATTGCCCCAGGACCGTCAACGAACGCTGGTCGGCGAAGGGCTGGTTGCCGACCGTCAGCGCGAACTGCACCTCGATGCGCTTGCCGTTGGTGTCAGGGCTGTTGATGTAGCTGCCAAAGTCGAAAACCAGCGAGTTGCCGGCGCCGACGGTCACCGAATTGACGTCATCGGCATTCGTGTCGCCGCTGCCGTAGGTCCAGCTGCCGGCATAGCTGCCTGTCGGGCCGAGATCGAACAGTGGCAGCGGCAGGTACGCGGTCAGCCTGAAATTCTCGTAGTCGCCGGTTTCAAGGTTGTAGGCGAGCTTGAAGGTCACGACGTCGCCCGGTTTCAGTTCGACATTGGCCGGCGGCGCAACGCCATTGACGGTGACGATCGAGGTCGCCACGGTATGCGTCGGGACGGTCAGCGCGGCCGTCGAACCGTCGTCCTCGCTGTGGCCGGTCAGAGTCAGGAAACTGCCGAGGAAGGTGCCGTCGACCGTGGCGTTGTTGCCGATGCGGTCGCCTTCGTTGATCTCGCTCTGCGGATGGGGCGTCGCGTAGGCCTGGGCCACGGTCGTGCGATAGCTGACGACCAGGTGCGTCGCACCGTTGCGGACGCCGTCCACCGCGAGGTCGCCGATCAGTGCGCCACCGAAGATGGCCTGGTTGTTGAGCAGCGCCTGCGCGATGTCGATGGTCACGGTCGTCGTCCCGGACGCTCCGGGTGCCGTGACGGGGGTCAACGGGACGCTGATCTGCTGGCCGTTGTACCGCAGCGTCCCGTTTGCCGAGCCGTTCACGAAGGTCTGGCCGTCGCCGAGCGTGTCGACGATCCTGAGTTCGCCGCTGCCGAGCAAGGTCTTGCCGATCATGAAATAGTCGGAAAGGTCGACGTTCAGGCTGTACTGCAACTCGTCGCCGGGCGACAGGCCGGCGCTGCCGGCATTGGTCGCGATGGCGACCGACTTGTGCAGGGCGACCGACTTGGCGACGAAGCTCGCATCGCTGCCGCTCGCCGTGACAGTGGCCGGTGCGACCACCGGCGGCGGGCCGGGACTGACGACGTTCTGGTCGCGCGGATCGAGTGGCAGCCACTGGCCGGAGGCGGTCGGCGCGGTGAACGTGATCGTGCGGTCGTCGCCGGTAGCCGGGTCGAGCACACTGGCACCGGTCGTATCCTTCTCCGGCACGTAGAAGCGGAGGACGGTATCGGCAGCCGTGCTCAGGCTCGCATAGCGGACGGTGTAGGCACTCAGGTAGGGACTCAGAGCCAGGGTCTGCTGGATCAGGCCGGGATCGACAATCGTGCTGCCGCCGGCCAGGGTGAGCGAGGTGACCTCGCCCCCGGCGGCCGGGGTGATCGACACGAATCGCAGCACGCTGGGCACGGTCTGGGTGATGTCTACATTGGTCAGCGTCTGCCCCGGCGGCGGCGTTGCGGTGATGGTGACGCTGCGCTCGAAATTCGGTCCGGTGACCGTTTCACCTTCCGGCATGTTGATCGACTGGGTCAGCCGCAGGCCGGTCGGATGCACGATCACGTCCTGCGTGCCCACCTGGAACAACGAGGGATCGGTGGTCGGGTTGTGGGCCGGGTCGTTGCCGTACTCTAAGCCGCCGCGTGCCTTGACGGTGAGATCCGGCGCACCTTCGGTATCGGCCAGCTGGCTCAACTGGCAGGTGACGACGACGTCGATCTGCGGCTGCGCCGCGAGGACGCTGGCGTAGGGCAGCTGCAGGACGACGAGCTGGTCGCCGGCGCGAGCGCCGTAGGTGGCGGCGTTGACGATCACTGCCGCGCCGGTGGCATCTGTTGCCAGCGGGTGGGTGGCGTTGCCGGCGGCATCGAAGGTCAGCGTGTAGGCGGTGACGGTCTGGCCAAGGTAGGTCGCCGAGACGAAGGTGATGCCGTCATCGACTTCGGCGCCGGCGCCGTCCTTGCCGGTGGCAGGCAGGATCAGGTCGATGAAGGGCGCGAAGCCGGCCTGTCCGGTGGTTTCGGCGTTGCTGAAGCTGGCGGTGAAGCTGAACTGGCTGCCGAGGAGGACATCCATGGTCGTTGCCGACAGCGTCACGGTCGGCAACGCGTTGGCCAGCAGGCCGTCCCAGGCGCCGGCGGCGAAGGCGCTGTCGATGGCCCCTTGCGCGACCTCCAGAGCCCAGTCGCCGCCAGCCGTTGCGCTGCCGGTGGCGTCGTCCGAGGCAGCGACGTCGGCGCCGGTCAGTTCAGCGACGTGGTCGACCAGCGCCCGTCCGGCGTCGCCTGCTCCGACGTTGCAGCCGTAGAGGAGGATGTCGGCGTCGGCCGTCAGTCGCGGTGCTCAGGCACGCAGCGTATCGGCGGCGCCGGCGAGGCTGTCGGCCGTCAGCGTGCGGCTGCCCAGCACGAACTGGCCGGGGCCACCGTGCGACAGAATCTGGATCGAGGCGACCGGCGCACCGGCGGCGAGGCGTTCGGAGACCGCTGCGAGGCCGTCCTGGGCGGCATCGACGAGGATGACTTCGGCACCGGGAGCGGCCTGCTGTGCCAGCTCCTGATAATCGGCCAGCCGGGTGTCGATGACCAGCAGCGCGCGCGCTGGCGCTTCGGCCGCCGGGGCCGCGCCCTCGGGCGCGGGCGCCGCGGGCGCCTGCTGGTCGACGGCCACGCCGGCTGCGCCGTCGAAGAGGATGCGCGGTTCGAGGGCGAGGGCGGTACGGCGCGGGCGGCAGGCGTTGCGGATGGTCATCGTCGTTGCGAGGTGGTCGTATCAGCCAGCGGCATTTGTAACTGATTGTGATCTGTGTGGCAAGTTCGGCGAAGCGACCGGGCAGGGACTAGGGTCACGGGCGCCAGCCACGGCTCGCTGCGCCGCCGCTGCCGGGCGGCGGGCGCGTCGGGAGCGCCGACCTGGCACGAAGGAAGCCGGGGTCCCGAGCCGAAGTTGCCCGCCTGCGATGGACGCTGCGATCGGTCATCCTGGGGGATGCGGCAATGGGTTGGCGGGGCCATTCGGCAAATCGCGACGCATGCCGGCCAACAATCAGCGATTGACAACTGCGCCGGGCGTCCATACAGTCGTGTCGAGTCGATCGGATTTCCTGTCCGTTCCCATGGATTGAACATCCCTTCCGCGCGCGCCGCGCAACCAGACAAGGAACTCCGCCATGAATCCTCCGCACAGCATCATCAAGGGCTGGAACGCCGTGATCCTGCGCTCGCTCGAGATCGCCACGGGTGAGCCGACCCTGCGCCTGGGTCCGCCGATGGTCGCGCGCCTGCTCGCGATGGTCTACACGGCCGCTTTTCAGGCCTGGGCGCCCTACACTGCGACGGCAACGCCGCCCATCGCCGGCGGGGCACCGCGCCGCCCGGCCGCGCAGTGGACCGAGAAGAACAAGCGGATCGCGATCAGTTTCGCAATCTACCGCACCGCCCTCGACCTGATGCCCGAACCACGAATCAAGGCGCTGCTCGACGCGCAGATGGCGGCGCTCGGTCTCGATATCAACGAGACGGACGCGATCGGGAATGACCCGGACGAGATCGGCAACGCTGCGGCCAAGGCCGTGCTCACGGCGCGCGCCAATGACGGCGCGAACCAGTCCGGCCTCACGCCCGGGTCTCCGCCGCCACCGCCGCCGCCAGGCAAGCCGACGCCCTATGTGGACTACACGGGCTACGTCCCGGTGAACCGCCAGACTCTGGTCGCCGCGCCTACCCCGCGCGACACCATCGTCGATGTCGAGAAGTGGCAGCCGCTGACCTACGCGGATCCGACGACAGGCAGCGCGGCCACGCCATCCTTCATCGCGCCGCACTGGAAGAACGTCACGCCCTTCGCACTGACCAGCGCCGACCAGTTCCGCCCCAGCGCGCCCGAGCGCTACACCTCCCAGGCCTTCCTCGACCAGGCGCGGCACGTGATTGAAGTGCAGGCCAACCTGACCAGCGAGCAGAAGGTCATCGCCGAATACTGGGCCGACGGGCCGAGATCCTGGCTGCCGCCCGGCCATTGGTGCGAGATCGCCGGCCAGATTTCCGAGCGGCGTTTCCACACCACCGATCAGGACGCGCAACTGTTCTTCGCGGTGGCGAATGCCATCCTCGATGCCAGCATCTCGTGCTGGGAATCGAAGGTCTTCTACGACTATTGCCGCCCGGTCACGGCGATCCGCTGGCTTTTCGGCAACATCATGATCGATGCCTGGGGCGGGCCGGGACGCGGGACGGTGCGCATGCGCGGCGACCAGTGGCGACCCTTCCAGCGCGACACCTTCCCGACGCCGCCCTTCTCCGAATACACCTCCGGCCACAGCACCTTCAGCATGGCGGCGGCGACGGTGTTGAAAGCCTTCCTTGGCTTCGATCGCTTCGAATTGCATCACGACGTGACGGAACCCCTGCTCGCCGACCCGGGCCTGAGCGACCTGCCACGGCGCATCACCTGGCATTCCTTCACGGATGCCGCCTACAGCGCCGGGGAATCCCGAATCTTCGGCGGCATCCACTTCTACCAGGGCAACGTCGCCGGCCTGGATGCTGGCCGGAAGGTGGGCGAGGCCGTCTGGACCAGGGCGAAGACCTTCTTCTGATCCGTTCTCGATGCGGCGGCGCCGGCTTGGTGCGGGCGTCGCCGCTTCCACCACGGATCGCGCCACCCAGGGGTGAAGAAAAGGTCGTCCCGCAGCTTCGCCATTGCCATGGCAAGTGGCATCCACACCGGAAGGTACCGATGAGCCGCCGCTGCGCGACTCTTCCCACGGTGGCTCCGAATGGCTGATCGTCCGCCGTTGTAGCGACTTCGGGCGAAGGCATGCAGCACCGTCGTCGAGATGCATCAGGCTGTGCGGCAATCGCGGCGAACGATCGCCGTTCTCTCGAACGACTATCTCGCGGCGCCACACACCACTGCCGAGTGGGCGGCGGCGTTCGCAGGCGACCCGGCCGGCACCGGCGGCGTCCTGTTGCCGGTGCGCGTTCGCGCCTGCGAACCGGCAGGCCTGCTGCGCGCCATCGTCTACCTCGACCTGCTCGGAGTCGACGAAGCGGCGGCCAGCGGGACGCTGCTCGCCGGCCGCTGCGCCGCGCAGCCCGAGGCCGGCGTCTCCGACGCGCTGCGCGGGCGGCTGCGGCAGCCGGTCGTCGGCGAACAGCGCTGACCATCCCTATCCCTGCGCAGCCGATGCCAGGTGCGAGGGTGGCGATGCAGAGGCGCCCCGCGCGTGGTGCGTGATAGCTCCTGGGGCCTCAGCGGCGACATCGCGCGCTGCACCTGCCGCTGCGTTTTCGCACCGGGCGCTCGCAACGTCAGCCTGGGGTTGCGGTTGGTGTGTGTCTCCCCATGCTGAAGCGCTGACCAGTGGAACTCTGATTTCCGTCAACGCTGCTGCAGTGGCACTCCGAAACGCCGCGCAGCGCAGCGCGGGCGACTTCCTGCCAGCCGCCTGGGTCGGTTCCGCTCGCTCCCGCCGCCGGCACGCTCGCACGCCGACTGGGCAGGCAACCAGCGGCAGGGAAGCCGGAGGCCTCGTCCCGCTGTGATTGATGCGGTATTATCTGTTGAAAAACATGATGCTAGATAACAAATAGTCGAAACAGCTTGATGTATAGAACATAAGCGACGTTCATGTTTGATCCGACTTCCCACTCGCCTCGTATCTCGAAGTTACGGCAAGTAGAGTCAGCAATGAATTGTAATAAAACACGTTCTGGTCATCGCGCACGCATCGGAACGAGCGCCCGTCGAGTCTTCGCATAAACTGTGCAAATACTCAACGCCACTGCGCCTGCCGCGCTGCCCGGCGCCGCTTGCGAAATCCGTCTGCCAATCAGTCAGTTGCCCGCGATCGGAGCGATCGTGGCAGCCGCCATCACCGGCGCGCAGCGGCCGGCTGTGCCGCAGCACGCTGCTTTATAAAAAGAATTGGGTTGCGATCGGCTGGCGCACGAAATAGAGTTGGTTCATCCGTTTCCGCCCGCACCGAGCGGACATGCGCCAGACAGTTGGTGGCAATTGCCCGGCGCGGCAGGTGGGATCGGCGATGGCTGCAGCACATGGCCCGCCGCTGTTGATCCAGGCGCAATGGCTGCTCTCCCGGAGGAGGCTGATGGCAAACGTGTTCGCGGTGCATGCGGTCGGCAGTTCGATCGTCACCTTCCTGCGCAACACCTATCCGACCGAGATCGGCGGCCGCCCCTTGCCCGAGTGCGACTTCGAACTCGTCAGCGGCGGCCAGATGGCCAGCGACAGCGAGGAGCGCAACCGCATCACGCTCTTTCTCTATCGCCTGACGGTCAACGAGCACTCGCGGCAGAGCACCCACCTGCGCGGCTCCGCCAACGGCGTCGGGCCGCTCGGGCTCGACCTGCACTACCTGATGAGCAGTTGGGGAATGGCGGCGCAGGACGAGCAGGTGGCGCTGACCTGGGCGCTGCGCCAGCTGCACGAATATCCGGTGCTCGACGCCTCGTCGCTGACTCCCGATGCCGGCTGGGCGAGCGACGAGGTGATCCAGATCATCCCGGCCGAGCTGGCGACCGAGGACGTGATGCGCATCTGGGATGCGCTGACGCCTTCGTACCGGCTGTCGGTCTCCTACGTCGCGCGACTCGTCCGCATCGATCCCGACAGCGACGCAGCGCAGTTCCGCCCGGTGGTCAGCGGGCGCTTCGCCTACGGCAGCGGGGCGGCGTGAGCAACCAGGCGCTGCACGAACTCGAACGTGTCGAATGGCGCGTCCTCGGCGCGCTGCGGCCGGTCGACGGCACCACCGGCATGGTCCTGCGCGGCCCGATCGAGGTCTCGGCCGCCGGCGCGCGCATCGTCCGCAACCGCAGCGGCCTCTACGTCATCCACGAATGGACGCGGCTGGCCAGCCATGCGGCCGCCTTCGCGGCGCCGCCGGCGCTGCCGGCAGCCGGCAGCGAGCGGCTCGAAGTCGCCGTGCGCGATCCGGCCGGACGCTATCTGCCACGGCTGGCGTCGATCGCGCTGCCGCGTGACCCGCTGGCGGCGGGTGCGGATTCGCTCTTCGCCGCGGTCGATGTGCCGCTGTACCCGAGCGCGGCTGCCGGCCTGGGCACCAACTGGACTGCCGTGCGGGCGAGTGTCAGCGACAACGCCGACGGTGCCGCGCTCGGTGGCGCGCTGCTGCGCGTCGTCGCCGCCGGCACGGTGCTCGCGCGCGGCATGAGCGACTGGCGCGGCGAGGCGCTGGTGCCGGTCGTCGGTGTGCCGGTCACCACCTGGTCGGAGGACGAGAACGCGGTGGTGGTGAGCAGCATCGCCGCCACCGTCGAGGTCCATTTCGATCCGGCACTGGGCAGCCGCACGGCGGCCGCCGATGTGCGTGCCGGCCGCCAGCCGGCAGTGCGGCGGCTGGTCGATCCAGCCGACATCGAAACGCGTCGCGCGGCCTTGCCGACGACGCAGCAGAACGTCAGCCTCGCTGCGCGAGGCGCCCTGAATCTCAACCTGGGGCTCGATCTGCCATAGGCAGCGGGTCCGTCATCCGGGCAATCCAGCGCCCGGCATGCTCGATCGAAGGAGACCTGCCATGCCCGAGTACCTAGCTCCCGGCGTCTATGTCGAGGAAACCAGCTTCCGCGCCAAGTCAATCGAGGGCGTCGGTACCAGCACCACCGCGTTCGTCGGCCCGGCCCGCAAGGGTCCGTTCCGCGCGACGACGGATGCCCAGGAAGTGCCCGAAATGCTCACCAGCTTCGGTGACTTCGAGCGCATCTACGGCGGCATCTCGGACCTGTCGCTGAGCGGCGGTTCACCCGGCACCAATTACCTCGCGCACGCCGTTCGCGCCTTCTTCAACGAAGGCGGCTCGCGGCTCTATGTCTCGCGCGTCGTCGGTGCCGGCGCGGCGGCAGCCAGCGGCGCGATCACGCCCGCCGGCACGGCGGCGGCCGAGGCGGCGGCATTTGTCGCCCGCTTCCCGGGCAGCCTCGGCAACGGGCTGGTCGTCGTGCGCGAAGTGCTGACGCCGGTCGCGGCGACGGCGATGGTCAACGCGCCGACGGGGACGCTGCTGGTCACCGGCGCTGGCGGCGCCACCGCCTACCACCTGAAGGTCGGCAACGACTGGCGTCCGGCGACCGACCCGACCGCCGCTGCCGAGGTGGCGGCGACGCTTGCCGCCGACACGCCGCGAATCGTCAGCCTGCTGGTGGTGGCGATCGACGCCGACGGCGAGGATCTGAGCTTCGAGGGTCTCGGCTTCGACCGCAGCCATCCGGCGTGGGTCGGGCATTTCATGTCGGCGACGCCGGCGCGTCGCGCCGATCACCTGCAGAACATGTTCGCCATCACCATCGGCGGCAACGTCAGCGCACTCGAGCTGCACACGGCGCTGTTCACCGGTGCGGTGACCAACGCTGCCGGCCAACTCGAGCGCGCCATCCCGCTTGCCGGCGGCGTCGACGGCGGCGAACCGGCGGCGACGAACTACGCGCTGGCGCTTGGCGAACTGTCGGGTCTCGAGGACATCTCGATCGTCGCCGCGCCGGGGTCGTCGGCCTACGGCGAGACGCAGGCGATCAACAACCTGCTGATCGCGCACGCCGAATCCCGCCGCGCCTACCGCATCGCCGTCCTCGACCTGCCGCGCGACCAGACGCCGGGCCAGGCGCGCACGCTGCGCGGCCTGATCGACTCGCGCTACGCGGCGGTGTACTACCCGTGGGTGGTGGTGCCGAACCCGCTGGCGCGGCCCGGTCGCGAGGACATCCCGCGCGAACTCGCGCTGCCGCCCTCGGGCTTCGTCACCGGCATCTACGCCCGCAACGACGTCGAGCGCGGCGTCTGGAAGGCGCCGGCGAACGAAGTGGTGCGCGGCGCGCTGCGCTTCGAACTCGACGTCAACTTCGCGCAGCAGGAGATGCTCAACCCGCTCGGCGTGAACTGCCTGCGCTATCTCT
>ERZ761607.2246-NODE-2246-length-21480-cov-6.292369_pt1 | contig 21480 bp, 10 predicted proteins | sample MGYA00511164_ERZ761607 | MGnify/ENA primary metagenome ERZ761607 (study PRJEB28899, sample SAMN02445080) | bioreactor sludge metagenome | biome: EBPR sludge | place: Australia: Brisbane, Thorneside Wastewater Treatment Plant | collected 2011-06-22 ... | reverse complement strand
TCGAGCGCCTCTGGCGCAGCGTCAAGTACGAGGACGTGTATCTGAAGGGCTATGCGACGATGGGCGAATTGATGGTTGGCCTGGCCGAGTACTTTGCCTTCTACAACGGCGAGCGTCCGCACCAGTCGCTGGGCAACGCGTCACCCGCAGTCGTCTATCGAAACGGCATAGGTGGCGGGGCGTTGATCCTCGACAAGTTTGGCCGAGCGGGTGGGGAATCGCCTGTTCCGCTACGCTCCACAGGCGATTCCCCACCCGCAGAAGCAAAGTCAACGACAGCATCAAAAGCAGAGCCAAAGGCAGCACCGGGGCAGCGCCGTCCAGCTGCTAGCGAAGTCGAATGCACAACTTAAACAGGGTTGATATTTGTCTTGACTCAGGGGTCCACTTTAGACCGTGGTTTGCAGATGTGGCTTCAAGACGTTCACTCCAGACTCCCTTCAACAATCGAAGGGGGAAGATAACGTCCTGCCGGGGGTACTCCGAAAGCGCCAAAAAACGGGGCCCTATTGCTCCGTCACGCGACCTTCAGGGTGGGGGATTTTGAAGTGACCAAAGGTGGGGGAATTTGACCGGCCAACGGGGATTGAGTAGTGCCCCGTCCGCCGACTTTCGCCATTTTGCGAAACAGATTCAGTGCCAGCCATCCACATCTTTGCCCACGCCAATCCGCCGGCTTTTCAGCGACTCCAGCCATTTCGCTACGCCCGCCAGCGATACCCCGACACAAACATCATGGATCGCGGTCAGGCGCTCGAAGGTGCGCCAGTACATTCCTTTGGGCTTGCCGCCTTTGGGATTCGCAATGCCCGCAGGCCAGCCCAAGCAGCGCCGGATGTTGTCAGCCTGCCTCCGTGCTCGATCGTCAGCAGTTTCCCGCTGGCTCTCATACGCCAAGCGGTAGCAGTGACGACAAGCGTAGAGCTTCCCATGACCATAGAGAATTCCTACACGCCGAGTGCAGGTCGGACAGACCCACCAGCACCTCGTCCCGCCATAGGTGCAGGCTGTGTGATCCAGGAAAACAGGCTGCTCGACATCATGCCAACTGTCATCAGCACCGCTGCGGTAGCGGTAAACGAGGACGACGCGCTGGACTTCCACCCGTCCCTGAATGTCCGCCACCGGACGGTCATTGACCGTCCATTGCCACCAGAAACAGCGCCCAGGTATCAGGACACCTGCACGTTGCAACTTCCGAATGTCCAGGGGTCGTGAATTTGCAGTGGTGTCTTTCGCGCCACAGTCCCCGCGCCGTCCGCTGCCGATGCTACCCATTTTCTTGTTCTCCGCATTTTGCCGAAATCATCAAGTAAGTTTGCAGCATCCTTCTTGGCAAGAATGCCTGAAAGCCTTGCCACTCTTTGCCTTGCGTCTGTTTCCACTGTTGTACCCATTTACCCGCTACGAAGCTCTTTCAGCTTCAAAAGCATGGCCAGCATTCGCTCAAACTTGCAGTCAAGGTGCGTTTCGTAGCGGTTGAGCTTCTCGAGTCGATGCGCTTGCAGGCCTTCGCCCACGGCTTGTGCCTTGATCGCCTCATGGTGGCGAGCCTCTTTTTCCATGATCAAGCAATGTGGTTCCAGCTCAGTGCTGATGAAGTCGGACAGCCCTTGGGCGGTCGCCGGGTATTCCTCACCAGCGACAGACTCTTCCCACCACTCACGTGAGGCCGGTAGAAGCACGCGCAGCGCTTTGTTATAGGCATGGGCACCGCCGCGCCGGAGGGTCGCCACAGCCATTTGGGTGGCCTCCAGGTCGTGCCGAGTATCTCTCTGGTAATCAGCTACATCCTGCGGTGTCAGGTCCATCAAGTCACGAATGTCGGTGCTCTTGCCAGATAGACCACGCTCGAAAGGCGCCGCGGCAGGAATCACGCTGGTGGCATTGCGTGCAGCGGTCTTCAACCCCTGATTGATGGTCGCGCCTTCGGCCAGCAAGATCCGTCGCTTTCGCCAAATGATCGTGGCGAGCTCATCGATCAGATGTCGCTCCGTTATTCCCGCTGGCTGGTGTTCGTCGATCAAGGCCGCCAGCAGGTCGGCAAACTCAGCATGATCTTCGTGCGCCAGCACTGCGAGCTTGGAAAGAACGCCGTGCTTCATGGCGTTGAAGCGCACCGCCTCATACGCTCCCGTTTTCGGTGCTGGCACTGTTTCGGCGGTCGCCTGGAAAGGGATCACCGCAGAGCTGCCCAACTTTGTTCCTTCAATCGTTTCCATGCTCTCCCCTTATTTCGTGATGGTCACGAATCCGTAGCGTCGGCCGATTTCAGCCCAGGCACGCTGTGCTGACAACCGGGCTGGCTCAGACGCTTCAGCGCGCCCGAGAACTGCCAGAAGCGCCCGTAGCGATGCGTTCTGCTCATCGCCAATGGCGTCTATGGCCGCCCGTCTGTCGCGAGCCCTTTGGGCGCGCTTGCGCTCGCTGCCACTCATTGGCTGCTCGCCCTTGGGTGGCCTGCCTCTCCTAGTGACTGTCACACGTTCATCGGCCATTCTGTCTTCTACAATTTCGTGATCGTCACGATACTATCAGATCATGGGGGCACGCTGCGTACCTATCGAAAATGACCAGTCGGGCCGTGTTCGGACAAAACGGCGCCTGGCAGACGCAACCAAGCCTCGGAGGCCCGTGTCGTGGTGCAAGTGGATCACCTTTGCCTGATGACAACATGCACCAAAAATTTTATCGAATCGCCGTTGTGGGAACTGACAGACTTGCCACTCTGCACCGCGCCTCCCTGCCTGCGGGCACTCCTCGCTGCAGAAGAGAAAACCGACGTATGGCAGAACTAGAGCCTGCAGTACCGCCATTTGTAGTAGTGTCTATCAGCCTCCGGCCGTCGCGCGCTGATTCGGAAAATGTCCGCTAGCCGGCAGGTGATCGGCTTCAGTTGTTCTTGCCGTAGCACGCCCAATGGGCATCTAGGTCGTCAGCGTTCAGGCGCCGAGTTCGCCAGTTTCGCGCGACAGTTGTCCTCTACTTCGCGACCTGCCTCAAGATCCCTTGAGTGAAGCAGATAAAGAACATCAAGTGAATCGGCTAGAATGCTACGGACATTGCGTCTAGAGCCTCCATGACGAATCTCACCAAGCAAAAGGCAAGCTGATGGCGAAGACGCCAACCAAGACAAACAGCGCCACCGCTACCAATGCCTTCGAGACGAGGCGCGCGGAGCTCGGAGCTCAGAAGGCCCACGGGGCCGACCCCGAGCACGGCTGCGAGTACCGCGCCGCCAGCACTTCCTGGTTGCCGAGGGAGTCATGCTGGCAACACCTGAAGGTCTGTACTCGGCAGTCCTCAATTGGCGCACCATCGACGAGCGGTCGGTTGTTGCGTGTCCCGCAAGCCCACTCCTGGAGTGTCGCATGACCACTGGGAATCACGCCCAACTCGCCAACTTCATTTGGAGCATCTGCAACCTGCTCCGAGGCCCCTACAAGCGCAACGAGTACCGCAAGGTCATCCTCCCGCTCACAGTGCTGCGTCGCTTCGACTCACTGCTGGCGCCCACCAAAGCTCAGGTACTGGCCGAGCACTCGACCATCAAGACCAAGTCAGAGACAGTGGTGCGCAGTGTGCTCGAGCGGATCACCGGTAGGCCGTTTTACAACCTGTCGAAGCTGGATCTGCCGAAACTCCTTGACGACCCCAACCAGCTCGCGCCCAACTTCAATGCTTACATCAATGGTTTTTCGAAGAACGTCCGCGAGATCATGGAGCGGTTCGCGTTCGATCAGCAGATCGCGCGCATGGCCGAGAAGAACCTGCTGTACGAAGTCATCAAGGCGTTTTGCGACCCCAAGATTGACCTCACCTTCCCAGACCTGACGCCCGCGCAAGCCAACATCCAAATGGGTTACGTCTTCGAAGAACTCATCCGGATCGGCGCTGAGCAGTCAAACGAGGAGGCTGGAGAGCATTTCACGCCGCGGGAGGTGATCAAGCTGATGGTCAACCTTCTCCTCTCCCCAGAGCAGGATCTGCGCAAGAGTCATGTCGTCAAGACCATCTACGATCCGGCTTGCGGTACCGGTGGCATGCTGTCCGTGGCAGAGCGTTACATCCGCGATCTGAACACCGACGCCGATCCACACCTGTTCGGCCAAGACTGGAACGATGAGTCCTGGGCGATCTGCAAGGCAGACATGCTGATCAAGGGCGACGACGCCGACAACGTCGTTCTCGGCGACACCTTCACCAAGGACGGCTTCGACCGCGACACGGAAGGCAGGAAACACAGCTTCGACTACATGCTGGCTACCCCGCCGTTCGGCGTCGAGTGGAAACAGCAGCAGAGGTATATCGCGCATGAGGCCGAGTCGTTTGGCTATAACGGTCGCTTTGGCGCAGGCCTGCCGCGCATCAACGATGGCTCGCTGCTCTTCCTGCAGCACATGTTGGCCAAGATGCGGACGCCGCAGGAAGGTGGCAGCCGCATCGGCATCGTCTTCAACGGCTCACCACTTTTTACCGGCGACGCGGGCAGCGGCGAGAGCAACATCCGTCAGTGGATCATAGAGAACGACTGGCTCGAGGCTGTCGTAGCGCTTCCTGACCAGCTCTTCTACAACACGGGTATCTCAACCTATCTTTGGGTGCTCACCAACCGCAAGGAACCGCCGCGGAAGGGCAAGATCCAGCTTGTCGACGCCCGGCGATTCTTCGTCAAGATGCCGAAAAGCCTCGGCAACAAGCGCAACAAGTTGGGTGACCCTACCGATAGGCCGAGCGAGCCGGACCAGATCGCCGATATCACTCGTCTGTTCGGTAGCTTTGTGGACGGCGAAACGCGGACGTTCACCGAGGAGGACCCGATTACCAAACAGCCGGTCGAGAAGGTGCTTGTGGTCAGCAAGGTCTTCGACAACGCGGACTTCGGCTTTCACAAGATCACGGTCGAGCGACCGCTGCGGCTCAACTTCCAGGCGACCGCCGAGCGTATGGCCCGGCTGGAGACCGAAAGCGGCTTTGCCAAGCTCGCCACCAGCATCAAGAAGAATGAGAAGGCACGCCTCGAAGAGATCGAGGCCGGCAAGAAGCGGCAGGAGGAGATCCGCAGGCTCCTTGACCGTTTCGCGCAGGTGCACGGCACCAAGCTCTTCAAGGATCGCATCGCCTTCCTGACCACTTTGCGCGACATCGATCGAGACGCCGGTGTGCGCCTTTCTGCACCTGAACTCAAGGCCGTACTCGCCGCCCTGGGTGAGCGTGATGACACGGCCGAGATCTGCCGCGATCGCGGCGGCAACCCCGAACCAGATGCCGAACTGCGCGACACCGAGAGCGTACCGCTCAAGGAGAGCGTCACCGCGTACTTCGAGCGTGAGGTGCGCCCGCATGTGCCCGATGCCTGGATCGAGGAGAGCAAGACCAGGGTCGGCTACGAGATCCCGCTCAACCGGCACTTCTATCGCTACGAGCCACCCCGTCCGCTGGAGGTGATCGAAGCCGACATCAAGGCGCTCGAAGAAGATATCAAGCGGCTCCTCGGCGAGGTCACGGCGTGAGCACCCTCACGTACCCGTTGCGACACGTTTCCATCCGCGTGCCTTGGCACGACAATGGTTGGAACGGCACGGTCTGCACCCAGCCCCGGCACAACACTGCTTGCCTCAAGCTGGTGAACATCGCCGAAAGCAAGGTGGAAGCCGACGAGGAGAAGGTGCGCGGGCAGTCGTTGAAGGACATGAACCCCGTGGACTTCCCGCCATGCGTCAAGGAACGCTCCACCTTCATGGCACCGTTCGCGCTGGACCGGTTGCACGAGCATCCCTATGTCAAGTCGTCGCCAGACACCCACGCCCACTTCAAGCCCACGCGACTGCACTACCACGCCTACGCCGCTGCCGGGTTACCTTTCCGCTGGATGATGAAGCGGGTGGTGTTCGGCGATAATCAACGTGGCGAACGTGGTCTGGTTGAGAGCTTCCCGCTCGAACGCGTGAATCAGTCCTTCGAAGACACGCCTGGCCTCAAGTTCAAATCCCTCTGGCTTCAGGACCATCGCAATCACCGCGCGCTGCTGGATTGCTTCTGGAACCACGTTCAGTCGGACGAGTCGCTCGTCTTCCTCTATGCCAAGCAGGTGCCGCTGGTCGAAGACACAGGCCGGCGAGTCTTGATTGGCGCCGGGCGCGTACTCGAGCTCGGACCGCTCACCGAGTACGACTACGACGGTTCGCTGGAGGGCAAGATCCGCAGCCTGTTGTGGGAGCGGATGGTGATTCACTCCGTGCGCCCCGGCTTCGAGGACGGCTTCCTGATGCCCTACCAAGAGGCGCTTGCCAAGTCCGACGAAGGGCGCGCCTTTGACCCGGCCGAAGTAGTCGCCTTTGCGCCGGAAGACCGGTTCAGTGAGTTCTCGTATGCCACGGAGCATGTCGGACACGACGCCGCCATCGCCGCGCTGCTGGCTTGCCGTGCAGCGTTGCTGCGCTCCGCCGAGCTCTTTGATGTTGCTACGGCCAAACAAGAGGCCTGGATAGACCAACAACTCGGTCGCTTGTGGACAAGGCGCGGCCCGTTCCCCGGCTTGGGAGCGGTGCTCGGCGCTACTGGCGTGCCGATGGCCCACTTTGTCGCACAAGCCTTGGCCGACTCGGTCGGTGACGACGGCGACCCCTGGACAGCCTGGCGGGCGGCGGTGGCCGATCCGTCCAGGCATCTGCCGGCTGATCTCGCCAGACGACTCGATGGCACCATCGCCAAGTCCTGGCAGCGAATGCAGCCGCAGCGCCGTCAGGTGCTGGAACTGCTGAGTCGCATCGACCTCACCGCCGAGCAAGCCGAGGTGCTCGCCGTACCCGAAACACGAGTCGAGCAGGGCCTCATACTCGACGACGCCGAGCTCTTGCGAAACCCGTATCTGGTTTACGAAACAACCCGCTTGACCCGATTGCCGGTTGCCATTGGCACAGTCGATCGCGGCCTGTTTCCCACCACCTTTGTTCGCGAGCGCCACCCGCTGCCCGCGCAATCCGTCGTGCAGACGCCAGTCGATGCGCGCCGCCTGCGGGCGCTGACGATCCGCGAGCTCGAGAACGCCACTGTCCGTGGCGACACCTTGTCTCCGCAGGCCGCCGTGATCGCGTCGTTGCGCAAACGAGCGCCGGAGCACGACGAGCACCACACGCCGGTCACCGCCGATCTCCTGGCTGTTGCGGAAGACGAGCACTTCGCGGGCGAGATCCGCCTCGTCGAAATGGCCGATGGCTCGCGCGCCTACCAGCTCGAACGTCTGGCCAAGAGTGGTGAACTGATCCGGAACACCATCGACAAGCGCGCCCAGAGCCAACCTCACCAGCTGAAAGCCGACTGGCGCCATGAGCTCGACCAGCAGCTTGGTGCGCTGCCTGCCGAAGGCGAAGAGAGTGACAAGGAAGAGCGCGCCCGCCAGGAAAAGGCCGCCGCACTCGCGGAACTGGCTGTGCGCCGCTTCTGTGTGCTCATTGGTCCGGCCGGCACTGGCAAAACAACCCTGCTCTCGGTCCTGTGCCGCGACTCGTCGATCCAGGCTGAGGGCATTCTGATGCTCGCCCCTACCGGCAAGGCGCGTGTGCGCATGGAGGACGTGGCGCGTCGTGCTGGGATCCAGAACCTGCAAGCTCTGACGCTGGCGCAGTATCTTTCGCGCTCAAAACCACAGCGCTACGAAGGTGCTACCGGCCGCTATCGGCTCACCGGCCAGCCGGGCGAGAAAGGCGCACGCACCGTGATCGTCGACGAGTGCTCGATGCTCACCGAGGAGATGACCGCCGCCCTTCTTGAGGCGCTGAGCGGCGTGCACCGGCTCATCTTCGTGGGGGACCCGCGCCAGTTGCCGCCCATCGGCGCCGGCCGGCCTTTTGCCGACGTGATTGCGCGGCTGCAGCCGCAAGACATCGAGACCTGCTTCCCGCGCGTCGGACCTGGCTATGCCGAGCTCACCGTGCCGCGCCGCCAGGGTGCAGGCGAGCGTGAAGACTTGCAACTGGCTGCCTGGTTCGGTGGCGGCGTGCTCGGCCCCGGCGAGGATCAGGTGTTCGAGATCCTGGCGGGCCAGCGCAGCAGCCATACGATTCAGTTCGTCCGCTGGGATACGCCGGACGAACTTGAGGCGCTGTTGCCCATTTCTCTAGCCGCCGCGCTCCAGTTCAATCCCCAGCAAGTCGAGTGGCAGGCGTTCGCGTGCAGTCTCGGCGGCCAGCAGTCAGGCGATCATGTTTACTTCAATCGCAGTCGATCCGGGCAGCGTGCCGAGGCCTGGCAGCTCTTGAGTCCGGTGCGTCAGACGCCGTGGGGCGTAGATACGCTCAATCGCACAATCCATGTGCGCTACAAGGCACCCCAACTTGAAGTTGCTCGAGCCAGGGTAATGCCTTGGAAACGAAGATTGCCACAGCCCTTTGGCGACGACCAGATCATCTACGGTGACAAGGTCATCAACGTTCGTAATCAGTCGATCGGTCAGCAACGGATCTATCCGAAACCGGCTGAGCGCGGTTACCTGGCCAACGGCGAGATCGGCATCGCGATTGGGCAGATTCGCACCAAGAGCTTCAAGTACGAGCCTAAGACCCTCCAGGTCGAGTTCTCCACGCAGCCGGGCATTTCCTTCGAGTTCTATGCGCCTAAGGGTGATGACGACGACTTCAGCCTCGAACTCGCCTACGCCCTAACGGTGCACAAGGCGCAGGGCAGCGAGTTCGACGTCGTTTTCCTCGTGCTGCCGAGCTCGCCCCAGGTGTTGACGCGCGAACTGCTGTACACGGCGCTTACGCGCCAGAAGCAGAAGGTCATCGTGCTGCACCAGGGCTCGGCCACCGACCTCCAGCGCCTGAGCGCTGAGCGCTACTCGGCCACCGCCACGCGCCTGACCAATCTGTTCGGCCCGCCACGGCCGGTGGAGGTGGGCGGCTCTTTCCTCGAAGACCGGCTGATTCACCGCACCAGCCGAGGCGAAGCGGTGCGCTCCAAGTCCGAAGTGATCATCGCCAACCTGCTGCACGCCAAGGGCATCGACTATCACTACGAACACCCGCTGGAACTGGGTGGCGTGTTCAAGTATCCCGACTTCACGATCGAAGACGACGACACGGGCATCACCTACTACTGGGAACATTGCGGGTTGCTGCACGATGCCGCCTACCGCCGCCGCTGGGAGGAAAAGCAGCAGTGGTATCGCGAGCAAGGCATCTTGTCGCTGGAAGAGGGCGGCGGGCCGAAAGGCGCGCTCATCGTGACGCGCGACCAACGGGATGGCGGTATCGACTCGGCGGGTATCGCAGCGGTGATCGCGAAGATCGGCGGATGCTGACCCGTGAAAGCCTTCCTCGAACAGATCAATGACAAGCGGCTGCGTTCCTATGACGCTGATCCCGGCTTGCTCAAGGAGCATTTCGGCATCGAGGAAACGGTACTGGCGGGTGGCTACGGCTACCGTCAGATTCTCGAACTCGTTCAGAACGGTGCGGACGCGTTACTGGAGGCCCGCGAGCGTGTCGACGCGCCGGACTGCGATGGTCGCATCCATGTCCAGTTGAGCGGGCAGCGTCTATATGTCGCCAACACTGGGGCGCCGCTCAGTGAAGAAGGCTTGGATGCGCTTCTCCGCTCTCATTCGTCCCCGAAGCGCGGCAACCAGATCGGGCGTTTCGGTCTCGGCTTCAAATCACTGCTGAAACTCAACGGGCGGATCGATATCTTCACCCGGGCCTCGGGAGCGATTCGCTTCGATCCCGAGAAGTGCTCGGCGGAACTCCTGCAACGGTTTCAGGTGACAGAGGCGCCCGGCCTGCGGCTCGCGTGGGCCCTCCCGCCGGATGAGCGCGCCGTAGATCCGCTCTGCGCGAAGCTGGCGTGGGCTGAAACGATCGTTCGCATCGAGGTCGGCTCCGAGAGTCTGCTGCAGCACATTCGACAAGAGATTCGGTCGTTTCCAGCCGAGTTCCTGCTGTTCTTTCCGATCGCCACCACCTTGACGCTCGATAACGGCCAGGAGGGGGCGCGCGAAGTCCGCCTGGCCATCGAGAACGCTGAGCACATTCTGCACGATGGCGAGACCGTCTCGCGCTGGCGCATCGCTGCGCGTGAAGTCCGCATCACCGAAGCCCGAGCCATCGCGGACGCCACGCACATCCACGCGCGCGAGTCCGTGCCAGTTTCGTGGGCCATGCCGCTCGAAGGGCGCCGTGAAGAGGCCGGTCGATTCTGGGCTTTCTTTCCCACGCAGACGCAGACCTACCTGTCGGGCATCTTGAATGCGCCGTGGAAACTGAACAGCGATCGCAATGCAATCATCGGGGGCGAGTGGAATGCGGCCTTGATGAGCGAGGCAGCGCGACTTATCGCCGACACCCTGGTGGACTTGACGACTGCCGACGACCCCGCGCGGCACTTCGATGCGTTCCCGCGGCAACTGGATCGCAAGGACGAGGACGCCGCCCCACTCGTCGAGTCGCTCTGGACGCTGTTGGAAACGGCCGCGCTCATCCCGGACGGCACCGGGGTGCTACGGCGCGCGCAGGATCTCTGGCGCCACCCGAAGGACAGCTTGGCATTGGCAACCGCGTGGCAATTACTCGCTGGCGCAGAGCGGCGGCGCGAGATGGTGCATACGTCCTGCCTGGAGCGCCAGCGTGCCAGCCGGCTGAATGCGCTGGCGGAACGTATGAAAACGTCTACCGAACCGCACAGCCCACCGGCGCTTCACCGCCGCACCACCGAATCGTGGTTTGGCATCGTGGCGTCGACTGAGCCCGGCGCTGCGTTCGGCGTGCTAAAGCTGGCGGATTCCTTCTCCATCGACGTGAAGCCGGGCGAGTGGAACCAGGCTCGGCCCACACTTGCGATCATTCCGACCCAGTCAAGCCAGTTGGTCACGGCGGCCAAGGTCGTCCTCGCACCCGAGGGAGTGTCCGTGCCCGGCCGCGCATCTGTAGCCGCCGAGCTTCAGTCCAACCCCGAGGCGCGGCGCATCCTGAGTGAGGTGCTTCGCGTCAAGGAGCTGGACGATCAGATTTGGGCATCAGCCCTCGCCGAGGCACTTCAGGTACCGAGTTCGCCGGCGGAAGCCAAGGAGACGGGCTGGAAGGTGTTTTGGTCCCGACTGCGCCGCGCGCCTGCGGGCGTGCGCACGGCCTTCCTGGACACGAATCGCAATCGCGTTCGCGTGCGTCGTCGCGATGGACGGTGGGTGAGAGCCGACGGCGTCCTGCTTTCCGGCGGCTTGGTGAGCGAAAGCGATCTATTGCCGAACTCGAATGTACTTGTCGATCCCGATTCGCATGCTAACGATCGCACGTCGCTAGTGGCGCTGGGCGTCGTGGATGTTCCATCAGGCGACATCGGGCCTGCAGACTTCACTGAGATTTCGGGCGAGACTCACGTGCTGGAGCCATGGCGCGCGGCGTGCCGCAGCCGCTACAAGGCAACGCAAGAGAACTCCGCCTCGCGAGACTACCTCACACCCTACGGCTTATCGATGCCGCGAGGTTACGGCTTGCTTGCGGAGCTCACTGGCGCCACGAAGGCACGTTTCACCTTCCAGCTCCTTGATCGCCTCGCCGAGCGGACGTTCCAAGGATCCATCCGCTTCGGCCACAGCACCATGTTGGTCTACCCGAAGATCGATGTGCCGCACCCGCTGTCATGGTACGTGCTCAAGCACGGCGAGGTGCAGCTGGGCTTTTCCACAGTGCCCCTCAGGGCTCTTGTCGCGCGCTGCAACCAACCAGTCCTGCGAGACCTGCCGGATTGGCCACGTGTCGAATCAGCGCTCGACCGGCTGAACACCGCTTTCCCCACAGTGTTGGTTACGCCGGACGACTTGCGCACCTTCTGGGTCGCGATGATCGCCGCACTCGTCACGCCGGCTGCCCTTGATGGCGACGCACTGAGCGACCTCTGGCTCGGCGCCGCCAGGGATGGCGTCGTTCCGACCGAACTGCCATCGCCGACAGGCCGCGTGCCGCTGACCGCGGCATTCGTGACCACCTCCGTCGATCTGACGCGGCGCGCTCGTACGCCGGAGCGCGTGGTCGTGGCGCTCGACGCCCCCACGATGCAACTCTGGCTGAAGGCAGGCGCGCAGGACCTTGCGCGCGTGATCCAGGCGGAGTGGGACGCCATCGCGGGGCCGCCCGAGCGCCTGACTAACGTGGTCCCCGAGCTTGGCGATGTGATGTTGGCAGACGTTCGCGAAGCGGCACGGTGTCAGCACGTCAAACAGCTTCGCCTCAGGATCGGCGACGCCGCACAGGACGCCCCTTGCCTCATGTGGGACGGTGCGCTGTTCATGGATGCTGAACAACTGGCGCCGCTTTCCCGAGCGGACCGCCTACAGCGGCTGCTCGCCGAGATCGCCGCGTCTGGCTGGCTCGACAGTTCGCCTGGAGACGCGCTTCAGCGCCTTGGCGACGCAGGCGTCGACGAGCGGCGAGCGCACGTCGCACAGGGATCGACGCTGGCCGAGCGCCTGCTGCGCGCGGTGGGCAATCGAATCGGACCCTTGCTCGATGCCCTGGGCCAGTCGCTTCGCAACATGGGCTTCGTCCGGAAATGCACGCCGCAACGGCTCGCCGAGCTGGTGCTCGCCCAGTTGGGCCCGGCCGCGCTGCCGGCTCTGCGAGACACCTTGCTGGCGGAGGGGCTGCAGCCACCCGCGCGCTGGAACACGTCAGCCGCACTCGCGTTCGCAGCCGCCATCGGTTTCCCGCCCGAATTCGCTTCGTCGGCTGAAGCCAGGCGTGAGCCCGAGGAATTGATCAGCGGACCGATCGAGCTGCCGCCCCTGCACGACTTCCAACAGGAGGTTTTCGCGGGCCTGAGTTCGCTGCTGGCCAACAGCGCCAAGCGACGGCGCGCAGTCATCAGCCTGCCCACGGGCGGCGGCAAGACCCGCGTCACGGTGGAGGCGGCCGTGCGCCTCGTGCTCGCGCCGGCGGGCGCAACGCGTAGCGTGCTCTGGATCGCCCAGACCGACGAGTTGTGCGAGCAGGCGGTCCAGGCGTTTCGTCAAGTCTGGGGCAATCTTGGCGCCAGGCGAACGAACCTGCGCATCGCCCGCCTGTGGGGTGGCAATCCCAATCCGACTGGGCAAGCTCTGGACAAGCCGGTCGTCGTCGTGGGCTCGATCCAGACGCTGCATAATCGCGTCGGCGCGGCGGATCTGGACTGGCTGCGCAAGCCTGGCCTGGTGGTCGTCGACGAGTGTCACCACGCCATCACGCCGAGCTACAGCGCGCTGCTGCGCTGGCTGGATGCCGAAGCACCGCGCGCCGGCGCGGCCGACAAGGCCGAACCGCCCATCGTGGGGCTGAGCGCGACGCCCTTCCGCACCGACGATGACGAAAGCCGGCGCCTTGCGCGCCGCTTTGACAGCCATTGGCTGCCCTCCGACCAGGAGCGGCTTTATGCACGCCTGCTCGCGCAGGGAGTGCTCGCACGGGCGCAGTACGAGTCGCTCGACTCCGGCGTAAGCCTGACCAACGACGAGTTGGCCAGGCTGGGGCGGCTGCCTGAGCCGTGGGAAGGTCTCGATTTCGAGAACCTGCTGGAAGCCATCAATCAGCGTCTCGCGGGCGACACGCGCCGCAATGGGCGCCTCGTGGAGTGCATCGAGGCAAGCGCTGAGCGCTCCATTCTCTTCTTCACGAACTCCGTCGCCCATGCGGAGGAAATGGCAGCGCGGCTGAATCTTGCCGGTATCGGCGCCGCAGCCATCAGCGGCAGCACGCCGACCGTGGCTCGGCGTTACTTCCTCGACCGCTTTCAGGGCGGGAAGACCCGTGTGCTGTGCAATCACAGCGTCCTGACCACAGGCTTCGATGCGCCCAGGACCGACATGGTGCTGATCGCCCGGCAGGTCTTCAGCCCGGTGCGCTACATGCAGATGGTCGGCCGCGGGCTGCGCGGGGAGAAGAACGGCGGCACCGCATCGTGCCGCATCGTCACGGTCGTCGACAACCTCGGCCGATTCGAGCATCGGCATCCCTATCACTACTGCCGGCGGTACTTCTCGACGATGGAAGGTGCGACAACGGCGGTCGAGGTGCAGTCATGAGATTCACAGCCTATCCGAAGTACAAGCCGAGCGGCGTCGCGTGGCTTGGTGACGTGCCGGAGCATTGGGAGATCGTTCCACTCAAGCACCTGTGTGTTCGGTCTGCTTTGTACGGCGCCAACATTGCTGGGGAAGACTACGTGCAAGATGGGGTGCGCTTCTTGCGCACCACGGACATTGATGACTTCGGACAGCTGCAGCCCGGCGGTGTGTTTATTGAACCCGAGCAGGCTCAAGGCTACGAGCTCTCGGATGGAGACCTGCTGCTGTCGCGCAGCGGCACTATTGGTCGTGCGTTCGTTTACGCGGCCCGTCAACACCCGAAATCTGCGTATGCAGGGTACCTCGTTCGATTTGTTCCTTCGTCTCGCTTGAACCCGAACTTCGCCTTCTACTTCACCAAGGGCCTTGCCTTCCGCGATTGGCTTGACACACAGGTGATCTCTTCGACGATCGGGAACGTGAATGGCCAGAAGTACGCGCAATGCCCACTGCCGTTAGCTGACCGGATTGAACAGGATGCCATCGTCGAATTCCTCGACCGCGAGGCGGCGAAGATCGACACACTCGTGTCGAAGAAACGGACACTAATCGAGCGGCTGAAGGAGAAGCGTACCGCTCTCATTTCGCGCACGGTCACCTGCGGCCTTCCGCCCGATGCCGCTCGCGCCGCCGGCGTGGACCCGCACCCGAAGCTCAAGCCCTCCGGCATCGACTGGCTCGGCGAAGTGCCGGCGCATTGGAATGTGCTGCCGTTTATTAAGTACGTGGCCGAGAGGTCTGATTATCGCGGAAAGACCCCCGAGAAGACCGAAGACGGCGTCTTCCTGGTGACCGCAAAGAATGTTCGAATGGGCTTTATCGACTACGAGAGTTCTCAAGAGTACGTCGCAGCGGACGAGTACGACGAGATCATGCGACGAGGGCTGCCGAAGATAGGCGACATTCTTTTCACCACCGAGGCACCACTGGGAAACATTGCACTCGTCGACCGAGAAGATGTTGCGATGGCACAGCGCATTATTCGCTTTCGCATGAAGCCGAAGTATTTCATTGCGTCTTTTGCGTTGTACGGCATGATGTCTGACCACTTTCAATGGCAGCTTCAAAGCCTATCCACTGGGTCTACTGCCGAAGGCTTGAAGGCCAGCAAGCTGCCGATACTGCGGCTGGTTGCCCCACCGGCCAAAGAACAGCACGCCATTGCATCGTTTCTCTTAGCCGAGACGGCGAAGATTGGCTCAATGGTTGGCAAGGTTGAGGCCGCCATTGAGCGTCTTCAGGAGTACCGCACTGCGCTGATTACGGCGGCAGTGACGGGCATGATCGATGTGCGCGGGGCCGTCGCATGAGCACGCCCTTCAATATCGAGAGCTTCGAGGAGTACTTGACGACGGTGCGCAACGAGCTTCCGGAGGGGCGCAAGTACTTCCGCGGCCAGACCAAGCTTGTTTCGCTGGGCTACGAACTTAAGCCTTCGATCGGACGCTACGGCCACCTGCTGGAGAAGTCCTTCCGGGAACGCGACGAGCTCGAGTACGAAGTCCTCGAAGTGTTCAGTAATCATCTCGTCACCCACGTCCAGCACCTGCCGCGCACCGAGTGGGAGGCCCTCGCTATTGCACAGCACCATGGTCTGCCTACCCGGTTCATGGACTGGACCACGAATCCGCTGGTCGCCTTGTACTTCGCGGTACGCGAGACCCAGACGGACGACGACAATCAGCCGATGAACAGCGCGGTGTACGTGTTGATCAGCGATCCACCGCGCTACACAGACTTCAATCGCAAGCAGCAGCCGGCGGTAAAACCGGTGAAAGACCTTGCAACGACGCCAGCGTCGCGTGCCTCCGGCTACGAGGAGTTCGGTGTCGAAGGACTTGAACCACAGGAGGGCGAGGTGCCGCTCCCGCCAACCGAGACAACAGACGAAGACGACAGGCAGGAAGACGGCAAGCGCCCGCCTACACCGTCGCCCTTCGAGATAACCGAAAACGTGATTTACCACCCGCCGCATGTCTCGCCGCGGATGCGCGCGCAAGACAGCGTGCTGCTCGCCTGCCAAAAGCCCTTCGAGGCATTGGAGGAGCGGGACTGCCTCGAGATCATCATCCGCCACGACGCCCATGACGACATTCGCCGTCGGCTGGACCAGTACGGCGTGTTCGACCGGCAACTCTTTCCCGACCTGGACGGCATCGCCAAGTGGCTTCGCTACCGGGTCTTCGAAAGCAAAGGCGAACTGTGAGGGAAGCTGCGTATGAGTAAGCAAACTAACGAGCGCGCATTTGAACTCCATGTCGAGGAAGTGCTGCTGCAGCAAGGCAACTGGCAGTCCGGTACCAACGCCGAGTGGGACGTCGAGCGCGCGCTGTTCCCGGCGCTCATCTGTCGCTTCCTGGAAGCCACGCAGGCGAAGCTCTGGGCGGAGATGCGTGCGCTACATGCTACGGGGCTGGAGAAGCTGATCGTCGGCGCACTGGTCAAGGAGCTCGACCTGAAGGGGGCGCTGCATGTGCTGCGCCACGGTTTCAAGTTCTACGGCAAGACCTTCCGGCTTGCCTACTTCAAACCGGCGCACGGTCTCAACGACGAGGTGCTGGCGCTGTACGCGCAAAACCAGCTCACCATCACGCGCCAGGTGCTGTGCCATCCAGGTAGGCACGACACGGTGGACCTACTGTTCGCTGTGAACGGGTTGCCGGTGGCGACCTGCGAACTCAAGAATCCCGGCACGGGCCAGAGTTGGCGCCATGCGATGCGCCAATATCAGAAAAACCGTGACCCGCGCGCGCCCCTGTTCGGCTTCAAGAATCGCGCGCTGGTGCACTTCGCCGCCGATCCGGACGAAGTGCTCATGACCACACGGCTGCGGGGCGCGGACACTCACTTCCTGCCTTTGAACCGCGGCAGCCATCCGGGCGAGGTACAGTGCGGCGCCGGCAACCCGCAGCATCCGTCGGGCTACCGCACGGGCTACTTCTGGGAAGAGGTGCTCCAGCGCGACAGCTTTCTCGACATCCTCGGACACTTCATGTTCGTCGAGAAGAAGGAGGAGAAGGTCGGCGATGGCAAGGGTGGCCAGCGGCGCATCGTCAAGGAAACGCTGATTTTTCCGCGCTACCACCAGCTTGATGCGGTGCTCAAGATCATCGTTGCGGCACGCGACGAAGGGCCGGGGCGCAACTACCTGATCCAGCATTCGGCGGGCAGCGGTAAAACCAACAGCATTTCCTGGCTTTCACATCGCCTGGCAAGCCTTCACGATTCCGACGACCGTAAGGTGTTCGACTGCGTCGTCGTCATCACTGACCGGCGCGTTCTCGACCAGCAACTGCAGGACGCGATTTATCAGATCGAGCACGCCCAGGGTGTGGTGAAGGCCATTGACCAGGACAGCAAGCAGTTAGCGGCGGCGCTTATCGACGGCACCAAGATCGTGATCACCACACTGCAGAAGTTCCCGTTCGTGTTGCGCGGGCTGCTGCACGCGGCGGGCGCCGAGACGCAGGAGACGGCGAGCACAGACGAGAAGAAGCAGGCCAAGGCGTGGGAGGCAGAAATCGCCAAGCGCCGCTACGCGGTGGTCGTGGACGAGGCCCACTCCAGCCAAACCGGCGAGACCGCACGCGAGCTGAAAGCCATTCTCGGCGCCGACGCTGTCGAAGATGCTGAAGGCGAGAGCGATTGGGAAGATCGACTCAATCAGGTGATGGCCTCGCGCGGCAAGCAGCCGAACCTGAGTTTTTGCGCCTTCACCGCCACGCCCAAGGGCAAGACACTTGAGCTATTCGGGCGACCGGGCAACAGCGGTACGCCGGAAGCTTTCCATCTCTACAGCATGCGGCAGGCGATCGAGGAGGGTTTTATCCTCGACGTTCTGACGAACTACACGACCTACGCCACGTATTACCGGCTGCTAAAGGCGGCCGAGGATGACCCGAATCTGCCGAAGAAGAAGGCGGCGCTGGCACTGGCGAAGTTCATGAGCCTGCATCCCTACAATATCGGGCAGAAGACGGAAGTGATCGTCGAGCACTTTCGTCGCAGCGTCATGCACCGGCTGGGCGGGCGAGGAAAGGCGATGGTCGTCACGTCGTCGCGCCTGCACGCAGTGCGCTACAAACTCGCCTTTGAGCGCTACATCGCAGATAACGGCTATACGGACGTGCGCCCGCTTGTCGCGTTCAGCGGCAAGGTGACCGACCCGGAAACCGGTGTCGAGTACGCCGAGCCTGGTATGAACACCGATGTCGTGACGGGCAAGCCCATCAGCGAGGCGGCGCTGCCCTCGCGCTTCGAGACTCCTGACTATCAGGTGCTGCTGGTCGCCAACAAGTACCAGACCGGTTTTGACCAGCCGTTACTGTGCGCGATGTACGTCGACAAGCGACTCGACGGCGTCCAGGCGGTGCAGACGCTTTCGCGGCTGAACCGGATGATCCCGGGCAAGGACGCGCCGTTCGTGCTCGACTTCGTTAACGACACGGAGAACATCTACAACGCCTTCAAGCCGTATTTCGACAAGACCGAACTGGCCGCGCCCTCCGACCCGGCGATGCTGAACAAGCTGAAGCATGAGCTTGATCAGGCGCAGGCTTACCACTGGAGTGAAGTTGAAGCATTTGCGCAGGTGTTCTACAAGCCGCTGGACCGGCAGGGCGCGGCCGACCATGCGCACATGCAGCGCCACCTGCAACCGGCGGTGGACCGCTTCAAGGCGATCGCCGATGAGGCCAAGCGCGAGGAGTTCCGAGCGAGGCTCTCGGCCTACGTGAACGCGTATGCCTTCCTGAGCCAGATCGTTCCCTACGCCGACGCGGAGCTGGAGATGCTTTACAGCTACGGGCGTTTCCTGCTGCCGCACCTGCCGCTCGACCGCGACACGACTGTCGTCAAGGTGGGTGACGAGGTGGCGCTGCAGTACTACCGATTGGAGCGCGTGTACTCGGGCGCGATCGCGGTGCACGAGGGAGAGGCCCAGTACATCAAGAGCCCGTCGGATGTGGGAACAGGGAAGGCGCATGACGAGCCAGCGCCACTGTCCGAGATCATCAAGGTGCTGAATGAGCGGTTCGGCACACAGTTTTCCGAGGAAGACCGCCTTTTCTTTCAGCAGATCAAGGAGAGGGCTTGCAAGAGCGAGCAGGTCGTCAGGACCGCGATGGCAAACCCGCTCGACAAGTTCGAGCTGGGGGTTCGCAGGCTTGTCGAGAACCTGATGATCGAGCGCATGGGCGAAAACGACAAGATCGTGACCCGCTACATGGCAGATCGGGAGTTTCAGGGGTCGGCGTTTCCGATACTTGCCCGAGAGATATTTGAGGCTGTGAGGTCGAAGAGTCCGTCCGCTGCTGATGGTGGGCAAGGGCCTGCGGGCCAAGGGTGACTTGGTGACTTCGCAGCGAGTCCGTCTATACCGGTGGCCAGCTGACGTAGGGTTGGATGGAAAGGCGGCCCGAATCTGGCATCAGCAACCGGGAGTATGAGAACGATGCAATTCCAGCAATCCGGCGTCGCTATCAAGGCTCAAACTGCTTTCACCACGCTGTTCATACGGCCTTCGTGGGTCGATGTTGATCGTGTCCGAGACGTTGCTGCCTGACGGCCTCCGTCATGTCCTGGTGCACGTCACGCTGAGTGGCGCGTTTCCGCCCGCACAAGATTCTGCCGACGATGTTGCCTTGCTTCGCGCAGCGAATCGAGCAATGCGCCGAAAGCAGCGTGGGCATTCGGATTCCTTCCTGTTTGTGTTCGCTGGGCAATTCGACGCGGACAAACTTCAGCAGGCCATTGCGGCCTATGGATTTCCAGATTTCTCTGTCTCGAAGATCGAGACCGACGGCGACGTTGACAAGCCGTCAGGGAGTGACTACGAGGATCTTTGCACAGAGGTTGGTGGGGTTGTTTCACAATGGCTTGGTCGAGAACATCCTGGAGCCATCGCGCTCTCCAGCGACGAGTTCAAGGAGACGACGTTTTGGTGGAGTGGGGTCGAGCATGATGATGATCGTTCTTGTGACTGGCATTTCACTGCTGAAGCGTATGCCGCATCTCTGCCAGACGCGCATCGCGCCCGAGCGGCGACCTGGTTGACCGTGCTAAGTCATTCCGTAGAATTCGCTGAGATGCAATACGATTGTCCAGCAGGACTGGGCTCTGACCGTGCCGCTGCATGGGCCGCGACCTTGTGTGAGTGGTTGCATGGCTTCGAAGCCGCCACCGGGAATAGGTTCAACAATTTCGAGTCTGAATATGCTTTTGAGCTGATGCCGTCGGAGTTCTACTTGGGGTTTGAGTTTGCCAGGATTTCTGGTGAGGAGTTAGAGACAATATGTGACCAAACCGGCGATGACGTCGACAGCCTTCCACGTACTGCCCTTAAGACCGTCACAGAGGAGAAGCGAAGCGAGTTGCGTGGTGCGCTCGCTTCTTTTTTTGGAGGCGACTCAGACCTGTTTTGGGCGCTGTACTCGGCGATCTGGCCGAAGTTTAATCAACCGATGAGCGACGCTCTCAACAGCACGTTGGGAACTTCTGACTATGAGGGCCTGGCAGAGCTCGAAGCCCCGTGGCGCTTCGTTTCAGACGGTTGGAGTGATGAAGCCGAGGGTTAACCGCACAATGAGCTGCATAGAATGAGCCCGCTTGTCTGCCCGTCACGCCTGGCGGTCGATCTGCCTGATGCTCTCGTCGCACTCTGCACTGAGGCGTTGGCGGCCGACCACGATGTCCTGATTGATGGACGCGCACTCAGGTTCGCCGACCCCTTCGGCTTGGCCTTGTTGGGCTCGACCTGCCACATGCTGAGGCAGCGTGACCAAGCCGTTCGTGTGTTTGGACTTGCCGATTCGGTGAGCAGCTATCTGCAGCGCATGGATGTCTTCCAGGAGGTGGAGTTGGCCGATCACGCGCCGGCCCGGGTGGGCGTTCGCCGGAACCGCCGCGACGCCCTGGTTGAGCTAACCCGAATTGACCATCCCCGCGACATTAACAGCACGGCCAACCAGCTTGCTGACGCGATGGTAGGTGCGATGCCGGACATCGACGCCAGTGAACCGATCGATGAAATGACCTGCACGAACACGGCGGACCGCATTGCTACACAGATAAGTTATGCACTCACTGAGTTGTTGAACAATGCTTTGAGCCACGCTCGACGGCAGCGCCATGGTCACGCGTGCGTGTGGGTCGCCAGCCAATACTATCCCCGCAGCGGCCGCCTTCAGTTGGCTGTTGTCGACAACGGTTGCGGAATGCTGGAAACCCTGCGCGATCATTCCGCCATGCGCAAGCTACCGCGCAAGACGGATCTGGACGCGATCCTGGTGGCGCTTCGTCCGCGCGTAAGCTGCAATCGCGACCTTGGGGCCTTTAATCTCTTATCACTGAGATCTTTACGTTTTCTGAGCAGACTTTGTCATACGGCTGCA
>ERZ761607.2245-NODE-2245-length-21480-cov-33.885368_pt1 | contig 21480 bp, 21 predicted proteins | sample MGYA00511164_ERZ761607 | MGnify/ENA primary metagenome ERZ761607 (study PRJEB28899, sample SAMN02445080) | bioreactor sludge metagenome | biome: EBPR sludge | place: Australia: Brisbane, Thorneside Wastewater Treatment Plant | collected 2011-06-22 ... | reverse complement strand
TCCGTATTGGCCCTATAAAAATCGTCCAAAAATCCGTTGGAAAAATGGGGCAAAGCTGGCTTTTTGGGTTGCGCCCAATATCGAGTTTTATGAACTGGATCCGCCGAAAAATCCATCACGAACCCCTTGGGCAAGGCCCAATCCCGATGTTGTTGGCTATGCGGCGAGGGACTATGGTAATCGGGTGGGCCATTATCGGATGATGGAAGCAATGGATAAGCACCAAGTACGTGGCAGTGTCTCGCTCTCGGTGGCGATGTGTCAACACCATCCTGAAATCATCGAAGCCTGTAATGAGCGAAACTGGGAGTTTTTTTCGCATGGCATTTACAACACCCGATACTGCTATGGCATGGATGAAGCCCAAGAGCGGGCGGTCATTGAGGATTCGATCCATACCATAAAAGAAGCCACCGGCCAAACCATTGCAGGCTGGCTTGCGCCGGCACTGACCCACACCGAGCGCACCTTTGACCTTATCGCTGAGCATGGCATTCGCTACACCTGCGACCTATTCCAAGACGATCAGCCGCAGCCGATTTCGGTTAAAAAAGGACAACTGATCTCCATGCCTTATTCGCTCGAAGTGAATGATGTAATTTGCTACAACTCCTACCTCATGTCCCCACGCCATTATGGCGATGTCTTGAAAAAACAATTCGATCAATTGTATTTGGAAGGGGAAGAAAGCGGAACCGTGATGTGCATTCCGCTCCATGCGTTTCTTGTGGGGCATCCACACCGCATCAAAGCCTTTGAAGAAGCCCTGCAATACATCACCAGCCATCCTGATGTCTGGGTAACAACTGCCCGCGAAATTGCGGATTATTATTATGCGCATTATTACGATACTTTTTCTGCTTGGACTCCTCAACCCGTTTAAACCATGCCATTAGACGATCTTTTTTTGCAATACCCCAAGCGTGGTCATCACATGGATCATGACTTGTATGCGTGGTCAAACCTTTTTGAACGCCCTCCGCTTCAGTTGCCAAATGAGGCAAAACTTGCCGTGATGATTACCATTCCGTTGGAATTTTTTCCGCTGAATCCATCGGGCAAGCCCTTCAAAGCGCCGGGTAGCATGGTTACGCCTTATCCCGATTTTCGGCATTACACCACCCGCGATTACGGCAATCGGGTAGGTGTTTTTCGATTGATGAAAGTCTTGGAAAAATATGGACTTCGTGCCAATATGGCAATCAACTCGGCTTTGTCCGAAAAGTACCCATTGCTTTTAGATGAAGTGGTCAAGGCGGGACATGAAGTGGTGGCACATGGTGTGGATATGGATGCGCTGCATTATGGCGGAATGGACGATGAGCTAGAAATAAAATACATCACAGAAGCCTTATCGGTGCTGCGTAGCCGGTCTGGGCAAGCGGTAAAAGGTTGGCTTTCGCCTGCTTATGCGGAGTCTTTTTATACCCCCGAACGGCTTGCAGAAGCAGGATGTAGCTACCTCTGTGACTGGGCCAATGACGATCTACCGTATTGGATGAAGACCCCACAAGGAAACCTATTAGCCATGCCCGTTTCCCAAGAAATTTCGGATCGGCGTATTATCATCGAATATCATCAAACCGAAGAAAGCTTTGTCACACAGGTCATAGACCAGTTCGAGGCCCTTTACGAAGAAGCCGAAACCTACGGCGGGCGGGTTTTTAGCCTTACGCTGACCCCGTATATCAGTGGGTTGCCCTTTAGAATTCAGTCCGTAGAGGCCATTCTAAAGCATATTTCATCTAAAAATACATGGGTTAACTTAACAGGTACAGAAATCGTGGGGTTAATGTCCTAAATTCTTTTGAAATCATGAAGTTAAATGCCGTTCATCCACCCGTAAACCACAAGACCTATGATAGAAAAACGTTTGGAGGAATCCATCATTCTCCACCTGATCGCACTAGGAGATGCCCTCAAGCGCCGCCGTGACCAAATCAGTCAGGGTTTAGGTATCACTACCCAGCAATGGTTGATCATGTTATATCTGGCAAAAGACCCAAACCTACCGCTTTTCGAGAATGGCGAACATGAAAAAAAAGTCTTGGCAGCAGAAATTACCCGCGCCCTAAACGTTTCCCGCCCAAACGTAACAAATCTGATTGCAACGTTATTAGATAAAGGCTTAGCCATACAAATAGCAGACCAAGAAGACCGCCGCCGCAAGCGCCTCACGCTCTCGCCTGAAGGTTTTCGCTTGTTAGAGACGCTCCAGCCCTTTCGCAAGAAGCTAAATGAACAACTTTTTGAAGACCTCACCATAGATGAACGCGAAGTTTTTCTTCAATTGATAGATATTTGCCTCCGTCGCCTCACCGCTTAATCCCTTAAAATGTGGAAGCCTATAAAGCCCTTGCCCTACAAACCACTTGTCATGCCGTTAATGCCTTGGCTCCCGCTGCGGCACGGGCACAAATTTTAGCAAATATCCGCCGCATTGAGCGGCAAATTGAAGCCAGCAAACGATTTATTGGCCGTGATTTACGCTTGGTCGTGTTACCGGAATACTTTGCATCAGGTTTTCCAATGGGCGAAAGTTTTGCACTTTGGCAAGAAAAAGCTTGTTTTGAAATCGGTGGGAAAGAATATGAAGCCCTTTCTGCGCTTGCCGTTCAATACGATATTTACCTAAGCGGCAATGTATATGAATTAGACCCGCATTTCCCTGATCTCTACTTCCAATCTAGCTTCGTGATTGACCCTAAAGGAGCTTGTATTCTTCGTTATCGCCGATTGAATAGCATGTTTGCACCTACGCCACATGACGTTTGGGATAAGTATTTAGAAATTTATGGCTTAGAAGGTGTGTTTCCCGTTGCAGATACTGAGCTTGGCCGCTTGGCCTGCATTGCCAGTGAGGAAATTTTATACCCCGAAATCGCCCGATGTTTGATGATGCGGGGGGCAGAGGTTTTTTTACATGCCACTTCTGAAGTGGGAAGCCCGCTTTTAACCCAAAAAGGCGTTGCCAAACTTGCACGAGCGATTGAGAATATGGCCTATGTGGTTTCCGCAAACTCCGCTGGCATTGCAGGCATAGACATTCCATTTGCCAGCACGGACGGACTTTCAAAAATCATCAACTATGAAGGCTTGGTACTTTGCGAAGCAGGCTATGGGGAAAGTATGGTTGCCCATGCCACGATTGATATAAATGCCCTTCGTCATCACCGCCAGCGCCCTGCTATGGCCAATTTTATCGCCCGCCAGCGCTTTGAGCTTTTCGCCGAAAGCTATCAAACCCACAGTTTTTACCCACCGAATACCTTCGAGACACAAAAGCCCGACCGACACGTCTTTCTCCAAAATATTCAGCGGGTAATCAAACAGTATATGGGAACGGAAACATGATGCTGTTTTTATGTACCAATTTGCTGGGACAAAAGAGAACGGGTCTTTATGAGATGGTTCACAACCTACCCCAAAATGTTATTCCTAATAGATGGGATCGGTGCATTGATCAGCACCTTCTTACTCGCAATAGTACTAAAGACCTTTCATGGCTTTTTCGGGGTTCAAGAAGAGGTATTAAACTGGCTTTCGGCGCTTGCTTTTGGATTTAGCCTGTATTCCCTTGCCTGCTTTGGGTTGCTCAAAAATCATTTTAAGCCATTTCTTGCCACTATTGGGATCGCAAATATACTGTATTGCTGCCTGACCATCGCCCTTATTATCTTTTATTGTCCAAACATCACTTTTGGGGGCGTGGTCTATTTTGCCTTGGAAATCAGTATTTTGGTACTACTCGTGATTTGGGAGCTAACTTTGGCACAAAAATCTTATTTATCCAATTGATTCAACAATCTTTGTGCCTCGTCAGCCCACATGCCATCCAATTGTACGACCTGTTTAAGGGCTTTACGAGCGGCGGAGGTATTGCCCAAACCTAAATATGCTTTGCCCAAGAAAAACTGAGCATCCAACCAGATTGGGGTAGGCTCTTCATAAGATGCCCGTTTCTCTTCCTCCCGTATAACCATTTTTAGTTGAGCGAGCGCTTCGGTTAATTTACCGTGATCATAAGCAATGAACAAGCCCCATTTGTGATAGCGGGCAGACTTTAGCAGGCGCAAACCCTCCTGAAAGGCTTGATCACTACGGAGAGAAGGGGTACTAGAGCGTATGCTGAGAGGCTTCATGTCTTTCTCATAGGCTTCCACCGAGGCCAAGCGAGAAAGTAACGGTTCATTAACTGCATTGTAGTACCGCAGGCCAAAAACACTCGCAAAAAAAACAAAACAAGCGGCAATAGCATAACGATAAAATTGCGGATTCCGCAAATACGACATGCCTATAGGAAGCTTTTTCCTGTTACGTGGCTCCAGATTTTCTTCTGAAAATGCCCTGAGTCCCATTGTGGGTGTGGTTGCACGCCTATACGCCTCCACTGCAAGGTGGACATCTTTTAGTTGATGACCGGAAAGCCTTTCAAAATAGCCCTTGTCTTGGATGGGTTTAAACGTTTTCAGGTGTGCCGCCGCCTCAACAACATGCTGCTGCCACCTCTCCTCTGTTTCTACTTTCTCCTTGAGCGACGACAACAAAGGACGAAGGGGTTCGGGGGCTTTATCCAAATCCGGATAACGAAAATATAATTCTAAATGATCTTCCCTTAGCGGTCCCTGTAAACAAAGACGGGCGTCGGACATCATATTTAAAAACAGCCTTCCTTGTTGGATCACATCTTCCGAATAAGGCGGCTGTCCAAAAGGGGACGCAGGTTGATTGTTTTGATCTTGTAATGACATTTTTTTACAATTGTACAACCATTAAGGTCATATTAAGGCGGAAAAAACAGAAATTTGAAACCTGTTCACCCAAAGAGACACCCAGTTCAGGAAAAACATAACTTGTTTTCCTCATTTTTTATTTTTCTTTATGACGGACGATCAATTCCCGCAAATGTGGGTTTTGCTTGAAGCGGTCAACAATTTTATGACAGTATGCACGAACCGTTGGAATGGTCTTTTGAATGGCTTCGGCTATCTGATCAAATTCCCAATACTCAATGAAACGATAGTGGCCCGTAGCCTTTAGGAACTCTGGGAGTTTCTGAATGGCTTGATGAAGGAGGGCAATAAAAAAGGGCGTATCGAAGCTACGAAGTGCGTATTCGTCTTCCAACCGATCCGACCATTCGTCCACATCCGTAAAACGGTTTCGTTTTCGATGCTCTCGAATTAGGTTCAGAAACTGATTTCGACAAAGACTGTTTAGCCAGCCTGCAATACTGGTTTCTTGTTTAATCGTATTCAAAAACCGGATGGCCCGCTCGTATGCATCACCAGCATACCGCTCTACCTCCACTTCGCTCAGATAGCGATTTTGCAAATACTTTGCAGAAAAATATCGCATAATAATGCAATACACATACAAGTCCACCAATGGCTTAAGGCGTGGAACGCCTCCTTTTCGCCAAGCCGAAAACAGTTGACTGGCAGCATCGCTATCATCTAAATGAAAAGGGAGTTGGGCAGCAAGTTCTTCTACAGCGCCAAAACCTGTGTCCGAGGGCATAAAACAGGAATTAAAACTCAGGTGGTGGTATAATAGTCGTTATGGTACACGACACAAATAAGGATGAAGCAAAACAAAGATTGGTTTATTCTTCACAAAGCAAATATCGAAATAATTCCGTCCCTTTACAATGGATTTTGTCTAAAGTTTTAGTTGTCGTAAGATTTTTCGGGCAAAGATGAGAAAAGGGACGATCAAGAGCGATGTAAGCCAATTTTCTTCTTTGGTTTCAAATCGGATTAAAACCGTCTTGAATGTGTCTGTCCATGCAAAACTATGCTCAATCACGCTCCGTTCTTTGTATAATTCAGGATCAAAGTATTCTTCTCGGTTTATCACAGGATTAAAGGCAATGTTGGGTTGAATGCCTACCGATTGACTGCCCAAAACCCGCATCCATATCCATAAACAAGCCTTCGACAGGCAACGTTAGCGTCTTGAAGCGCTTTGACCAACCCGGACAAGTGCTTTTCGATGTCACATACATCATGATAAATCACATACATCGTGATGATGTTTTTCTTATGGAAAACTACACGCAAGTAATACGCCTTGACGGTCAGTAATAAACAGCGAGTTAGATGTTTAACAGGATTTTCGTTCTTCATAACTTACTTATTCACCGTCTCGTTTACAAGACGTATGCGTCACATTTCGTTGAACCTAAGACTGATCTAAAAGACGCCGATACGTTTCGACGAAGTGCGTCCAAACCGCATTCCATGACCCATCATTGATCTATTTGGTAAAATGATGGAAGACCAATTGGTAGCGTAATCTCTCTTCAAAGAACTGGTTTATGGGCAGTAATCGCCATTCTACACCTGTTTTGAGTTTGTACAAGATTGCTTCGACAGGCGCTGCTTTGGTTTCAAGAGCGCGTTTATTTCCTCGTTTCCCATTTTTCAGATGTGGCAATATCCACGAAATTATTGTATCTTAGTTGGTAATAATGTTCAACTTGGTTGGAAAAATTGCGATTGATAACTCCGCTTATACCAAGATGGACATTTTTTTATTCACCTCCTAAAACTTTAGACAACTTCAATAAATTCTACTCAAACAATGTATAGACAATCAGAATAAATTTTAGAAAAAAATGGATTATTCAATTAACAAAGATTGGATTACAATTATATCATCATCAACGACGAAAAAGGGTTGCAAAGTAGCGGGTTGATGATTCGATAAACTCGATACATCGTGTATTTCTATGACAGTTTTGTGCCCTCAAACCCTGCGCAAACGCAAAACCCAAAACCTAAAACAATTCGAGGTCTATGGTTTAGTAGCTTCAGAAAACCCCAAATTATATGTCAGCAGGCGAATCTCCCCGTAAAATCATCCATATAGACATGGACGCTTTTTTTGCGTCGGTAGAACAACGCGACCATCCAGAATTGAAGGGTAAACCTGTTGCAGTGGGCGGAGGTGGGCTTCGTGGAGTGGTGGCTGCAGCCAGTTATGAGGCCCGCGCCTTCGGCGTTCGGTCTGCCATGCCTTCCGTTACAGCTAAACGCTTGTGTCCCGACCTCCTCTTTGTTCGTCATCGCTTTGAGGTCTATAAACAAGTCTCGCGGCAAATCCGAGATATTTTTCTGTCTTATACCGATCTTGTAGAGCCACTCAGTTTAGACGAAGCCTATCTGGATGTAACCGAGAACAAGCGCGGCATGCAAAATGCTACTGAAATGGCAATAGAAATCAAAGAGCGCATCCGCGAACAAACCCATCTTACCGCCTCGGCAGGGGTTTCGTATAATAAGTTTCTCGCCAAAATTGCTTCGGATTATAAAAAACCAGACGGACTTTTCGTTATTAAACCCCATCAGGGTGAAGATTTTGTGGCCAAATTGCCTATTGAACGTTTTTTTGGCGTGGGAAAAGTGACCGCACGACGGATGAACGACATGGGGATTTTTACTGGCGCCGACCTTCGCGCCCAACCAGAGGCCGTCTTGCACACTCATTTTGGAAAAGTAGGTGGGTTTTATTACCGAATGGCTCGCGGCATAGACCATAGGGTGGTTTCTCCGGACCGCATCCGGAAATCCGTCAGTTCCGAAACCACTTTTAATGAAGACCTGTACACATGGGAAGCGCTTTCCCCCAAACTCCTGACGCAAACCAAAGATGTTTGGCGGTTTGTGGAACAAAGCCGAATTCATGGCCGAACGGTGACACTTAAACTGAAGTTTCAAGATTTCCAAATCATCTCCCGCAGCAAGTCGGTTGTATGGCCCATTTTAGAACGGGAGCAATTCGAACAAATAGCCCTTGATTTGCTTTGGAATCTACTCCCATCTCCCAAAGGAATTCGGCTTATTGGTATCGGACTTTCCAATTTAGACATGGAAGACCATATAGAGGGCAAACAACTCATCCTACCTTTCGAGGATGGAGGATTTATCGAGCCGACGAACCTGCATATCTAATACATCCACCGGAAATTAATATTCCATAAGGCACCGCCGATACTTGTTTTGGCCCGATTGTAGCATGTTGTTTATCTATGGACGTATGATAGCGCTTTAATGTCCATAAAATTTAAGTGTCCATCCACAACTCGCCAGCCCATAGAGAGGTTTATGAGAAAGGATGGCAAGATTTTTGCTTAGGTTTTAAGGTTTACCAGGCCTTTATGTGAATACATCATAATTCATTGACGGCAAGCGCTTAAAACCAAGTATTGGAAAATTTATGGTTGTACGTATCAAAAACGGACCAATTTTCGTCTGGATTTGATACAACCACAACAACCAATTAACTGTTTAAGTATCGAATATAAATTCCATCTGCAAGAACCAACTGAATGTGACCTACCCTGTAAACCTTCCAGATTGGGCCAGCCCATTTCAAGATGATATGCTGACAAACACCGAGGATCAACGTGTATCCGATTCGGTAGTGGCGCAATTGGATGAAACAGGACGGGTGCTGATGGTGAATCTCAAAGCCGAAGCCGAGTGGGGCTTAGTCAAGGGCATGAGGGTTCCACGGGCGTTTATGTACACGCTGCGTACCCAGGTCCCAGACGAACAAGGCGTTTACGTGGTGGAATCTTCCCTCGGACAACTCCATGTCTTGCACCTACAACAACAAGGCGGCTGGTTGTTGATGAGCAAGCCCGTTGCTTTCGGAGGAAGCAGCATCCCGGAAAGTCCCTCCGCCTTTAAAGCACTCATTGAAAAAGTCCCGATTTTTATTCTGCATATGAATGCAGATGGAACGGTGCTTCAGACCAATACAGAATCTGAACGCATCACGGGATATACCGCCTTAGAAACCCAAAACAGACCTTTTTTACTTGAAATATTACACCCCGAAGACCGCTGGAAGTTTACAAAAGCGTTGCGAGATGTACGGGATGCCAAAAAAATAACATTTGGTGCGCGGTTTCAGCGGAAACACGAAAACGAAGAAACCCGTTTTGCCGAGATCCATTTATACTTGGCTGCACAAGAAACCATTGGCGAGGTAGAAGCGGTTATTTTTGATGTGACGGATCAATCGGAGGTGGATGCAGACCTTTTCCTGAGCGAGTCGCTTTACCGTGTCTTTTTGGAACAGACGCCAACGGGTGTAATCCATTTGGATGAAACAGGTATTGTAACATTCGAAAACCATCGCTTCCGGCAGTTGGTTGGAGAATCTCCGGAGGCCGCTTGGATCGGGCAGAACATCTACGCGCTAAGACCTTTTGGCACCGAGGTGGAAGACCATATCCGCCAAATGTTACGTACAGGAACCGAGTTCGGCAACGTAGAAACCTGCCTCCAGATAATGCACCGAACAGAAGAACAATTTCTTACGGTACATGGCGCCCCCATCCATCATCCCGGCGGAGACATTGTTGGTGGGGTTTTGCTCGTAGAAGACATCACCCATCGGAAACAACAGGAAATTCTTAGAGATCGCCAGAAGTCCTACGTGCAAGCAGAGGCCGCCTTGCGTGAAGCCCTGTTCGACCACGAAAGCCAGACCTCGTTCTTGGAGCGTGCCGTAGAAATTCTGGCTCAGGCTACCACTGCCGATCGTGTGACGGTTTTTCTAAGGGCCGATAAGGACAACCACTACCATGCCCATGCCGTTTGGCCATCGGAAGGACAGGAGCCGCTTCCGTTTGAGTCGTTAAATGCCGCCGATTTCCCCATCCTGATGCGTACCCTCATTGACAGGGAAGTCTTGCACCTCAATCGTTCGCATCCTTTAACCCCGGACGCCATTCTGTTACTTAACCGTTCCGGCATGTTCGAGGCCATCTGGGAGCCGTTCTTTGAGAATGGACGCCCTTTTGGTTTTGTGGCTTTCGAAGCCCATCATCCATCTGATATCCAAACTTGGGATGCTACCGAACGGTCCTTTATCGAAAAACTGACCCACACGTTTGAAGCCCTTTGGGGGCGTATTACTGCCGAAGTACGGTATAATCAAACGGTTGCCGCCATAGACGAATGCCTGTTTAATTTCGAGTTTTCTCCCGATGACAGTCGGTCATATACTTTTGTTACTCCACAAATTGACAAATTGATTGGTTATCCGCCTGAGCTATTGCTGAACCGCGAAAAGGGGCGGGTGGACTGGTTGCGGCAAATTGTAAACCCTGCGGACCATGCAGAAGTCACCGCCCATGACCAGCGTCTCCGCAGTGGTATTGGGAGTGAAGTAACCTATCGGGTGTTACACCGAGATGGTTCTCTACGCTGGCTGCGCGAATCGGCAAGCCCACATCGAGACTCCTCCCGGCGGGTAACAGTTGGTGGTATCCTTATAGATGTGACCGAACAAAAAACGGCAGAGAGCGATCTTATCAATGCAAAACGCGCCGCAGAAAGTGCCAATGAACTGAAAAGTGCCTTTTTGGCCACCATGAGCCACGAAATCCGTACACCGCTCGGCGCAGTAAATGGATTTGCAGAGCTTCTTGCCCGTGAATTAGCGGAGGTAGAAGAAAAAACCAAACGTCCTATGCCCGCACAGGTGACAGAGTTCGTTATTGCCATCCGAGAGAACTCCCAACGTCTGCTCACGCTGGTAAACGACTTGTTCGACCTCTCGAACCTCGAAATTGGGGTCATGTCTATCCGCCACATCTCTGTTCCTCTACACGAAGTCGTGCTTAAGGCCACCAGCAAGGCCGCAGTAGCCTTGTCTCAGAAAGGTGTTGAATTAAAGTTGAACCTTGCCCAACAAGAACCTGTGGTTATTGGGGATCCACAACGCATTCAGCAGGTTTTGGAAAACTTATTGGAAAACGCCGCCAAATTTACAGAACAAGGCTCGGTAACCGTTACATCCTCAAAATTCGATACAGAAGTTGCGATCGAAATCACGGATACAGGTGTTGGCATGAGTGAGGAATATGCGGCGCACCTCTTCACCCCATTTATGCAGGAAGATCGTCGGCTCAATAGGCGTTTTAAAGGAACCGGCCTCGGCCTCGCATTGGTAAAGCGAATTTTGGAATTGATGAGAGGCCGAGTGGAGGTTGAAAGTGAAAAAGGGAAAGGTTCTACCTTCCGAATTTGGCTACCACTTGCGCAGCCGGCTACATAACCAAACAGGCGTCCGAAACCGAACGCCTGTCATGTCTAAAAACAAATCAAGAGATCAGAACTTCAATCTCAAGCCAATCACAGCACCCAATCCACCTATATTAATATAGGACTTAAGCTCATTTCCGGCTTTTGTGGTATCAAAACCCGTGTGCCCTAACACGTTCGAAGATTCGGTAATTTCGTCTTGATAGACCACATTTTTTGCATAATAAGGAAGTTGATCTAAAGTGACTGGAATTTTTGTACCACTTGCCAGTGTTCCGGTTGCCGAAAAAGCAGTCATTTCTTTGGACTTTGAGCTAACTGGCGTATTCCGGTATTCCAATTCTGCCGTCAGGCCGAGCTTATCACCAAACGGAATCTCTATCCCCAAACCACCAATAAAGCCGAGGGTTGGGTTGGGTTGTACCTTCTCCGTTCGCGCTAATTCAACCGACTTGAACAGCGGGTTAACCGTTAGCGCCACACTTCCAATTTGGTCTTTTGCGGTTGTGTTGACTTCCGAATATCCATAAACAGGCAATATAACCCCCACGCGGGCATAGGGTTTTATTTTATGGTTACAAGGAAAACCAACCACAAAAGCCGGGGCGATTTCTGCTGCAACGGCCTTGCTCTCTGCTTTGAGTTCGAGAAGGGTTGCTGTTCCGGCGGTCACAGTTTTTTGAACCAAGGTCTGAGGTTTGCCTTCAAAATAAGTAACCCCAAATTCAAGGGCGAGATTTTTATCTAATTTGTAACCCACCGTAAGCCCATACCGAAGACCTTCGCCAAACGATCCGTTAAGTGCTTTTTCTGAAACCACCTTGGTTGCGCCCGTTAAAGGATTAACAACCGTCAAAACCGTTTGGCGAGGCTCAAAGGAGCCGGCATTCGGAAATTCGCCGGGGGATACCGTCAAAAACTGACCTGCTGTTGGTTTAAAATACAAGCCTTTCTGGCCTTGTGCCTGTATGGAAAATCCCAAAAAGATCGTGAGGACGATAACCAATGTACTAAAGTGTTTCATGATCATAGAATGTTTAAGGCATTTTGAGAAAAAATAATTGAAGGTAAAGGTATTAACATTTTTTGACCTATATTCAAAAGTTTTTCGGATTTTACATGATTTTAGAGTCAATAAATAACGTACTTTCCTCTCAATAAATAAATAATTATTTAAGGCTAATATTTTTTCATTCATACATTGATCTTTGTGCTTAAAGTGTTGTACTTAATTATGGTTTAATCACGTAAGTATTTTACGCACAGTTAATTGGGGACATTTCAAAAATATCACATAGACATACAACGCGCTCAGATTAGGTAGGATGTGAAACACATTCTTGCCTACCGTTGATAAAATTTTCGTATCAGTGACATCATAACAGAATCCATAAGGGCAATATCGCAATAGAAAACGAAGTAAAACAACCCTGTTCAAGTTTGTATTTTTACCTGAAAACCAGATATTTTTCAAAAATGCCAACACCCACACTATGTGTATATAGGTTAAATGGCAGGCTAAAAGCATGTTCACTTCCACACGTTGGGAAGCATTGAAATGCGCCGCTATTAACCCTAATGGCTTTCTATGCCTGTTGGTGTGTTGTGTACATATGGTTTCCCCTCTCCGACAAGAAGACCTCTAATATGAAAGATTTTCTCCAAAATGAAAGCTTTGTTTATATGAAACCGGATTTGCACTTGCTGCGTCAATAAGACTTTGCTTTAATTTTTAGCCCACATAAATCTGTAAACACTTTGCAAACCTTCTTTTTTACAGCGCCTATTACCTTCAACCTGCTCGTGCTGAATATTTTGATCAGCGCCCTCACGTTTCTTAGCCAACCACAACTCATCGAAAAATGGGGGATGAAGCCCTATGATGTGCGTCGCCATAAAGAGTGGTATCGTTTTATTACCAGTGGATTTCTTCACGGCAGTTGGATGCACTTGCTTTTTAACATGATAACTCTTTGGTCTTTCGGGCCTTATATGGAGCAAGTTCTGGGAAGTATTGGCTTTTTGGCGGTATATATGGGTTCCGAGTTGGCAGCAAATGCCCTAACCTATTATAAATACAAAAACAATGTTATGTATAATGCCGTAGGAGCCTCAGGAGCAATCTCTGGCATACTATTAGGATTTGTTCTCTTCGAGCCATTTAGGATGTTGGTCGTCCTGTTTTTCCCCATGCCAGCAATCGTGTTTGCCATCTTATATATTGCGGCGTCCATCTATGCTGCAAAATCGGACACACATTCCAATTGGGGCAATATTGCCCATGAAGCCCATTTGGGTGGCGCAATTGGCGGCCTCTTGCTTACCATCATTCTGAAACCCGTGTCGCTGCTGATATTCTTATCCAAAATTGCTCACTTTATAGGACTTGGTTGACCTTGCTCGTAGTAGGCAGCAGGAATAATGATTGAGTTTTACCGTCTCTGTTGTATTTTGTACTTGTTCTATTCGCCCAAATCCATTATATAGACGAAACGAACCCATTCCGTTTTGATATGCTAACCGAAATACTGATAATTGGCGTCTTGATCATTATCAATGGCATCTTTTCCATGTCCGAAATTGCCGTTGTACAAGCTCGTAAGTCCCGGCTTGAAGTCGCGGCCAAGCGCGATATTCGTGGTGCTTCGCAGGCCCTGAAACTGGCTGCAGAACCAACCCGATTTTTATCCAGTGTTCAGATTGGGATAACGCTTGTCGGAATTCTCAATGGTTTTTTTAGTGGCGGATCCCTTACCGAGTTTATTCAAAGCGGACTTAAAGGGCTTAACGTACCCTACCCCGAAGCCTCCTCGGTAGGCGTTGTCGTAATCGCAATCACCTTTCTTTCCTTGGTTTTTGGCGAGTTATTGCCCAAACGTATTGGCATGGCAAATCCAGAAGCCATTGCCCGCTTGGTTGCTGGTCCTATGACGGCCATCTCCAAAATCACGGCACCATTCATTTGGCTCCTAACGGCTACAACCGAGTTGTTTATCCGGTTATTAGGTATCAAAAGCGATAATTCGGCGGTGACAGAAGAAGAAATTAAAGCCATTGTAGGAGAAGGTGCGACCGCCGGAACCATCGAAGCCATCGAGCAAGATATCGTAGAAAATGTCTTCCACCTTGGTGATAAACGAGTTGGCTCCCTAATGACCCACCGCTCCGACCTAGCGTGGTTAGACGTTGCAGATGACTGGCCTACCATACGACGGATTCTCATCGAAGAACAACATGACGTGTACCCCATTTGTGAAGAATCCTTAGATCATGTATTGGGCCTTATTCACCTGAAAGACCTTGTGGTAGCCTTGACAGATCATGACCAGCCAGACCTACGAAAACTCATCCGGCCAGCCATCTTTTTCCCTGAAAATGTGCGGGCTTGGAAGGCACTGGAACGCTTCCGGGAGGAAAAAACCCATCAAGGTTTTGTAGTAGATGAATTCGGACAATTACTGGGCTTAGTGGCGATGGATGATATTTTTGAGGCACTCTTTGGGGACCTCATTCCTAAAGAAGACGACGATCAGGAAGAAGATTGGATCATTAAACGAGAAAATGAATCTTGGTTGGTAGATGCACGATTGCCCTATGACGATTTTCTCCGCGAATTTGATATCATTGATGATCAATACCGACATGGGGAATTTTATACCATCAGCGGGTTTGTTTTACAGAAACTCCGGAGGCTCCCCAAAGCAGGAGATACGTTTGAATGGCGGAATTACCGCTTCGAAATTGTGGACATGGACAATAACCGTGTTGACAAATTGCTCATTTCCGAAATTAATCCTGTCTAATCTGGCAACCTTTGTGAAACGGTCAAACAGAATTTAATAGGTAATCGTTACGTTCACAGCCTCCACGCGGCTGATTTGTGGAACCGCATTTTTGATCGTTTGCTCAATTCCTGCACGCAAAGTCATTAAACTCATCGGACACGACTCACACGCACCTAATAACTCCAACTCTACCACCATATCCGGTGTAATATCGGCAATCCGTACAGAACCCCCATCTGCCTGTAAATACGGGCGGATCAATTCAAGGGCATCTTCCACTTTTTTATGTAAGGCAGGGTCGTTATACGCAAACATCAGGTCAGAAGCTGTGTGAATATTGTTTTGGCATTTTTATCCTAAAGATAAGACGGCAAGACTATAATCATCATACCTGTGTTCAAGAATTTCGTTCCAAAGACCTTATCGAATTACCACATTGGTAAATGGGGAGCAGCCACATTTTTGCCACATTTCTGACGTCAATTGACCATGCTCTTCCCGTCATTCCGACAACACTTTAGATCCACGGTTGCCGTAATATATGGGTGTAGCGCTGGGGTAAAGGAAATGAGCCACCAACCCCGCCTTCCATTTTCATCATCATAAAAACTTTTTACGCCATGAAAAGCATCATCAAATCCTTCGTAGGCACGGCATTGATCGCCGGAACCATCTTGTTTGTTTCCGCAGACGATGCACAAGCACAAATGATCAAGCGGAAAGTAAAACCTATTCCACAAGACTGTAAAGAAGACATCCGGGACCGACGTGAAGACCGAAGAGACCGCGCCGAAGACCGAAGAGACCGAAAGGAAGACATCCACGACCGACGTGAAGACCGAAGAGACCGCGCCGAAGACCGAAGAGATGCACGACACAACGGTGGACTTAAAGACCGGCTCGAAGACATCCGGGACCGACGTGAAGACCGAAGAGACCGTGCCGAAGACCGGAGAGACCGAAAGGAGGACATCCACGACCGGCGAGAGGATATTCGTGACCGAAAAGAAGACCGAAGAGACCGTAGAACTGGGCCTTGCAAAGGTTAATTCGTTAGAAAATAAATTCTGGATAAAATAATTGGCTGAGACAAACGGGGTACTTGTAAGATGCGGTGCCCCGTTTTTTAGATACTGCTTTTGCGATTATACCGATTCATTGCTACCTGTAACCCCTCCCGAACAAAGGTTAGACTTGCATCCATCGCCGTTTTCATGGAAGCCTTAACCACTGATAATTCTTCCTCTGCAAATGGCGACAACACATAACGCGACTGTTCGCCTCGCTCGAATGCACTACCAATTCCAAACCGTAGGCGTGGAATGACATCCGTTCCCAATTCGTCTATGATATCCTGTAGGCCATTGTGCCCACCTGCACTTCCAGATGGCCGAATCCGGAGCGAACCAACCGGAAGCGCAATATCGTCGTAAATTACCAGCATATTTTCTGCCGGAATCCCATATTTATTTGCCACTTTTCTTACTGCCGAACCACTCAGGTTCATATAGGTCAGCGGCTTGAGAAGAAAAAATGGATATCCTTTAAACTTAGACTCGGCTTCTATGGCGACCGAACGTTGACCATAAAACGGAGCCAGCCTCGGAATATCCGAAGACTCGATGGTGCATTTGGTCTTCTCGGCGAGGGCATCTATTACCATAAAACCCACATTATGGCGGGTATGAAGGTATTCTTTGCCCGGATTTCCCAGCCCAATAATTAACCGATGTGCCATACGGTTATAGTACGTATCATAAGCAAAAAGCGCGTTATGCAAAGCCTTAAGAGACCCCGACATAACGCGCTTCGCAGTTTTAAGAAACTATTAACGGCTAGCCCGCTTCGTCACGACTTTCGCAATAGACTGATTGGCATCCGTCAGGAATTTAATCCCTTGTACCGCTAAATCTTTGATCCGGATATCCTTCCCTATTTCCAGGTGCGAAACATCCACCGGAATGTATGTTGGGAGGTCGGCAGGGTCGCATTCCACATTGGCTTTAAAGATCACCTTTTTCAACGCCCCCCCGGCTACTACCCCTTTAGGAGTACCCACTGTATGAAGCGGGACCGAAGTGCGGATTTTGGTGCCTGGGATCAATGCCTGAAAATCCACATGGATCGGACGATCTGTTACAGGATGATTGTCTATTTGCTTGATCATACAATCATAGGTCTTACCATCAACCTCGACAGTAGCAATTGCCTTTTTATTTGTAAACACCAACGGCTTCAGGTTCAGTTCTGTTACCGAGAAATAAACCGGAGCAACGCCGTTGGCATATAAAACGCACGGCACGAGGCCTTTGCGGCGCTCGGCAGCACTGGCGGATTTACCCACTTCGCGTGGTGTCGCATTGAGAATTACTTTTTCCATGTTATTATATGGTTTTAAGGGGACTGGCCAAGGCTTTATTTGACCTCCCGTACCTGAGAAAATGCCCTAAAGGGCGGTTATTATTCTGTAAATAGGGTAGAAATTGAATCATCGGTATAAATCCGACGAATGGCGTCCGCAAACCCTGGTGCAACACTAATGGTCGTAATTTTCTCGTGCAGCAATTTGGGGTCGTGGTAAATGGTATCGGTCACCAAAAATTCCACGATATCCGAATGCGCAATGCGTTCCAAAGCTTGGCCTGAGAAAATACCATGTGTACAAGCGGCACGCACCTCCAGAGCACCACGCTCGTGAAGCGCAACGGCTGCGTTTACCAGAGTCCCGGCGGTATCAGCCATGTCATCCACCAAAATCACATTCTTTCCTTTAACATCTCCGATGATGTTCATCACCTCAGACTGATTTGCCTGTGCTCGCCGCTTGTCTATAACCGCAAGCCCACAGCCCAGTTTCGAGGCATAAGCCCGTGCCCGTTTGATGGAACCCATGTCCGGTGCAACAATCAATAAATTGTCAATATGCATGTGTCGGATGGCATCCACAAAAACAGCCGAGCCGTACAAATGATCCACCGGAATATCAAAGAACCCCTGAATTTGTGGCGCGTGCAAATCCATGGTTAGAATCCGATCTGCACCTGCTGTGGTAAGCATATTGGCCATTAACTTTGCCGCAATCGAGACACGGGGCTGGTCTTTACGCTCTTGTCTTGCATAACCAAAATAAGGAATCACCGCCGTGATCCGATCAGCCGAGGCACGCCGTGCGGCATCAATCATCAACAATAATTCCAACCAGTTAGAGGCCGGAGGGTTGGTGCTTTGAATCAGATAAACATCTCGTCCTCGGATAGATTCTTCAAACCGAACATATAACTCTCCGTCCGAGAATTCCTTGATGGTTACATTCCCAAGCCGCTGTCCATAATGGCCTGCAATGGCCTCGGCCAAAACCGGATTGGAGCGCCCAGCAAAAATTGAAATAGGCCTAAAATCGTAATGGTGGAGCATAACATTATCGCAAATGCGATATTTTGGCGCCATTTAGACGGAGCACGCAAAAAAAAACGAGGAACGAGCCCCGTTTCTATGTCTTATATTTGTAGCCCGAGGAGGATTCGAACCACCACGTACGCCTCCAAAGGGCGCTGTCCTACCGTTAGACGATCGGGCTATGTTTATTTAGACCCTAAATGTACAAATAAAACTTTACACATGTCAATACTTTTATAAGGCTGTGTTGTATCTTGCATGGTAGATTCACAAATTTGATTTATTTTCAGAAAAATAGACAATTAAGACTTTCACGCTTTACTCATAAACGCTTAATGACATGGAAAATCTGTTTAAAAACCATATTGAAGAAGTTAGCCGCTACACTACAGCGGCATTGACCCATGCCGCAAAAAGAGGCGAGTGTTTTGATGGGATCGTGTTTCATGCGGGCGCTGCATCGGTTTATCATGCCGATGACCATGACGTGTTATTTCATACCGTCCCCCATTTTGTTCGCTTTGCGCCAGTTATCGGGCCTGATCATCTGGTGATTTTCAAACCGGGTGCCCCCGTTCGGTTGATCCACGTGGTACCGCAAGATTTTTGGTATGAATCACCGGAACCGTTGGATCACCCTTATACAAAAGTTCTGGATGTAACTGTTGTTGCTTCGTTTGAAGAAGCCATTCGGGCCGCCGGATCTCTTTGGAATTTCGCGTATATCGGAAACAGTCCAAAAGCAGCGGATTCCCTCCGCTTGCCACAATCGGCTGTAGAGCCAACCGCACTTCTTCATGCCTTAGATTGGTTCCGCGCTTATAAAACGGAATATGAAGCCACGTGTGTCCGTCTGGCCTTAGAACGAACCGCCGTAGGCTACCGGGTCGCTAAGAAAATGACTGCGGAAGGCCGCACCGCCCGCGAAATTCATGCAGCTTATCTTGCAGCTACCGAGCAATTAGACCGCGATACGCCCTATGGCAACATTATCGGGTGGGATGCCGACGCGGCGACCTTGCACTATACGGCAAAAAAAACCTCTCCACCCAATCCAGGCCATACGTTCCTGATAGATGCAGGAGCTGCAACTTTTGGCTATGCCAGCGACATCACCCGAACCTATCTAAAGGCCCAGCCGAATCCGGTTTTTGCTGGCCTGTTAGACAGAATGGATGCACTTGAATTAGCGTGTGCAGCCATGTGTACAGTAGGTGCAGACTACTCGGCTATTCATGTTCATGCCCACAAAACCATTGCGGGAATACTCTCGGAAGCAGGTGTTCTGACGATTGGCGAAGACGAAGCGTTTGAAAAGGGCCTCAGTCGGGTGTTTTTCCCGCATGGACTTGGCCATCATTTAGGTATTCAGGTTCACGACGTTGGCGGACGCCAGGTGGATATAGACGGAACAGTTCTCGCGCCAGATGCGGCCTATCCGTGGCTACGCACCACGCGACCAATAGAAGCAAGGCACTTGCTAACCATTGAACCGGGGTTGTATTTTATTCCTTTATTATTGGATCCGCATCGTTCAGGTGAACATGCTTCTTGTTTCAACTGGACATTGGTGGACGAACTGCTTCCATTAGGAGGAATTCGGGTGGAAGATAATGTGTATGTCACCAATGAAGGCCCTGAAAACCTAAGCCGAAGCCTGATCGGCGATCATCGTTGAGTGCATTAAGATCTCTTTATAATATTGGCTTGCTACGAAAGTGGTAAGCCTTTTTAGAATCTAAATGGGATATTCCTTTACTTTACGACGTGCTACAGTATCCGATGCAGCGTTGTTGTCACAATTGGCAGAACAAACTTTTAGGGAAGCATTCGAGGCGATCTATGATCCCGAAGATTGCCGCCGTGTTGTTGAATCTTCGTACAATGTTTCAAAACTACAGAACGAACTTGCAGATCCGGACATTTACTTTTGGTTGGCTTTTACTGAAAACGAAGCTGTTGGGTATTTACAATTAGAACCTAATAAACGGATTCAGGGCGTATCAGGAAGCCGGCCACTCTGGCTACACCGTATTTACCTAAAAAAAGCATGGACTGGCCAACAGGTAGGACGTCTTTTAATGGAAAAGGCCTTTCGCCATGCGGAAGAACAGGGTCACGATGTCCTTTGGCTAACGGTCTGGGACCAAAATCCGGGGGCCGTCCGGTATTATGAGCGTTGGGGTTTCCGTAAAACGCGCTATGTCAATTTCCCCTTGGGTAGCGAAAACCCACCCACTGACTATTTGATGCAGCGGGATATGGGCAGAATTCGGGTGATTCCGTTTCATCCGGATTATCGAAGTGACTTTGCTCGTTTAAACTACCAATGGATAGAACATTATTTTACAGTGGAAGCCCCTGATCGGGCGTATCTGGAAAATCCGGAAAAACATATACTTGAACAAGGGGGTGAAATCTTGTTTTTATTGGAGGACGACACCGTCGTAGGAACGGTTGCCATGATTCCAAGTGGCCCGAACGAAATGGAACTGGCCAAATTAGCTGTAATACCGGAAAAGCAAGGACAGGGATGGGGCAAAAAATTGGTAGAAGCAGGGCTGGATTTTGCCCATGCCAAGCGGGCCAGTAGCGTGTGGCTTTCTACCAATTCCAAACTTGATACAGCGATAAACCTCTATCGCAAACGCGGCTTTCTCGAAGAAGCCATACCCGAAAATATGGGCTATGTGCGGGTAAATTTGTTTATGCGGCTCAAACTTACGGAATCAGCAAGTAGCCAATAAACTTGAGTGAACCAATCAACATGGCCCCTTTAATCAAGGCAAGGGCAATATCTGGAAAGTCCCGATCAAGTTCTTTGGAATTGGCCTGTGTACTAACTCGATTTTTCATATATGTATTTGTTTATTTTGTGTATGCAACACCTTTGTTCAGGGTGTCTATAAATCATAGACACCATATGAACCCAGAACATAACCACCTACGTTAAAATTCTTTTAAAGGCCAAAAGGTTTAATGGTGGTTCTTTGCCCCCACACCAGATCACGCCAGCATGATAGAGATTATGTGCAATGATCTTATTTTACAATTACTTACAGGTAGCATAAAGTAAGTATTGACTTCTACAACCTCAAGCCAACGCTTTGCAGACGAAGGATCTAATAAAAGAAACGCAAAACAAAAGAATAAAAGTTCAACTCGGCCAAAAAGTTGAGGATTTAGAAGCTGTTCATGAATGTTTGACGAATGAAGCTGAGTCCTTACAGGAACAA
>ERZ761607.2240-NODE-2240-length-21511-cov-5.839905_pt1 | contig 21511 bp, 19 predicted proteins | sample MGYA00511164_ERZ761607 | MGnify/ENA primary metagenome ERZ761607 (study PRJEB28899, sample SAMN02445080) | bioreactor sludge metagenome | biome: EBPR sludge | place: Australia: Brisbane, Thorneside Wastewater Treatment Plant | collected 2011-06-22 ... | reverse complement strand
GGCAACGGACACCCTGCTGCTCCACGAGCCCGGCGTGGAGAACGCCTATCCCCGGCTCTCCGCCGATGGGAGGCGCATCCTGTACCAGAGCAACCGCACGGGCACCTGGCAGCTCTTCATCATGGACCTCGCCACCGGTGCGCAGCAGCGCGTCACGCACGACGCCCACAACAACAACTTCGTGGACTGGAGCGCGGACAACGAATGGATCGCCTTCGTCAGCGACCGCGACGGCAACGAGGAGGTCTACCGCATGCGCACGGACGGCTCCGGGCTCGAGCGGCTGACCAGTGATCCCGCACGCGACATCCACCCCTACTTCAGCCCCGATGGCCGCTACCTGCTCTTCAACAGCACGCGCGGCAACGGCTCGCTGGATGTGTACCGCCTCGACCTGGGCACCCGCCAGGTGATGCGCCTCACCGACACGCCGATGGAGGAGACCTGCGCCCGCTATGCGCCCGGCATGGAGCGCATCGTGCTGCTGCGCAACGACGCGACCAGCGACGACGTCGTGATCCTCGACCTCAGCACCGGGCTGGTGGACAACCTCACACGCACCCCCACGGTGATCGATGGCTGGCCCATGTACAGCGTCGATGGGCGCTGGATCTACTACAGCACCATGGCCAGCGGGCAGCACAGCATCCACCGCGTGCATCCCGATGGCTCCGGCGATGAGACGATCACGCAGGCCGGGCCGGGCGAGGAGGACGGCCGCGCCTTCATCGGCCGCGATGGGCGAACGCTGATCTACAACAAGCGGCACCACGGCGCGATCGACATCCGCCGCCTGGCACTGCCATGAATCCACGCACCATGACCGCACGCACATCCTCCGGCTGCTTCCTCGGCGGCATCGCCAACCTCCTCATGCCCATCGCCCTGCACGCCCAGCCGCTGCACTTCAACGACAGCTCCGCCTGGTCGGAGGAGCACTGGCGCTTCGAGGGCCTGGAGGCGCAGCACTTGCTCTTCACCATCACCGTGCAAGGCGATACCGCCATCCAGGGGCAGCTGTACAAGCGGTTGCGGCGGCAGGGCACGGCCACCATCGCACCGCTGCTCGGCGACCCGCCGCCGCCGCCGGTCACCCTGGCGATCGATGCCTATGCCGGTGCCCTCCGGGCCGACAGCGCTGAAGGCCGTTGGTGGGTGGTGCTGCCCGGCGAGGGTGATCCCCGCCTGCTCTACGACTTCAACCTCGCGGTTGGCGATACGTTATCCGGCACGTATGGCGACTGCGCTGCCGCGCCCATCGTCACGAGCATCGATGCCAGCTGGTTCAACGGCCGCGCGCACCGGCGCTTCGTGCTCTCGGGCGGGCGCTACCTCATCGAAGGCATCGGTGCAAGCTCCGGCCTTTTCGGCTACCTCTGCCAGCTATTCGAAGAGTACGGCTGTCTGCAAGCCTACACCCAAGGGGATGCGCATTGGGCGGTGCTCGGCTGCGGGCCGCTCACCACGGCGATGCCGGATGATCCCCGTGATGGGAAGGCCGCACGCGCATTCCCCAACCCCACCGCGGGCAGCGTCACCGTACCTGGGCTGCGACCCGGCCAACGGGCCGCGGTGCACGACATCGCAGGGCGCTGCCTGGCCACGGTCCGCGTCGATGGCCACGGCTCCATCGATCTCGGCATGCTGCCCGCCGGCACCTACTTGCTCTTGCCGCTCACCGCATCGGGCCGGCAGGCTCCGCTTCGGGTGGTGAAGCAATAGCCGCGCGCGGGCCGGCCGAAGGGCTCGACCGCAGCGCCCTCACCGCAAGGGCGCCATCGCAGTAGCGTTCCCCCGGCCCTGGGCGACGGCTCACTCGTAGCGCAGGGCCTTCACGGGATCGGCCATCGCGGCCTTGTAAGCCTGCACCGATACCGTGAGCACCGTGACGAGCAGGGTGATGAGCAAGGCCGCCGCGTAGAGCAGCGGCGAGATGCGGGTGTGGTAGGCAAAGGTCTCCAGCCAACGGCCGATGGCGTAGAAGGCCAGCGGGAAGGCCACCAGGAGCGCCAGGCCCAGCAGCACCACGAACTCGGTGTTGAGGCGCCGGACGATATCGAACAGCGGTGCGCCCATCACGCGCCGGATGCCGATCTCGCGCGTGCGCTGCCGCGCGGTGAAGTAGGCCAGGCCGTAAAGGCCCATCACCGTGAGCAGGATGGTGAGCACGGCGAAGGCGGCGAAGACGCGGTAGAGCCTGTCCTCGGCCTGGTAGAGCTGCGCGATGCTGTCGGTGAGGAAGGTGGCCTCCCACTCGGCATCGGGGAAGAGCCGCTTCCACTCCCCTTGCAGCGTGGCGAGCTGCTGCCCCGCATCGCCCGGCTGCAGGCGCAGCACCAGGTGCTGCGCGCCGTACCGCTGGCTGCTCTGGAAGAGCACGAGCGGCTCGATCGGCGTGTGCAAGCTGGTGTAGTGGAAGTCCTTGAGCACCCCGATGACGGTGAGCTCATGATCGGCGCTGTCGCCGCCGACGTAGATCTTCTCAGCCAGCGGATCACGCCAGCCGAAGGCCTTCACGGCGCTCTCGTTCACCATCACGGCGTTCTCGCGGTCGCTGGGGATGGCGGGGTCGAAGTAGCGCCCGGCCGCGAGCTCCACGCCGAGCAGCGCGGGGAAATCGGCATCGGTGCTCATGGTGGGCATGGGCTTGTCGATGCGGCCCTCGGGCGTGTTCGCCTTCAGCACCCAGCGGCCGCTGCCCTGGCCGGGCAGGTGCTGCGTGAAGGAGGCGGCCGTGACGAAGCTCTGCCGCAGCAGCTCGTCCTTCACCGGCCGCAGCCTGTCCCACGCCAGCGTATCCGGCCCGGGCGGCAGCGGCATGGCGATGCTGAGCAGGTTCTCCTTGCGGAAGCCCATGTCCGTATTGCGCAGCCAGTGCAACTGGGCGAACACGGCGAGGGTGCCCACCACCATGAAGAGCGCGATGGCGAACTGAGCGCCCATGAGCACCTTGCGCGCACGGTTGCGCCCGGCACCGCCGGCCACGCCCTCCTTCAGCAGCAGCTGCGGCGCGAAGCGCGAGAGGAAGAAGGCCGGGTAGCTGCCCGCCACCACGCCGATGGCGATGAGGATGAGCGCCAGCACGACCACGAAGCTCCCGCGCAGCACCACCCCCATGCCGATGGCCTTGCCGGTGATGCTGTTGAACGCGGGCAGCGCCAGCCAGAGCAGCCCCAGGGCCACCGCGATGCCGATGAGCGCGATCAGCACGCTGCCGCCGATGAACTGGGCCACGAGCTGGCCGCGCTGCGCACCGCACACCTTGCGCAGCGCCACCTCCTTGGCGCGCCGGGTGGCGTCGGCGGTGCTCATGTTGATGTAGTTGATGCAGGCGATGGCCAGGATGAGCACCGCCACGATGGCGAAGAGCGTGACGTAGGCCTTGTTGCCCTTCTTCGGCGTGTCGTAGATGAGCGCGTTGTTGAAGTGCACCTCGCGCAAGGGCTCCAGGTTGAAGCGGATGCTGCCCTGGAACTCCTCGCCGCCCCATTGCGGGATGATGTACTTCGTGACGAAGGCGTCCATCTTGGCCTGGAACGCGTGCTCGTCCACGCCGGGCGCCAGCACGAGGTAGTTGAAGCAGCTGTTGTTGCCCCAGCTCTGCGCCAGCTGCTCCTTCGCCTGCGGCGGCATGCCGAGCCGGCTCATGAACACGCCCATGGGGATGTGGGTGTTCTCCGCCTGCCCGTCGATGACGCCGGCCACCTTCAGGGTGCGTCCATTGCGCGTCACCAGCTTGCCGATGGGGTCCTCCGCGCCGAACATGCGCGTGGCCATCTCCTGCATGATGACGATGTTGTCCGGCTCATCGAGCGCATCGGGCCCGCCGTGCGTGAAGGTGAAGTCGAAGGTGCGGAAGGTGCTGGTGTCGGCATTGTGTCCGTCGGCTGCCACGAACTTCCGGCCCTCGTATTCGAGCGTGGTCTGCCCCAGCTGATAGAGCGAGACGCCCGCCTCGATGTCGGGGTACTCGCGCAGCAGGGCCTCCATGATGGGGAAGGGCGTGATGCCGAAGTCGTCCTTCACATCGCCGAACTGGTAGTGGGCCTGGATGCGGTAGATGCGGTCGGCCTTGCGGTGGTGCGCGTCGAAGCTGAGCTCGTCCTGCACGTAGATGTGGATGAGCAGGCAGGCCGCCACGCCGATGGCAAGGCCGATGATGTTGAGCGCGGCAAAGAGGGTGTCGCGCTTCAGGGTGCGCCAGGCGATGAGGAGGTAGTTGCGCCACATGGCCCCAAGGTGGAACGGGACCAGGGTGCTGCGAGGTCTGTTGTGCGCTGAAGTTGGCCGCGTGACGGGCGGTTGGCGGACCGGCCCTCATGCATGACCCGGGTGCAGGGTGCGGATGACCGCCGTCAATTCAAGCGGCGCCCCTCGTGCCTAAGTTTCCATGAAACTCGCGAACACCCACACCCCAATGGCCACCAAGAAGACCGCCAAGGCCCCTGTCCGGAAGACGAGCGCCAAGGCCGCGGCGAAAGCCGTGAAGCCTGTCGCAAAAGCCACGAAGCCCCGCCTGGGCCTTGTGGGCAAGCCGAAGCCCAAGACCGCCGATGCGCGCATGCCCGGTGAACAGCATCCCGGCCAGACGGGCATGACGGCGCGCATGCATGAGCAGCCCGGGTCGCAGATCGAACGTGAACGCCATGTGTATGGCGGCAGCACCCGACCGAAGAGCGGAGCGGGGCGCACGAACAAAAAGGCGGTGGCCAAGTCGCGTCGCGGAACGAAAAAGTAGGCTTCGACAGCACGCCATGGGTGACTCTCCAGCCCGCGTGAGCGCTCCACCATTCAGTAGGTCACTGTCACCCCCACGCCCCAGCCCATGTCGCTGTCGTAGTGCGTGCTCAGCGCCCAGCTCTTGTCCAGCACATAACGCAGTCGCTCCATGTGCTCCAGGTCGCTGTTGCCCATCAGGTCGAGCCGCAGGCGCGGGGTGAGCGGGATGTCCTCGCGCATCAGCTGGGCGCGTAGCTGTCCGTCGGTGTCGATGCGCGCATCGAACACCAGGAGCATGGGCAGGGTGTATTGGAACCCGGCATGCAGCACGCTCCGGCTGTTCTTGGTGTTACGCTGCCCGAAGAGGTTCTCCTCCGCATCATCGCCGTGGCCTTCGCGCGTGCGCCAGTCGATGCCGATGTTCGGGAACCACCACTGCATCTTGCCGAGGAATCGGCCGAAGTGCATCTCCACTTCCTGCCCGTGCATGGGGGTATAGCCGAGGCGCCATTCCGCCTGCAGGTTCCAGCGCTTGTTCATCAGCATGGCCTCCCCGTCGTTGCCGTTGGTGGCGAAGTCGTTCTGGGCCATGAAGTGCCAGGCCTTGTCCTCGCGCAGGAACAGGCGCTCCGCCTTGCGGGCATCGGGCAGCACGGGGTTGGGCCGCGGCGCGGGGTTCACGAACACCCGGCCCATGCCGCTCATCATGTGGTAGAGGATGTGGCAGTGGAAGAACCAATCGCCCTCCTCGGTGGCGGCGAACTCGATGGTGTCCGTTTCCATGGGCATGATGTCGAGCACATTCTTCAACGGGGCATGCTCGCCCTGGCCGTTCACCACCCGGAAGAAGTGCCCGTGCAGGTGCATGGGGTGGCGCATCATGCTGTTGTTGGTCAGGATGATGCGCACGTTCTCGCCCTTGCGGATGAGGATGCGGTCGGTCTCGCTCACGGTGCGGTTGTCGATCGCCCACAGGTAGCGGTTCATGTTGCCCGTGAGGGTGAACTTCAGCTCCTTCACCGGACCCGGCGGCAGGGTCGTGGGCGTAGGCGAACGCAACATGGCATAGTTCAACGTCACGATGTCGGACAGCGCGTTGCTGTTGTACCGGTCTCCACCGTGATCATCTCCGGCACCTTCGGTGCGCGTGGCATCCTTCGGACCGGTGATCTCCGGATACATCACCACGTTCATGTCCATCTGTTGCAGGCTCATGTGCATGCCCATATCATCCAGGTCCCCGTTCATCTTCATCATGTCATTCATCATCTCCATGCCCTCGAAGTACTTCAGGGGCTGGAGCGGTGCGGCAAGCTGGCGGATGCCGGATCCGAGCCACACCGAGGCGGAGCGCACGCGGTCCTCGCTGGTGGCCAGCAGTTCATAGGCCGTGCTGTCCGCGGGGATGGTCACGATGATGTCGTAGGTCTCGGCCACGCCCATGATGAAGCGGTCCACCTCCACGGGTTCCACGTCAATGCCGTCGCTGGCCACCACCGTCATCTTCCCACCGGCATAGGTGATCCAGAAGTAGCTGCTCGCACCGCCATTGATCAGGCGGATGCGCACTCGTTCGCCTGCTTTCAGATCGGGAGCTTCGTCAACCGGGCGGCCGTTCGCCAGAAGCAGGTCGTAGTAAACATCACTCACGTCCATGGCGTTCATCCGCTTCCACTCGTTGGTGAGCTTCACACCGAGCGCGCCTTCCTTGATGGCATCGCTGTAGCTCTGCACGGAGCCGGGGCGGACCTTGTGCTTCCTGATCGCGCTCCAGTCGTTGGCGGCATGCAGCCTGCGGTGCACCTCCTTCGGCTTCATGTCGGTCCACTCGCTGAGGATCACCACGTGCTCGGGCATCGGCGCCGCATTACGCTTGTGGACGATCAGCGCACCGTGCATGCCGTTCTGTTCCTGCAAGCCCGTGTGGGAGTGGTACCAATAGGTCCCGCTCTGTACCAATGGGAATTTGTACACCTGCGTCTCACCCGCCTTGATGGGCGCGGTGGTGAGGTGGGGCACGCCATCCAGGTGGTAGGGCAGGATCAGGCCGTGCCAATGCAGGGAGGTCTCCTCCTTCGCCATCGCGTTGCGCACCACGATCATCGCCGTATCGCCTTCCGTGAAGGTGAGCGTTGGCATGGGGATGCTCCCGTTCACCGCGTAGGCCTTGCGGGGCTTGCCGGTGTAGCTGACGATGGTGTCCGTGATGACGAGGTCGTACCGCGTGACCCTGGGCGTGAAGTCCCCGAGCGGACCGGAGGTGCCCAAGGCGGGATGACCGCCATGCTGGGTCTGCGCGGGCATCATCCCCGTGAGCCCGTGCAGGAGCACCAGCAGCAGTACCGATCGGATGTTGGAGGAAACCGGCATGACACGATCAGCGGATGATGGTCTCCTTCACGCTGCCACAGGTCATCATCTGAGACCCGTAGAAGGGGTTCTTGATGGCCTTGTCCCGGCTGAGCCAATCGGCCCCGCCCTCGTACATGGGGCAATGGTCCAGATACACCGGCGTGGAAGTCGGCGATGCCTTCACAAGCCTTGTCATCGGCGCGGTCAGCTCACGGAAGACCTTGCGTTGTGCCTCCAGCCCTTTGGCATTGGCGATCGTCGTGGTGGTGCTTGTCAGCGATCCCATCACCTCCATCCACACCATGTGGACCTCATGGTCCAAGGCGCCCATGTCCACGCCGCGCACGGCTTCGTTCAACTGGATCGCAGCGTCCTTCGCCTTGGTCGCATCGGAAGCCACCAGCGCATCCTTCAGCGCGAAGTATCCTGTAAGGACCGGTGCCAACGGATCGGCCACCTCCTGCCCTGTCCCCTCTTCGGCTATGTGGTGATGGTGCGCGTCATCTTGCACAGGCACCGTTGCCTGGGCATTCTGCGGGGCCCGTTTGAACGTCCGTTCGTACTGGCAGCATCCAGGCAGCGCGGTGTAGGCCGCATCGGGTGCCAGGAAACGCTCGTTGTCATAGCCGGCGTGGGCGATGCGTTGCAGCACGGCATCGATGTCCGTACGCATGCTGTCGATGGTGATGCGCGCCGTCTTGGCGTCCACATCCCAGTCGACTTCGGCTTCACCCTTCACGTAGGCGGCCTTCTCGATGGTCTTCTCGCACATGGGCCAGTCGCCGTCCACCCGGACGGTCACCGTGCGCGCATTCTTCAGTTGTGCGTTGCAACCCGGCAGCAGCAGCAGGGTAGCGATCAATAGACCGATGGTTTTCATGGTCGTTCGTTTGGAGGTTCGTTCGATGTTTCATTTGTCCAGTTTCGCCCAGCGTAGTCTGAGGCTGTTGCTCACCACGCTCACGCTGCTCAGCGCCATCGCCGCACCGGCGATCATGGGGTCCAGCAGGAAACCGTTGATGGGGTAAAGCACACCAGCCGCGATGGGGATGCCGATGATGTTGTAGATGAAGGCCCAGAAGAGGTTCTGGCGGATGAGCGAGACGGTGCGGCGCGAGAGCTGGATGGCGCGCGGGATGGCGAGCAGGTCGGTGCTGATGAGCGTCATGCGCGCCACGTCCATGGCGATGTCGCTGCCCTTGCCCATGGCGATGCTCACGTCGGCTTTCGCGAGTGCCTCGCTGTCGTTGATGCCATCGCCCACCATGGCCACCACATGGCCTTGCTGTTGCAGCCCGGACACGAAGGTACCCTTGTCCTTGGGCAATACCTCGCTTCGGAAGTCGTCGATACCCACGGCCCTTGCCACGGCCTGTGCGGTGCGCCGTGAGTCGCCCGTCTGCATGTAGACCTTCACGCCGGCACGCTTCAGACGGTCGATGGCCGAGGCGGCCGAAGGCTTTATGCGGTCGGCGATGGCCACGGCGGCGCGCACCTGCGTGCCGTCCGCCACCCACACCACCGTGTGCGCTGCCTCCTGCCAGCGCTTCTCGTGCGTGCGCCACTCGCCGGTGACGACGATGCCGTTCTCCTCCAGCAACCGGCGATTACCCACGAGCCAGCCCGACCCGTTCACCGTGGCCTTGACGCCCTTACCGGTGAGGCTGTCGAACGCGCCCACCGCAGCGGCCTGGTGCACGCCGGCGGCATGCAGGTGCCGAACGACCGCCTCGGCCAGGGGATGCTCGGACCGCGCTTCGATCGCGAGCACCGCGGCGCCGACGGGCTGTTCGGTCAACCCCACGGCCTCCACCACCTCAGGCTTGCCTTCGGTGATGGTGCCGGTCTTGTCGAGCACGATGGCGGTGATGTTGCGTGCGCGCTCCAGGCTGTCGGCGTCCTTGATGAGGATGCCGTTCTCGGCCCCCTTGCCCATGCCGGCCATGATGGCCGTGGGCGTGGCGAGGCCGAGGGCGCAGGGGCAGGCGATCACCAGCACGGTGACCAGCGCGAGCAGGCCCTGGGTGAAGGCATGCTCACCGCCGAGCACCCACCAGGCGATGGCGCTCAGCAGCGCGATGCCGATGACGATGGGCACGAAGACCGCGGCCACCTTGTCCACCAGCTTCTGCACCGGGGCCTTGCTGCCCTGGGCCTCTTGCACGGTGCGCACGATCTGGGCGAGCAGCGTGGCCGAGCCCACCTTCTCGGCACGCATGCGCAGGCTGCCTTTCTGGTTGATGGTGCCGGCCAGCAGCTTTGCACCGGCCGTCTTCGCAACCGGCACAGGCTCACCGCTCAGCATGCTCTCATTCACGTAGCTCTCCCCGCTTACCACTTCGCCGTCCACCGCGATGCTCTCGCCGGGACGCACCACGAGGATGTCGTCCACGTTCACGTCGGCGATGGGTACCTCGCGCGTGCTGCCATCGGCGGCCTCGCGCAGCACCGTGTTCGGGCGTAGGCCCATCAGCTTCTTGATGGCACTGCTGGTGCCGGCCTTGGCGCGCTCCTCCAGGAACTTGCCCAGCAGGATGAAGGTGATGACCACCGCGGCGGCCTCGAAGTACACATGCGGCATCAGTCCGCGGTCGGTCCAGAACTGCGGATAGGCAGTGTTGAAGACGCTGAAGACGTAGGCCACGCCGGTGCTCAGGGCCACCAGGGTGTCCATGTTGGCGCTGCGGTGCTTCGCCTGCTTCCAGGCGTTGATGAAGAACTGCCGGCCGAAGACGAGCACCACGGGCGTGCTGAGGGCCCACATCACCACGTTGGCCCAGGGTTCATGCATCATGAACATGCCGATCACCACCAGCGGGATGCTGAGGGCCATGGAGGCCCACAGGCGCTTCTTCAGCGAGGCCATGCGCTCACGCGCGATCGCCTCCATGTCGGCGGAGGCCTCGCGCTCCTCCCCGATGATGAGGTCGTAGCCGATGCTTTGGATCGCGGCGCGCATGCGGCGCTCATCGATCACACCGGGCACATAGCGCACCTGCACCGTGTTGGTGGCCAGGTTCACCGCGGCCTCGAGCACCCCCGGCTGGGCCTGCAGCATGCTCTCCACGCTGGCCACGCAGCTGGCGCAAGTCATGCCGGTCACCGGGAAGGTGCGCTTCACCGTGGGCACGTCGTAGCCGTTGTCGCGGATCGCCTTCACGGCATCGCGCACGGCCTCCACGGGCGTGATGCTCTGCACCACCGCGCTGCGGTTGTTCAGCTCCACATGGTGGGTGGCGATGCTGGGCACGGTGCCCAGGGCCTTGTCCACGATCAGCGCGCAATGCTCGCTGTCCATGTTCTCCACGGGGATCACCAGGGTGCTCGTCTCGGTCTTCATGGCTGTGGGGGTGTTCAGGCGGCCACCGGCAGCAGGCCATAGCCCGCCGGGCGGAGCGCGTTGAGGAGGTCCTCTTGGGTGAGGGTGCCCTGCACCACTTCCACGTCGGCGGTGCGGGTCACGTGGTCGGCGGTGGCGCTCACCACGCCGGGCAGCTTGTTGAGGATGTCGCCGGCCTTGTTGGCGCATCCGGCGCAGGTGATGCCGGTGGTGCTGAAGCGGTGCCGCTCGGTGGCGACGTTGTAGCCGGCCTTGCGGATGGCGGCGACGGCCTCGCGCACGGCCTGGGCCGAGGTGGCCGACCGCAACGTGGCCAGGTGGCGGTCGAGGTCCACACGGGCCTCCTCCAGCGTGGGCACGCCATGCAGGGCCTTCTCCACGCGCAGGGCGCAATGCGCGCTGTTCACGTCGAGCAGGGGGAGGGCGATGTTCGTGTTGTCCATGGTCGTTGGTGTTGATTGACGATGCAAAGCACCGACGACCGGGAGCGTTCCGCGTTACATCCTCATCGGGAAGGTTTACATCAACCCACCTGGTCCAGCGGGGTGCGGCCCATGCCCATGGCCTTGAAGGCGGAGGGCGTCATGCCGGTGAGCTTCTTGAACTGGGCGCTCAGGTGCGCCACGCTGCTGAAGCCCGTGCGGTCGGCGATCTCGCTCAGGGTGAGCTCGTCGTACCGGATGAGCTCCTTCACCCGCTCCAGGCGTTGAAGCAGGAAGTACTGCTCGATGGTGATGCCCTCCACCTGCGAGAAGAGCGCGGAGAGCCCAGAGTAATCGCGGTGCAGCACATCCGGCAGGTGCTCGCCCAGCTTCACGCGCCCATTGAGCTGCTCGTTGTGGTGCACCAGCTTCACGATGGCGGCCTTGATGCGCGCGATGGTGGCGGCCTCGCGGCTGTCCACCAGCTCGAAGCCCTCGGTCATCAGCGCGGCGCGCGTGGCCTCGAGCTCGGCATCGGAGGGTTCCTGCTCCAGCTCCACTTCGCCGAGGTCCACCTGCAGCACGCGCAGGCCCTGCTCTCCCAGCACGCGCCGCACCACCGCCTTGCAGCGGTCGCACACCATGTTGCGCACCACGAGCTTCATGAGAGGCGAAGCTAGCGGAGGGGAGCGTTCACAGCAGCGCCTGCGCCGGCACGTTGCCCTCCACCACCCTTCCGTCGAGCAGCTTGATGGTGCGCTGGGCGTAGCCCGCATCGCGGAGGCTGTGCGTGACGATGATGACGGTGGTGCCGGCCCTGTTCAGCTCGGTGAGCAGCCCCATCACCTCCTCGCCCATCGCGCTGTCCAGGTTACCGGTGGGCTCGTCGGCCAGGATGAGCCTGGGGCTGTTCACCACGGCGCGGGCGATCGCCACGCGCTGCTGCTGGCCGCCGCTGAGCTGCTGCGGGAAATGCCCGGCCCGGTGCCCGATGCTCATGCGCTCCATGGCCTCCTGCACGCGCTGCCGACGATCGGCCCTGCCCATGCGCGTGTAGATCAGCGGCAGCTCGATGTTCTCGGCCACGGTGAGCTCATCGATCAGGTTGAAGCTCTGGAAGACGAAGCCGATGGTGCTCTTGCGCACCTCGGCGCGCCGCCGCTCGTTGTAGCCGCTCACATCCTCACCGCCCACGAGGTACTGCCCGCTGGTGGGCGAGTCGAGCAGCCCCAGGATGTTCAGCAGCGTGGACTTGCCGCAGCCGCTGGGGCCCATGATGGCCGCGAACTCGCCCTGGCCGATGGCGATGCTCACGTCGTTGAGCGCAGTGGTCTCCACGGTATCCGTGCGGTAGACCTTCGAAAGGTCATGGGTTCTCAGGAGGCTCATATCCGGTTGCGTGTTGGGAGGTTGGGGGTTGCATGTTGGCGGAACCCGCAACACGCAACGCGTAACACGCGACGTGCGCAGGTCTGTGGCTGCTATTCGATAACGAGCTCATCGGCGTTGTTGAACGCGGCGTAGCGACTGGTCACCACCCGGTCTCCGGGCTGGAGCCCTTCGAGCACCTCGTACAGGTCGGGGTTCTGGCGGCCCAGCTTCACTTCGCGCTTGGTGGCGGTGCCTTCGGCATCGAGCACGTACACCCACTGCCCGCCGGTGTCCTGGAAGAAGGGCCCGCGCGGCAGCATTACCGCCTCCATATCCTCGCTCAGCTGCAGCCTCACCTGGAAGGTCTGACCGCGGCGCACCTCCGGCTTCGCCCCCAGGAAACGCAGGTCCACGTCGAATTCCCCGTTGCTCACCTCCGGATACACCTTGAAGACCTCGATGACGTGCTCCCTTCCGGCGTGCACGAAGGTGCCCTGCAGGCCGATGCCGATCCGGCTCACGTAGTGCTCCGGTATGCGCGCCCGCACCTTGAAGCTCTCCAGCACATCGATCTGCGCGATGCGCTCGCCGCGCTGCTTGGTCTGCCCGAGCTCCGCATTGAGGCCGCTCAGCTGCCCGTCGATGGGCGCCTTGACCACCAGGCTCTGCAGGTTCTCGCGCAGGAAGCGCAGGTTCTGCTGGATGAGCTCGAGGTTGCCGGTGATGGAGCCGAGCTGGCTGAGGCGGAAGAGCGAATCGCTGCGCACGTTGGCGGCCAGCAGCTTGCGCTTCTCGCGCATGTAGTCCAGGTGCTCCCTGTTGCTCATGTACGTATTGCGCGCGAGCAGGGAGTCCTTCACCAGCCGGTCATCCACCTGCTGGTCGCGCTCCAGCCTCTTCAGCTCCTTGTCGAGGCTCAGCAGCTCATCGCGCAGGCGCACGGTCTGCTGGTCCATGGCGAGCCGCGTGTTGCGCAGGTTGTTCTGCTGGTCCAGGAGCTGCGCCTCGCGGTTGATGGCATCCATGTGCAGCTGCGGGTTGCTCAGCTCAAGGATGGGCTCGCCGGCCTTCACGTGCGTGCCGTCCTCCACGAAGCGGTGCTTCACGGTGCCACCCTCCAGCGCATCCAGGAAGACCGTCTGGATGGGCTGCACCGTGCCCGTCACCGGGATGAACTCGCGGAAGAGGCCCTTCTCCACCGTGCCGATGGTGACCTTGGCCGCCTCCACCCGCACCCGCGATCGGCCCAGCCCGCTGGCCAGCGCCACGAGCGCGACCATCACCAATAGTCCACCGCTTGCGGCGTAGAGCAAGCGGCGCCGCCTGGCGGGCCGGGTATCGATCGCACGGTCCATGGTCCTGCACGGCAAGGTTCATCCGGCACCGGGCCACGGCCTAGCAGTTTGTGCGGACCGGAAGGCCGCGTGACGGACGGTTGGGCGCTACCAGATGAGGGGCAGCAGCCGCTTCACCCCCCGCATGCGCTCGGGGTAGTCCGGGTGGCGCGCGGTGAGCAGCGCCTCCTCGTGGCGGATCTTCAGCACGAGCACCACGGCGCAGGCGGCGAGCGCCACCCAGCGCACCCGGCTCGGTGCGCCGAAGGCCACGGCCGAGCCGCAGAGCAGCACGGCCGTGTACATGGGGTGGCGGATGAAGCGGTAGATGCCGCGCACGCTGAGCGTGCTCGAGCTGCGGGGCGCGGGCATCACCGTGAGGTTGCCGGCACCGAGGGAGAGCCCGGCCCACACCAGGATCAGCAGGCCGCTGCCGAGCACGGCCCAGGCAACGCCCGGCAGCGACCAGCCGCCGCCCAGCACAAGGGCGATGATGCAGCTGAACTGGGCCACCACGAGCAGCACGCCGTACATGGCTGCAAGTAAGCCCATCGGCAGGCATGGCCTTCGCCCGGCGATGATGTACCTTGAACCGTGGCCTACCTGCTCGCCGCTCATGCTCACCGGCTCATCGAACGGCTCCGGGTGGATTTGGCGCGTGCGGCCGAGTCCCCCTCCGAGCCGCGCATCCATGCCTTACGGGTGAGCCTGAAGAAGCTGGCGACACAGCTCCGTCTGGCACGCTACGCTGCGCCGCACGCCGCCTTCCCGGATGGGCCCATGCGTCGCGTGAAAGCGCTCTTCAAGGCTGCGGGGCGCGAGCGTGAGGCACAGGTGTCGCGAGCCCTGCTCGCCGAACTCCCCCGGTCGCTCGGTGCGGCGCGGATGGCCCATGAAGCACGATTGCACCGGCAGGAGCGCAAGGCCCGGCAGGCCCTGCTGCGCCGCCTGCAGGATTGGAGGCCGAAGGACCTCGACCGGATCGCGGAGCAGCTGGCACGCGCCACCGCATCGCTCACCCACGCCCAGGAACTGGACCTTGCGGCACGGTATGCCGAGGACGAATTGCAGGCGGCATCGCGGCTGCTGGCCGCAGAGGCACCGGGTGCGCAACTGCATGCGGTGCGCAAGCACGTGAAGAACGCGTGGTACACCCTGCGGCTCCTGCCCGCACGGCGCAAGGACGAAGCCCGGACCGCACGGCTCGCTCAGGCCCAGCAGCGGCTGGGGCTTTGGCACGACTGGCAGACGCTCCGCTCGGACCTCACCGACTGGAAGGGCGGCGGGGAAGCGCGGGCTGCGATAGCCGCGGAAGCAGCCCGGCGGCTGGCGCGCATGGAGGCGGCACTGCTGCGCTACCTGCCCAAAGCCCTGCGCAGGGGCGGGCCGGCAGCCGCTGATGCCCGTTCGCGCTGATGGTCCCCGGCATGCGCAGCCGTGCGAACGGCCACGGCGCACGGAACATCCTGGCCTGCTCACGGCCCGCCATTCCCCGCTTGGTCCGATTCCTGCCGCGCCAGGCGGGTAGCGCACCTGCCCGGCAGCGCGTGCTCAGATCGCCCCCCCCCCCAGCAGCAGTGCCGGTTCCTCCAGCAACTGCTTGAAGGCATTGAGGAAGGCCGCACCCGTGGCACCGTCCACCACGCGGTGGTCGCAGCTCAGGGTCACCTTCATGGTGTGGCCCGGCACGATCTGGCCGCCGCGCACCACGGGTTTCTCCACGATGCCGCCCACCGCCAGGATGCACGCATCGGGCGGGTTGATGATGGCGGTGAACTCCTCGATGCCGAACATGCCCAGGTTGGAGATGGTGAAGGTGTTGCCTTCCCAGTCCTGCGGCTGGAGCTTCTTCTCCTTGGCCTTCTTGGCGTAGTCGCGCACCTCGGCGCCGATTGCGCGCAGGGGCTTGCCATCGGCGAAGCGCACCACGGGCACCAGCAGCCCCTCCTCCACGGCCACGGCCACGCCGATGTGCACATGCTGGTTGAACCGGATCCGGTCGCCGAGCCAGCTGCTGTTCACCTTGGGGTGCTGCTTCAGGGCCACGGCCGCCGCCTTGATCACGAGGTCGTTGAAGGAGATCTTGTCGGGCGCGATGAACTTATTGATGGCCTCTCGCGCACCCATGGCGCGCTCCATGTCCACCTCGAGCGTGAGGTAGAAGTGCGGCGCGCTGAACTTGCTCTCGGCCAGGCGGCGCGCGATGGTCTTGCGCATCTGGCTCACCGCCACCTCGGTGAAGGCCTCCACCTGCGGGGCTGCCGCGAAGCCGCCGCCACCCCGATGGTTCTCGATGTCCTGTTTCGTCACCCTGCCGTCGGGGCCGCTGCCGCGCACGCGGCTGATGTCGATGCCGCGCTCCTCGGCAAGGTGCTTCGCGAGCGGGCTGGCCTTCACGCGGCCGTTGGATGCGGCCACCGGAGCAGGCGCCGCCATCGGCACCGCCACCGGGGCAGGCGCAGGGGCCGGGGCCGCCACCGGAGCCGGTGCGGGCGCAGGCGCAGGTGCGGCCTTCGCTGGGGCCGGCGCCGGAGCCGGCACCGCCGCGGCGGCTTCGGCCAGCAGCTTGCTGATGTCCTCCCCCTCCTTGCCCAGCACGGCGAGCACGCTGTCCACCGGCGCGGCCTTGCCTTTCTCCACGCCGATGTGCAGCAGCACGCCGTCGGTGAAGCTCTCGAACTCCATGGTGGCCTTGTCGGTCTCGATCTCGGCAAGCACCTCGCCGCTCTTCACCTTGTCTCCGACCTTCTTGTGCCAGGCGCTCACCACCCCTTCGGTCATGGTGTCGCTGAGCTTCGGCATGCGTACGATCTCGGCCATGGTGCGGTGGATGCGTTACTCGATCCGGGTGCCCCGGAACGACGTGTTCATGGAATATTGCGTGTAGAGGTAGCTGGACTGGTCGATGACCAGCGAATCCGGCGCTGCGCCCAGCACGAAGCGCCCGGTGAGGTTGAATCCCGAGCCCGGCGAGTAGTACGCGTTGTGGAAGCCGCCCCCGCCATCCACCTCCACATGCGCGTACACCGCGCTGCCCTCCAAGCACACCTGGGCGGGATAGGCATCGCAGAGGCTGACGCGCACCGTGTCGCTGTAAGTGGTGTCCACCAGCGTGGTATCGGCCCCGGCCACCCAGCCGTGCTTGTGCAGCGCACCAGCGTATTCCCCGGCATAGGCCGTGCGCGGATCGGCAGGCGGCGGCGCTTCCTCCTCCTTGTGCGCGCAACCCGCTGCGAGCAGGCAGCAGCAAACGATGGCCGGCTGGGCTCGCATCACCTAGTCCTTCAGGAAGGGGTAGTCGGCCTGGTGGTAGACGTCCGTGTAGAGCTCGCTCTCGGCGGATACCGGGCTCTCCTCGGCGAACTTCACGGCCTCCTCCACCTCCTGCTTGGCGGCTTCGTCCATGGCCTCCAGCTCATTCTCGGAGGCCCACTTCTTCTCCAGCAGGGTGGCCCTCACCTGCTCGATGGGATCCTGCTTCTTGTAATCCTCCACTTCCTCCTTGGTGCGGTACTTCTGGGGGTCGCTCATGCTGTGCCCCTTGTAGCGGTAGGTCTTGATGTCGAGCAGCATGGGGCCGTTGCCGGCGCGCACGTGGGCGCAGGCCCGCTCGATGGCATCGTGCACGTCGGCGCAGCGCATGCCGTTGACGCCCTCTGCGGGCATCTCGTAGCTCAGGCCCAGCTTGCTCAGGTCGTGCACGTTGCTGGTGCGCTCCACGCTGGTGCCCATCGCGTAGTTGTTGTTCTCGATGATGAAGATGACCGGCAGCTTCCAGGTCATCGCCATGTTGAAGGTCTCGTGCAGCAGGCCCTGGCGTACGGCGCCATCGCCCATCATGCAGAGGGTCGCATGGTCCTCCCCGCGGTACTTGTCGGCGAAGGCGATGCCCGCCCCCAGGCCGATCTGCCCGCCCACGATGCCGTGGCCGCCGAACAGGTTGCGCGCCTTGTCGAAGTAGTGCATGCTGCCGCCCTTGCCCTTGCTGGTGCCGGTGGTCTTCCCGTAGAGCTCGGCCATCACGTTCTTGGCCGAGGCGCCCAGCACCAAGGGGTGGCAGTGGTCGCGGTAGCCGGTGATGATGCGGTCGGTGGGGCGGATGGCGGTGACCATGCCCGCGAGCACGGCCTCCTGGCCGATGTAGAGGTGGCAGAAGCCGCCGAACTTCTGCATGGTGTAGAGCTGCCCGCACTTCTCCTCGAAGCGGCGCATGAGGATCATGTCCTTGAACCAGCGCAGATGGGTCTCCTTTCCAGGTGCCGCCGAGGCGGGGGGTGCGGTCTTGGCCTTGGCTCCGCGGGCGTGGCCGGGGGTCGCGGTCTTCGTGGTCATGGCGTGCTTGGCGCCTTGCAAGGCGGGGGGCAAATATAGCCCGGCCCCTCCACCCTGCCCGGCGTGTTCAGGGCTTCAGGAAGGAGCCATCGAACTGCAGCGGAAGCAGGTCCGACGCCCTCTCCAGCTCGATCACCCAGCCGCTGGCGGTCCCCAGCAGCACCCGCACCGGAGCGCGCTGGCGGGACTCCTGCTCCAGCAGCGCCTGCCGGCAGATGCCGCAGGGCGATACCGGGTCGTCGCCGGCCACCTGCGGCACCACCACGGCGATGGCCTCCACCCGCGCGCCGGGCTGCTGGGCCATGGCGTAGTGCAGCACCGAGCGCTCCGCGCAGGTGCCTGCGGGGAAGGATGCGTTCTCCTGGTTGCTCCCCTCCAGCACGGTGCCGTCTGCAAGGCGGAGCGCAGCGCCCACGCGGAACGCCGAATACGGCGCATAGGCCCGCGCCGCAGCCTCCTGCGCCCGCTGCAACAGGCCGGCATCAGCGGCAGGGAGCTCCTCGCGGCGCATCCGCCGGTAGGTGAAGGTGTGCTGGTGGCGCTCGGCCATGGCTTCGTCGAAAGGAGGGCGAAGGTACTTGAACCCGGCGCCGGGCAAGGCGCCCGAACACGGGCAGTCCGTAGTTTTGCCACCCTTGCACCCGAACGTGGATACCGCAGCGCTCATCGACCGGTTCGCGCCCATCACCTTGAAGGAGATGGATTCGGTGAAGCTGCAGAACCGCGTGGACACCAAGTATGTCCTCTCCGAGCGACAGCTGCCAGCGCTGCTGCAGGCGCTCTCCGCCCACTACCGCGTGCTGGAGGTCGACGGCAAGCGGGGCACCCGGTACCGGAGCCTCTATTTCGACACGGCCGACCTGAAGCACTACCGCGACCACCACAACAAGCGCACCTTCCGCAGCAAGGTCCGGTTCCGCGAATACCTGGGCAGCGGACTGGTGTACCTGGAGGTGAAGCGCAAGACCGGCACCGGCCGCACCGACAAAGCCCGGCAGCGCGTGGACCGCATCCCGGATGCCCTGACGCCCGAGCAGCAGCGCTTCGTGCGGGAGGCCAGCCACAGCGAAGCAGCGCTCCAACCCGCGCTCTGGAACCACTTCACGCGCTACACCTTCGTGGCCAAGGCGGGCACCGAACGCCTCACCTTGGACATTGACCTGCGCTATTCCGACCCGCACGGAACGGGCTCACTGGGAGGCATCGTGGTGGCCGAGCTCAAGCAGCCGCGCGCCGACCGCCAGTCGCCCTTCGTGCAGCAGATGCGGCGCATGGGCATCAGGCCCAGCGGCATGAGCAAGTATTGCGTGGGCATGCTCACCCTCGGCCGGCGGGTGAAGCACAACGCCTTCAAGGAGGTGCTGCTGAAGCTGGAGCGCATCCGTCAAGCCGCCTGAACCCTGCCATCCGCATGAAGAGCATCGAGATCCTGGGCTGGAAGCTGTTCCACACCGACTTCTGGGAACTGCTGTTCAAGTTCTCCATCGACCTGGCGGTGGTGTACATCCTCATCCGGCTCATCTACTACCCCATCCACCGGAAGAAGGACTTCCTCTTCACCTACTTCCTCTTCAACGTCCTCATCTTCTTCCTCTGCGGCCTGCTCAACAGCGTGAAGCTGAGCACCGGCTTCGCCTTCGGGCTCTTCGCCATCTTCAGCATCCTGCGCTACCGCACCGAGCAGATCAGCATCAAGGACATGACCTACCTGCTGGCGGTGATCGCCGTGGCGGTGGTCAACGCCCTCTTCGGCAAGAAGGTGAGCCTGCTCGAGCTCCTCTTCACGAACGTGCTCATCCTCACCACCACCTACGTGCTCGAGCACCTGTGGCTCACCCGCCACGAGGCCATGCGCCAGGTGATCTACGAGCGCATCGATCTCATCAAGCCCGAGAACCGGCAGCTGCTGCACGACGACCTGCACCAGCGGCTCGGCGTGAAGGTCTCGCGCGTGGAGATCGGCCGCATCGACCTGCTGCGCGACACCGTGCAGCTGCGCGTCTTCTACTACGACGATGAGCAGGGCGACCGGTCCTTCACGGAGCTGCGCGCCGACGATGGCGACGATTGATCAGGGCGCCGTGCGCCGCAGCAATTGCTGCCCGATGCCGCAGGCCAGGCATCGCCGCGGCTGGCAGTAGGCCGTGCGGAGCTCGATGAGCGCTTGCCCGCGGCCGGCCGAATCCGCCGGCAGGCCCAGCCCCGCCCACTCCGTCAGCACCGCGTTGCGCTCGGCCGGCAATTGCTCCAGCAGGCGCAGGGCGCGGTCGCACTGGGCGGGCCGGCCGGTGAGGCGCCCCAAGGCGAAGAGCGCGGGCACGATGGCATTGATGATCAGGTGGTCGGCGCCCGCCCTGCCCAGGCGCTTCGGCCGCAGCGCGCTGGGCCTGTCGAACACGTAGCGCTCCCTCCAATAGCCGCCGGCCTCCACATCCAGCAGCGCGCGCAGCTGCACGGCATCGTCGGTGCCGAGGAGCTCCCCGAACGACCCCTCGCTGCTCATGAGCAGCTGCGCGAACTGGGCGATCCGCACCGTGGGGAGGTTCACCGGCCGCATGCGCGCGAACTTCCATGCGGCAACGGGCGCCGGTCGCAGCCCGTGCAGTGCCGCCAGCACGCGGTGCTCCTGCTGCAGCAAGCGCGGGTAGTCATCCACGAAATCGACCTGCAGCAGGCCGGCCTGCCCGAAGAGCAGGGCCTCGGTGCGCAGGGCATCGTCGCGGTGCTTGAGCACCACCCGCAGCGGGAGGGCGTGCGCCAGCATGCCGAAGGGCTCGGCATTCACCTTCAGGCCGAAGGCACGCGCCAGCATGTGGTACACGGTCTCCGCCGCATCATGGCGCAGGTCCCGGTATAGGGCCTCCACCGCGGCGGTCTTGCGCTCCAGCCGCTCCACCAGCACGCGCTCCAGCCATGGGCCGATGCGGGCCGGGTCCAGCGCTGCCAGCCGGCCGGCACAGGGCACCGCGCCCTGCCCGCGCATCAGGGAGCGGTACACGGCGATGCTCTCGGTGGAGATGCGCGGGAAGAGCTCCACGGTGGGCAACGCCGCGCCCGACCGCGTGCGCACCTCGGTATCGTGCTCATACACCACGTGCAGCACCACGTTCTCATAGGCCGGATCGCGCTGGTGGCCGTGCGCGTTCCACTCGCTGGAGCGCAGGTGCACCTCCACCGTGCCGGCCCAGTGCTGGCCATCGATGCGCAGTTGCGCATCCACCAGGTCGGGGCCGCTGTCGCGCTGGATACGGCCAGGCTTCACCACCTCCACCGCGCGGCCGTCCGTGGTGCGCAGCGCATGCCGGTCATAGAGGCCCTGCTCCCAGATGAACTGGAGCAGGTCCTCGCCATACGGGAAGGCCGGGTCGAGGAGCATGGGAGGTACGGCACCGCCATCCGCCATGGTGGTGAAGGTATCGGAACACGCTGCTCCACAGCACGCCAGGCGGAGCACACACGCCCTCGATACGGAAGCGGCCATCCTTGCCGGGAGGCCCCACTCGCCCCATGAGAAGGGGGCCGCGCGATCGCACGGCCCCCTTCCAACCGGATTCTTGGGGCCCAACCCGCTGAAAGCTACCGCCCAACCTTCACGGCCCGCTTCACCACAGGCTCCCCATCGAGGAGCAGGGTCACATAGT
>ERZ761607.2239-NODE-2239-length-21557-cov-19.742582_pt1 | contig 21557 bp, 17 predicted proteins | sample MGYA00511164_ERZ761607 | MGnify/ENA primary metagenome ERZ761607 (study PRJEB28899, sample SAMN02445080) | bioreactor sludge metagenome | biome: EBPR sludge | place: Australia: Brisbane, Thorneside Wastewater Treatment Plant | collected 2011-06-22 ... | reverse complement strand
TCCCCGGTTTCAAGGTAGGTCGTCGGCGCAGACGTCATGAAAAACGCGGTGGCGCTTGGGTTCGCGGCCACCGCGTCAGCGGTTTAGTTCAACTTTGTTTTAGGGCGACTGCCCTGCTGCGTAACATCGTTGCTGCTCCATAACATCAAACATCGACCCACGGCGTAACGCGCTTGCTGCTTGGATGCCCGAGGCATAGACTGTACAAAAAAACAGTCATAACAAGCCATGAAAACCGCCACTGCGCCGTTACCACCGCTGCGTTCGGTCAAGGTTCTGGACCAGTTGCGTGAGCGCATACGCTACTTGCATTACAGCTTACGAACCGAACAGGCTTATGTCCACTGGGTTCGTGCCTTCATCCGTTTCCACGGTGTGCGTCACCCGGCAACCTTGGGCAGCAGCGAAGTCGAGGCATTTCTGTCCTGGCTGGCGAACGAGCGCAAGGTTTCGGTCTCCACGCATCGTCAGGCATTGGCGGCCTTGCTGTTCTTCTACGGCAAGGTGCTGTGCACGGATCTGCCCTGGCTTCAGGAGATCGGAAGACCTCGGCCGTCGCGGCGCTTGCCGGTGGTGCTGACCCCGGATGAAGTGGTTCGCATCCTCGGTTTTCTGGAAGGCGAGCATCGTTTGTTCGCCCAGCTTCTGTATGGAACGGGCATGCGGATCAGTGAGGGTTTGCAACTGCGGGTCAAGGATCTGGATTTCGATCACGGCACGATCATCGTGCGGGAGGGCAAGGGCTCCAAGGATCGGGCCTTGATGTTACCCGAGAGCTTGGCACCCAGCCTGCGCGAGCAGCTGTCGCGTGCACGGGCATGGTGGCTGAAGGACCAGGCCGAGGGCCGCAGCGGCGTTGCGCTTCCCGACGCCCTTGAGCGGAAGTATCCGCGCGCCGGGCATTCTTGGCCGTGGTTCTGGGTCTTTGCGCAGCACACGCATTCGACCGACCCAAGGAGCGGTGTCGTGCGTCGCCATCATATGTATGACCAGACCTTTCAGCGCGCCTTCAAACGTGCTGTGGAAGAAGCAGGTGTCGCGAAGCCTGCTACACCGCATACCCTGCGCCACTCATTCGCAACGGCCTTGCTCCGTAGCGGTTACGACATTCGAACTGTGCAGGATCTGCTCGGCCATTCCGACGTCTCGACGACGATGATCTACACGCACGTACTGAAAGTCGGCGGTGCCGGCGTCCGATCACCTCTCGATGCACTGCCGCCCCTCTAGCGAAAGGTAGAGCGACCCTTGACAATCTTGGCGGATTCACTGCCCATGCCCGGAACCCATCGGCGTCGCGTCGAACGGCCGGTTTCGGAAACTGCTCCCTGTGTCTGCTTCTGGCCGAGTCGAGCCAAGTCAGGGTTCAAGTTGGCCTCCCTAAACCGGTCACCCAAGGCGATCCAGCGAGGGAATTCCTGGCCGGATCTCCAACGGCCGTTGATGACCGGGTAGTTGTCGAACGGGGCTCGGGCGAGGGCTTCCAATCGGCTTGGGGTATCAACTGATGCAACCAGGCAGCGGCGGCCGCCTTCCGAGGAATTACCGGTCATGACGCCCACCTTGGGCGGAACGTCGATCTAGAAAACGAGTTCACTGGCACTTCGGTTTATGGGGACCGGTCTCCGCCAGCGTAAAGAACCGGCCCCGTGAAGGTCCGCTGTCACCTCACAAGCCTTAACAACAGCTTCCGTGCCTCTTCGAGCAAAAGCGTCGAGGATGCGACAGCAGTGGCGATCAGCCAGTCATTCGCGCTCAGGTCGACGGTGTCGAACACCGCCTGCGCTGGCGCCCAATGCACCACGACGATCTGCAGCAGGACCACGCCCAGCAGGGCCAGCCACAGCTTTCCGTTGCTGAAGAACTGGCGATTGAAGGCACTCCCATGCTCGGTGCGGGCATTGAAGATGTTGAAGAACTGGAAGAGCACGAAGGTGGTGAAGGCCAGCGTCATCGCGCGGGCGGTATCGCCCGCGGCCATGGCCCAGGCATAGACGCCCAGGGTCCCCACCGCCATGGTCAGGCCGTACAGCGCGATGCGCCACATGCGCTGCGGCGACAGGATGGCGGCATCGTCGGCACGTGGCGGCTGGTCCATGATCCCGGAGCGGGCCGGCTCCACGCCGAGCGTCATCGCCGGCGGGCCGTCCATGATGATGTTCACCCAGAGGATCTGCACTGCGGTGAAGGGGGTCGCCAGCCCCATGAAGGGCGCCCCAAGCACGGTGAGGATTGCACCGATGTTGGTCGACAGCTGGAAGCGGACGAACTTGACGATGTTCTCGTAGATGGTTCGACCCTCGCGCACTGCACCGACGATGGAAGCGAAGTTGTCGTCGGTCAGCACCAGGGTGGCAGCCTCCTTGGTGACCTCCGTACCGGTGATGCCCATCGCCACGCCGATGTCGGCGCGCTTGAGCGCAGGGGCGTCGTTGACGCCATCGCCCGTCATCGCCACGACATGACCGCGCCGCTGCAGCGATTCCACGATGCGCATCTTGTGCTCCGGCGCCACCCGCGCGAACACCGCGCTGCGTTCGACCAGCGCGGTGGTGGCCTCCTCGCTCAGGCCATCGAGCTCGCGTCCCTCATGCACCTCGCCGACCAGCCCGAGCTCGCGCGCGATGGCGGCGGCCGTCACGGGATGGTCACCGGTGATCATCTTCACCCGGATCCCTGCAGCATTGCACTGCGCAATCGACTCGCGCGCCTCGGGGCGCGGCGGATCGATGATGCCGACCAATCCGTACAGGCTCAGGTCATTCACCCAGCCCATCAAGTCAGCGGAAGGATCGAACCCAGACGCCGGAATCCGGCGCCCGGCGAGCGCAAGCACCCGCATCGCGCCCTCGGCGAGTTCCTGATTGGCACGGAGCAGCGTTTCTCGGGCGACCGTGTCCAGCGCGACGTCGCCGTCTCTCCCCTGCATGCGCGCGGCGCGACGGATGAGCACGTCCGGCGCCCCCTTCACCCAGATCTGCACCGCGTCGCCATCATGGTGGAAGGTCGCCATGAACTTGTGCGCCGAATCGAATGGCAACTCGGCAATCCGCGGGGTGTGGCGGTTCTGCGATGCAGGATCCACCCCCGCCTTGACCGCGAGCGCAAGCAGCGCCCCTTCGGTGGGGTCGCCGATGAGCCGGCCGTCGTGCAGGCGCGCGTCGGCGCACAGGGCGGCCGGGAGCAGGCGTTCGTGAAGCTCGCTGCCGGCAGCGCGCCCCTCTTCGTCCACAATGCGGCCGGCGGCGACATAGCCTTCGCCTTCGATGGCGTAGCGGCGACCTGCAGCGTGCAGCACGCGAGCGGTCATCTGGTTCAGCGTCAGCGTGCCGGTCTTGTCCGAACAGATCACCGTGGTGCACCCGAGCGTCTCGACTGCAGCAAGCTTCTTGACGATCACGTGGCGCCTGGCCATGCGGTGCATGCCGAGCGCCAGCGTCACCGTGACCACCGCAGGCAGGCCCTCGGGGATCGCGGCGACGGCAAGGGCGATGGCGGTCATCGCCGTCGTGACCAGGTCGTCACCCCGCATCAGCCCGGCAACGAACATCAGGCCGACCACTACGGCGGCAATGAACGCCAGACGTTTGCCCAGCGCGTCGAGCTGGATCTGCAGGGGTGTCGAGGACTCGGCGGTCTGTGCGAGCAGCCCGGCGAGGCGCCCCATTTCGGTGTGCATGCCGGTCGCGATCACCACGGCTTCGATGCGACCCCGGGTGACCACCGTGTTCATGAACACCATGCCGATCCGGTCGGCAAGGGACGCGCCTTCCTCCACGGCCCCGGCGGTCTTGCCGACCGCATGGGACTCGCCGGTCAGCGCCGCCTCGGCCACCTCCGCGCCGTGCGCCTGCAACACCCTGGCATCGGCGGGCACGCGATCGCCTGCCTCGAGCAGCAGGATATCGCCCGGCACGAGCTCTTCCGCAGGAACGACGCGGGTTTCGCGGTCACGTCGGACCCGCGCGCTTGGCGCCAGCATGCCGCGCAAGGCAGCCAGGGCGTTCTCCGCACGGCGCTCCTGGAAGAATCCCAGGGTCGCGTTGAGCAGCACGACCACGGCAATGACCGCCGCATCCTTGATGTCGCCGATCAGCCCGGCGAGCAGCGCTGCGCCAATCAGGATGCCGACCAGCACGCTCCTGAACTGGTCGAGAAACTTGAGCCATGCGGGGCGTGGGGGCTTCTCCGCGAGGCGATTCGGACCATGGCGCTGCAGTCGTGCAGCGACCTCCACCTGCAGCAAGCCGGTAGCAGGGGCGACCTCAAGCTTGCGACAGACGGCCTCGTCGGGTATCGCGTGCCAGGGGACCACGGAGGGGCGCAGGTTCGTGTCCAAGTTAGACTCCACAGAAACAACAAAGGGTCTGTTCCCGCAGGACACAGACCCTTGCACGCTGTCGCTGCACGGACCTTGCCCACGGGCAAGGTCTCGCTTGCAACGGATACGCTCGTTGCCCCCGGTACCGGGAAGCGGTCATACGACCAAACCTCCGTGATGACGATACCGGGACGTGTGAAGCTACTCCCCTTGATGCGCCCGAGTGTAAGTGGGTCAGTCGCAAAGTCAACGGAGGCGAGCCGATCGTCCGCGAGGAATCCTTAGCTGTGACTTCATTCGCTTCGTCGAGGAGTGCTGCGCGCGATTACACTTCGAGCACTCTTCAAACCAGCAAGGTGCATCCAAACCAGGCGATCGATCCGCCCCTGTGGATCAGGTTGGATCCGACATTCCGGTGCACACTGAAGACGAGGAACAGGTTGTAGGGGATCAGCAGGAGGTGAAGCGCCAACCAGACAGATCCATCGACGCCTTTTGCGAGCAAGATCAGCGAAATCAGGCCCAGGATGCCGTTTATCAAGGTTCCGACAATCGTCACGTCCCACCAGAAGAGGCTGCGGGCGGGCCGATGCCCGTTCCAGCGGGCACTGAAGTAGGTGGGTAAGGAGCGTTTCAGTGCCATCACGGCCTGTCCTTCAGAAGCGGCGCCGGCTCAATTCTGCTTGTGGATGAAGCGTGGTTGCGGCTACCAAGGTCTGATTCCTCGATCCATTCCCGCCACACCGCCATCAGGACGGCCAGCACGACCGGCCCCAGGAAAAGGCCAACCAGGCCAAATGCCGCCAAGCCACCGAGGACCCCGAACATCACGAGCAGGAACGGTATCTGGGTTGCGTTGCTGATGACAAGGGGGCGAACGAGGTTGTCGACCCAGCTCACGACCAAGGTTCCCCAAAGCAGCAGGCCGATGCCGGCTGCCGTATCGCCGCTGACGAGCAACCACACGCCCAAGGAGCCCCAGGCGAATGGTGTGCCGAACGGGATCATCGCAATCAACGCAGTAACAGCGCCCAGCAGCACCGGTGCAGGAAGCCCCGCCCACCAGTACCCCAGACCAGCCACCAGACCTTGCCCCAACGCGGTCGCAATCAAGCCCCACACCACGGCCTTGGTCATTCCGCCGACAGCGGCAAGGTAGGCATCGACGCGCTCGCCGAGAAAACGGTGCAGCACCACGTGGACCTGGGCCAGCACACGCTCGCCGTCACGATAAAGGAAGAACACGGTGATCAGCGCAAAGCCGAGCTTGGCGGCGTTCCGTCCCACATCGCCGATGAGTGCAACCGCTTGGTCGCTACCCTGTCGCACCCACTCGGAAAGTTGTGCCCGGAAGGCGTCAGGATCACCCGTCAGGTTGTCGAGGCGCGACTGCAGCCAATCGCCGACCCACGGTATCGAGCGGACGAAATCCGGAAGCGCCAGCAAGCCCGCCTTGATCTGGGATGTCACTGTGGCAATGGCCACGCCGACTTCGGTTCGCAGCAGCGCTCCCATCCATAGTACGGGCAGAATAAATGCAGCGCTGAGCAGCAAGGTCATCAGCAGCGCGCTGACCGTTCGGTAACGCCTCAGGCGCGCGCGCAGTTTCCGATAAAGCGGCCACGTGGCAAATGCAATGATGATCGCCCAGGCCACGGGCACGATGAAAACGTGCAGCACGGCATAGCTGAGAACCAACAGCCCGCCGAGCAGGAAGCCGAGGATGACTCTGCGGACAACCTTCTCGGCAACCTGATCGATCATGGGGATTCGCGAGGAGCTCGAGCGGTCAGCGGGATTGCAGCGCGCGGATGCGCTCTTCGATCGGCGGATGGCTTGCGAACAAGGCCATCCACGCCGGACGCCCGGCGATGCCGGCGGTGGCGACGTTCTGCGGCAGTTCGCCCGCCTCGAGCCCACCCAAGCGGCGCAGCGCGCCCACCATGGGCTGGGCGCTGCCCATCAGCTGTGCGGCACCGGCGTCGGCACGGAATTCACGCTGGCGCGAGAACCACGCGACGATGATGCTCGCGAGCACGCCGAAGAGGATATCGCAGACGATCGTTGTGACAATGTAGCCGATGCCCGGGCCGCTCGACGCCTCGTCGTTACGGCGCAGGAAGGAATCGACCAGATAGCCGACAACGCGCGACAGGAACACGACGAAGGTGTTCACCACGCCCTGGATGAGGGTCAGCGTCACCATGTCGCCGTTAGCGATGTGGGCGACTTCGTGGGCGAGGACGGCCTCGGCCTCTTCCCGCGACATGGTCTGCAGCAGGCCGGTGGAGACCGCGACCAGGGAGCTGCTCTTGCTTGCGCCGGTGGCAAAGGCGTTCGGCTCACCCTCGTAGATCGCGACCTCGGGCATCGGGATGCCGGCGCCCTTCGCCATGCGGGCCACCGAGTCGACCAGCCAGTGTTCGGTGGCGTTGCGCGGCTGGTCGATCACGTGGGCGCCGGTGCTCCACTTGGCGATCGGCTTGGACATCAACAGCGAGATGAAGGCACCACCGAAGCCCATGATGGCGGCGAAGCCCAGCAGCGCCCCGAGGTTCAGCCCGTTCGCGGTGAGGAAGCGATTGACGCCCAACAGGTTGGCGACAATGCCCAGCACGAGCACTACCGCGAGGTTCGTGGCGAGAAAAAGCAGTATGCGTTTCATCGAAAACTCCGTGGGAAAATTCTTGTGTTGAGAGGTGTCAGTCTTGCGACGGTGCATGAGACTCAGCTGCGACGATCGCCTCAGGGGCGGGTTCCGGCAGTTGCATCGCCAGCACCTTATCGATGCGCTTGCCGTCGAGGTCGATGACCTCGAACCGCCAGTTCTCCCAGGTGGCGATGTCGCCGGTGTTGGGCATGCGGCCAAGCAACCACATCACCATGCCGGACAGGGTGTGATAGCGCCCCTTCTCCTCTTCGGGGACCGTCCTGATGTCCAGGCGGTCCTTGAGTTCGACGATCGGAATCAGTCCATCGAGCAGCCAGGAGCCATCCTCGCGCTGCACCGCCCACCCTTCCTCGGTATCGTGTAGCCGGAACTCGCCGGTCACCGACTCGATGACGTCGTGCAACGTCACCATGCCCTGCACCTCACCGTACTCATCGATCACGAAGACGATGTAGGTGCCGGAAGCACGGAACTGGTCGAGCAATTCCATGCCGGTGAGCGACTCGGGCACGTAGACCGGCGCCTGGAGGTCCTGGGTAAGATCGATCGGCCCGCCGCGCAGCATCTGCGAGAAAATCTTCTTCGCGCTAACGATTCCGAGGATCTCGTCCAGGCCGTCGCGGCAGACCGGAAAGCTCGAGTGCGCGGACTCGGCCACCAGCGCGAGGTTCTCGTCGAGGGGACGATCCACGTCCAGCGTCACGATGTCGGCACGCGGCACCATCAGCGACCCGATCTGACGATCGTCGAGGCGGAACACGTTGCGCACCATCTCGTGTTCGCTCTTCTCGATGACGCCTGCTTCCGAGCCCTCATTGAGCAGGGCGTGAATCTCTTCCTCGGTCACGCTCGGGCCACCCGTTTCGCGTTGGCCCATCAGCTTCAGCAGCAACGCGGTCGAGCCAGCCAGCAGATGAACGAAGGGGCGCGAAGCCACAGCCAGCACGTTCATCGGCCGCGCCACGAGGCGGGCGATGCCTTCCGGGTTGATCTGGCCGATACGCTTGGGGACGAGCTCGCCGATCACGATCGACACGTAGGTGATGACCACGACGACCAGCACAGTCGAGCCGATCTCGCTGGTGCGCTGCGCCACACCCAGGGTCTGCAGCCACTGCGCCAGCGGGCCCGCCAGCGCCGCTTCACCGACGATACCGTTGAGGATGCCGATCGAGGTGATGCCGATCTGGATGGTGGACAGGAAGCGTGTGGGATCTTCGCCGAGCTTCATGGCGACTGCTGCCGAGCCGTCACCGTCCTCAGCGAGTCGGGCGAGTCGGGCGCGCCGCGCGGTCACGAGCGCGATCTCGGACATCGCGAAGACACCGTTGAGCACGATGAGGGCAATCAGTAGGGCAATTTCCATGATCTAAGGTCAGCAGAGATGAGCGCTTGGTAGTTAGGACGAGCGAAGGCCTGCCCGCAGGCATGGCCGAAAGAGGAATGCAGGGGACACCCCCATACGGCCGCAAAGGCGCATGTGGCGTCCGACGCTCCCCGTCACAGGGGGCGTGGTATCGTTTCGTGAGCGTGGAAAAGCGTCTTACGACCCAGGGACAAGATCGACCTGGGACGTCCTCCGGAGACAGGTGGTTTCCATTGTCCGGGGACGCAGAGAGAGCTCTCTGAAGGCAAGTAAAACGACTCATAGAGCGGGGTGCAGAACCCCCCCGCGCAATCCTTTATCTGTTACGACGAAAATGATCATGCCCGAGTCGGGGGGGCGTGTCGATATCTGAAAGCCGATCCTACTCACCACGGCCCTTGACTTTGCCGTAGCGCAACATAAACTCGCTCTCAATCAAGGGGAGTAGCTTTTCACGCTGCAGTATCGTCATCACGGCAGGATCGTCGCAATACGTCCTCCCGGTACTGCAGGCAACGACATCGTTGCAAGCGAGACCTTGCCCGAAGGGCAAGGTCCGTGCGAGCGAAGCATACGCAAGGGTCTGTGTCCTTCGGGAACAGGCCCTTTTTGTTTTAGTGTGCGGAGCGCGCAATGGAATCGATCGGAACGTGGTGGATGTGGGTGGCGTTCGCCACCATCGTGGTGACGATGCTACTGATAGACCTGTTCGCCTTCGGCGGCGGCAAGCAGCATCGGGTGTCACTGAAGGAGGCGGCGGGCTGGTCGCTGGCCTGGGTCACCGTGGCGATGCTGTTCGCCGCCGGGCTGTGGTGGTACCTCGACGGCACGCTCGGACGTGCGCTGGCCAACGAGCAGACGACCGCCTTCGTCACCGGCTACCTGGTCGAGAAGTCGCTGGCGGTCGACAACGTCTTCGTGTGGATGATGATCTTCAGCTTCTTCGCGGTGCCGCTCGAGCTGCAGCGCCGCGTGCTGCTGTACGGCATCATTGGCGCCATCGTGCTGCGCACGATCATGATCTTCGCCGGCAGCTGGCTGATCAGCGAGTTCCACTGGCTGCTCTACGTCTTCGGCGCCTTCCTGATCGTCACCGGCATCAAGATGGCGTGGTTCTCCGAGCACGACCCCGACCTCGAGAAGAACCCGCTCATCCGCTGGATCCGCAACCACTACCCGATCACCGAGAAGCTCGAGGGCGAGCGCTTCTTCGTGATGCGCGACGGCGTGCGCATGATGACGCCGCTCTTCCTCGCGCTCGTGCTGGTGGAGATCTCCGACGTGATCTTCGCGGTCGACAGCATTCCTGCGATCTTCGCGATCACTACCGACCCCTTCATCGTGCTGACTTCGAACCTGTTCGCCATCCTTGGGCTGCGCGCGATGTACTTCCTGCTCGCCGACCTCGGTGACCGCTTCGAGCTGCTCAAGTACGGCCTGGCTGCGATCCTGGTCTTCATTGGCACCAAGATGCTGATCGTCGAGTGGATCAAGATCCCGGTGCTGGTATCGCTATCGGTGGTCGCCACCATCCTTGCCTGCTCGGTGTTCGCCAGCTTGTGGTACGCGATGCGCAAGGCGAAAGCGGTCGCCTGAGAGGCCTGCGGTGCAGCGCCGATCAGGCGCTGCACCTCGGTTCTATTTCCGTACTTCTGCATCCACGTTCTAGATCATGATCGATAGGCTTCAACGCATCGTCGAGTCCACCAGTTTCCAGCGCTTCATCATCGCTGTCATTGTCATCAATGCCGTCACCTTGGGTCTCGAGACCTCGCCAGAGGCAATGGCTCAGGCAGGCGGTCTGCTGCTCGCGCTCGACCGCGCAGCACTAGTCATCTTTGTGGTCGAGATCGCGATGAAGCTGACAGTTTATCGGCTACGCTTCTTCCATAGCGGGTGGAACGTGTTCGACTTCGCCATCGTCGCGATCACCCTTGCACCGACCGGCGAGGGCCTGCAGGTGCTGCGCTCGCTACGCATCCTGCGCGCGCTCAGGCTTATCTCGGTCGTGCCTTCGATGCGCAAAGTCGTGAGTGCGCTATTGAAAGCCATCCCGGGCATGGGCTCGGTGGTCACGCTGTTGCTGCTGGTGTTCTATGTGGCCTCGGTGATGACCACGAAGCTATTCGGCGCCGACTTCCCGGAGTGGTTCGGCAGCATCGGGGCTTCTTTCTACACCCTGTTCCAGGTGATGACCCTCGAGTCATGGTCGATGGGCATCGCCCGCCCGGTCATGGAGAAACATCCGTACGCGTGGATATTCTTCATCGTATTCATTCTGCTTACCTCGTTTGCTGTGCTCAACCTCTTCATTGCAATCGTCGTAGATGCAATGAGTGCCGTGGAGCACGACGAGCAGGAGAGAACGCGCGCCATGGTCGATCTGGATCACAACGAGGTTCTGGCCGAGCTCAAAGCCCTGCGTCTGGAGCTAGTTGCGCTTCGAAACGAACAAACCGCAACAAGGAAAGGCATTTCATCATGACGATCGAAGCACGCGTACTCACTCCTAACCGGTTGACTGCCAGACTGAAAGAGCAAGGCCCGCTGGTCTTTTCTTTCGTGTCACTCGGGCTCGTCGGATGCATGGTGGTCCCCGATCAAGTCGCGCGGTCAGGAGGCAGTCCCGAGGTCACGCAGATGGAGGAAGCATCCACCCGTCCGGTTGAAGGCGCCTCGTCAGCCGCGCTGGCAGCATCGAGAGGGAGCCAGCCACCGTTTGGGGCGACGCAACCCGTTACCCCGTCGCTTGCAGAGGAACCGGTCGCCATCATCGAGCTAGCACCGATGGCCGAATCCCTATCGGCCGATATGACAGGCCGTTTGCGCGAGGTAGCCGAAGCGGCGAAGGCCGACGAGCGCATCACGCTTTGGCTCGAAGGCTTCGTGCCCGATGGCGGAAGTCCAGCGCTGAACATCGGTCTCGCCGAGCAATCTCTGATGCTTGTGCGCAAGCAGTTGATCGCGATGCGAGTGCCCGTTGGCCGGATCCACGTCATTCCCTTTGGCGAGCATCACAACCACTCGCGCTCCCCCACCAATCACTGGGTGGAAATCTATGTCCGCATCCGTGATCGCTGATTCCCGGCGAGGCTGGCCAAAGTTCTGCTCGGGGAGGCCGTCGCAACGCTCGTCGCCAAATTGCAGGTAATCCGCCTGTGCGGTAGGTAGTAGCGTCCCTGCCGTCGGCGTCGCCGCCTCGCGCACTGACGCTGAAGCCAGCGACCCATCCCGTACCTTGCGCACGGCGGTCGCTGGTTCGAGGCCCATCAGGCCTTCTTTACAAACTCGGACTTCAGCCCCATCGCGCCGATGCCGTCGATCTTGCAGTCGATGTCGTGATCGCCGTCGACGAGCCGAATGCTCTTGACCTTGGTGCCGACCTTCACCACCGTCGACGAGCCCTTGACCTTCAGGTCCTTGATGACGGTGACGCTGTCGCCGTCCTGGAGAATGTTGCCGACGGCATCGCGAACGACGCGCACTTCCTCCGCCGCGCTAGCCGCCACCTTGGGCCACTCGTGCGCGCACTCGGGGCAGACGAACACCTCACCGTCTTCATAGGTGTATTCGGAACCGCATTGGGGGCACTTGGGGAGGGAATTCATATAGCTGTCTCTGGCAGGAATGCGATATCAAGCGTTGGCAAGGGACAGGATGGTACTTGCTATGGCCGCCGAGCGAGAACTGCCTGACGGTCTGGTCATGACGGGCAGCGCCCTTTCAGCAGTGGCATGGCCCGCCATCGCGCCGGGTCAACGAAAAATGCCCGCCGGGCAAGATGCACCGGCGGGCATTGCGGACTACAGGCGCTGATCAGAAGGTGTACTTGACCACCAGCGAGAGCTGATCGCGGTCGGTCAGCTGCCGGTTCTTGACCGGGTGCAGGCTGGCCTCGCCGAAGTAACCAAGGTAGGTCAGGCCGATCTGCAGGTTGCGGCGATAGGTCATCGTCGCCCCCACGCTCAGGCGGTGGTCGCCCTCACCCATACCCAGGTTGCCTTGCAGCGTTCGGCCCTTGAGCTGGCGCGAGTAGCTGATCGGCACACCGAGCTCCCAGTTCTCGATGATCCCCGGGTAGGTCAGGCTCAGGGTCGAGGCGAAGGCAAGACCGTAGCTGCCGAAGTTAAGCGCATCGGACGTAGGCGTCGACACCGGGACGACACCGAATCCCGGCGCAAAGGTCTGCGACGTATCGCCCGTTGCCCCGGGGACACGACGCGCATCCGGATTACGGACGTCGGTGTAAGCGATCTCCGCGAGGAAGTTCGCCTGCGGTGCCAGGAAAGTCCGTCCCAGGTTGATGAAGGTATTGAGGTTTGTCTGCAGAACATCCGCCGTCGTAGCGGTCGGGATCACGCTCGCGCCCATCCGCGTGCTGACCAGGGCAGGCGCGTCCTTTCGATAGGAGATCTCGCCACCGAGGGTTGCAATGCCAAACGAGGTCGAGAACGTGGCACCGAGCATCTTCACGTCTTCGAAATAGCGATGGTTGAAACCAAAGCCGCTACCGTCGGACAGCAGATAATCGACATCCACCATCGGCGCACGATCGTGGTAGTTGAGGTAGATCAGGCCAACCTCTGTCTCGTCCGTGATGCGGTACTTGGCGCCCACGCCCCATTGTCCGGTCTTGCCTGGCTTGTCGTCGGCCCGTCGCGGCACACCACACGGGGCGGGCCCGGCGGTCAGACACACCGCACCCGGCCCCACGGCATCGGAAGTACTCATGAACGAGCCTGGCGCATTCACCAAGGTCTTGTGCCAGCCGTACTGCGCATGCGCCATCAGCGACAGGCGTTCGTTGACCTCGTACAGGGCAGAGATCTGGTCTTCCGGCAGCAGTTGGTCCTTGACCTCGGTACCGGGGATGCCGGCCTTGGTGCCATCCGCGGGGCCTTGGACACCGGAGATACCCGGGATGAACAAGGTCTCGCCCCAGGACACGACGTGCTTGCCGAGACGCACCGTTGCCCGGCCCTGCTCACCCACATTGAACGAGGTGTAGCCATAGGCATCGAGGAGGCGGCTGTAGCCGCCGTGATAGCGCTTGGCCTCGCTACTGAACTGGTTGGCCGGGCCGCTCAGCTTGTTGGGGAAGGACGTGCCATCGTTGTCGTTGCGGCTGTGATAGACATTGTCATAGAAGGTGCTCGCCGACAGGATGAAACCCGAGTTGCCCTTCTTGAAATGCGTATCGAGCAAGAGGCTCAAGCGGTTCGCCGTCAGCGCCCCCTTGTCGAAGTTGTTGTTACCGTCGTTGCCACCCGCGTTGTTCGCCAAAAGCGGGGCTCGGTTCTCAAGCCGGGTCGACAAAGTGTAGGTCGAAGTAAGGCGCGACTCGAACACTGCGCCGTTGTCGAACTGGATTGCCTCGAAGGCCATGGCCGGTGCCATCACACCCATCCCGATCACGGCGAGCGCGACCGGCTTCATCTTCTTGTGCAGTTTCATGCTGCGTGCTCCCTATCGTTTGCTTGGATCGCTCACTGGCCCATCGCACGCAGCGCGGCGGGGGTGTACATGTCGGGGGTCAGGTCGCCGGCGTTCAGCACCCACGCCTTGTCACGCTCCTGGATCAGGTTGAAGCCAACGTAGGCTCCGGCGTTGAGGTCGTGGTAGAAGGCGGTGCCGGCCTGCCAGGCGTTGAGGTCGAAAGCGTAGAAGTGGTTGATGAAGGCGTGCTGCCAGAGCTGGCCGCGCTGGTCATAGTAGTCGCCCACCGAGGCCTGCCAGGTGTCCTCGTCGATGAACAGCACGCGCTTGCCAAAGGCGTGGCGGAAACCCTCCTTGAGCTTGCCTTCGAGCACCCAGACACGACGCAGCTCGTAGCGCATGTAGTCGGGCTTGGCGTGCCCCTTCGTCAGCAGGTCGGCGTACTTCACGTCCTTGGAATGGATGCGGTAGGCGTTCGCGGGGATGTACATCTCCTTCTTGCCATGCAGGGTCCACTCGTAACGGCTGGGGTCGCCGTTCATCAGGCGGTCCTGGTCGATGGTCATCTTGCCGCTGGTACCACCCATGGGAGAGTCGAAGCCGTAGGTCGGCAGCTGACGCACGCGGCGGGTGCCCGGGTCGTACTGCCAGGCCAGACGCTTGGCGCGCGCAAAGTTGACCGGTTCCTGCGAGGCGGTGAAGCTGCCGCGGTCGCGCTCGGGCAGCAGCGTGCCCGAGATCGAGTAGGCCATCAGGCCCTCCATCGGCTTGCCCAGTTCGCTCGGCGAAGTGACGACGTTGAGGTTCTTGTTGACCTGGCGCCCCCAGGTAATGCTGCCGTTCGAGGAGACGTCCGCGATGTCACGAACGACGTGCTCGGTGAACGCGCGGTAAGGGAAGTTCATGTTGGCCAGGACTTCCAGCGGCGCCTTCGGGATCGGGAAGCCGACCGGGCCCTTGTAGCCGGTGTAGCCCAGGCCGCCATCGATGAGTTCGGCCTCGAGCGCGTTCTTCTTGGCCAGCTCGCAGATGATGTCCGGATAGCGGAAATCACGACGGCTCTGATACACCGGCATGCGGAAGGTGTCCGGGAAGCGCTTGAACATCGCAACCTGGCCTTCGCTCAGCTTGTCGGCGTACTGCTCGTAGTTGGCCGCAGTGATCTCGAACAGCGGCTTGTCCTCGGGGTACACGTCCACCGGATGCTGACCAACGTGCGGCGTGTAGTCCACGTGCGGCGGCTTGCCCAGCCATTTGCCGGAGAAGGCGGGGATGCTGCCATCGGCATTCGCGGCGGCTTCGGCACCCACGCAGGTCAGCTCCTTGCCCAACTTGGCGGCTTCGGCCTCGCTGACCTTGGCCATGGCACTGCTCGCAGTCATCGACAACGCGATCGTCGTCATGACGGGTACCCAGATGCGGGTCTTGATCATTTACGTCTCCTTCCTGGTGGGCGTTCTAAGTGTCCCGATTGATCCGGCTGACCGGATGCAGGCAGGGCGGTTTTCCCTAAGCGCTGCTTTTGCATCCGGTGCCATTGTTTTTCCGCTGGGTCACTCGTCACATCGTCCGATGGGACTAAATCAAGTCCAGAAGTGGAAATAACTCAGTGCTCGGGCGCAGCGACGAAGGCCGCGCGCAGTTGGCCCTTGAGCAGCTTTCCGGCCGGATTGCGCGGCAGCGCCTGGCTGCGCACCTGCACCACCGCCGGCACCTTGTAGGCCGCCAGGTGGGCAGCGACGTGCGCGCGTACGGCCTCGGCGTCCAGGGCCGAGTCCTCGCGCACCGACAGCACCGCGGCCACCGCTTCGCCGGTGTCTTCGTCCGGCACGGCAAATACCGCGGCCTCGAGGACATCCGGCAGATGCAGCAGGCAGGACTCGACCTCGGCGGCGGCGATCTTTTCGCCGCAGCGGTTGATCACGTCCTTGATGCGATCGACGACGAAGAGGAAGTCCTCCTCGTCCAGGTAGCCGACGTCCCCGGTGCGGAACCAGCCTTCGCTCATGGCCGCTGAACTCGCCTCCGGATTGCGCCAGTAGCCGTCCATGACGGTGACGCCGCGCAGCCAGATCTCGCCCTGCTCGCCCTGCGGCAGCGGCTGCCCAGCGGCATCCACCACCCGCACTTCGATGATCGGCGAGGTCAGGCCCGAGCTGCGCGGCTTGTACGCGAACAGGCTGCCCGAGGTCGCCGCGGCGACGCCATTGGTCTCGGTCAGCCCGAAGCCGATGCCCGACATCGAATTCGGCTTGCGCTGCATCACCTCGTCGATCAGGCGCTGCGGCAGGCCTGCGCCGCCGAAGCCCAGCCCGCCCAGGCTGCCGGTGACGGCGGGGTCGTCGAAGCCGGGCTGAGCAAGCAGTTGCATGACCATCGACGGCGCACCATTGAACTGGGTGATGCGCTCGGCGCGGATCAACTCGATCGCCTTCTCCGGGTCCCAGCGCGGCATGAAGACCAGGCGCCGGCCGTTGCGCAACGAAGTCAGCAGCTGGGCATGCAGGCCGCTGACGTGGAAGAGCGGCACCGCGGTCAGCGTGGTCGGCGGCAGGCCACGCGCCATCAGTGCGGCGACCACCTCGGGCGAGGTCATGCCCGACAGCGCGCCGATGAAGTCGATGTTGAACAAGGCCTGGCACACCGCACGCTGCGAGGACAGCACGCCCTTGGCGCGGCTGGTGGCGCCCGAGGTGAACAGGATCAGGGCCGGGTCGTCGGGCTGCAGCGCGGGGAGCGCAGCAGGCGTTGCGGCGCGCGCGGCCAGCTCGGCATACGCCGCCACGCCCGCAGGCACGGCCCCATCGCCAACACACAGCACGCGGCAGCCGCCGACACGGACAGCGCCACCGACGCGCTCGAGGCGCTCGACGTCGCACACGAACAGCTGCGGCTCGACATCGGCGAGTGCATCATGCAACTCCTCTCCCAGGCCGAAGCTGTTGAGCGGCGCCGGTACCGCGCCGATCAGCGCCGCAGCGACAAAAGCCACCCCCCATTCGGGCCGGTTGCGCATGGCGATGGCGACCCTCGCCCCCGGCCCCAGACCCCACTCGCGCATCTGCGCCGCGAGCGCGTCGGCCTCGGCGAAGAAGCGCGCAAAGGTCCAGGTTTCGCCCTGATAGACGATGAAGGGCTTGTCACCATGTGCACGCGCGCTGGCGAGCAACTCGGGCAGGGTGCGGAAGGCGTTGCGATAGACGCGGAAGGCCTGGCCACGGACCACCTCTTCGACGACTTCGAAGGGCGCTCCGGGCGCCGTCAGTTGGGCGCGGACCTTATGGGCAAGTTCGGAAAGCTGGGACATGGGTCACTCCTGAAGATCAGTTCGCGAGGCTGAAGCGATACATGCCGTCATCGTCCAGCACCCGTCGGACCTGGCCGGCGTAACGCAGCCAGGAGAGGTGTGCAATGGTCTCGCCCAGCGCCATCATGTCCTCGACGGCACTGAGCGGACGGGAAAAGAGTCGTGCCTTGGCCTCGAACGCGGTGGACGCGCCCGACGCCTGCAGGTGGTCGCGCACGATATCGAACTGCCCCTGATGATGCACCTGCAGCTCGTGCACCCGGCGGTGCAGCCCGCTGAACACGCGCTCGTGGGAGGGCAGCACCAGGGTGCCGGGCGCCAGGCAGGCAAGGCGGTCCAGCGAATCCAGCCACAGCTGCAGCGGGTTGGCCTCGGGCTCGATATCGGTCACCAGAACGTTGGAGGTGATGCGCGGCAACAACTGGTCGCCGGCGATCAGCAGACGATCGGACTCGCAGTACAGGCAGGCATGCTCGGGCGAGTGCCCCTCGCCGATCACCACACGCCACGCGCGCCCGCCGATCGTCAGCACCTGTGCCTCGCGCAGGCGGCTGAAGGCGCGCGGCTGAGGCGGCATGAAGGGGTCGCGCCGCAGCTTGGCGAACATCTCGTCGACACGCTCGCGCGGCATGCCCGCGCGCAGGTAGAACTGCAGCAAGGAACCGGGCAGGGGCTCGGGCGGCGGCCCGGCAAGGGTGCGCATGGTGTAGTACTCGCCATGCGTCATGTACAGCGGCACGGCGTGGCGCTCGGTCAGCCACGCCGACAGCCCCGCGTGGTCGTAATGGAAATGCGTGCAGATCACGCCCTTGAGCGGCAGCCCGTCGAAATGCCGCGCCATCACCTCGTCCCAGAGCGCGCGGGTGCGCTCGGTGTTGAGGCCGGTATCGACGATGAACCAGCCGTCGCCGTCGCGCAGCAGATACACGTTGATGTGGTCGAGCTGCATCGGCATCGGCATGCGCACCCACAGCACGCCGGGTGCGAGCGTGACGGCGGCGCCGTCGGGCGTCGGCGCCTCATGCGGAAACTCGATCTGTTCGTCGACCGGGGGGGTCTGTGCGCGTGGTGCGCTCCGGGGTTCAGCCATGTCGCCTCCGTTGGCCACTGTCGTGGTCGTTCTAGTCCTTATCGCTCCGCACCTTATGCGGCAGCGGGTGCCGGCAACACGTCCAAAAGGACGATGCCCGCCCGCTACCACCAACGCCACCCCGGCCTTGACCATCGTCCAAACAGAGGATGTGCCCCGTTGCCGGCGCGACCAGAATCGGTTCGCATCGCAGGGTGTGGCATGGGCACCGAGCGACCAATCCAAAACACGCATTGACGAGGAGGAGGGCCTCATGGCCACGACAAAAGACTATCGCCTTGGTGAATTCACCTTTCCGCGCGGCTGGTTCATGATCGCCGAAGCGGCCGAGCTCAATACCCACAAGCCCTTGTCGGTACGCTTCTTCGGCCAGGACTTCGCGCTCTACCGTGGCCGCGAGACCGGCAAGGTCGTGCTGCTCGATGCCTACTGCCCGCACATGAAGACCCACCTCGCCGCGCCGAACAACACCTCCTACGTGGTGCTGGACGGCGGCGGCTCCAACGTCGACGGTGACGGCATCCGCTGCCCTTACCACGGCTGGCGTTTCGGCGCCGACGGCAAGTGCAACGACATCCCCTACCACGAAGGCCCGATCCCGGCCGCAGCAAGCGTCAAGTCCTGGCCGGTGGTCGAGAGCCTGGGCGCGATCTGGGTGTGGTACGACCCCGAGGGCGGCGAACCCGAGTGGGACCACCCCAGCCTCAAGGAATGGAACGACCCGGCCTGGGTGCACTGGAAGTTCGACCACCTCGGCATGCTCCAGCAGCATCCGCAGGAAGTGATCGACAACATCTGCGACTACGGCCATCTCAGCCCGATCCACGGCTCGACCGTGCAGCGCTACGAGAACGAGTTCAAGGGCCACCACGCCATCCAGCGCCAGTGCGGCCCGCACCGCACGCTGGTGGGTGAAAACGGCGTCAGCCCCGTCCTGCACACGATCACCGTGTACCACGGCCCCGGCGTGCTGATCTCCCACCTCACCGGCCTGTACGACGCGGTGCTGATGATCACGCACACCCCGGTCGAGGATGGCTCGCTCAAGGTATGGCATGCACTGCTGGTCAAGTCGCCCGGCGGCAATGCCGTGGCAACGCTGCCGGACACGATCGCCGCACGCCAGTTCCAGGAATCCAGCCGCCTCGCCTTCGCACAGGACTTCGAGGTGTGGACCAACAAGGGCCCCTGCCTGAACGGTCTCTTCATCCCGAGCGACGGCCCGTTCATGAAGGCGCGCATCTGGTACAAGCAGTTCTACAACCCGCGCGCGAAGAAGAACGAGTACCTCGAGCAGTGCGAGGGCTACTACGTACCCAAGGGCATCGCGCCCTACACCGAACCTGAAGCGGTCGCCTGACCCACCTCCCTCGTCCGTTTCAGCCTTGATGGCCTGCCCTCGAAAGCAGGCCTTTTTTTCTTCCGCACCCGGAGAACCCGCAACATGATGCAAGTGGTACCGCTACTGGGGCTGATCGGCCTTATCGGCCTGGCCGGACTCGCAGGCCTGCGCAAACCGGTTGCGCGCGAACGCGCAGGCGGGGGCATCCGCGCACTCGGGCTGCTCGGCCTGGGTGGGCTGGCTGGATTCTGGATCGACGGCGCCGGCGCGATGGGCGCGTTCGGCGCGCTCGGGCTGTGGAATCATCAGTCGGCCGCGCTCGCCACCTGGGGACGGCTCGGCTGGGCCGGACTGGTCGGACTGCCGTTCGCGATCGGCGCACTGCTCTGAAACGGCGCGGCCCCGTCGAGACGGGGCCGCGATGCGTCACACCCTGAGCGCTTTCGACAAGCGCCCGTATAGCTTCTTCGAATACGGCGGCACCAGCCCCAAAGCCTTGCGCGGGTCCCACCAGCCGCTGCGATACACGGTGCGCGGATGGCAGAACTCGTTGAATCCCTCGCGCCCGTGATACACCCCCATGCCCGAGGCGCCGACACCGCCGAAGGGCGCATCGTGTGCGGCGACCTGCAGCATCACGTCGTTGATCGCCACGCCGCCGGACAGGGTGCGCTCGAGGACCTGGCGCTCCTCGGCACGGTCGGTACCGAAGTAATACAGCGCAAGCGGACGCGGAGCGGCGTTGATGCGGTCGATGACCGCGGCGATGTCCGCGTAGCGCTCCACCTGCAGCACGGGGCCGAAGATCTCCTCCCGTGCAATCCGGCTGCCGGCTGGCGGATCGACGACCAGATGCAGCGCCAGCTTGCGGCCGCTTGTGGCCAGGCCTCCACCGCAGTCCACGACACGCCCGCCTGCCGAGCGAATCTCGTCTACGTAGCCGCGGATGCGGGCGAAGTGGCGCGCGTCGATGACGGACGTCAATGCGGCATCGCCCGCCGCTGGCGGGAACAGGCGGCGGTGGACCGCCTCGCACGCCACGATGAAGGGCTCGACGAGCTCGTCCGCGACATGCACCGTGTCCGGGCTGACACAGACCTGCCCGCCGTTCATCACCTTCGCAGTCACGATGCGCTCCGCGGCGAGGCCCACATCTGCGCTGCGGCCGACGATCACCGGCGACTTGCCGCCCAGCTCGAGCGTGACCGGCACAAGATTCTCGGCTGCCGCCCGCATCACCCGGATGCCGGTCGTCGTGCTACCGGTAAACACCAGGTGATCGAAGGGCAAGGCGCTGAAAGCGCCGGCAACCGCGGCATCGCCGGTGAACACGGCCACCTCGTCTGCCGCGAACACATCCTGCACTGCCGACTGCAGCAGGGCCGACGTACGCGGCACGAACTCCGACGGCTTGAGCATCGCGCGGTTGCCTGCAGCGAGCGCGAATGCCAGCGGCGCCAGGGTGGTGAATAGCGGCACGTTCCACGGCCCCAGGATGCCCACCACCCCCTTGGGCATGCGCTGGACATCGACCCGGGCCCCGAACAGGTTGAACGGGACGACACCGTCGCGCCGCTCGGGCTTCATCCAGCGTCGTACCCGCCCACGCGCGTACTTGACCGTGTTGAAGGTCGCCATGACGTCGCTCATCAGCGAGGTCTCGCGCGCGCGCCCGTCAAAGTCGGCGTCGAGGGCGGCACAGAAATCGTCCGCCCGATCGCGCAGCAGGACCATCAGCCGTGTCAGGCGATCCATGCGCAGCGCCGCATCCGGCGGGCCGTTACGCGTTTGCGCAGCCTTCATCGCCTCGAGGCAGGCGCGCAGCACCGTCTCGTCTACCGCCTGCAGGCGCGCCAGCTCTTCACTGTTCATCTTCATCTCGATCCTCGCTTCAGGTGGCATTCGGCATCAGCATCGTGCGGCGCGGGCGAACTCGGCCGCGCGCTCGCCGATCACGATCGCGGTGGCATTGGTGTTGCCCGAGATCAGCCGCGGCATCACCGAGGCGTCGGCCACGCGCAGGC
>ERZ761607.2238-NODE-2238-length-21560-cov-3.567403_pt1 | contig 21560 bp, 18 predicted proteins | sample MGYA00511164_ERZ761607 | MGnify/ENA primary metagenome ERZ761607 (study PRJEB28899, sample SAMN02445080) | bioreactor sludge metagenome | biome: EBPR sludge | place: Australia: Brisbane, Thorneside Wastewater Treatment Plant | collected 2011-06-22 ... | reverse complement strand
TGGACACTATCCTCTACGCAGCGGCATCGGCAGAGCGGTCAGACCGGACGGTTACCTTCCGCCACCGATGACCCGTTTCCCGTTGCGCTGCCCGCTATGCCGGGCAATCGGCGCAAGGTCGGCGAGTGTCGTGATCGTTCGTTGATCTGAGCTGCTGCCGGTTTCTTGGACACGAAGATAAAATCGTGACCAAGGAACTGGAGAGTGGATATGACGAGACGGAAGTTCAGCCGTGAGTTCAAGATTGAGGCCGTAAGGCTGGTGACGGACCGGGGCGTTGCGGTGGCGCAGGCTGCCCGTGACCTAGATGTGGCCGAGATTGCAGCCCTGAAGAAAGAGGTCGCCCGGCTCCGGGCGGAGCGTGACATCCTCAAGAAAGCGGCAGCTTTTTTCGCGCGCGAGGCGACATGAGGTTCGCCTTCATCAATTGCCCGGCAGGGCATTGCCACGCAATGCCCGAGAGGGGCCAAGCATCGCCACATCTGGCCCGTCAGCTGGCTGTGCGAAGTGCTGGAGGTCTCGCGTTCCGGCTTCCACGCCTGGCTCAACCGCCCGACCAGCACCCGCGAGATCCAGGACGCCAAGCTCGTCGCGGCGATCGAGACAAGCTTCAAGGCCAGCGATCGGACCTATGGGGCTCGCCGTGTCTGGCGCGACGTGCTGGAGGAAGGGTTTACCTGCGGCCTGCACCGGATTGAACGGCTGATGCGGCTCAATGCCTTGCGGGCGCGGCCGAGACGTCGTGGAAAGCCGAAGGACGACGGCGAACGGTCCGTCCTTGCCGACAACATCCTCGACCGCGACTTCCAGGCTGACCGACCGAACCAGAAGTGGCTGGCTGACTTCACCTATATCTGGACGGCTGAGGGCTGGCTCTACGTCGCGGCCGTGCTGGACCTGTTCTCCCGGCGCGTTGTCGGCTGGTCGATGAAGGCCGAAAGGGATGCCTCACTGGTCATGGACGCCTTGATCCTTCTCATTGATTGCTGCGCAATCACCTGCCGGGCAGTGGATGGCCGTCTGGCGACGTGGAAAGGCTGACGCGCTGCTTCATCATTCGGACCAGGGCTCGCAATACACAAGCGAGCAGTTTCAACGGCTTCTGGCGGATAACGGCAACACCTGTTCCATGAGCCGGGCCGGGAACGTCTGGGATAATTTCGCGATGGAGAGCTTCTTCTCGTCGTTGAAGACCGAACGCACAGCCCGCAAAGTCTACCGCACCCGCGACGAAGCCCGCGCAGACGTGTTCGACTACATCGAGCGTTTCTACAACCCGCGCCGACGGCACTCGAAACTGGGCTACCTCAGCCCATGGAGTTCGAGGCTCGCGCTATGCTAGCTTAACCCGCTGTCCGCGAAACCGGCTGCAGCTCACTCCCCCATTCTTGAGGCTCGGCACCCGCCAACCGGGCGCAACCCTCGAAAGGTGAATGCCACAGGAGAGGCCACCAGCCCTGTCACCTCCCGCCGCGATCATAGAGTCTAGGACGCCCGCAAGCAAACCAGCGGTCAAAGCCAGCATGACGAATCAGCGATCCAACAAACGTCGGGGCAATTTGGAAAGAGCGCCCCCATCCGACATTCCGTCAGCCAAGAAAGCGCTTGATCTTCCCGCCGGATTGCGAGAACACATCCCGATGCCATGGTGCCTAAGGAAAAATCGAAAAAGTCGGAGCTCTTGATGACCGAATTTCCGTTGATTAGCGTAATAATTCCCTGCCACAACGTCGCGACGACCATTGCTGCCGCCGTGCGAACCGTCAGTCGGCAGCTCTATGGAAATATCGAGATCATCTGCGTCGAAAATGGAAGCACCGACAACACTTTGGCATGCTTGACGGAACTTGCGGCCAGAGAGCCCCGTCTGCGTGTGATTAACTCATCAACTGGCCTTGGGACCTCTCGGATGGCCGGTGTCGCGGCTGCTAAGGGTGACCTGATCGCATTCCTTGATGGCGATGATTTTTACGAGCCTGATTTTCTGACCGAAACTTACGCAGCAATGGTTGCGCATGATGCCGATCTTGTTCAGTGCGCGATACGTTATATCTGGCCGGACAGGGATTACTCACATGCTGCTCCTGCCGGAGTCGTGTCGGGCGAGCAGTGCAGCTTTCGAATTGATACGCTTGACGAGTTTCCTTACTTGCAGCCGCATGCTTGGAACAAGCTGTACAAGAGGTTTCTTCTTGACGGGTGTTTCATTCAAGACGAGCCCTACGAAGATGCGCAAAGCATAGTCGAGATTGCAGAAAGGTGCCGAAAGTTCGTAGTGATTCCCGATCCTTTATGCAATTCTAATAAAAGATTCTCAATCGTCACGGGCAGCGGCACTGCTTCCCTGGAGAACGCTAGTCGCTACCTTCTTGGCGTCTTTAAGTCGCAACGCGGCTATTTCGCAAAGGAGCAGCGTGCAGGCCGAAAAAAATGGGGAGTGCCACTTCCTGGATGCACCTACGCCAATATTTCAAACTATCTACGCTCGGTTGACTCAACCATCGCCGATGCCGATATCGAAGATCAGCGCTTTTTCTTGTCACATCTGCAAAGCTATGCTTCCGACTTGCGCGCAATCACCACGCCGCAAGAGTGCGCTGCAATCGCATCCGAGAGTTACCGCCTCAAGAACATGGCCGAAGAACTCGCGGCAGGGGACCGCGTGTTCATCGCCGATCCGGCGTATCCTGCAAAACCGGCCCGTGATGCCGCATTGCGAAAGCTTGAGGCGGAGTTGGCAGAACTTGATGCGCAGACGGAAAAAGATCCGAACACGTGGATTTTCGCCACCTGGGCGTATTTCGGCAAACATACGATGGACAATCCGCGCGCGGTTTTCGAGTATGTGAAGAACCGGCCCGAGATTCACAAAGTCATCCTGATGAATGGCACTTACAACCATGAGGATCTTTGCGTCGACGGCCAGAATGTGACGGTTCTGCCCACGCGATCGGCAGAGGGGCTGCGCCTGCTGACCAGGGCGGGCGTCATCATCGGCGCCTACAGCATGCACGAGGCGTTCGGCTATCGTCGTCTGCACCCCCACCCCGGCCGCAAGATCATCCAGTGCTGGCACGGAATTCCGGTCAAGCGCGTCGGACTGGCTCTGAAATCGGATCTCGAACCCTGGTGGCCCGTCGAACACCAACGTTATGCCGCCGTGGCGAGTTCTTCGGACCTTGACCGATCCACGATGATAAAAAGCTTCGCGCCGCGCAATCCCGAACGGGTGAAACTGACCGGCTATCCGCGACATGATTTTCTGTCCATGCCCGAAAGCCAGCTCCCCGCAGATTATCGGGACCATCTGGACATCATCCGCGCGCGCCTGTCCGGCCGCCGTCTGGTGCTTTTCGGCCTGACCTGGCGGATGAACGCCAAAGACCGGATTGACCCGAATCTGGAACAACTTCAACGTCTCGACAAGTTGTTTGCCGCGAATAATGCGGTTCTGGGCTTCCGGTCGCATCGCAACATGGTCCGTCATCGCCTTACCTTCCCTTTGATCAGCGACAATGTGGTCCAATTCGGAGATATCCCCGAAGCCAATATTCTATTGCGGCTTTGTGACGCGCTGGTATCGGATTACTCAGGTTTATTTGTCGATTATCTGTTGCTTGATCGGCCAACATTCCTTTACACGCCAGATATTGACGCCTATCGTCGTGCGCGCGGGCTGAATTACGAACCTGAAATGTTTTTGCCACACGAAACTCCCATCACCGAATTCGATATGCTTGAGGCACGCCTGGCTGATTTCCTTAGCGGCAACACCGGCTTGTCGGCCGTACAGACCGCCGTTCGCGACCGGTTTCACGCGTTTCCCGCTGATAGCCAGGCCACCTGCAGACTTTTGCAGGCGAGCGGCCTTATATCCAGTGCCGGAGCACAGCAATGACGCATGTGGTCATTTATACGCCTCATTGGAAGATTGGTGGAATCGAGAGGGTCATCCAGCATCTGATCGCTGGTTTGCAACCCAAAGGCTATCGTTTTTCGATCGTGACCGAGGACACGCCAAATCCTGACCATCAGTTCGACCTTGGTCCCGACGTGCCCGTCTACTTCCGTAGTTTTGCACCCTTCTCGGAACAGAACGAAGCAGCCATGCGCCGATTGTTGCTGCGTATCAATCCCGATATCGCGCTTGCTATGGGATCGAGCCGAGCGCTTTACAAGGTGCCGCGAAGCCTGATGGATACAGATATTCCGGTTATCCTGTCTGAGCATAACAGCACCTCGAAGCTTCGCTTGGCCTTTGACGCGTCGAGCGACTTTTTGAATGGGACGCGCAGTTATGCCGATTTTGTCCATGTTCTCATGGACGAGTATGGCTTGGATGCGCTCGAGCCCGAGCGGATCAGGGTTATCGGGAATCCGGTTTTTCCGCAGGTCCGACGCGCCAATGTCGCATCCCGCCTGCCCGGCGACCCGCGCGGCAATGTCATTCTTTCGGCCGCGCGTTATGACCCAAACCAGAAACAACCCGACCTGCTGATCAAGGCCTTCGCCTTGATCGCTGACAGGAACCCAGACTGGCGGGTGGAGTTTCACGGCGATGACTGGAAGGGTAACAAGGCACACCTTGAGGCCCTCGTCGCCGAGTGTGGTCTGAATGAACGCATCACGTTGAATGGACACAGCGACTGTGTTTCGGATCTGATCTGCGCGGCACAGATTTTTGCGTTTCCGTCCGCGTTCGAGGGGTTCAGCCTGGCGGCGACAGAGGCCTTGTCACATGGCTTGCCACTCGTGGCCTTCGAGGAATGCGAAGGTCTGAACCAGATCGTGGTCAACGAGGTAAATGGCCTGCTGGTCCCCGGATCGGTCAAGGATGTCGAGGCCTATGCGGCGGCTCTGGAGCGCCTGATGCAGGACGAAGCCTTGCGGCTGCGTCTCGCAGCGGCGGGACCCGGGTCTATGGAGCGCTTTGCGCCCGAGGCTTTTTACCGGGAATGGGAGCGGTTGCTGAAAGACGCCGCTGCCCTGCGGGGGCGAAACAGACTCGCAAACCTGTCCATCCTCGAGAGAGAGTACCTGCGGCTGGTTGGCAGCGGGACATTGTTCGACAGGGCTGCACAACAAAGAAAGGCATTGTCCGAAAGATTTGCTGCGGAGAAGGCCACGCTTTCAAGATCCTTCGCCGCGGAAAGGAAGAAGCTCACGCGGCAGCTTAACCTGCAGGTCCGATTGAATAAGGAAATCAGGAAAGACGAAAAGCGGCGGGCAAGGTCGAGAAAGCCACAACGTCCAAAGAAAATAGGCTGGCGCAGTCGCGTGAAGGGCTTTGCACGCCGTATCACACCTGCCCCGATTTGGCGCTTTATGTACCAGGTCCGGAAGGCATTTTCATCTTGAGCCATTCTGGAAGGTTTATACTCCATGACCGCGGCGTGAGGTGACTGGGCTGGTGGCCCCTCCCGGGGCATTCACCTTTCGAGGGTTACGCAAGGCGGACTGGCACCGAGCCTGAAGAATGGGGGAGAGGCGTCAGGGATCAACCGCATCTACCGTCTTTACGGAGAAGAAGGATGAAAGGTCCGTAAGCGCAAAGCGCGCCGCAAGGCCATCGGCACAAGGGCCCCGATCGTGATCGAGGCGCGGGCCAATGCCCGTTGGTCGCTTGATTTCGTGCATGACCAGTTTGCTGGCTGCGGCGCTTCATTCGCTATTGGGCTCGAACCAACGGCATCTCAATGGCTCATTGCTGAACGTGGTCGATGACGTCACGCGCGAGTGCCTCGCGGCTATCCCTGACACGTCCATCTCTGGCCGCCGCGTGGCCCGGGAGCTGACGGCGGTGACCGAACGCCGCGGCAAGCCCGGTATGATCGTCAGCGATAACGTCCTATGTCGGGAGCAAATCGCGGCTTGAGGCATCAGATCACAGGGCATCCGAGCGACCGGACACCTGAAGTATGGTTGCCCAGGCGGGCTCCGCCGTCAAGAAGTGGTCTCTTCCATAGCATATTCAGGGTCGGCCCGGCTGCCGCCCTCACCGTCCTCAAGACGAGATCCGAAATCCCAAGCGGAAGGCCCGAACATTGTCTACGAGGTCGCGTCAGGCGCCTCCACGGCCAGAAGTGAAAGAGGTCCTTCCGCCTGGGCTCGCCCCCTCGAAGAAGGGGCGATAGGGTTCGCCGGACTTGATCACGGCGTGAATGGTGCGGCCCATCTTCGCGGCGATGGCGGTGTAGGCCTTGCGGCGCAGATCGGGGTTGTGGCGGTCCTGTGCGATGTACCGCTCGAACTTGTCGCGGAAGCTGTTTGCGGGCTTCAGGACTGCAGCCTGTCCGGCGATCCAGAGCGTCCGGCGGAGACGGGCGTTGCCGTACTTCGATATCCTGCTCCTGCCACGGAACTGGCCGGACTGCATGGTCGCCAGGTCCATGCCGCAGAACTTCAGGAACTGACGGTGGTGGCGAAAGCGGCGCAGGTCGCCGGCCTCGGCCAGCACGGCGAGCGCGTTGACCGGACCGATGCCCGGGATTGAGCGCAGGAGCTGGTAGTCGGGATGATCGCCGAGAAGGTCGGCTGCGCGCGCCTCAATGGCGTTCCGCTGCTGGATCAAGCTGCGGCCCTGTGCCAGCACCAGGCGGAACATGCGGATCGCGTCCGAGTCCGGCGCCACGGGCAGGCCCACGGAAGTCTTTGACGTCTCGTAGATATCGGCCAAGAGAGCCGCCTTGCTGACCCGGCGTCCGATCACCGGCCATGCCGCCGCGATGAAGTCGTCCTTATCCATGGCGCTGATCATGTGGGGCGACGGAAATGCCTCGAGGAAGGCCAGGAACCAGTCGCCTCTGGAACTGCGATGGAAGCGGTCCGCCTCTGGAAAGTAGAGCGGCAAGTAATGGGTCAGGATACGATGCCACAGTTCGGTCTTGGCACGTGCGACCATCTCGTAGGTCTTCGACAGTTCCTGGATGTCGCTGGTGCCAGCTACCAAAGGATCGTGAAAGATCTGGACCGCGCCGATCTGCAGCATGTGCAGGATGACCTGCGCGTCCTTGGGATCGTTCTTGTCCCAGCTGTTGTGAAGCGCCTCACGAGTCCGCGCGAGCGCGACGGAAGAGACGAGCTTCAACTCGAAACCGGCGGCACCGAGGGCGAACATCAGGGCCCGGTGATAGTTGCCCGTCGCCTCGAAGCCGATCGTGACAGGCAGTCCGAAGCTCCCCAGGATCTCGATCAGGCGATGGTAATCGTCGGCGGTGTTCAGCACCGTCATCCGCCGTCGGCGCGTCTTGGCCGGGACGGCGATCAGCACCTCATGACGGTTCTTGGAGATGTCGATGCCTAGCAGAATGCGGGCATCCGGGGTATGCTGGGCCTTGGCCATAGTCGGGTCTCCTCGATGGTGTGGTTCGCAAAACCACCATAGAGACCTGAGCCCCGGTTATGGCCGCCCGCTGCGCGATTTGAGGGCTCCGCGCGCCGGGCGATTGCCCAACCCGCGCCAATAGGCGTAAATCAGCAACCGGCTCCGGTCGCAGCCGGGTGAAAGGTCAGTGGCAGGTCACCGGCGCCATCAAGCAGTTCAATTGGTCCAGCCTAGTCGAGCACGCGCAGGTAGCGCCCGTAGGCCCAGCCCCTGTGCCCCTCGCGTGTGGTGACCGAGGCCCAGCCGCGTGTGTTGATTTCTTCCACGCGCACAGGAACACCGTGATCCATGCGGCGTAGGACCGGCTGGTCATTGCCGGGGCCCTGGCGCAAGTTCAGATAGCCGGTGTCGAGCGAATGGACGCGGTGCGTTGGCCGGAACACCGTGCCGCCCGCTTGCGTGGCGGCACCTTCGCCAAGCGCGATCTGCGGGCTGCGCGGGGCGCCTGTAAACGGGGTAAGCGCCGCGATCGCGGTATCGGGCCGGTGCATGTACCAAAGCGGCACGTAGAACCGTGCTACCGGCTCGTCCAGAAAGAGCGACCAACCGTCACGCTCAAAAAACTGCGCTTCCCAGAGGGTTATCTCGGCGCCGTTCCCGGCCCAATACGAGAACAGGTAGCCCTCGGGAGTAATGCTGGACAGATCAAGGGTGACATCGCAACGAACACCGCGCATCGCCTGGCGCTGGTCATACCCGTCGACCCGGCCATTGATCCGGTTGCCGGTGCGCGACACGCTGATCTGCCGCCTGGCCGCGGCCTCGGCGTCGGCATGAGCGCCCTGATAGCGAACGCGCTGGAACGCATCGGTCGCCGGAGCGGACGAGGTGCGATAGGGCAGGGGTGCCTGCGTCAGAAAGGCGGCGTCGCACAGCGTGGCGATCTCGGTCTGGGTGATCCTTTCGGGCAAGCGCATCGTGCCCAGGCCAATCTGGCCCAGAACGGCATCTGCCACGGTCTCGATGTGGAACATCCGGTTTGGCGGCGTCTCGAAGATCCGGCTGAGGATGAATTCGTTGAAGGCGCGCCATTCACCCGCCTCGGTCAGGCTGGCGCGATAAAGGCGGTTCGCAGCGGTCTGGGCGATCTGGAACGCAGACTGAACCTGTTCCGATGAGTAGCCGCCGCCGGGTGGCAGATCCAGCCCGGGGGCGTGAAAGCCCAGCACGCCGCCCGGATCAAGAGTATGCCCCACCCAGGCGTGATAAATGCCCATGCCGAGGCCGGATGGGCTGCGACCGGCCATGAAGGCCAGCGAACAGGCGGATTCACAGCGCCAGCCCGCGGGGATCCGGGTGTTGACGCCCAGTTCCAGCATCGCGTCGAAAAGCGCCAGGCCGCCGGTCAATGCCCCGCCCGGACTGTTGAGGCACAGCATCTGGGTATCTTCGCCAGCGACCAAACGTCTGAGCTGCGCAACCTCGGTGTCATCGATGATGCCAACCAGTTCAAGGTCACAACCCTCCACGAAGGAGGCGCGCACAGTTGCTGCTTGCCCTGTCGTGGCTCCTGCCAGCACCAGTGCGACCATCCATACAAGCCGAATCACGCCGATGGTTTTCTGCATGTGTCCCGTTCCTGTGTTCATGAATTCACAGCCCGCAGGATTGCGCGGCTTCAACTCCAACTCAGATACATCACGCTCGACAGTCTCGTTTCGGCCCTGCCGGGTGCGGTACGCGGTTCCTTGCGGTTGCCAATTGCCGACGCATACGATCCCGGCGTCGGCTGTTATGCGTGCAGGAAGGATGCTTATTGGGCGGCCAGCAGGCGGCTATTGATCCAGCCGACGGTTCCATGCGCCGTGCGGATACGCACCCAGCCATCGGGGCCGCTGGCGTCGATGTTCAGGCCGATGCCGTGCGGTAGTTGGAGCACGATGTCATGGTCGGTGCCCGGGCCACTTCGCAGGTTGACCATCCCACCTTCGAAAGTGTTGACACGGTGCGACATTCCGCCGACGGCCCTGGATGCAGGCGTGCCGGTGCGCGTGCCATCGGGCGCAAGCGCGGCCAGTTGGGTTTCGGGGTTGTGCAGGTACCAAAGGGGCACACCGAACTCGTCCTCAAGGGTGTCAGCGTCGCCGCGCCAGGTTAGATCCGGCCGCCCGTTGTCATCGGTATGGTAATAGCGATGCAGGCTCACAGCGGCCCCGCCACCTGAATCCTGCTCGTCCAGCGGGTTGGACAGGGCCGCGCGCGCGTGATCTGCAAGAAGCCGCACCTCGCAGCCGGTGGCGGACCAGCGATCGACATGATAGCCACCGACGCGCCCGATGATCCAGTCACCTTCGCGGCTGATGCGGACACCGTGAAAGGCGGTGCGAAACGCGCGCGCCTCGGGGGGTTCATGCGCGTAGTATAGGCGGCTCCAGGCGGAGAGCGGATCGCCCTGCGGGACGCGGATCGAAGGTTGCGCGCGGCTGAGGACCGCGGCATCGCACAGGTGACGGATCTGCGCTTCGCCGACCCGCACCGGCAGGCGCGTGGGCCCCAGAGAAATCCCGGCCAGCACCGCGTCGGCCACGGTTTCGATGCGATACATCTCTTCGGTCGGGGTTTCGAGCATTCGCGCGAACAGATAGTCGTTGAATGAACGCCAGCTGTCTTGCTCTTGCAGGCTGGCGCGGTAGAAGGTGCCCGCGGCGCTCACGGCGACGGCGAAGGCCTCGGCTACCTGCCTGCCGGTATAGCTGCCGCCCTCGGGCAGATTCAGTCCAGGCGCGTGAAAGCCCAGCACCCCACCCGGATCGAGCTGATGCGCGCTGTAGGTCAGCGAAACGCCCATCCCGGTTTCGATGCTGCCCGCCATGAACATGATCGCGCAGATCGATTCACAGCGCCAGCCAGCGGGAATACGGGTGCTGATATTGCTTTCGCGAATGAGATCGAACAGGGCCTGCCCCTCGGCGACAGAGCCGCCCGGACTGTCCAGACAGAGGGTCACGCCGTCGTAGGTGTTGCGATCAATCTGCGCGAGGCGTTCTGCGTCACCGGAGATGACCTGCCCGCGGAATTCATAGTCGCAGCCGGGGTGGGTGGAGCGCGTCACTCTGCCCGCCTGAGCCGTGCTTGGCACGTTCGCCGTTGCGGTTGCTGTCAGGACAAAAGCCGAAAGACCGATGGAAAGAGGGCGCCGTGCCATGGCTTTTCCTTTGCTCGTTCAAGTCAATGAATGGTGAAACCGCGCGTCTGAAATCGCACAGGCGGCAATCCGGCCGGATTGACTACGCCTTCGTCGCGCCCGTCGGAGAGCGCCTGCGACACCGCCCGTAGCGCGGTAATGATCTGCTCTTGCCCTGCCAGGCCCGCGTCTTCGCAGATATAGCCCAGGCGGTTCAGTCCCGGTTCATCGTCCGGGGTGACGACCAGCCCGAAGCGCGCCCCCGGGGATATTTCGAAACGGATCTGATGCGCGCCCAGACGGGTCTGGCGAAAGAACTCCAGCGGCAAAGGTGTCATATGGTTTGATGGCGCGAGGTGGAAGAAGAACGGCAGGCACCCGGCGGGCAGATCGGCGACCAGCGCAATTTCCTGGCCGCGCGTCGCCCGGTCAGGATAGACGGTCAACATGGCGGGCAGTTCCGGGCGTTCTGTGGCGCCGCCCGTGCGGGAAAAATAGAATTCGCCCTGCATCTGGGTGATCTGTTGGGGCCTTTGTTCGCCATCGGTCTCGGCCAGAACATCGGCGGTCACCCGGCGCAGCATGATCGACACCTCGATATCGGGTGTGCCGATATGGCGGGCAAGGGCACGGGCGAAGGGCGAATTGCGCCACTCGCCATCGCTGGCAACCGCGTTGGGCAGTGTGGCAAAGGCAACCAGGCTGTCACCGCGCGGCCGGACCACCGCAAGCCCCTCGCTGACGGTGATCATCCTTCCTGCGGTGACCGCGGACTGGCGCAGCGCCTCGGCCAGGGGATTGTTGCGGCAGGCATCGAGAAACACCAGGCTGACGCGAGCGGCTTCCATGGCGCGCAAGACTGTCTCGACAGCCAGGGTTTCCGACGGGATCGCCAGTTCGCTGCGCAAACGGGCGTCGACCGGAACCAGGTAGTTATCGCCATCCTTCTGCAGCCCGTGACCGGCAAAGTAGAAGGCAGCGGCATCCAGGTCAGGAGCGCGCTGCGCCAGATCCTCCACGGCATCCAGCATCTGCGCCAGCGTGGCATCGGTGACCACGCGCACCTCGAACCCCTGCGCGGTCAGGGCTTGTTGCATCAACTGCGCATCATTGCGCGCGTTGCTCAGGCGGCCGACGTCGACATAGCTGTCATTGCCGATGATCAGGGCGAAACGCGTCTCGGCGGCGGCCATGGTTGCCAGTAGGGACAGGATGAAGGTGAATGCAATCAAGCGCACGTCATGGCCTCATGGTTAACGAATGGCTGGCGATATGGGCTTTGCGGGGCCCCATGGATGCGCGGCGATCAATCGCGCCCATGGCCCTACTGCCCCACGAGGATTATCTGAACCCGGCGATTTGCGGCGTGAGAGGGGGCTTCGGGATGTTTGAGAAACCGGAAACCCTGACCTGAGGCCCGGATTCTCTCGCCGGGCAGGCCGATGGCCCCTTGCAGGAAACCGGCGACGCTGCGCGCGCGCCGAAGCGACAGCCCGTCGTTATAGGCAGCGCTGCCAACGGCATCGGTATGGCCCATCACCACCAGATAGCCCTGTGACAGGCTAACCCCGCGCAGCTGCTCGGCGAGGCGCTGCAACTGCGGCAGCTGATCGGCGCGCAGGCTGTCCGAGTCATAGTCGAACAGCACCTCGAGGTCGATCGAGGGCAAGGCCTGGGTCATGTGCTGCTGGGTATCACCGCCACCGGCCTGCGCCACGGCGGCGGCCTCTTCGCGGTCGATGATCCCGAGGTTCTCTACGTCCGCCAGCGAAAACCGCACTGCGCCCTCGGTGCCGACGCAACCTGCGCTGCCCGGCGCGCATTCGTCGGCAAAGGGTGCAGAGGTGGCAGCGGGCGCAGGCGCCGCAAGGCTGATCGACGGGGGAAGCTGGATATAGCTTTGCGCCCGGCCTGTCGCGGTGCTCAGGGTTATGAAACCTAAGGTCAGGACCACCAGTGCGGTGGCGAGCGGGGGGCGAGGGGTCATGGCTCGGGTCTCCTGTCTTGCGGGTGGAGGAGGGAACGGGTCACGGCGTTACCACCAGCCCCATGAAAACCGGAGTGTCGGATGGCCGGTGCGTGATTGCCAATGTAAAGGGGCGGTCTAGGCGCAGGACAAACCGCTCGGCCCCGGCGGTCCGCAGGCCGATCGCGGCGGTGGCGGCGGCGGCCTCGACGCCTTGTTCGTCAAGCGTCATTGCGGTGCGGTGGATCACCGGCCCGATCACCAGGGGCTCGGGGGTCAACCGCGGGTAATGCGTGCCGGTCAGCATTCCCATGCCGCGCAGCGTCTCGGACAGGTTGCCTCCTGCCCGCAGGTTCAGGCGCGGCACCTCGACCCGGCCGACGCGCGGTTCGAAACCGTCCGCGCTGGCCAGTGCGCCACCCGGTTCCAGCAGCGTTTCCAGGGGAGTGCCGACCGTGGGCAGGTATAGCGTCACGGTAAGGACATCGCCGGCAAAGGGCAGGATAACCGCGCTGTGATCCGCGGTCTCGCGATATTCAAAGACGCCTTCGCGGCGCATCAGGTCAACGGTGTGCTGAGTGCCGTCACCTGCGGTGAAGGGAGCGGGTATGGTCAGGCCGGGATCAAAGGCGGTTTCCCACCGCCCCTGAAGCGCCAGTGCGTTACCCAGAACGATGCGTGTGTCCGGCGGCAGATCGTCAAGCAGTTGCGGGATCATTCCGCCGGTTGCCTCGGCGAACCAGTCGTTTAGCAGGGACAGCGTTTGCGGTTGCGTGAAATCGACCCGCGCGACCCGCGCCGACAAGGCCGCCTGTTGGCGCGCGGCAAAGCTGTCGCGCAGCGAGAAATCCGGTGCCAGCCACACCCCTGAGGCGAAACGGATGGTCGCGCCATGATCACCGCCTGCCATGGCCCGCCAATGGCCAGACACGGCGCCAAGCGGGTCTGCCCCTGCCAGCCCAAGGGCGGTGGCCTCGGTATCGGTGTCGGTGCCGTCGGCCAGCATGGCGATGACCGTGGCCAAGCCGATGGGCGAGATAAGGCGCGTATCGTCGCTGTCTTGCGCGCGCAGCACGGCGAGACCGAAATTCTGCAACCAGCCCGGAGGCGGGTTCGCGGTGTCTTGTGCAAGCGCCGGACAGCCGACACCCAACGCGACTGCGATGGCGGTGGGGATCAGGCGTGAAGGCATGGGCGGCATGGGCGGAAACTTTTCAATTGCTGGAAACGGTGGACTGTATCCACGGAATAAAGGCCGCCACCCGCGTGTAGACGCCGTAGGAATCCGGCGCAGCACAGCCGAGGCCCCAACTGACAATGCCGGTCTGCGTCCAGCCTGCGGGCACATTGGGGTCAGGCACGACCAGCGGGCCTCCGCTGTCGCCCTGGCAGGAGTCGCGCGTGCCCTGCCTGTAGCCCGCGCACAGGTTGCTGTCATGGATCGGTGTGCGGGTGCGGCCGCGATAGGCGGCGCGGCAGGTTTCAAGATCAATGATCGGCACATCCACCTGTTGCAGCGTGTCCGAGGTCGGATGATCGCCGGAGCGCATCTGCCCCCAGCCGGTGACGACCGAGCAGGTACCGGACGGGGCGAACATGCGTTCCTGAACCGGGGTCTGCAACTGCACCACGGCGCCGCGCGGCAGGTTTTCCATCGGGCGCGCCAGCTTGATCAATGCGATGTCGTTTTCCATCGTGGCCTCGTTCCAGCGTGGATGCGAAAAGATCGCCGCGATGTCATGCGCGCGGCCGCCCTGTCCGACCCGGCTGCCGCCGTGCCACAGTCGGGTATTGCGCGCATCGACCCCTGCAGGGAAACAATGCGCTGCGGTCAGTATCCATTGCGGGTGGATGATCGAGCCGCCACAAAACTGGATGAAATCGCGCGCGGCGTCAGAGATCAGCCCCTGCCGGTTGTCGAACTGGATCGAGGCCTGCCACGGCCAGTGTTGCCAGTCGGTCGCGCTTCCGCCCACGATCCGCGACTGGGCGCTGCGGCTGCGGCCGGCTGGATCGTCGGGTAGGGTGCAGGTAAAGCCTTCACGCTGTTCTGCGTGCCCAGCTGCGGCAGGCAGCATCACGGCCAGCGCAACCCCAAGACCGGCAAGCAGCAGGCGATCGGGGCGGAAAGGCGGCATGGGAAACCTCGGGTTCAGTCGGTCGGGGAGTAGACGATATGTGTTGCGGCGAACCTGGCATCGCCCTCGCTGACAGAGCGGGCGCGCGGTCCGATCTGGACATAGGCATCGGCGGGCAGGGCATCGTCGGCCTGCGGCGTCCAGTTCAGGCTCAGCTGATAGGTCGCCCCCGCTTGCCCGCCAACGGTAAGGCTGAAACGCGCATCATCGCCCAGGCAGGTGCGTTCGTTCGCGGCAACAGGGGCCCCGGCCATTGTGTCGCCGCCATCGTGGCTCAAGCGGTTGGGAAAGATTCGTGTGGGGCGGTCGAACTCATCGACGCTCCAAAGCGTGATCCAGCCCTCCCGGCTGGCCGTGAAGCAGACAACAACGGCAGTGCCCAGTTGCAGCCCGACCGGACCATCCGATACCGAGCGCGTGGTCGACCGTTGCAACACCCGGCCCGAGCCGAGTTCGGATACCGATAGCGTCAGTTCGACACCGCTCATGGCCTGGTGGGTGGGCACCTCGACGGTTTGCGCAAGGGCGGGGCCGCTGGCGAAAAGTGCCGCTGCAAGGGCTGGACCGGGCGCGGCGAGTGGCCCGCTTGTCTGATTTCGACGTGGCGCGCCCGACAGGGGGGCTGGCAATAGCCGATTGCCAAGGCGGCAGGCCATGGGTGCGGTTTCTTGTCCGAGAGAGGTCATGGGGTATTCCCGGATCGTCTCGACCGTGCCAGTCGGCGTGCACCGCGCAATGCCGGTCGATTGAAGCGACTGCGCGTCACCATCAACGCGCACGAGAACCAAAGAGCATTCAAACCCATCCCAGAAAGGTAAGCCGAAAGTCGCTTTCGGGACAACCCCCCACGCCTATTCGGGGTGACCGCCACAACATGTGGGCCAGAAGTTGTGAGACGCGACGTAACCTGCTGGTGGAGTTTGATAAATCGCCACGGAACTGCATGCGGATACACGGCTGGCGACCTTGGTCGCGCAAGGAATTTCGGATCTGAGCGGTACATAGACCCAGGGAGATCGCCGCCGAGGCGGAGGTTCTCGACGCGAATCTCCTTTCGATGATCAAATATGGATCAACGAAACTGGGCCTCGATCGCGTGCCGCAACCGGCCAAAGCGCTCTGGTGCGATCCGGCATTCCTGCTGCGGCTGACGATGGAGCAGTCGCTCGGCGTGACTTCCGCGAGAGCCGTGGGCGAGATTCGGTGCACGCCCATGATCCCGCTTCCAGTCGTCGATCCGCGCATGGATCGTGACCGCGCTGCCGAAAGGTCTGCCGGGGAAAGGGTCACCTCGGTGTTCAGCCGGTTAGTGCAACAGGGCCTGTGTTCTCGGTACAGCGCGAGAGCGAAGCCGGGATCTGCAGCTCAGAGGGCGAGGGACGGGGAGCGGCCGGAATGTTCCAGTTCCCATTCCGCCTGCCACCGACCGGCTTGGCGCTGAAGCACCAGATAGTTGCGCTCGGCCACATAGCGCCGCGACTGGCCGGGCAGGGGTGCGATGCGGACAGGGTGGCCCGAAAGCGGCGCCTCGCCCAGGCCCGCGAGCAGGCCGAGCGCGCGGGCGTAACCTTGTGGTGGGGCGTCATGGGCGATGCCCGAGGCGATGAGTTGGATCAAGTCCCGTTTGTCACCGCGCATCCGGATCTGCGTTGCCAGATGGATCTCGCCCGACAGCACCGTCATGGACGAGCGCTCGAGCACCTCGAGGCAGAGTGACAGCATCCGCCGCCATTCCTCGCGATGCGTCCGGCTTTGCCACTGATCGCGCAGGTCGTCCTCGTATTTCTGCATCGAAGGGATGAGCATCATCGCCGCCTCGACCAATGACAGCCTCGGTCCCAGCAACGGCACGCTGGACACCATGAAGACGTGTTCGGCCGTCGTCTCTTGGCGCAGCGCCTCCATCATCGTCCATCCACGCGCACCCATGATCTGCCGCCGACCGCGTTCCGAGCGCAGGTCGGGTGCGATGAGTTCGAAGCCGGGCAGGCGGTGGTGCCAGCCAAGTGCCACGCCCTCGGGATCGGCGAAGAGCGCCGGAATGTCGGCCTCGCGCGCGCCGTGCTGGAACAGAAGGAACATCTCGCGCGCGACGCGGAACAACGCCTGACCGATGGCCGAGCGCGTGCGCGAGCGTTCGAGAGAACCCCAGCCGTCGCAGATGTCGTGGTCGTCCCACATGGCAAGCGCGGGGATCTGACGCGCGACCTCGGCAAAGGCTCCAGCCGCATAATGCCGTGTATACCGTTCGACGAAGGCACGGCGCAGGGTGCGTTCGATATCGAACAGCTGATCGGCGGTCACCTCTCGTGGCAAGCGGTCGGGCCAGCCACGGGTCAGCGGGTGGGATTTCACGTCCTCGTCGGCATAGATTTGGTCACCGCCGTGGAGCAGAAGCGCAAATGGGGTTTGAGCGTGTTCGGCGGCCAGGCGGGCCCACATTGCGTTGCGATGGGGCTCGGGTCGGTCGAAATCGCCATGCTCCTGCCCGTTGCACGAAGTAAAGGCCATTCGTAGATCTGCCCCGAACCACGTTTCGACGGTGACTTCCTGCCCATTGAAGACATACCGCCCCTGCTTTGCATCCATGGGCATGTCGAAGTCGAAACGGGCGATACGAAACCCGTCCAGCTGGTGCAGTTCGGTCTGCCGCGCCGGGCCTTTCTCGGTCAGGAGTTCGGGGGGTGCGGCGTCTGCCGGGTGCCCCACGATCGCTGCAAGACGCAGGTGGCCGTCCGAGAGACCGCGAAACAGCAGCACGGGACCGAAGGGTTGTGGCATCGCGCAAGTCCCCGCAAACGGTGTGTCAGGTCAGCAGAAGCCAGAGCGAGACCGGAAGGACGGCGGCAAGGCATGCCCCTGCCAGAACGACCAGCCCGTCACGCGCCAGAATCCCCGCGCCGAACAGCGCGATCGCGGCGCCGAAACTGGTTCCGCTGCCGGGGATCACTTCAAACAGCGGAGTACACAGCGCGGCGGTAAGCGCGAGTGCTAACGGACCCCGCGCGAAAGGCTCAACAAAGACCCAGCGCTGGCGCCGACGCAGCCGACATTCCACCCACGCCACCGGCCCACGCAGCCAATCAAGAGCTTTCGTTGTTCGCCCGACGGGCAGGCGCCGGTCCAGCAGCATGGCGGGCAGCCATACCCGGCGCCGACCCATAATCCATTGCAGCAGGATCGCCGCGATCGCCAGCCCGAACAACGTTGTGGCCCCTGGAATCGCGCTCAGCGGCGAGACCAGCAGCAGCGCAAAAAGCAGCGTCAGGACTGGAAAGCTGTTCCCTTCCATCGCCGCAACAAGATCACGCAGCGGAACGGCCTCGGGTCGGCCGGACAGCGCGCGTTTCAGTTCGGCAAGCATCGCACCGGCACCCGTCGACTGGGGTGCGTCCAGCGGCGCGCCCCGAGCCGGGCCCGACGCGTCGTTTTCAGGCGCGGTGGCCTCTGCCAACCGGACAGGCGCATCGCGCGGCAACTGCCCGACGGTGTCACTCATCGGCGGCGGCCCGCGCGGTGTCCTCGATCTGAAGCGCAAGGGCGGGATCAAGGCGCAGCGCGGCCTGCAAGCGGGTCAGGAAAAGCCGCTCTTGGGGGGTGTCGGGGTCCATGGCCAAAAAGGCCGCCGCGTAGAGTTCGGCCGCGATCTCTGGCGATGCCGCATGTTCGGCCACGCGCGTGACGTCGGCAGGAGCGGCAAGTTCGTCCATGACAAAGGCCTTGGCGTCGGTGTCGAGCCCCAGCGCCGTGATCTGGCCGAAGATGCGGGAATGCTCGTCGGCGTCGACGTGGCCATCGGCCTTGGCGCCCTGGATCATGGCGACCATGAGCCCGCGCGCCAACCGATCTTCGCCGCCGGGCGCGAGAGCGGGAGCGAACCCGCTGTCGGCGGGCGGGAGCTGCAGCCCGGACCCCACAGCACCCCGGTGGCGCTGCCAGGCGGTATAGCCGATGGCCGCCACCGCCGCGAGGCCGCCAAGCTTGAGCGCGGTTCCGGCGGTCTTGCCGACCAGTTTCCTTGCGCGCTTGTTCCCCGCGAGCAGACCCAGCACGCCGCCGACCAGCGCACCTGTCACAAGCTGCCCACTGCCACCGGGCGCCTGTCGTTGCCGAGCTTCCGGCGGCAGCGCACCCATGACCTGATCCAGAAGCCGTCGCGCATCGAGCATTTGTCACCTCTGGGGCGTTGGGAGAATGAGTTACTCATGTGGAGGTGAAACTGGCGCGTTCAAGCTCTTGCCGAACGATCACGGCGACTTGACCAGGGGTGTCTGGACTCGCCCGCTCCCCGTGGCGCGAGCCGGAGCTGCAGGGCACATGGTCAGTCTCACGCGGCTTTGGCCAGATTGCCTGCCGATGTCCACACAAGGCCGGGGTGATAGCGTGCGGCGATACGCCCGCGCTTGAGCGCGAAGAGGTGCAGCCAGCCGTTGTCGAGCAGGTCCCGCACCCCGGCATGGCGCGCGAGGATCTCGGTCATCGCGGCCTGTGGCGCCTCGATCAGGACCGACAGCCGCAGCGGTTCGTGCACACCCCGCTCGCCGTCATGGACTGTTTGCCAGGGTAGGCCGGGGCGCAGAGCGCCGCCGTTCCCCTGCACCACCCCTGTGCCTCCGACGACGTTGTGGATCAGCTTGTTGCCGCCGCCAAAGGCCACGGGCGCCACGGTGGAGGCGTAGTATTGCAGGCTGATCCAACTGGCGACGACGACCGGCGCGGTCAGGATCAGTTCCAGAGTGCCGAATCCCGTGTCAGCGTGCCAGTCATAGCTGTGCAGGAAGGCCCGGCCTTGAAGGTCGGCGCTGGCGGTGACTGCACGGGGGGCGGCGATAAAGGCGGCGCAGCCCGCAAGACCCCATTCCGGACGCACCTCGGCCCAGTCACGGGCACGCGCAACGATCGTGGCCGCAGTCGCTCCCGGCAGTTTCTGCGCCCGCTCTGCCCGCGCAACCTTGGCGGCGCGCGCCAGCCAGTCCTTCGCCGTGGCAAGGTCGGCGCCATGGTCGGGCGCAGGCGTGTCCTCGTAGAGCATGACCATGTCGGTCGTGGTGCCGTGCAAGCCAGCGACGAAGAGCGTATCCGCAGGCAGGTCGATGCCCAGGCCGGGAAGACCAGCGCGTGTTTCGGGATCGTTCAACAATGCGGCCAGCAACCGGGCCGAGACCTCGCCGGTCTGACCGCCGCAGGCGCCGCAATGATAGGCGCTCGCATGCGGATTGTTCGTCACCTGCCCGCCATGGCCGAGAATGAGGACCAGCCGTGCGTGTCCTGACGTCATGCTCATGGCCTTCAGGACCGCCGCCCCGGCGGCTGCCTTGGCCTCGGGCGAAAGCCTGCCCTCGATCCGAGGCGTGGGCGCAGGCGCGGGCCTGCCCAGCAGGCCGAGCGCGTCCTTCACCAGTTTCACCCCGTAGACCGCCCCCGACGCCTCGACAAAGGCAAAGGACGATACCGCCGCCTGCCTGAACCGGCCCCAGGCGCGCGAGGTGCGGGCGGCGATCCGCGCGGCCTTTTCCAGTGCCGGCTCGGCGTGACCGGTAGAGGTGAGCGAGGGGGCCAGCAGAACCGGCAGATGCGGAGTGACCTCGTCGGTGCCATGCGCGCGGTGTTCCAGCGGCAGGCCGAAGAAGTCGGCAAAGCCGATGGTTGCGATGCCGGGGTCCAGGGATTCCAGCGCGCGGCGGAACACCTCCGACCGGACGTCGATGCAGAAGGCGGCCTGCAATGCGGGGCGCCCCGCCTGCGCCTTGGTCCCGGTCAGCGCCGCGGCCAGCCGACGCTGATACGCGCGCTCTGCCGCTTCTTGCAGGATCGCGTCTATAACCTGGTCGGGCGAGGGCGCAACTGGCGCGGCATGGGCGGCCACGGTCTGCGCCCAGCGTTCGCGTGCCCCAGGGGCGAGGGCAAGAAGCGCGTCCTCCCAGATCAGGCGGATCGCCAGAAGGTCGGTAATCGTGGCATCGCTGCCGCCTTTCAACTCCGCTTCCCACAAGAGCCAGCGGGCATGCATCGCCCAGCCGCCAAGGTCCATCAGCAGCCGGTGAAAGGCCGTCGGCGCGGCGGCCTCGCTGATCCCCAGCCGTTCGGCTGCTCGCAGGATCGCGCGCTCGGGAGTGTCGGGACTCGCCGCGACATGGGCGCAGAACCCCTGAAGGCCCGCGATTTCTGGCGTCAGGTCGTGTGACGCCCAGTCTTGCCAGGTGGCAAAGGCGCTTTGTCCGGGCGCGGGCATCCACAATGCCTGTCCCCGGTCAAACCGGCCTGCGGCCCACAGGCCGAAGGTTCGCGCGATCACGGCAGGCCAGTCGGTGCCCGTGGCGGATGTGGCCAGATCGGCTACCGTCGGCAGGGCGGCGGGCGCCGGGGCGCTCGCCACCAGCTTTGCCTTTAGCAGGCCAAGGTCTGCGGGCTTCAGCGGCGAGGCAGAGGCGATCAGCGCCGCGGTCAGATCGTCGTCGGTGATCCGGCCCGCCGCGACTTCGGCCGCAAGTTCGATGCGGGGCCGGGGAATGGCTACTCCGGCGACCAGGGCAAGGCGAGCGGCAGCCGTCGCCAGATCCTCGCCCGTCTGACCAAGAAATGGGTTGACCGCCACCGTGGCCGACAACGGAAAGTCGGGCGGGATGGAACGCGCCGCTGCCTCGGCGGCCCGAAGGAGGCCGGTGATCCGGGCGGGGGCGATGTCGATCGGCTTGAGGAACATGGGTCTCTCCGGGGATCAGTGGATCAGAAGGGCTTTGGGGTTTTCAGGCCGCCAATCAGCCGTTCCAGAAGTGCATTGAGATGAAGGCCGTTCGCGATATGCACGCGCAGGCCCGCCGTAGCCGGGTGATGCGCCCAGAGCGGGAACAGCGCCTGCGCCACCGCCACCAGGCCGAAGGACAGAAGGGCCAGCACGATCAGCGCCCATTCCAGCGCCCCCGCCACCGGTGCCGACGGCAACACGCC
>ERZ761607.2232-NODE-2232-length-21591-cov-5.609909_pt1 | contig 21591 bp, 19 predicted proteins | sample MGYA00511164_ERZ761607 | MGnify/ENA primary metagenome ERZ761607 (study PRJEB28899, sample SAMN02445080) | bioreactor sludge metagenome | biome: EBPR sludge | place: Australia: Brisbane, Thorneside Wastewater Treatment Plant | collected 2011-06-22 ... | reverse complement strand
CTCGTTCCCCGACTCGTTCCCCGACTCGTTCCCCGACGCGGTCCCCGACGCGGTCCCCGACTCGAGCACCCACCCTTCGATCGCGCGGCGCACGAGCACGCGGTGCAGCTCGCGGCGATGCTCGGGATCCCAGGGCACGTTCGGCAGCGGCTTGCACTGCGCGTGGACCAGCTCCGCGACGTCGCGCGCGAAGGCCGCGTCGAGGCGGCGACCGCGCAGCCGATCGAGGTGCGCGAGCTCGCGCGGCTTCGGACCGAGCACCGCGGCGACCACGCGCGCGTCGACCACGCGGTCGTCGTCGTCGAGGTCGAAGCGGAGCGCGATCGACACGAGCGGAAAGTCGATGCCGCCGCGCGGGCGCCACTTCACGTAGGCCTCGCGCCGCTTCCCGATGCGCGGTGGGATCCCCACGTGGACGAGGAGCTCGTCCGGCTCGCGGGTCAGGTGTCGCGTCCCGTCTGCGCGGTAGTAGTCGGCGAGCGGGAGCTCGCGCGCTCCGCGCACGCTCGCGAGCACGATCGTGGCGTCCAGCGCGACGAGGGGCGCGACCAGATCCGCGCTGAGCGCGGCCACGCAGCGACGCCCGCTCGGGACGACGTGACAGACGGATCCTTCGGACTTCAAGCAGCCGCCGAGCGAACCGCGCCAGAAGGCGGTTTGATTGACGAAGCGACAGCGGGTGTCGAGGGAGAGGTTGCCGCCCAGCGTGCCCATCGCGCGAAGCTGCGGTGACGCGCCGAGCGACGCGGCCTGCGCGAGCATCGGCGCGTGCGCTTGGACGAGCGCGCTGGTGGAGAGCTCGGCGAGCGAACGCAGGGCGCCGAGCTCGAGCGTTCCGTCCGCGAGGACACGCTCGTGTCGGAGCTCGCCGAGCCGATGCAGGCTGAGCACGCGCTCGGGACGCGCGCGCCCTTGCGCGAGGCTCGGCAACAGGTCGGTGCCCCCCGCGATCGGCGTCGCGCCTTCCGCGAGCGCCTCGAGCGCCTCGGGCAGCGACGTGGGCGTCGTGAGCTCGAACGCGGCGGGCTTCACGAGGCACCTCCTCGTGGGACCTCGCGCGAGACGCGCGGCGTCGCACGGGTGGACTGCGCGGCACGTGAGCCGCGGGCCGCGATCCCTTCGCGCCGGGCGCCCGAGCCCATGGCGGCGAGCACGCGCGGCGGAGTGAAGGGCAACGAATCCAGGCGGATCCCCACCGCGTCGAAGATCGCATTCGCGACCGCGGGGATGCTGGAGTGCAGCGGTCCCTCCCCCGCCTCCTTCGCGCCGTAGGGTCCCCGCGCGTCGGGCGCTTCGACCACGATCGCTTCGATCGCCGGAGTGTCCATCGCGGTCGGCAGGCGGTAGTCGAGCAAGCTCGGACCGGCGTGGAGACCGCCATGTGCGGCGTCGATCACGTGCTCCTCGAAGAGCGCCTCCGCCACCCCCATGTAGGTCGATCCTTCGATCTGGCCTTCGACGAGGCGGCGGCTGATCGCGCGACCGCAGTCGTGCGCGCACCAGATTCGCTCGACCCGAACCTCACCGGTCTCGACGTCGACCTCCACCTCCGCGACGTGTGCGGTGAAGCTGTACGCGGGCGACGCGCCGATGGTGCCGCCGCGGTAGCTCCCGTGGCGATCGGTGGGCGTGCGGTAGCTGCCCGCCGCGCTGAGCAGGCCGTGCTCGGCCTCCGCGAGCTGAAAGGCCTCCGCGAGCACCATCGCGCGTCGCGGCTCTTCGCGATCGAACGCGCAGCCTCGCGCGAGCACCACGCGGTTCGAGGCGATCTCCCACGCGCGCGCGACGCTCCTACGCACGCGTCCTGCGAGCTCGCGCGCAGCGTCGAGGCACGCGTTGCCGACCATCAAGGTCGTGCGCGAGCTGTAGGCGCCGAGATCGACGGGGCAGAGATCGGAGTCCGCGCTGAGCACGCGCACGTCCTCGATCGCGAGGCCGAGCTCCTCGGCCACGATCACGGCGACCAGTGTGTCCGAGCCCTGCCCGATGTCGCTCGCGCCACTGAACACCCGCGCGCGGCCGCTCCGATCGAGCGTCACCTGCACCGCCGATTGCGGCATGTCGTTCGGATAGATCGGGTAGTTCGTGCCGGAGATGTACGTGCTCCCGGCCACGCCGAGGCCACGTCCGAAGGGCAGCTTGCCGCGACGGGCTCGCCACTCGGAGGCCGCCTCGACCGCGGCGAGGCAATCGAGGAAACCGTTCGAGCCGACCTGGAGCTCGTTGACGGTGCGTTCGTCGGCGCGCATCGCGTTGCGGCGACGCAGCTCGATCGGATCGATCCCGAGCGCGTGCGCCGCCTTGTCGAGCTGCACCTCCATCGCGAAGCGTGGCTGCACGCTGCCGTGCCCGCGCTTGGGACCGCAGGCGGGCTTGTTCGTGTACGCGCGGCGGCTGTCGAAGCGGTACGCGGGGAACGCGTAGGGCGCGCAGAGGAGCTGGCCGGAGTAGTAGGTCGTGACGAGCCCGAAGCTCGCGTACGCGCCGCCGTCGAGGATCGAGCGCGCATCGACTCCGAGGATGTGGCCCTCGGCGTCGAACCCGGCGCGATGATGCATGACCATCGGGTGGCGGCCGCGGTGCGCGTAGAAGACCTCCTCGCGCTCGTAGAGCAAGCGCACGGGGCGGCCGGTCACGAGCGCGAGCTTGGCCACGCAGAGCTCGAGGTCGAGGGGCTCGCTCTTGCCACCGAAGCCGCCGCCGAGTGGTGGCTGGATGACGCGGATCGTCCGCGACGATCGGTCGAGCACGCGCGCGAGCTCGCGGTGCAGGTAGTGCGGCACCTGCGTGGTGGACCAGACCGTGAGCAAGCCGTCCGCGTCGACGTCCGCGAGCGCGCAATGCGGCTCCAGCGCGGCGTGGGTCGTGCCCGCGAAGCGATACTCGCCTTCGACCACCAGCGCCGCACGCGCGAGCGCCGCGTCGACGTCACCGAACGCGAGCGAGACCTCCTTGGTGAGGTTGCCGTGCTTGCAGTGCGGGTTGACCTTCACCTCCGAGGCGAGGGCTTCCTCCGGATCGAAGAGCGTGGGCAACGGCTCCCAGGTGATGCGGATCTCGCGCGCGGCCGCCTCCGCGGTCGCGAGATCCTCCGCCGCCACGCAGGCCACGCCGTCACCGACGTGCAACGCCTTTTCCACCGCGAGCGCGGTCTCGTCGCGCGTCCACGGGATGATCCCGTAGGGGGTCGGGAGATCACGGCCCGTGATGACCGCAGCGACGCCCGGCATCGCGAGGGCGTCGCTGGCGTCGATGGACTCGATGCGCGCGTGCGCGTGCGGGCTCCGCACGATCTTCGCGTGCAACATCCCCGGACGCTTCAAGTCGGCGGTGAAGCGCGTGACGCCGCGGAGCCGATCGTGGATCCCGACGCGACGGTGCGCGCCCCCGATCCGTCCGCCGCGGAGCTCGGGCGGCACGTCCTCCCGGCTCGTCACGCGCCCTCCGACGCGCGGGTCGCGGCGTCGATCACCGCGTCGAGGATCTTCTCGTAGCCGGTGCAGCGGCAGAGGTTGCCGCTCAGCGCCGCACGCACCTCCTCGCGACCGAGAGGCCCCGGACGCACGCGCAGCAGGTGGTCGACCTGCATGAGGAGCCCCGGAGTGCAGAACCCGCATTGAGCGGCGTCGTGCTCCACGAAGATATTCAACAGACGCCCGCGGGGACCGGTGAGCCCTTCCACCGTGCGCACGCTGCATCCGTCGACGCGCGCGGCGAGGGTGAGGCACGCGAGCACCGGCACCCCGTCCACCTGGACCGTGCACGCGCCGCAGTCACCCGAGGCGCAACCGGACTTGGTGCCTACGAGATCGAGCTGGTCGCGCAGGAGCTCGAGCAGGGTCGTGCGTGGCTCGACCACCACGTGGACCTCGCGGTCGTTGAGGGTGGTCGTGAGCGTGAGCGTGGGTCGGGGCATGCGCGAGATCCCACGCTCTAACGAAACGTTCGGTGACGTTCGTTGCGCCGGATCAATCTCCTCGCGCTCGAGGAAGCTGGATTTGGAGAAGCCTCACGAATCGCGCCTCACCTCGCGAGCAGGACGGCCTCGCCGCAGCGCTCGCGCTCGTCGACGTCCACGAGGTGCGCGACCACCACGAAGTCCTCGCCGATGAGCGCGGCGGGGCGCTCGTCGACGATCAAGTAGAGCGAGCTCGTCTCCAGCTCGTCGCCGACCTCGCGCATGCCCGCTCGACTCCGCAGCGTCGCGATCGGGTCCCCGTGGACGTCGAAGAGGAGGAGCTCGAGCTCCGGGTTCTCGCTCGCGAAGGGACGCGTCGGATCGCCGGGCGAGACGCCGCGCGTGCGGATGGCGAGCGGGAACATCGTCGCGCCTTGGGGGCCGATCACCGGCGTGATCGGTCCGTCGAGCGGCGCGAAGGTCGCCTCGGTCTCCGAGCCGGTGCAGCGCGCGCCCCCCTCGAGCACGCAGCGCCCGATCTCGAGCGGCTCGCAACCGGCGACGTCGCGCGGAGGGAGGGAGGCGTCGCGTGGCGCCACGACGTGGGCGTCCTCCGCGCCCGCGTCGTCGCGTGGGCTCCCCGCGTCCCGGCTGGTGTCTCCGTCGCCGTCTCCGCAGGCGGCGAAGCTCAGCGCGATAGCTCCGAGCATCCAAGCCTTCGACGTGCGCATCACGGCACCTCCACGAGGATCCACGACTCGTATTCGCTCGGCGGGCGCCAGACCATCACCGAGTACGCGGCGCCGCTGAGGTTGATCGCGCGAAGCACGAGCTCGTCGCCGGGTCGCGCGTCGGGATCGACGCCCGCGATCTCGCGCACGAACGGGTTGTATCCGCTGAAGCCCGGCTCGTCGTCGATGACCTCCGCGACGAGCTGTTCGTCGCGTCCGCGACGCACGAGGATCTGCAAGAGCGTCTCGCTGCCCTCTTCGTCGAAGTTCGGCACGTAGAAGACGACGTTGCCGGTGATGTCGGTGCAGAGCGTGGTGGTGATCTCGACGAAGCTCCCCCGCCCGACCAAGAAGTGTTCGCCGTGGACGAGCGCGCTCGGTCCGAGGCCGCGTGGCGCTTCGCCCGGTTGCCAACGTCCGTCGCCGCTCGTGTCGTCGACGAAGTGCGCGTCGTCGCAGAGCTCGGCGTCCTCCTCGTCCTCGTGGACCTCGTGCAAGAGCGGCCACGTCCCGTCCTCGCGGGGCGGCGCCTCGTGTCCCTGCACGAAGAGCCGGTGACGCCCCGGCGTACGCACGCCGTCGTGGGGGCAGACGAAGTCGCCCCCGTCGGGAGGAACGTCGGGCCCGACGTCTGGGTCCGACGTGTCGGGTGTGGCGTCGCGCGAAGCGTCGAGCGATGCGTCCCTCGAGGCGTCGAACGACCCGTCGAGCGTGCCCGCGTCGAGGTCCGCGTTCGAGCGCGCGCACGCGGCGAGCACGAGCACGAACGCTCTGCCGGTCGGTCCGATCACAGCCCCTCCAAGAAACGCTCGAGCGCGAGCAGCTCGTCGACGCTCAACGTCGAGGTCGCGCCGTGGGTGTCTGGCTGTCCGAAGCGCTCGTTGAGCCCCCGCTCGCCGGGGCGAAGCGCCGCGTGTCCGGGCGTCGCCAGCACCTCGCGCAACGAGCGCGCCGCGCCGTGGTGCAGGAGCCGGCTGCGATCCCAGACCCCACGCAGGTTCGTGGTGCCGAAGCGCACGCCCGCCACCGTCTGTCGCGCGCGCGGGAAGGTGCCGAGGAATCCGTCGCTCACGCGGTCGACGTCCTCGCCGGTGTCCGGGTGAAGCAGCGGCGAGACCACGTAGGGGAAGGTGATCGGCGCGCCGTCGCCGTCGACCGTCGCGCCCACCGGCAAGGGATGACACGTCGAACAGCCCGTGCGCGGCGAGTGAAAGAGCGCCTCGCCGATCCGCGCGCGCGCGCTCGACACCGCCGCGAAGGGGTTCGGGAGCAGCCGCGGATCGCTGCGCAAGAAGACCCCGAGCGCGCGCGTCACGCCGTCGAAGCCGAGCGGGATGGGGCGTCGCACGATCGTGCCGTCCGCTCCGAGGCGCTCGACGAAGAGCGCGTCGCCGAAGCTCTCGTCACGCTCGAAGAGCGCACGCGCCGCGGCGCGGAAGTGAGCGTCGCGCGTGAGGTGCGGGCTGCCGTAGCCTCGCGTCGCGCACTCGGGCGGCGGGCTCGCTTCGCAGTCGAGCACGTGGACGCAGCCTTCGGTGTCGGGGCTCGCGAGGCAGGCGTCGCGCGTCGGATAGCTCGCCCAGACGCGCGGATCGCTCTGCTCGCAGCAGAAGTTCTCGCGGCGCGCGAACTCGTTGAGGACGGGGAAGAAGTTGTCCTCGTTCATCGCCGCCTCGAGGAACCACGGCGCGCTGTCGTGGGCTCCGCGGTACGCCATCACGTTGCGCACGCCCCACTCCGGCTGCGCGAGCAGCGGCATGCTCACCGGCTTGCCGATCGGCGAGCCGTCGCGGTGGCAGTGCACGCAGGTCTGATCCCCATCGACCCCGAAGGCCGCGCCGACGGTGTTCACGAGCTCGCCGATCTCCGCGTCGCTCGCGGGGAACGCGCCCGCGCTCACGTCACCGACGACGACCGTCTCTCGTGGTCCTAAGGCCTCCGGGTCGATCAGGTCGAGCGAGCCGATCACCGAGAGCGTCTCGTCGAGCCGATCGACCACCACGTAGCGCGCGTGCGTCGGCTGATGGATCACGTCCATCGCGCCGCGCCCGGTCGCGCGCAGTCCCCGCGGCACGAGCGCGCCCGTCGCGAGCTCGACGTCCAAGAGCTGAAGCTCGCTCGAGCCGCCGTAGACCACCGCGAGCCGCGTGACCCCCGCGTCCTCGTGCGCGAGGAGGCGCTCCGGCAGCGCGCCGCCCACGATCCAGCGATCGCGCGGCGGCAAGAAGTCCACCCGCGACGCTGGCCAGCGATCGACGGGCGCGAGCCCCGCGCCGTGCTCGGGACGATCGGGATCCACGTCGCGGTAGTCCCGGCAGCAGATCGAGTCGCTCGTGTACGCCTGTGCGACCTCCAGATCCGACGCCCGCAGCACCGCGAGCTCGTTCTGCAGATCTTGGAAGCCCACGTTGGCGGTGCCGTCGCCGCGCGCGCCGTCCTCGTCGCCGTCGAAGCCGTCGTCCGGCGGATGCCCAGTGCCGGTCCCGGTGTGCGCGACCACGACCCACGGCCCGACGATCGCGAGGTCGAGGACCGGCGAGCCCACGCGGCGCTCGAGCACCTCGCGGGTGTCGAGGTCCACACGGTAGAGCGCGAGGTCCGACTCGGACGTCACGAGCACCCGCGCGTCGTCGAGGAAGCGTACGCGGCGTGGTGCGCCCGGCAGCGCGATGCCCACGCGCTCCTCCGCGTCACGCGGCGCGTCGATCACCCGCGCCACGAAGCGCTCGTCGTCGACGTCGACCTCCCAGCGGATCACGGAACGCTTCCAGCGGTTGGTGAGCGCGGCGCGGGTTCCGTCGGGCGAGAACGCGAGGTCCTCGACGTAGAAGGGCGCGGGGATCTCGGCCACGACCCGCGCGCGCCGCGCGTCGACGATCGCTACGTACGACGCGAAGCGACAGGCGACCGCGACGAAGCGTCCGCTCGGATGCACCGCGAGCGCGTGCGGCATCGGCCCCACGTCGATCCGATCGAAGACCGTGAGCGTCGCTGCGTCGAGCACCGCCAGCTCGCGGCCGGGGCGCATCTCGGTGCCGCCGAGCGCGACGAAGAGCTTGCCCTCCGCCTCCACGATCGCGCGTGGTTTGTCGCGGGGCGGCATCGGCGGGAGGTCCGCCGGGATGTCGGTGTCGGCGGGCGAGAGCTCGCGCGGATAAAGCGACGCCGCGGGCTCCGCGTCGCAACCCCAGTGGACGACGAACATCGCGAGCACGCACGCCAGCGACGCGCGACCGAGCGTCGGGCGAAGCGACGTGACGCGCGCGCTCAAGGCACCGCCTCACAGACCGCGGCGTCCGCCAGCCCCGCGTCGACCTCTCCCGCGTCCACGACGATCGTGGTGTCGACGCAGGGATCGTCGTCACGCACCGTCACGCGCACGCTCGTGCCGCCCACGCACGTGCCGCTGCGTACCACGAGCTCGATCTCGGCCTCGCGCCCGACCAGCGCAGAGGCCGGCTCGTCGTTGAAGAACACCAAGTACTCGTCGAGCACCACGCCCGAGTCCGTGCGTCGGAAGCCACGCTCCCGCGTGCGCTGCGAGAGCTCCACCCCCGAGCTCTCCACGAACACGACCGTGCTCAACTCGAGCTCGTCGCCGTGCGTGCCTTCGCTGGCGAGCGCGAGGTCGAGCATGCGGAAGCCCTGGAAGCCGAGCACCAGCTCGACCGGATCGCCCTCCGCGAGCGGCTCGAAGACGCCCCCGCGCGACTGCCCGAGCGTGACGTCGAGCGTGCAGCTCCCGCCGTCGGAGGGAGCGTCGTCGTCCCCGCACGCGAACGTGAGCAACACCAGGAAGGTCACGAGTCTCATGGCCACTCTCCGACCAACGAAAGTCCGAAGAGCGCGGCGGTGCGCCGCGGAAGAAGCGGGGTGTCGAGGAAGCGATGGCGGTCGAAGCCACCGCGCGCGGAGACCGCGAGCGTCGCGTGCTCGCCTTCGAGGAAGCGCCAGCGAAGCCCGAGCTGCGCGCGTCCGTGGAAGCCCGAGGCGAGCTCGCGATCGTGGGTGCGCCAGCGCGGTACCTCGGTCCCGCTGGCGTAGCTCCCGCGGCGAAAGCGCGCGCCGTGCTGTGCTCCGAGCGCGCCCGCGAGCGAGAGCTCCAGTGACGGCCCGAGCGCGAAGACGAGCTCCGGCTCGAGCACGTAGCCCCGCACCCCCCAGTCGTCGGCGTGCATGCGCAGCCGAGCGCGCGCGAAGGCGTACGACGCGAGCGCGGCGCGCACACCGACACCGAGCGCGACCCGATGCCGTGCGTTCGGCACCGCCTCCGCGACCGCGAGTCGCTGCAGCCCCTCGCCGACCCGCACGAAGCGGTAAGGGCTCTCTTGGACGCCCCGCAGGAGCTCCCCCGCGAGCGCGAGGTCGGCGATCCAACGCGGCGAGAGCACGCGCGACCACGCGAGCGAGGCGCCGACGCTCCCGAGCGCGCCCACCGGATCGGGATCGCCGGCGCGCCCGACGCTGGCGAGCGATCCGTCGATCGAGAGCCGCACGGTGTCGCGTCGCGTCTCGTCCTCGAAGGTGAACGCGCTCCCGACCGTCACGCTGCGGTAGTCGGGCGACTGGCTGGTGCTCGCGCGTACGTCGAGCACGCGGCCGCGCGCGAGGGTGCCCGCGAGGCCGAGCGCGAGCCCGTGTCGCGTCTCGTGGAAGGGTCGGACGCTCGCGCTCGTGCGCACGTCGACGGTGGCGGCGGTGATCACGTCGGCGTCGTAGGTCGCGCGCGCGCGCCAACGCCCGCCCGCCGACGCGCTCGCGGAGGGATGCCAGACCGTGAGCCCGTCGTCGTCGACGTAGCCGTGCAGCGACACGCTCGCGCGCGCGGGCGCGTCCTCCTGCGCGTGGGCGGCGGGCAACGCCGTGAACGACGTGAGGATCCCGAGGATGCAGGAGAGGGCGCGCGACGTGTGTGAGCCCACGCTCGAGCCCACGCCCAATCCCACGTCCAACCCCGAGGCATCAGTTGCAGCCACAGCCGCCTCCGCCGCTCGCGCCCGGATCGAGCCCCGCCTCGTGCGCGCCCCGCACGTGCGCGTCGAAGGCCTCGCCTTCGGGATCGGTCGACTCCGCCATCGCCGGATGTGCGAGGAGCTCGCGCTCCCAAGGCTGCACCGTCGCGCAGCCGCCGAGCGCCAGCACCGCGGCCGACGACGCGACGAGCCACACGCGCGCTCCGAACGCGGCCCGCCGAGCCACACGATCGCTCGCGCATACCGAACGATCCGTCGAACGCACGAACGTCACGGCACGCCTCCATCGCCACCGAGGACCGCGGCGTCGCGAGGAACCGCCGCGCTCCCGAGCCACGCGATCAACGCCGCGCAGCCTTCGTCGTCGGGCTCGGTCCAGACCTCGCCACCGCCGTGCCACACCCCGCCGCGCCGAAGGGCGAGCGGCTTGCGCACCACCAACGCGTCGTGCGGCGCGACCCCGATCGCGAAGGCGGCCGTGCGGCGCGCGTTGGCGTCGAGCTCGATCGCGTCGAGCGGCTCGTCGAGGTGCGTGCGCGCGGGATCGCGACGGTACTGCCCCGGCGCGAAGAGCGCGTAGGGTCGCTCCGCGCGCCCGTGACATCCGCCGGATGCGCAATCGCGCGTGAGGTACGGCTGCACCTCTTCGACGAAGCGCGCGAGATCGCCGTTCGGCAGCGGCTCGCTGCCCGACGCGGGCCCCGCACACGCCGTCGCGAGCACCGACACGAGGGGGAGCACGTGCGCCGTCCTCATGGCGTCGCCTCCGGCAAGGCGTGGAACGCGCCCGCCTCGATCCAACGCACGAACCTCCGCAGCGTCGGCGCGTCGATCGTCGGATGCGCTCGCGGCGCTCCCGGCGCCTCGAGCTCCTCGCCGAGCAAGAGCTCGATCAGCGGGCTGCGGCGCGCGCGGAAGGTGCCCGCATCGACGCGCGCGAAGAGCGCCTCGTACGCACGCGGGAAGCGCTCGCCTTCGCCCACCAAGGGCACGCTCGACGCCGCGTCGTGGCACTCGACGCAGGCCGTCAGCGCCGGCTTCACGAGCGCGCGGAAGTCGCTCCGCTCGCCCTCGCCGATCACCACTGGATCGAGCGGCCTCCGTCGATCGCGATCGCGATAGGTCGAGAGCGTGAGGCTCGCGGAGCTGATCGCGTCCGGCGCGGGCGCGCTCGCGTCGGAGGCGCGTCCGCTCGCGGCGCCGTGACAGCCCGCGCACGCGCTCGCGTAGGTCGCGAGGTTGGTCCCTCCGGGAACGCGCTCCGCGCCCTCCGCGAAGTACCAACGATCGAGCGCCTCCCCGACCTCCATCCCGCGCGCGTCGAGGAACGAGAGCCGCAGCGGCGTGCGCGCCGGCACGTCGAGGTACGCCGAACGATCGGCGGGCAGCGCGAGCTCCGCGAGCACCCGCGTCGGCAGCGCGCCACCGAGCCCGAACGACGCGTCGTCACCGGGCGCACGCACGAGCGCGGTGGTGATCCGGAGCTCGCGGATCTCGTCGCGCAGCTCCCGCACCCCATGCGGCGCCGCGCGCGCGTAGAGGGTCTCGAGCACCGCGACGTCGCGTAGCACCAGCACCCCGCGGTCGTACGCGGGCTCCACCACCGGTGGGTGCGCGTCGTCCTCCAGAGGTCGCCGCGCGATCGCGGTCGCGGCACGGATCGTCCGACCGGGCAGGCGCAGCCACGGATCGACGCGCGCGCGGGGCCCGCCCATCGCGTCCTCGATCGTCACGCGCACGAGCGCGCCGTCGCCGTCGTCCTCCCGCCGCGTCACGAGCGCGCTTCCGTCCGGCAGCGGCTGCGGATCCCGCCAACGCGCCTCCTCGTCGAGCACCACCAGCGGCGCACGAAGCCCGCTCGCGCTCGGCGCCTCGCCCGGTCGCGTCGCGGGGCCGAGCGCTCGATCGAGGATCGCGAGCGCGCCCGAATCGTCGAGCACCTCTGCGTCGTCGAGCAACGTGAGGAGCTGTCGACCGTCCGGCAGATCGCGCGCGACGTGCGGCGCCCGTGGCGCGACCGAGGCCCCGAACTGCACGTGGTACTCGGGCTCGCCGTGGTGCGTATCGTCGTGGCAGAGCGGGAAACGAAAGAGCACCCCCTCCGACCCGAGCGGCCCCGCGCGCCGCGTCGCGAAGCCCACCATGCCGCGCGTCTTGCCGCTCGCGAGCACTGCCGGCACGACCTCCGGCGCGGGCGTGAAGGTCAGGCGCTCGAGCCGCCCCGCGTCGTCGATCGCGACGAGCTCGGGTGCCATCCCCGGACCGTCGGCCGCGCGCTCCGCGTGTCCATCCCACGCCGCGATCACGCGACCGTCCGGACCGAACACCGGATCGACGAGCGAGCCCTCCGCCTGCGCGAAGAGCCGTCCGTCGCTTCCGTCGACCCCGATCGCGTAGAGCGAAAAGCGCGCCTCGCTCGCGCGTCGCATCGCGAAGACCACGCGCGTCGCGTCGTGCGAAAGCGCGAGCCCGCGGATCTCCACCGGCCCCTCCGGGTGCAGCGCAGCGCTCAGGTTTCGAGGCTCGCCCGGGGTCGGATAGCCAGCGACGAAGACGTCGCTCCCGAGCGGCCCCTCTTCGATCCGAAAGGGCGCGCGTGTGTGCGAGGGCCCGGTGACGAAGAGCACCCCCTCGATCGCTCCGTCGACCTCCACGACCTCGCGCTCCGCTTCGATCCAGCGCATCCAACGCTGCAGCGCGGGCGCCGCGCGTGGATCGTCCGGCGGCGCCTCGGGAAAGAAGGTGCTCAGGTCGCCGCGGTGCACCATCCCGCCGTCCGCTTCACCGAGCGTCTTGCGCACGATCCGCGAACGCCACGGGTCGTCGCTCCAGAGGTCGACGTGCTTGCGCATCGTCCGGCGCGCGGCGCGGATCTGCGCGGGGGAGAAGCGCGCGTCGCCTTCGTCCGCCGTCTCGCGCACCGTCTCGCGGACTGGGATCGCGGTGAAGGCGAGGTCGCCGGCGGAGTGGCAGCCTCCGCGCGCGCAGCGATCCATCAGGTCCGGCAGCACCGCGCGACCGAAGCGCCGCTCCTCCCGCGTGAGCGCGCCGTCCTCGCCGCCCGCCTCGCCCGCCGCGCGCAGCGATCGAATCCACCGCACGATCGACGCGAGCTCCGGATCGTCGGTCCCGCGAAAGAGCGCACCGCCCGCGTGGGGCCCGCCACCCGCCCAGCTCGGCAGCGGCACCCGGACGAGCGACGATTGCCACGGCGCCTCCGTGCTCACGCGCTCGACGAGCAGCTCCCGCGCCTCGCTCGGCTCCGCGATGCGACCGCGTGCGTCGAGGCGCACGAAGAAGCCCTCGACCCCCGGCCAGTCGTCGCCCTCCGCGACGCCGTGGCACGCGGCCGAGGCACACCGCCCTTCCACGAGCGGGAGCACCTCGGCTTCGAAGTCCGAAGCGTCACACGCGAAGAAGACCACGAGGGCGAGTCGCCACACGTCCTGAGGGTTGGCCGCGACGCGAGGGCTTCGTTTGATCGAGCGCAAGCGCCTTCACGAACCTGATCTGGATCAGCTCGTGGGGGAGGCGCGCGAGCGATGCTCGGCTCATGGCTCGAGCGTTCGGGGGCTCCCCTGCGGTGCGATCCGTCGCGATGCGATCGGTGGTGCTGCGGGCGTTCGTACACGTCCACCGCGTGCGCGCCCATCGAACGTGCACCGATCGACGACATCCGCCGGCGCTTCCGGCGGGCCGCGAGAAGCTCACGCTCCTGCACGTGGTCCGTCGTGCCGTCGACGACCCCGACGATCGCGCCGCTCCCCGCGGCCCGCTCCGCACCCTCGTGGCGCTCCTCCTCTCCGCCTTCGTGCTCGTCGCCTGTAGCGGCGAAGAGCGCGCGTGGGAGCGCGTCCACCACGAGCCCGGCGCCGCGCTGCTCGCGATCGCGCACACGAACCTCGGCACCTTCGCGGTAGGCGCGGACGACGGCACGAGCGCGACCGTGCTGCACGCCGAAGGCGGCGACTTCGCCCGCGTCGCGGTCGACGTCCGCGGCACCCTCTGGTGGGTCGCCGAAGCCGCGGACGGAAGCGTCGCGCTCGTCGGCGAAGGCCCGACCGTCCTCCGCACCACCGACGAAGCGTGGCGCACCGCCGAGCGATGGCGCGCCGAGCCCGTCGAAGGCGCGGAGGGCACGACGCTCTACGGCGTCTGGGAAGGCACGAACGAACGTTTCGCAGTCGGCGGCGACGTGCTGCGCGAAGAGGCGCGCGGCGTGTTGCTCCGCCGCGACGCGTCCGGAGGGTGGGCGCCCGATCCACGCGTCGCGAGCGAGCACCTCGAAGGCGCGCTCTTCAAGGTCTGGGGCCGCGCGGACGACCACGTCTGGGTGGTCGGCGAACGGGGCCTCGTCCTGCACTTCGACGGCACCGACTGGACCCGCGTCGCCTCGCCGGTGCGCACACGCCTGCTCACCGTGCACGGCGCGGAAGACGGTGCGCCGATCGTGGTCGGCGGCGCCTCCAACGGCGTCCTCCTCGAGCACGAAGCGGGCGCGCTCGTCGAGCACAGCCCCGAGTGGATGCCCACACTCTCCGGCGTCTTCGTGCGCGGCGGACGTGCGGTCGTCGTCGGCTCGGACGGCGTCGTCCTCCACCGCGCGCGCGGCGAATGGCTGCTCGACGAGACGACGACCGCGACGATCGACTTCCACGCTGTCGCGCTCCGCTCCGACGACACGATTTGGGCGGTGGGCGGCAACCTCACCTCGCCCGCGTTGGACGGGGGCGAGGTCTGGGCGTGGCGATGATCGCACCTCCTCGAGCAAGATCGAACGAGCCCCTTGATCGCGCGCAATCGCGCCTCGCCGTCGTGCACTCGTCCCGTGCGCGACCAGCCCACGCGCGCGAGCCTCCGTGCGTGTACGTCGTCTTCAAAGAGCTCCGCTTCGAGGCCGCGCATCGGCTCCCGCACGTGCCCGCCGATCACCCCTGCGCGCGCCTGCACGGGCACTCCTACCTCGTGCGCGTCGAGGTCCGCGGCGAGCTCGACCCGAAGCTCGGCTGGGTGATCGACTTCGCGCGCATCACGGAGGCGTGCGCGCCGATCGTGAGCGCGCTCGATCACCGCGAGCTCAACGAGGTGCCCGGGCTCGAGAACCCGACCTCGGAGCACCTGGCGGCGTGGATCTGGACCCGCCTCGCGCCGTGGTTGCCGGGCCTCGATCGCGTCGAGGTGCGCGAGACGGCGACCTCGGGATGCTCCTACCGAGGCATGCCGACGAACGGCGCCGCGCGGCGCGAAGCCGACGTCACTCCCGCCACGCCCGGTGGAACCAGCGACTGATCGCGATCGACACCGACGGCCCGACCTGCGCGGCGTTCGCCGACGCGTGGGGGAAGAGCGCGTCGACCGCGACCACGACCGTGAGCTCGACGGTCGGGAAGCGCAGGTAGCGCGAGTAGAACGCGCCCACCGTCGTGCGATGCCCACGGCTGTGCGGCACCGCGGCTCCGTCCTGCTCGGTCGTGCCGTTCCAGGAGAAGCCCACGAACGCGCCGCCCGCCGTGAAGAGGCTCGGCACGTACGACCACGAGAGGCGGGCGTCGAAGATCTCGCCGAGCGCGATGCGCCGCGCGGGCCCTTCGTTCACCTCGACCTCGCGCGCGAACGCATGCCGCCACCCGAGGGTGAGCGAGAGCGAGTGCTCGAGCGTGAGGAACGAGGTGATGCGCGTACCGAGCGCGAGCGAGAACGCGCCGGTGCCCGTCACGTCGGCGCCGAGTCGATCTTTCGCGTCGTCGGGAGCGCGGCCGGTCGGCGCGCCCACCGTTGCGAAGAGATCGACGAAGGGCACGTAGCTCTCCGCGTCGGCGCGCTCGAAGCCACGCATCGACCCGCGCACCGCCATGGCGCGCAGCGAGACCGCCGCGTCGCCGAGCCCGACGCGCGTCGAGCGCTCGTCTCCGTAGCGCCGATGTTGCAGCCGCACCGGCGCCGCCACCGCGAGCAAGAGACGTCGATCCGCGAGGCGAACGCCGCCACTGAGCGCGAGCACGAGATCGTCGAGGCTCGCGTGGGTGCCGTGCATCGCGCCCTCCGAGTCGTAGCTCGCGAGCGCGCGTGTGTAGGTGAGCGAGGTCGTGAGCCCGCCGTCGTGGCAAGGGCCGACGAGCCCGACCTCGCCGCTGCCGGTCCCGGCGCAGCACGCCTGGGCGGCGACCTCCGACGTGACGCCGAGCAGCGCCGCCGAGACCAGGCCGCCCAGCATCACGACTCGGAGTGCAGCGAGTCGGAACCTCGCGCGCGAAAGCACCGAGAGCCCATGCGCCGCGAGCCGCACCCTCCGCCGCCGCGCGACGAGCCCGAGCTGGGTCACACGAGAGAGCCGACGCAAGCCGCGTCGTCGCGCGACCACGCCGTACTGCTGCGCCGCGCGGTCCATGTCAGCGCACCTCGACGGGCACCACGAAGACCTCGTCTCCGTGTCCGGTCGTCAGATACACCGTGAGCTCCCAATAGCCGCTCATCGAGAAGTGGACCTCCATCTCGAAATCCGGACCTCCGAGCGGCGTGATGGTCACCGGGCTCGGCGATCCGTGCCCGTGCGCGGGCATCCACGGCTCCACCCGCATCACGGGCGCGCCGTGCATGCCGCCTCCGTCGTGCTCACCGGACGCGGGCGCGAAGTGCGCGGCGAACCGATGCATGCCCACGCGCGGCGCACCTTCCGGCTCGAACGTGCCGAGCATCGCGCCCGATTCGCTGACCACCTCGACCGGCTCCGCCGTCTCGCTGCTGCCGCAGCCCATCGCCAGCGCCAACCCGAGACCCATCACCGCCATCGTGCTCATTCGTCGCATGTCGACCTCCGATGCAGAGCAGCATGGGCGTCGATCTCCGCGCGCGGCTGTGGCGATACGTCGCAGCGCGCGCCGCGCATGATCCAGATCAGGTCGCGCTCGTCGGAGCCGCCGCGTGTGCGTCGTCGCGGCTTCGCGCGAGCGGGCCCGTGAGCCGACCGTCTTCCATCTCGTAGACCACGTCGAAGACGTCCATCGCGCGGTGGTCGTGCGTGACCACCAGCACCGCCGCGCCTTGCTCGTGCGCCACGCGCCTCAAGAGCTCCATCACCGCGCGACCGCGCTCCTTGTCGAGCGCCGCCGTCGGCTCGTCCGCGAGGACCAGCGCCGGTCGATTCGCGAGCGCGCGCGCGATCGCCACGCGCTGCTGCTCGCCGCCGCTCAGCTCCTCCGGGTACGCCTTGGCGCGATGACCGACGTCGAGGTACGCGAGCAGCTCCTCCGCGCGCGCCCGTGGATCGCGCTGACCGCCGATGCGCGCCGCGATCTCCACGTTCTCCCGCGCGCTCAAGAACGAGACCAAGTTCGCCTTCTGGAACACGAACCCGAGGTGGCTCCGACGCAGCTCCGCGAGATCCGCCACCGCGAGCCCATCCCGCGCCACCACCCGATCGCGGAAGTGGATCACCCCTTCGTCGGGCAACTGCACGAGCCCGAGCGCCTTGACCAACGTCGACTTGCCGGAGCCGCTCGGCCCGAGCAGCGCCGCGATCACGCCGTCGTCGAGCGCGATGCTCACGCCGTCGAGCGCGCGCACCGCCGCCTCGCCACGACCGAAGCGTTTGACCAGACCTTCTCCTCGGACGCTGACGCTCATCCTTCGAGCACCTTTCCGGCGTCGACCCGCATCGCGTGCGCGACGCCGAGCAAGCTCGCGCCCGTGGTCACCACGAAGATCACGACCGGCGCGAGGAAGCGGATCTCGTCCGTCAGCACCACGCGCCGAGGGAACGTCGGGTAGAGCATCGCGCCGATCCCCACCGCGACGAGGTACGCGAGCAGCCCGAGCAGCCACGCCTGTTGGAGCACCAGCCCCGCGATGGTCGGCCGCCGTGCGCCGAGGAGCTTGAGCACCGCGATGTCGTGCGTCTTCTCCACCGCGAGCGTGTAGAGGACCATCATCACGACCACCATCGCGGTCAGCGTGAGGATCACGGTGAAGAGCCCGATCTGCAGCTTCGCGCGGCCCACCACCGAGTCGAGCAGCACCTGCTCCTGCGCGGGGGTCGAGAGCACCCGCACGTCGGGCCAGCCCGCGAGGCGCGCCTCGACCTCCGTCGGTGACGCGTCGGGTGCCACGTCGACGAGCACCGCGTGCAGCGGCGGCTCGGGGAGCACCGGCGCGCGCCAGCGCGGATCGATCGCGAGCTCGGAGAGCCACGGCTGACTTCGACCGAGCTCGGTCCCGAGCAGCCGCGCGCGCGCTCGCTCGCGTTCGAGCCGCAGCGCCTCGTCGGGGCTCGCGTCCACCACCGAATGCCAATCCGCGATCGACAAGAACGCCACCGCGTCGCCCGCGGAGGTCAGCGTGTCGCGCGTCACCCCCACGACCTCCAGCGACTCGTCGCCCAGCGGCAGCACGTCGCCCAGATCGAGCCCGAGCGTGCGATCGACGATCAGCTCGCCACGCCCGCGCGAGAGCTCGCGCCCTCGCTCGAGCGGCAGCTCCGCGCCCCGATCGTCGGGCCACGAGAGTCCCACCAGCGCGAGCCGCAGCGTCCGCCCTTCGTGCTCGCGCTGCACGATCGCGTAGGTGTAGCCCCGTGCGCGCGCGACCCCGGGCACCACCGCCGCGCGCCGCACGAGCGAGGGATCGAGCCGCGAAGCCTCCGCGAAGGGCCCGAGCGTGTCGCGCTGCACGACCCAGAGGTCCGCGCCCATCGTGCGCGTGAGGATCTTCGCGTCGTCCACCATGCCCGCGTAGATGCCCTGCATCGCGATCACGACCGCGAAGAGCAGCGCGAGCCCCGCCGCCGTTCCGACGAAGCGCGGCAGATGACGTCGCACGTCGCGCAGCGCGAGGTTCACGGCTGCTCCTTCCAGGTGCGGCCTTCGACGAGCCGACCGCCCACGCCCGGCGCGCGGAGCAGACGCGTGCCCGCCTCCACGCCCTCGTCGACTCCGACGAGATCGGCGCCCACCCCGCGGATCGTCAGGCGACGCCGCACGATCCTTCCGTCTTCGTCGACGTGCACGAAGGCGCCTTCGCCGTCGCGCGCGAGAAAGTCCTCCGGCACCTGCGCGACGTCGTCGTGCCGCGTGGTCTCGATCCACACGTCCGCGCGTTGCCCGATCGCGAAGCGCCCGAGCGGCTCCGTCGGCTCGACGTCCACGAGCAGCTCGTGGGTCTGACGATCCGCCTCCCAACCGACCCGCGACACCCGACCCGCGATCGGCGCCTCGCGCCCCGGCAGCCGAATCTGCGCCACCAGACCTTCGCGCAAACGCGGCAAGGTCGTCTCGTCCACCCATGCACGAACACGCACCTCCTCGGTGTCCACGAGGCGCAGCACTTCGCTGCCCACCGTGACGGTGTCGCCCGGCTCGCGCAGCCGCCGCGTGACGAGACCGTCGAAGGGCGCGAGCAGGGTCGCGCGCAAGACCGTCACGCGCCGCTGCTCCGCGCTCCCGCTCGCGACCTCGATCCCTCGCGTGGCCTCCGCGCGCTGCGCGAGCACACGATCGAGATCCGCGCGTAGGAGCCGCGCCTGATCGTCCGCGAGATCGAGCTCGTGGCTCGCGACGGCGCCCGAGCCGACGAGTGGTCGCAGCCGATCGAGCTCTCGCTGCGCGGCCTCGAGCGCGGTGCGCACGCGCCGCTCTTCTGCGGCCAGCCGCGTCAACGAGGTGCGCGCCGCCGAGACGCCCATCGAGGCCGTGCGCAGCTCCGCCTCGATCTGCTCCGGCGCGAGCCGCGCGAGCTCCTGCCCGAGCGTCACCCGCGTGCCCTCCTCGACCAGCACCTCGCTGAGCCGCCCGACGAGATCGAAGCCGAGCTGAGCCTCACGATCGCTCTCGATCGTGCCGCGTCCGTAGACCTGCTCCACCACGTCACCGCGCTCGACCACGTGCGTGAGCACCGGCAGCGGACGGAGCAGGCGCGCCCACACGACGACGCCCACGACCGCCAGGACGACGAGCGCCAGCACGATTCGACCGCGGGCGGCGCGCAGTCGGTCCCGGAGCGACGCGGTTCTCTCGGACATGCCCCGAGGATGGATCCGCGCCATGGAACTCGCAAGTGAACGTTTACTTACTACGACCCGCTGCTACGATCCGCGCATGACCGCACGGCTCCCGACCGACGTCCGCCGCTTGCAGATCGCCGACGCCGCGCTCGCGCTCGTGGCCCGCGACGGCATCGCGGCCCTGACGACCAGCACCCTCGCGCGCGCGGTCGGCATCACCCCGGGCGCGCTCTTCCGTCACTTCGCGTCGCTCGACGCGATCCTCGAGGCGGTCGCCGCCCGGGCGGACGAGCTCCTCCGCGCGTCCCTTCCATCGCGGGAGCTCCCGCCGCTCGAGCGGCTCGACGCGTTCGTGGTGGCACGCCTCGCCTTGGCCCGGAGCGAGCGCGCGATCCCCCGCCTCGTGCTCTCGGAGCAGTTCACGCGCGCGCTCCCCGAAGCCGCGCGTCGCAAGCTGCGTGCGGGCGTGCGGGCTTCCCGCGACTTCGTGCGTGACACCTTGGCGGAGGCGCGCGACGAGGGGCTCGTGCGCGACGACCTTCCACCCGAAGCGCTCGCGCTGGTCGTCCTCGGAACGATGCAGATGAGCCTGCTCGAGCCGACGATCGGCCGCGAGCGCACCGACGTGCGCGACGTGCTCCGCACCCTGCTCGCGCCGATCCCATCGCGACCCACGCGGAAGTGAGAGCTCCCGGATGCTCGAGAGGCCGCGTGTGGTCGAGCTCCGAGCGAGTCGAACCACGGGAGCCGCGAGCTCGCACCGTCGAGCTCCGCATGGTCGAGCACCGCGTGGTCGAGCACCGCGTGGTCGAGCTCCGCATGGTCGAGCACCGCACGGTTGAGCTCCACGCGTGCATCCCTCAGAGTCGCCGCGATGTCGCCTCGCCGCTTCGCCCTCGGCGCCAGCGTCGCGGCCGTGGTGGCCGCGAGCCTCGGCGCGTGGCTCCGCTTCTACTACGCGGGCCTCGTGTCGCTGCCCCTCGACGCGCCCGACTGGCGGCACGCGCACTCGCACGCGGGCGTCTACGCCGTCCTCTTTCCGCTCACGTGGCTCGCGTGGCGTCGCGTGGGTCTCCCGGTGCCGGGCCCTCGCACCACCGCGCTCTACCTCGTCGCGTGCGGCGTGGCGACGGTGACCTTCGCGCTCGGCGGCTACGCCCTCCCGTCCATCGTCGCATCCACCGTGGTCGGCGCGATCTGGCTCTTCACCGCGTGGTCCGCGCGTGGCGTCGTGCGCGCTCGTCGCGACGCGCTCCGCCTCGCGCCGATCGCGATCGTGCTCGGCACCGCGTTCATCCCCGCGATCGCGGTCAGCACGCGCCGCGATCCCGCGCTCGCGAACGGGCTCGTGCACGCGTTCCTCTCGATCCTCTTCTTCCTCGTGGTGGTTCCCGCGGCGCTTGCACGGCTCGCGTCGCGCACGCCCGCAGACACCACGGACACCACAGACTCCACGGACGCCAACACCACGGACAGCACGCACGAACGCGCGTCTTCACGCGTCGATCACGCGCTCTCCGACGCGCGCGTCTTCGGACCGCTCGGCCTCGTGGCCGCGCTCCACCTCGGTCCGCTGCCAAACCTCGCCGGCGCGATCGCGCTCGCGCTCTACGGCTTCGTCGTCGCGTACGCCGCGCGCCGTGCGCCGCGCTGGCCCCGCGCGCTCTGGCTCGCCTTCGCGCTCGGCGGCCTCGCGATGCTCGCGTTCCCGAGCGGCCCTCCGCACGCGCTCGCGGTCGCGGGCTTGCACTTCTTGTTGCTCGGTCCCGTCTTCGTCTCGCTCGCGGACGCCCGCGGTCTGCCGAGCCTCGTCGCGGGCGGCAGCGCGCTCGCGATGGGCGCGGTCCTCGTGGTCGACGTCGTGCTCCCCACCGCGATCCTCGGTGTCCACGCCCACACCCTCGCGGGCGCGCTCGGGATCGGGTGGGCGATCGCCGCCGTCGTGAGCCTTCGTTCGTGAGCCTTCGTTCGTGAGCCTTCGTTCGTGAGCCTTCG
>ERZ761607.2231-NODE-2231-length-21599-cov-10.632612_pt1 | contig 21599 bp, 19 predicted proteins | sample MGYA00511164_ERZ761607 | MGnify/ENA primary metagenome ERZ761607 (study PRJEB28899, sample SAMN02445080) | bioreactor sludge metagenome | biome: EBPR sludge | place: Australia: Brisbane, Thorneside Wastewater Treatment Plant | collected 2011-06-22 ... | reverse complement strand
CACATCATACATCCCACATCATACATCCCACATCATACATCCCACATCATACATCCCACATCATACATCCCACATCATACATCCCACATCATACATCACACATCATACATCATACATCATACATCAAACATCATACATCACACATCATACATCACACATTCAATTTACCGTTGCCTTCTGTTACCCGGCTTTCTGCCGGCTGGCGGCATGCCCGGTTCAGGTGCCGGACCTAAATCATCCGGCAGTTTACCTTTTGGCACTTCTTTGCCAATCAATCGTTCAATGGCAGCGAATTTTCTTTGCTCTCTCGGACTGATCAGCGTGTATGCGGTACCGTCAGATTCAGCCCTTGCCGTACGGCCGATCCGGTGTACATAGTCTTCGCCATCGTGGGGTACGTCATAATTCACCACGAGGTCAATATCATCTATGTCAATACCCCGGCTTAAGATATCGGTGGCCACCAGTATTTGAATACGACCGCTCCTGAAATGCATCAGTACTTCCTCGCGCTTCTCCTGTTCAAGGTCGCTGTGTATTTCCTCCACGGGCATGCGGAACCTTTTCAGTTCCCTGGTGAGTTGTTTAACGCTGAGTTTGCTGCTGCAAAAAACAACTATTTTTTTAAAATTCTTATCCTTCAGCAAGTACCTGACAAGCGGTGTTTTTTGCTGTTCGAAAACCAAAAATGCCTGCTGTATGATTTTCTCCGGCGGCTTGCTGATCGCGATATTGATTTCGGATGGATGATGCAGGATTTTTCTAGCCAGTTCCCTGATCTTCGGCGGCATGGTTGCTGAAAACAATAGGTTTTGCCGCTTTGCGGGAAGGTGTTTGATGATAAACATGATATCATCATAAAATCCCATGTCCAGCATCCTGTCGGCCTCATCCAATACCAGGTAATGGAGTTGATCCAGTTTCACATACCCCATTTTGATATGGGCCATCATCTTTCCGGGCGTGCAGATCACAAAATCCGCGCCCATACTGAGCGCCTTTTTCTCTTGTACAAAAGCCTGTCCGTCGCCGCCGCCATAAACAGCAATGGAACTCATACCCGTGAAATATGATAAGCCTTCCAGGTTTTGTTCGATCTGTATCGCCAGTTCCCTCGTTGGCACAATCACCAGCGCGTTAATGCTATGTTCATTATGCGGCTGGGAGAGCATGCGGTGCAGTAATGGGAGCAAAAATGCCGCTGTTTTACCCGTGCCGGTTTGCGCGGACGCGATTACATCTTTTCCTTCCAAAACCAGGGGAATAACTTTTTCCTGTACAGGTGTGGCATCTTCGTAGCCCGATGCCTCAATGCCTTCCATGAGGCGGTCATCAAATCCAAACTCGGTGAACTTCATAAGCGGTGAAGATAATGCATTTCAGCATTGGCACAGTATGCCGTACCTTGCAGGAAACAGATGTATGATCAGGATCGGCGAAATAAACCGGCTTAAAGTGCTGAGGATTGTTGACTTTGGGGCATACCTCGATGATGGCCAGGAAGGGATACTCTTACCCAAACGCTTCATGCCAAATGATATCAAGGCCGGCGACTGGCTGGACGTGGTGGTATATCACGACAGTGAAAACAGGCTGATCGCCACTACACAAAAGCCAAAGGGATTATTGGGCGATATCGTTAAACTCCGCGTGGTAAGTACCACCGATCAGGGCGCTTTCCTGGATTGGGGACTGATGAAGGATTTGTTTGTACCAAAATCCGCTCAAAAAATCCGCATGATCCCCAATGGTGAATACATTGTAAAGATTGTAAAAGATGAGCAAACAGGCCGGTTGGCGGCTACTGAAAAAATTGACGGGTTCCTCAGCAATGATACATTAACCGTAAAAGAAATGGATGAAGTGGACCTGATCTTGTATAGGAGAACCGATATCGGGTATGTGGTCATCATTAATAATACGCATACAGGTGTCTTGCATTTCAGTGATATTTTCAGAAACATATCGGTTGGTGATCAGATGAAGGGTTTTATCAAAAAAATTTACGCCGACAACAAAATCGATGTTGCCATTGGCAAACCCGGGTACCAGCGTGTGGAAGATGTGTTATCAAAAATCATCAGGCTCCTGGAAGAAAATAATGGCTACCTGCCCTATCATGACAAAAGCGACCCTGAAGAGATCTATGATTATTTTGGCATGAGCAAAAAAACCTTTAAAATGGCAATCGGGAGCCTCTTTAAACAAAGAAAGATATCCCTTGAGAAATCAGGCATCCGATTAATTTAATGCTACAATGGGCCGCATCAAACTTGACCTCCACGATATATACAATAACAGCAAAGCAATTGACCATGCCTTGCAAAGCGCCTTTGAACAAGCCGTAGAAAAAAAAATCAGGGAAGTGGAAATCATACCAGGCAAAGGAAGCGGGCAACTCAGAAAAAAAGTCGAAAGATTTCTTCAACTACCACATATCAAGCCATTATACCACAGGATCGAAAACGACAGCAAAAATTTCGGACGACTTTTTGTATATTTCCGTTTCGATAAATAATTTTATTACATAAGGCCTGCAAGCCCATTCATTTGCCGGAATCATGCATAAGGCTGACGGGGATCATGATTCAGTTTAGACTGCCATAGTATTTTGGAGCCGTATCAATGCTACATTTAGCGATTAACCATTAGGATTCAGTTGATTTGAAGACAATGGATTATATACCACACTAAACTGGTTGACATGAAACATTTGCTAGTTCCTACCGACTTTTCCATTGCGTCTGAAAATGCCGGGTATTTCGCGGCAGACCTTGCTTCGCGGACAAATGCCTTGTTGATGTTGCATCATGTTTACATCCCGCTGGAGAGCCCCTTTGTTGGTTCGGAAGCTGAATTACAAATACTGAATACGGAAGCCGAAGCGGGAATATTAAAAAAACTACAAGCGCAAAAAAAAGCCCTGCAAGAACAATTTCCGGATTGCAGGATATCTACTTCCATTGGGGAATCTCCTTTGATAGAGCACCTCATACATTTTGCAAAGCAAAACAAAATCGACCTTGTGATCATGGGAACCCAGGGCGCCAGCGGCTTACGTAAAACACTGATTGGCTCCGTTTCTTCGAGGATGATTGAACGATGCCCAATCCCGATGTTGTTTGTTCCCGAAAAATATGTATGGAAAAAACCAGCTCATTTCCTGTTCGCGAGCAACTATGAATCATCCGACGAGCAGGCCATCGCGTCAATGATACCGCTGCTGGATGTGTATGAAGCCTCCTGTAAACTGGTGCACTTGTATGAATCATCCCTGGGAGCAAGACAAAAAGAAACAGAAAGGTTACATGCCTGCATGAAGAAACTCGAAGCAAAATTCCCCAATCACTCATTTACTTCTGAACTCATCGAAGGTGAATCTATTGTTAGCATGATGGAAGACCTGGATGAAATTTCACCATATGACATTCTCGTGATGGTTCATCGGCGAAAATCATTACTGCAAAAACTTTTCATCAGCAGCTTGACAAAAAATATGTCATACATGATTACACATCCCTTATTTGTTTTGTCTGACAATAAGTAGCCATGCAATCATTACCCGTTTCCATACTTGGATTTGCCTGTTGCGCCGCACTGATCATCTACAGCGGGAGCCGTTTATCAAAATATGGCGACCTCATTGCCGAACTCACCGGCATTGGCAAAGCATGGTTTGGATTGGTGATGATGTCGGTCGTCACATCGCTGCCTGAATTGTTTACAGGTGTGAGTTCTATTATTGTAGTTGGTTCACCTGATATTGCGGTAGGTGATATCATGGGTAGTTGCGCATTTAACCTGCTGATACTTGCCATAATCGATTATTTTGTACCCGGCAAACCCATTTCCGCGCTTGTTACGACAGAACATATTGTCGCAGGTTTCCTTGGAATGTTCCTGGTTACCCTGGCCGTAATTACTATTGTATTTGGCAACATGATCCCAACCATCGGATGGGTTAGTGTATCATCTGTAATTATGATCTTGCTGTATTTTGTATCGGTTAAAATCATGTTCGGGAATAAATCATCCGGAACACAAAACAACCAGACAAACACAAGCCGGGAAAACCATCAATTGAGCCTAGTCATCAGGAAATATATTTTTTTTGCGGTACTGGTCATTGCCGGTGCGCTTGCCTTACCTTATTTCGCGGATTCCCTTGCGGAGCAAGCCGGCCTTAGCAAATCATTTGTGGGCACACTGCTTGTAGCTGCCAGCACTTCGCTGCCAGAATTAGTGGTTTCCATCGCAGCTGTCAGGATGGGCAGCATGGATATGGCCGTGGGAAATCTCCTGGGCAGCAATGTATTTAACATGCTGATCCTGTCTATTGATGATATCATGTACACAAATGGGCCCATACTATCATCCGTAAACCCCATACACGCGTTGAGTGGACTATTCACCCTGCTCATGACTTCCGTAGTAGGCATTGGAATCCTGCAGCATGTCCCGAAAAAAAGGCTGGTGCTTGGTATCGACGCACTCATCATCATCATATTATACCTGATCCTGATCATTTCATTATTTATCATTGATAATCACCAATCATGAACTGGTACCGGTTAAGCATAGACGAAATTTACGAACTACTTGGTTCCTCACCTAACGGGCTGTCAAGTCAAAAAGTGGAGGAAAAAACCCTTCAACATGGGTTTAATGAGTTGGCGGAAGCCCGCAAGAAGAATGCCTGGGCCATATTTTTTTCGCAATTTACGGATGTGATGATCCTGATACTGATAGCCGCGGCTGTTATCTCGGGCTTTATCGGCGACCTTACTGATACAATCGTCATACTGGTCATTGTACTCATCAATGCTTTCATCGGGTTTATCCAGGAATACCGCGCGGAAAAAGCCATGCAGGCCTTAAAAAAAATGGCCGTCGCCCAGGCCCGTGTGATACGCAATGGTACAGATATGCTTGTCTCTTCCAGGGAACTGGTTCCCGGTGATATCATACTCCTGGAAGCTGGCAATGCCGTTCCTGCCGACGTCCGGATCATTGAATCCGTCAACCTGAAAGTGGAGGAAGCCGCATTAACCGGGGAGTCGGAAGCGGTTGAAAAAATTTCATGGCCAATTGAAACTGTTGATTTGTCGTTGGGCGACAAAAAAAACATGGCCTTTAAAGGCACTTATGTAAACTACGGCAGAGGCAGGGGGATTGTAGTAGCTACGGGCATGCAAACTGAGTTGGGAAAGATTGCCAACATGCTCCAGGAAGAGGAAGCCTATACGCCCTTGCAACAGCGCATGGCATCATTTGGAAAAAAACTGTCTGTACTGGTATTGCTGTTGTGCGCCCTCTTTTTTATTACAGGATGGCTGAGGGGCGAAGATATGGTACGTATGATCCTGACCAGTATTTCACTGGCGGTTGCAGCGATACCTGAAGCGCTCCCTGCTGTCATCACCATTTCTCTTGCCCTTGCCGCCAAACGAATGGTGAGGCATAATAGCCTGATCAGAAAATTACCCGCCGTGGAAACCCTGGGAAGTGTTACTTATATCTGTACAGATAAAACGGGTACGCTGACCAAAAATAAAATGCACGTGGAGGAAGTTTATGTAGATGGGGGGAATTTTGACCGAAAGGATATCCAATCGCTCCTGAATGTTCCAAAAGGAAAATTATTCCTGACATCCTGCGCGTTAAATAATGACGTACTGGTAGAAGCCGACGGGCATATGAGGGGCGATAGCACGGAAGTGGCGCTTATGGAACTGGCCATGGATGCAGGAGTTCATCCCGAATCCTATCCAAGGCTTTCTGAAATCGCATTTGATTCGGAAAGGAAACTCATGACCACATTCCATGAATGGAACGGAAAAATCATTTCAATCACGAAAGGCGCTCCCGATATCCTTCTCCAACGATGCGTGCAAATTGACCTTACCGACTTACAGGGACGCGTAAACGAACTCGCTTCAAAAGGGTATCGCGTACTTGGCTTTGCCTATAAATACTGGGACACCCTGCCGGATCATCCAACCACAGAAATACATGAACAAAACATGCATTTCATGGGGCTCGCGGCCATGATCGACCCGCCAAGGGAAGAAGTTACCGAAGCCGTTGCCCGTTGCCTTTCCGCAGGCATTGTTCCTGTTATGATTACCGGCGACCACCCACTAACGGCAAGGCATATCGCAACCCGGATCGGCATCATCCAAAAGGAATCAGACCTGTTGATGACAGGCGCCGAATTACAGTCTACAGAACCTGAAGCCCTGATACAGAAAGTAGAACAGGTGAAAGTATATGCCCGCGTTTCGCCCGAACAAAAATTGCAGATCGTAAAAGCCCTGCAGCATAAAGGGCATTATGTGGCCATGACGGGTGATGGCGTAAACGATGCCCCATCTTTGAAAAGGGCGAATATCGGAGTTGCCATGGGCATCACCGGTACGGACGTTTCAAAAGAAGCGGCACATATGATTTTACTCGACGACAATTTCTCCACCATTGTGAGGGCCGTACAGGAAGGACGCAGGATCTATGATAATATCCTGAAATTCATCAAGTACCTCATGACCACCAATTCGGGCGAGTTATGGACCTTATTGCTGGGTCCCCTGCTTGGTTTGCCGGTTGCATTATTGCCCATCCATATCCTTTGGATTAACCTGGTATCAGATGGCTTGCCCGCGATTTCATTATCATTCGAAAAAGCGGAACCCAATATCATGAGCCGTCCGCCAAGGCCCCCACGTGAAAATGTGTTCGCCAACGGAAGGGGTTGGCATATGATCTGGGTTGGTTTACTGATGGCTGCAATCGCGCTGGCCACACAGGCCTGGGCCATCCACGAAGGCCTGCACTGGCAAACCATGGTATTTAATGTGCTTTGCTTAAGCCAGATGGGACATGTGCTCGCCATTCGATCCGAAACCCAATCATTTTTTGCTTCCGGCATATTCTCGAATAAACCTTTGTTGCTGGCAGTGGTTATTGCGCTGCTATTGCAAATTGTGGTAACCTACACACCTTTTTTACAACCGGTATTCCGCACAGAAGCGCTGGGGCTTAATGAGTTTTTGATGGTTGGCGCATTGTCTTCCCTGGTTTACATCGCCGTGGAATTGGAGAAGCTCATTGCCCGCAGGAACAGAAAATAATCATTGACAGGAAAGCGACCAGTTCTTCGTTGGGCAGTTCATGCGAACTTTGATAATAATGGCTGATCCTAAAGTCAGCAATCCAATAAAAAATATTGGAAAGTTGATTTCAAACCAGTCGGCCAACAACCCGGTAATAATGGCACCTATAGCATACCCAAGGTCGCGCCACAACCTGAAGATGCCAATACTTTGCGATCTGTCAGACGGATGCGTATTTTCAGCGATGGTCGCCAGGAAAGTCGGGTATACCATTGCAGTGCCCCAGCCCAATACCATCGATAATAGCATGAAGTGAATCCATTGCGATGCCCAGGCAAATAACAGCAATGCTACAGCCTGCAAAACCATTCCGATGAATAACAAGTCTTTTTTACAAAACCTGTCTGCCATTTTCCCGGTAAACAACTGCCCGATGCCCCAAACCGCCGGGTAAACAGCCGTAACCAACCCAATCTCTGCAATCGAAAATCCTTTTGACGCCAGCAATACGGGGAATATCCCCCAGGCCATGCCATCATTCAGGTTATTGATTAATCCGGCTTGTGTCACAGAGCCTAATTGCGGATGGCGCCAGCTCGAATCAAAAAAAATGTTTTTCAATCTTGGCACCTGGCTTACTGTTTTCTCCGCTGCCACATGATGCCGGGTATCTTTTATCATGAAGATGCTTACAAATAAACCAAGCAGGGAAAGCACCACACCGGTATAAAATGGGTAAGGCCTGATGCCATACCGTGCTGCCAGCCAACCGGTCAGGAATGCCATCAAGGCGACTGCTAAGTACCCTGCAAATTCATTCAGGCCCATTGCGAACCCTCTTTGCTTTTCGCCTACGAGGTCAATTTTCATGATCACTGTGCTGCTCCAGGTTAACCCCTGGTTAATGCCCAGCAATACATTTGCAGCAATGATCCAGTTCCAGGAGGGAGCATACATGATCATGAACGGAATGGGTAATGCTATGATCCAGCCTGCAATCAGCAGGCGGCGGCGGCCGAAACGACTGGCAAGTACGCCGGTATAGTAATTGCTGATGGCTTTCGTGATGCCGAAAACAACAATGAAAGAAAGTATGGCCGAATGCGCGCTCATGGAAAAAGCCCCTTGCGCCAATGCCGGTAGCAGGGTACGTTCCATACCCACCATACCGCCCACAAAAGCGTTCACCAGTACCAGCCAGGTAAATTGCGGAAGGTTTTCTTTTAACCCAAGTTGTACCTTTTTCATTTCAGGTACAAAATTCCCCAGGAAGATCCGGAGGATATTTGCCATATGGCAAAAAATTAACGCAGGGCCCGGATGCGGCTCAGGCTTGATTGGGTGATGCCGAGGTAAGAAGCTATGTATTTCAACGGAACCCTTTTCAGCAGATCGGGGGCTTCTTCCAGGAGTTCCCGGTAACGTTCATCGGCGGTATGAAACTGTATGCTTTCGATGCGGTGCACAGTTTCCACATGGCTGGCTTCAAATATTTTACGGAACAGGCGTTCAATATCCGGGAAACGGTCATATAATTCAAATAACGCGTTGGCATCAATGGCAGTAATGTCGGAATCTTCCAGCACCTGTATGCCTTTTCTGCTTGGCTTTCCCGTAAACAGGCTTTCTACCCTTACAATGATTTGTTGTTCAAAGGCAAAGCTCTCCGTTACGTCTATGCCATCTTTTAAATAAAAAATCCTGGCAAGGCCTTTTGTAATAAAATAAATGGTCCTGCAGGTATAACCAATTGGTTGCAGCAATGCATTTTTCTTGAGCTTCTGGTAACTGCATATCTCATCGATAGCATCTTCAGCGTCCAATGGCAGTCGGTGAAACCGGTTAAAATATTCTTTCAGGGAAATATCCATGTCACCATAAAAGTATGACACGAACAGGAAAGTTCATAAGGGCCTTGGTTTCCTGGAATACATTTTTGAATGGCCAGCTGCATCAAATAATTTCTGTTACGTTTGTTAAGGCTTCAATGAAAGTGCATACATTTTTTTTGCTTATTCTTTAGCACGGTTACTTTCCGATACAGAAACTAACTTTAGCTGATATTCAAATAGTTAGAAAAATAAGGTACAAATAGGGTACAAATATGCGGTAATACTCAACTTTCTTAGCTATCCATCCGCTTTTGTAATTCCTTAGCCCCGGCATCATATTCCCGCTGTTCCTCTTCCGTTAAGCTGTCATAATAACGCTGACTTTCTTTTATCTCAAAATCAAAAAATTCGGTTTCCTTGCCATCCACCGGGAACCCATCGGTCTGGGCGTACGGATTGGGCTGCCTGGTAAAACCCTGATCTTTATTTTTGGAATTGGCCATTCTTAAAATTACTAAATGTCCCTTTCATTTTGCATCCGTGCCATTCCCTTTGCACTACAAATGGGGTTGTATTATTTCCTATATCGCATGTCGGCTCCGCAAGTCTTAGAAGACTCATTGTAGGTAATTAATGGCATCTTGGTCGTCTTCAAGTTTCTTTCCCAGGCTCTCATAACTTTTTCTTCATTCTCGTTAAGTTCCTTTGAGAGCATTTTCATCTCTGAAATTTTTATGGAACTTACACGCCTCAAGGGTATAACATCGTACCTAAAGACAGAATACTCGTGATACAAATCTTCCAGATCCCTGTTTAGATGCAGAATTGTTTGCGGCTTATTCTTATCCAAATAGTACACAAATTCAAAAGAATTACCCCGTTCCTGAAAAGTTCTTGTAAGTTTTTTGTAAACAACATTATCCAAAACCGTATCGGGGACTTCCCGATACCTATCTCTTATTTCATCCCGGCTCTCTAATGGAAAAAAAGACCAAAAAAATGTCGAACTCTTAGGTAAAATATAATGGCAAATTGGTTTAGCAGAATCACTAAAGGTCAGATAATCCTGGCACTTCATGGTTTTTAAATCAAAAAAAACATACTTGAAAAATAAAAAATCTTGAACTCTATAAACACCGGTATCATTAAAACTGGTTGAATCATATATTGCCTTCATTTCAACAATAATAAGACTGTCACGAAACCAAATTTTATTTTCCATGACACCAGCATAATCAATACCCCATGCTGTTGTATCTGTGAAGTATTCCCTATGAACGAAAGTACCTGACTTTAGCTGTCCTTTAGAATTACATGATAACAGAAAAAAACAAAATAACAACGATATAAAATGCTGAAGTCTCATAAATCACAATATTGAAGACGCATGCCAGGTAGCAGACTTAACCACATCTCTTGAGACACCTTGATTTGGATATGTCTTAACTCCTGAACAGATTGCAGTTGCCGTTGTTGGGCCAGGCATATATGCGGCTGCACTATAATTACCAAATGTAATGTTGTTCGAATTTTCCGTCCATGCCATAAAGTTACCATTGGAACTAATCCCTGCAACGCCGTATTGAAAAAGCATAGATCCCACTGGCCTTGCTGAGGAAAATACATTCTGTCTCGTATCCCCAAGGATTTTCCAGCCGGATAACTTGTAAAAAGCTATGACTTCATTCTTAGAACCATTACTATAAACATCATTTACGACAAGCATCTCTACATCTTTAAAAGATGGAATTGCCGCCAAAGGAGGTGGAGGCACATTATTGCTTCCTGGACCAGGTGACGAACAGTTTGTAAATAAGTAAGTCTCAAAATAATCAATAATTTCACCATTGCCGTTAAAAATAGTAGTTGTTAGATACCAATCAATGCAAATTTCACCATTACCAATCCCGCCAGGTGGCAATGCAAGACGAGATTCCCATAACCTAAATTCCTGTTTCTTTCCTTCAAAAAAATCAAATTCGTATTGTTTAACTTCATCAAAATTAGTAACCTCAAAAGTGCCGTCTATAGAAATTGCCTGATGATTGAAAATATCTGATAGGCCATTTTGTGGAAGCTCTGTAATTGATTGGTCATCCGGAAAATACTTTGACAAATATCCATCTTGTATTAAACCCAAAGAATCTATAAAAAATATAAAATTTTCAATCACTGTCACGCTATCTCGATTAAAAAAATCCCTCCCATGAATAATCGGAAGGATTGCCAAAGTCCTCTGCTTTGAAATTGCTTCATAAGTCAAATCGGCATTTTCTAAGTTATGAATTGCAAGTTCTGTTATCTTCTTTCTTGATTCGATATTTAATTCAGATTGTTGTTTTAGCCATTTTGATACTTTCTCTTTTATGACAATATTATTAAGGTTTATGGATCCCTTGAAATCAGGAGATGCTACTGAACTTGATGATTTTATCAATTGTTTTTCTTTTTGGCAACTAACAAAACTTAATGATAAAACTATCAAGCTAAAGCAAATCGAAAACTGCATATTAACAGTTAAATCAAAAATTCTCGATAATCTATTTACGCGTTGCATAAAATTTAATTTAAGATAAAAAAAGGATTATAAATAAATTTATCGTCAATTTTCTTGCATACGCTGGGTGAAAAAAGCTAATCTTTAGGGTGTTTTTCCCCTTGCTTAATCAATAATATCCCGTAAATATTATTCTAACTGCACATCCACCCGCTCACCTAACAACCACAACAAACTGGCCCCAGGGGTATAATCACTAAGCCGCTCCCCTTTGTCATTAATCCAGTCATATTTTGCCATATCATAATGCCAATCCTGGTAATCGGTCACTACCCTGGCATCCTGCCTTTTTACCTCAGCTTTGGGAAGATTAAACCCGAAACGGTCAAATATCCTCAGGCCTTTCATGGCGGCGAAAATATTGCTCAGGGCTTTCACATACATAACCTCTTTACCCTTTGCCTGGGCCTTTTTGTTTACGTCCGGTTCGGTGAAAATCTTACTCCCGTATTTCACTACTTCAATTATGGCCCGTTGATTATCATAAACCCTTTCAGCTTTCTGGGCCTTTCGGTAAGTCCATCCGGGGTTACTCCTTTCAAACCACTCCTTTACCAGAATATCAGCCATTTCTTTATTGGCCACTATTACATGAAAGTGCGGGTTATATGTCCTCCTTTGCGGATTGAAATTGCTCTCCAGGGACCTGATGCCCATTAGCTTTTGGCCTTTGCCCCGCTGATGCCTTTTACGGTATGTTTCCACGATCTGCCTGAATTCCTCGGTAATATTTTGCATTACATCACGTAACCGCCTGTGAGGGACGGCCTTAATAGTCAACGTTACAAAATAAGGTTCGGGCCATTGGCTGATAACGGGCAAATAACGGTTTATAATATCCGCTTTCCGATTGGCACAACAAAGGGTACAATGTCGGTTCTTACAATACTTACCGTAAATCCGGCCATTGGCGGTTATGATGCGGTTCTGGCAATGGTATGTATTCCAATATGCCTTTTTCATTTCCGGAGTGCCGTACTTCATACAGGAATCAACCATGCTTAACATGAGGCTCTGACTGATCAATTTCCTTTTTGATCTGCCCTGTAATGCTTTAGCATTGGCCAGGTCGCTACCATTCCCCTGGATTATGGCCATTTTATCTGTCCCGCTTTGTGCTAATGTATTGAATGACCCCAGGCATGAGGGGCCATGAGGTGTTGGCTTCATGTTACTTTCTCTTTTGGATTAAGTAATCATCGGCCGCCTGTTCCGTTTCCCGGATAGTTTTTTTCCGGCCTTGCTTTAGGTAGGCCAGCAAATCTTGCTTAGAAAAATAGCAGCGTTTGGACCGCTTCATTACGGGGAGTTCACCTTTGGATATTAGGCCGTAAACGGTGGGAACGGATAAGCTGAGAAATTCAGCGGCACCCTGAACGGTTAGGAGTTCGTCCGGGTCGTTTTGCTTTTCCGTCTTAGGGGCTGAGTGCTTAAGGTCCAGTAACAGGCTTTCAATGTTAGACAGCCTGGCATCAATAGCTTCAAAAGGGTTTACCATTTTATAGACATTTAGACCCTAAAGGGAAAAATATCTACGAAATGAAACCGCTTGCAAGTGGTATGCAAGTGGTAAAAATCTTAATGTTTTGCTTTGTAATTTTGATGAAATGTAGCAATGACGGAACTTATATCCTTTAATGCCTTTCTATTTTTTTGACCACTTATTAACCGCTTGGCGGCCTCCAGGTCCTTTAAATGCTTTGTATCACTTGTCTTAAATTCAGACAATCGAGTTAATTCACTTGCCTTAGAAATTCTTTTAGATAACAGCTTTTCTACACTGGTTGTATCACTATATTTTTCTAAAACTTCCTTTCCATTCTCCTTTGTTAACTGAATACCCAAAAAGAAACAGGCAATGGCTATTTGACGCTGGCTGAAAACTTCTTTTACCTTGCTTTTCTTTTGCCCCGGATTTACTTTTGAAATCACCGGATCATTCTCCATTTTTCCGAGCCAATTCAGAAAAGCATCTTTATGCCTGAAATCTTTGGTAAACAGTGCATTTTTCTTGGTTTCTTCAAACCAATTATTTCTTTTGGTTTCCCAATCTGGACTTTTTTCGTGTTTGCGCTTAAAGGAACGATAATGAAAACTGAAATAATCGTCTAAATCTTTTACATCCGTCTTTAAGTAATCAATCTTAAAAGAAAGCTCATTCATTGTCTTTATGTCCTCATATTCTTTCCAGGGAGAGGCATGGAAAGCTGAATGTATATTGGAGTGGTCAAATTCATAATAATAAATAAAAAGCCCTAATTCTAATCCATATAGCCTCAGACTGTTTTTTAATTGTGCTAATCCAATTCGGTTGATATGTCCCAAAAGCTTACCTCGTGTTTCATGTATTAATGCAATTCCGAAATCATGAATATCATTACCCCAGCTATTTCTTAATTCAATTTCACTCTCAATTTTTTTACTATAATACTCCCAACTGTCATTCAGTTTTCGCCAAAATACCGAGCCTGAATATCCACTCTCCTTTTCATGTTTTTTCCAAAATTCAATCCGTGAATAATCAGGCTCAACCAATCCGAAAAGCAATATTTCATTAATTGTCAAATCCATCCTCAGGCATTTAATGAGTTACAACATTTTCCATCTCCTTAATAATCTTCATAGTTTCCACACTAACCGTACATACCCGCTGTAATAAATCTATTACCTGGTCCTTATAATCAGCGAATTTGTAAGTATTGAATTTCTCAGCTATGGTCGGGTCCTTTGGTTTACTTTCTTTGTATTGGTCCAATATCCACTCCAGGGCGGAACGGTTGCCCAATTTATATTCCCATGCCTCAGCGGGTATTCCGGTTAAGGAGGTGAAGCCGTCTAATGCTATGGTTCCGGCGGCTTTGTCTGCCTTTAATTTTGCCTTTTGCAGCTTTTGCAATCCCTCAGGCGTATCCACGGTAAATTGATATTCTACCCTGCCCAAATCATAAGGCTGCACCGTTTCATAGTTAATATGCAAATCCATTAAGGCTTTACCCCAGGCTGCCCACTGCTGGAAATCATCATAAAAAGGTATTCGGGGAAATTCCCGCTTTAGGTTTAGTTCATATTTTTTCCGGTAAGCAGGGTTATGCAATACAGCATATACATAATGGAATATACTCTCCTTTGTTATACCTTTTTTGCCGTATTGCTTAGTGAATTGGTTAAGGCCCCAGTCGGTAATATTTATTACTTGACTATTCCCTTTATTATAATGAAAAAATGGGATACATTGAGTTTTTTCTATAAAGTCAAAACTAAAAATACTTTTGCTTACCAATGCTGTAAACGGCTTTGATGAAGATCCCCCAGAAAAGCAAATAGCTATGTTTTCATGTGTATTCCTTAAACCAAAGATTAATTCATTTTGATATATCCTATGTGTAATTATTCTATCAAAATAACATAATGCTTTTACAAAAGGCCTGTATTCAATATTTACAATATTATCGGAATTAAAATTTAATTGTACTCCTTTTTTTATATACTCTTCTATTTCTGATCCAAATTTTATTTTGCGATCCAAAAAATCATTCAATTGTATTGATTTATTTGATTCATGCCACCTTGAACTCTCCTTATTATAAAAATCACAGAAATATGTTACTTTTTTTATTAGGTCAATCTTTGAAAAATCAATCGTCCATTCATCTCGTGCTGTAACTATTCCATTAGAATAAAGCTGAAATAAAGCTTTTTTGCTTTTCCCAGACTTTACTGACTTATCAATCAAAGGCAGTAATGATTCAAAATCATTAACTGCAATATTTATCCAATTATTATTCTTATCCGGGTTAATGTGCTGAAAATGAATATTGGGAAGAGGATTGATTGTAAACCATTGCAGTTTTTGTTCTTTGCGCCAATCATCCGGCATATCCACATAATAAATGGTGCAGGGCTTTTTCTTTTCTTTACTGTATTTCTTTACCAGAAACATAATGGCCACCCCTGCCTGAATTCCAAATACATTATGGGTGGTTCCGGCAATTTTTGGGTTCGCCCTTACATCACTGTGCGTATCTATGATATAAGCATAGTCAAATTCATCCTGCACACATTTTCTAAAGCCGTCAAAGGTCCGGCTGTCAATAAAACTCCTATTCGTAATAAAGGCAATAATGCCATTTTCATCCAATCGGTCAAAAGCCCAGCGGTAAAAACGGGCATACATATCATACACCTTAGTTTTCTGGGCGGTGCTGTTCTTTATGAATGTGTCCTTTATTCTCTGGTCAATGGTCGGGTATTCCCTGTTTTTATTATTGTCGTTTTCATTGGCCTGGTTTGCATTATAAGGCGGGTTACCAATCACCACGCTTATTTTTTTTCTGTTTTGGTCCACAATCCTTTGTGAATTCACTTTGGTAATGGAAAATAAATCTCCCATCACTTTGTATTTGCTATGAATCCCGGTAACTTTTTCATTCAGCCCTCCGATATTGTCCAGGGTATCCACAAAACACAGGTTTGTAAACTCGGCATATTTGCCCATCTTTTGGGTATAGGTGAATTCAATATTCAGGTTACTGATATAATAGGGCAGAATGGCCACTTCATTGGCGTGTAACTCATGTTTGTATTTATACTCCAGCTTATCCTTTCCCATGTAATCAATCATATCACAAACAAAGGTTCCGGTTCCTGTGGCCGGGTCGAGTATATCCACGCCTTTATCCTCCAGAAACTTATTAAAATGCTTATGTAACAGATAATCGGTCCCCTTAATCATGAATTGTACAATCTCATTAGGGGTATAAACCACACCCAGGCGGTCCGCCGCTTTGGGGTTGTAACTCTTATAAAAGGTTTCATAAATGACCTTTAGGAATTTCTGCTTTTCATGATGATCTGCAATTCCGGCGGCGGCGGCATTAATGGCCTGGTAATAATGCTGAATGGTTCCCAGGGCCAGGCGGCGGGTTTGCCCGGTAAAGAAAGAATTAATAACCTTTTCCAATTCCCTTGCCACATTATTCTCCCGGTGAAACTGGGTTTCATCAAATATGGTATTGAATACGTCCTCAGTCAGGATATGCTGAATGATCATTTCCCGTACATCATCCAGGGTAATTTCTTTATTAATGCTCTCATGACAAAGTGCCAGAAATTCCCCAGCCGCTTTGGTAAATTCCGGGTTTGTGTGTTCCTGTGCAATGATGATTCCCCTGATAGTGTCCGTAACTTTTGGAATATCCTGCTTAAACAATTCAATAGCCTTTCTGAATTGTTGCACTTCTGGCCGCTCAAAGCTGATAAAACGGGAAATGATGCTATGCAAAGCCCCGGCATCTTTCATAGAAACCCGCTGCACCTCCAGGCCATTCTGAATTAATACCGCCGTTTGACTGTCCTCAAAAAAGATATTTTCTTTCGGGTATCCCTTTGCAAATTTTTTCCTGATCTCTTCATCAATATCATCACTTTCATCCTTACTCTCCCAATAACCCCAATCCTGCCTGAGCATATCTTTCAGGGTTCCGTCCGGGGTTACATTTTTGCCATTCGCTGCCCGAATGGTAACCTCAGGTACAATCATTAACCCTTTAGGCTTTGCGTACTCATTTAAGAGGTTATAAAAGGCGTTCCTGATGGCCGTTTCTTTTCTCGTGCCTCCAAAATGAATGATCTTTTCCACCTCATTTTGATACTGCCTGATTGAAAATTCGCTCATGTATTTAATTCGTTTTTGGGTTTATTTCTTAAATCCTATCCTTTCCCGGTCCTCCCATTTACGCTGGGCGGCCTTCTCATCCAATAAATTTTCCATTGCATCATAAATCTGGTTTAGCTGGGCATCATGCTCCCCTATTCTTTCCTTAATCTGCCTTAATTGAGCCTTTATATCACTTTCCTAAAATAACACCCGCCTGATCTCCACAAAGGCCCGCATGATGGCTATATTCATCTGTATGGCCCGGTCGCTGTTCAGAATACCGGACAGCATGGCCACGCCCTGTTCGGTAAAAGCATAAGGCAGGTATTTACTATGTTGCCCTCTGCCTTTCTTTAAGGTCGCAATTTGCGTCCTTAAAGGATTATCTTGTTTTTCTAAGGTTTCAATTTGAAACCTCAAAGCCTCCCATTCCTCCTTTGTTAGCTGAAACATAAAGTCCTCAGGAAACCGCTTTATATTACGGTTTACCGCCTCTTTTAAGCGTTTTGTTTCTACTTCATACAGGGCCGCTAAATCACGGTCCAGCATGACCCGCTCCCCTCTGATCTCATATATCCGATTCTGAATACTTTGAATGATCTGCATAGGATTAATTTATAATTCCAGTTTGATTTTATTAGCGGCTGCCCGCTTATTTTCATCAATAATTTTTGTGTAAATCTGTGTGGTTTTCAGGTCCCGGTGGCCCAGCATTTTGGAAACGGTATAAATATCCGTACCCTGGCTGAGTTGTAAGGTAGCAAACGTATGCCTAAAGCAATGGAAAGTTATATCTTTTGTTATTCCGGCGGCTCCAATCCAATGGGCCAAATGTTTGTTTCCATAAGCCGAATAATTTAGCCCTTCAAAAACTTTGCTTTCCGGAGATTTTCGCTGCCCTAATAATTCAATGGCCTGATCGGACACAGGGAGGGTTTCCTGGCCTTTTGTTTTTTGTTGACGGAAACGGATAACATAACCGTTCCCATTAATAAATTCAATCTCTCCCCAAACTAATTTTTGAATATCCGAAAACCTTAATCCAGTCATGGCTGAAAACAGGGCGGCCATTTTCAACAATGGCTCCTTACAATCAGTTCTTACCAGGCTATTGAGTTCCTCCAATGTCAGGAAATTACGCTGCGTTTCATCCGGCTTGATCGGCTCTACCCGGCTATTCAGGTCCGTTTGTAAAAGGCCGTCCTTAAAGGCTTGTTTCAGGCTGGCCTTGAATTTATTGAAATACGAAAAGGCAGAATTGGTGGAAAGTTTAGCCTGGGTTCTTTTGAGGCTTTGGGTGGATAATAGAAATTCCCGGAAATCATTACAGAATGTTTCATTCAATCTGGCAAAGGGCAAAAAACCTTTTGTAAAGGCCAATAGGTAGTTATACACGGAAATCCAGTTATCATGATTGGAGGCTTTGCGTTTATCGGCTAACTGCTTAAAGTATTCCACAAAATTCCGTTCCCCGATCTCCTTTATTCTTAATTGCTCCCTTTCCTGCCCGGTATATATTTCGGGCTTATTCAGGTGGTTCTCTCTTTTTTGCCTGATCTGTTCCGCTATCTGGAGGGTTTCTTTATTGTGCTTTTTATCCAGTGGGCTTATTGAAATCTTCTTAATCCTGCCCTTTTCATCTTTTATGGTTTCGGAAAACAGGTACTGGCCAAGGAATTCCCGGCGGGTAGGTTCCCCGGTTTCCGGGTGGATGATGGGCGGGTAAAAATCAAGGTAAAGGCTTAAACGGTTGCCGGATATGGGTTTCTGCCTGAGTTTCACTTTTATAGCCATTGTCAGATAATTAATGTTTAGGCGAATAGTTTATCTATGTCGGTCCGCTTTATTCGTGTCAACCTTTGGGAAAGGTTCACAGCTTTAATTTTATTATTGTTAATGTGCTGGTAAACAGATCGGACCGAACAATTCAATAAAGCGGCCACCTCCTTAACGGTCAGAAATTCTTTTGCTTTAATTGCCTCTAAAGGTTTATTCAATATGGCAATAGTTTCCCGGTTGCTGACATCAATCCTGGCATTTCTTTGCCGGACCTTATAAGCCATTTTAGCGCAATAGTCACCGCAATATTTTGTTACGGTGGTACGGGCCGTAAACTCATTTTCACAATGCTGACAAATTCGCTGAATTCTCAGGGTTGAACTCATTTCCTTTTATGTCGTTAAGGTTGATTAATAAAATATTAGTGTCGTTAAGTGCATTTAAGTGCATAAAAAAACGGCTGTTTTGCCGAAATTTTGTACCTCGGCCCCTAAGGTACAAATAAGGTACAAATATTTACTAAAAATAGTGGGAATAACACAAAATAAACCGATAAGGATAAAAATGACAAAAGGCCCTATTATTGGGCCTTTTGTACGGTAATTCGTGGGTTTTTTGCTTATTTATTTAGCATGGTTACTTTCCGATACAAAACTTACTAAATATATAATCCAACCTGTCTTCATTGCTCACTTCACCGGTGATCTCGCCGAGGTAGTGAAGGCAACGGCGTATGTCTAATGCCAGGAGGTCGCCGGGCAATTGATCATCCAACCCTTTTCGGATATCATAAATAGATTGCTGCACTTGTTGTAAAGCGCTGTAATGCCGCGCATTCGTGACTATCGTATTCTCCGATTGCAACTGCCCTTGTACCACTTTCTCCACCAGCCTGCGCTTCAACTGTTCTACATGAAATCCGGTTTGCGCGGATATATACCATACATCGTCCCCGCTGAATTTTTGCTGCGCCGCTTCCAAACCAATCGTATCCGCCTTATTGCCTACCAGTAAATACTGCGGATTTTGCCCACGTACTATCCATTGCGCCGCTTCCAGTTCTTCCGGTGTTTCTTCCTGCACGTCAAAAAGATACAATACCAGGTCTGCCTGCTTCATTTTCTTCATGCTCTTCTCCACACCAATCGTTTCAATTACATCCTCCGTCTCGCGCAAACCTGCAGTATCTATCAACCTGAATAAAATGCCTTCAATATTGATCAGCTCTTCGATCGTATCCCGCGTCGTTCCAGCGATATCACTCACAATCGCCCGGTTCTCATTCAATAAACTGTTCAGCAGGGTCGATTTGCCCGCGTTCGGTTTTCCGGTGATGGCCACACTCACGCCATTCCTGATCACATTCCCCAACCGGAACGATTCTATCAAGCCGCCAACCGTGTGCTGCGCTTCCTCAATCAATTGAAAAAAACGGCTCCGGTCGGCAAACTCCACATCCTCCTGGCTAAAGTCCAGCTCAAGCTCAATCAAAGCCGAAAACTGCAGCATCCGCTCACGTAATCCCTGCAAAACATGCGAGAAGCCTCCCCGCATATTATGCAATGCGGTCCGCCTCGACGCTTCCGTGTTTGAAGCTATCAGGTCTGCCACCGATTCCGCCTGGGCCAGGTCCATTTTACCCGATAAAAAAGCCCGCTGCGTAAATTCACCCGGCTTCGCCAAACGGGCGCCTTCCGCTGTAATGGCGCTGATAATCTGTTCCTGGATATATGGCGAACCATGACAGGATATCTCCACCACATCCTCCCCCGTATAACTGCGCGGGCCCTTAAACAACGACAAAACCACTTCATCCAAAACACGGCCACTGTGTTCAAGAAAGCCTACATGCAGGGTATGGCTTGGCTGTGCCGCTAAGCTTTTTGAAGGAAAGAGGCCGTCGCAAATGCCAATGGCATCAGGCCCGCTCACCCTGATGACCGCAATAGCGCCAACGCCATGCGCCGTAGCCAGGGCCACAATCGTATCGTCCCATCCGGATAATTTGCCTTGCATGAGGTAAAGTTAAATCATTCATCCAGCAGATGCATAAAAAAAGCCTCCCGGTTTGGGAGGCTAAATTTCGTGTAACCGTTGTCGTTATTGTTCCTGTACCACGAAGGTAATCGGCTGACGGCGGTAGGCATTTACATTACGGCCATTCTGGATCGCCGGGGTCCATTTCGGGCCCTTCTTGATGATCTTCATGGCTTCCTGCTCCATACCATAACCGTGGCTGGTTTCGGCCTGCACATCACTGATGCTGCCATCGCGGCCCACAATGAAACGCACAACCACCTGGTATGTACCTTCGGGAGCGCCGTTATCTACCGGGGTATTTGGGTTCAGGTTGTTTTGCAGGTAACGCCTCCAGGCAGATTCCCCACCAGGGAAAGATGCTTCCACTTCCACCTTGGTAAAGATCTTATTTTCATCGTCCGACACTTTGGGCACTTCCACAACCTGTGTACCCTTATCTTCCACGGGAGCCTGAACAATTTGTTCTTTGTTCTCGCTCTCCACGGTCTTGGTACTGATCACCTGGTCTTCCTTGATCTCTTCGATCTTTTCATCAGGCTTCACTTCCTCATCCTTTACGATTTTCGGAGGGGTGAATTTCACCTGGTTCACTTCAGGAGGTGGCGGTGGTGTGGGTGGCGGTGGTG
>ERZ761607.2230-NODE-2230-length-21602-cov-4.519515_pt1 | contig 21602 bp, 24 predicted proteins | sample MGYA00511164_ERZ761607 | MGnify/ENA primary metagenome ERZ761607 (study PRJEB28899, sample SAMN02445080) | bioreactor sludge metagenome | biome: EBPR sludge | place: Australia: Brisbane, Thorneside Wastewater Treatment Plant | collected 2011-06-22 ... | reverse complement strand
CAGCCGCAACGTGCCCTCGGCAATCGGTTTAGCCAGCTTGTCGAGGGTGGTACCGCGGAACATGCGCTGGATCCTCGCCCGCTCCTGCGCCCACTGGGCATGCAACGGGCAGGGGGTCTTTTCACCACACTCGTTCAGGCCGAGCACGCAGGATGTAAAGAGTTCCCGGTCCTCGATCGCCTGAACCACATCCAGCAAGGACACGGATTTCACCGGACGCGCCAGGGCCACCCCGCCGGAAGGACCCCGGTAGGATTTGAGGATGCCGTGTTGGGTCAGCTTCTGGAGGATCTTGGTCAGGAAGTGGAACGAGATGTCCAGGTCCCGCGAAATATCGCGGATCGACACATAGTCATCGCCTCGCCGGGCCGCGATATACAACGTGGCACGCAATCCGTATTCACAACTTTTCGAGATCAGGGACATGGCGGATATAAAGAGTCTGTTGTCTTAAATAACCCGTACACATCCGGCCTGTCAACCTATTCCGTTGAAATTTTACGCACCCCGAGCCGCACAGGAACCCTCGCCCCTATTTAAGCTTTTCTTGTCTTATTTCTTGCCGCGCACACCCTCGTCCGTCTATGTTTTTTTCATGCACGACGCACCTATGGATCACTACCGGGTCTGGGACCGGAACCGCGAGCGGTGTCCGTTGACCCGCGACAGGCGGTTGGGCTGGGTGGTGACCCGGCATGCCGACATCACGCGAGCCAGCCAGGATCATGCATCCTTCAGCAACCAGGTATCCGTGCACCGTTCCGTGCCGAACGGGATGGATCCTCCGGAACACACCCCCTACCGGAACATGATCGAGCCCTATTTTGACCGGGAACGGATGGCAGCCTTTGCGCCGGTATGCCGCGCCATCGCTGCGGACCTGGTCCGTGATGCGGTTGCCACGGACAGCGCCATCGAGGTGCAAGCCTCGCTCGGCTTTCCGTTCGCCACGCGGGTTCAGTGTCGCTTCCTCGGTTGGCCGGCATCCATGGAGCAAGCCCTGCACCACTGGGCGACCGTCAACGTGCGGGCCATCCGCGACCTCGACCGGGCCGCTCTGGCGGAGAACGCCCGACGGTTCGAGGACTTAATCAAAGGGCAGTTGCAGGTCCGGCGCGATACATTAGCTGGACCGGATACCGACCTCACCACTCGCCTGATGCACGAACGGGTGCACGGGCGCGGCTTGCGGGACGAGGAGATCGTCAGCATCCTGCGTAACTGGACGGCCGGTGAGGTCGGCACGATCTCCGCCTCGGTCGGTATCCTCGCCCATTTCCTCGCCACCCATGCCGACCTTCAAGCCACCCTGCGCTACGAACCGGTGCGCATCCCCTACGCCATCGAGGAAATCCTGCGCATCCAGGGGCCGCTGCTTACCAACCGGCGCAAGACCACCTGCCCCGTGCAATTCGGGGAAACCTGTATTCCGGCCAACCAACCCGTCACCATCCATTGGCCGTCGGGCAACCGGGATCCGCGTATCTTCCACGACCCCCTTATCTTCCGCTGGGACCGCAACCTGAACGATAGCCTGCTCTACGGCAGCGGCATCCATGCCTGCCCCGGCGCCCCGCTCGCCCGGCACGGGCTGCACGTGCTCGTGGAAGCCCTGCTTGACGGCTCACAACACCTCGCACCGGTTCGCGAACAACCTCCCATCCCCGCCGACTTCCCGCTGGGCGGCTATGCCCGGGTATGGATCACCACGCACGGAGCTCCACGATGATTCAACCATCCGTTCGCGTCGCATCGCCCGCGGCCTCAGGCCCCCGCCATCCCGCCATCTTCAACCTCGGCTTCCGTATCTTCTTCTTTGCCGGGGCCACCTGGGCGGTGGTGATGATCGGCGTTTGGCTGCTGCTGTATGCGTATGGCCTGCCGTGGACCAATCATTTCGCGCCGGGGCCATGGCATGGCCGGGAAATGTTGTTTGGTTTTGCCGGGGCGGTCATCGCCGGTTTCCTGCTCACCGCACCGGGCAACTGGACGGGGGCGACGATGCCGTCAGGCGGGAAGCTGGCCGCACTTTTCCTGTTTTGGCTGGCCGGACGGCTGGTGACCTTTGCGCCGGGCTGGGTCCCGGCCCCAGCCATGCTGGTGCTGGATGCAGCCTTCTTCCCGGTGCTGGGCCTGTACCTGTTCCAGCTCCTGCTGCGTTTCCGCATGATCCGCAACCTGTTCTTTCCGGTGCTGTTGCTGGGCATGGGCGCGGCCAATGCCCTGACCTACGGCGGGTACCGGACAGCGGCGGGCCAGGCGCTCGGCACGGAACTGATGCTGGCCCTGGTGGTCGTCGTGATCGCCATCATGGGCGGCCGGGTCATTCCGGGCTTCACGCACGGTCGCTATCCGCAGGGGTCCACGCGCAACCGTCCCGCACTCAACCTGGCGGCGATGATCATGCTGATCGGTGCGCTGGCGGCGGATCTCGCCGGGGTTCCAGCCGGCTTGCGGGCCGGATTTTTTGGAGCAGCGGCCTTGCTCCACGCCGCTCGCTTGTGCGGGTGGTACACCCGGGAGATCTGGAGCGATGCCCTGACCTGGGTGCTGCATCTTGCGTACGGCTGGCTGGTCGTGGGCCTGGCCCTGCATGCCGCCTGGTCACTGGGCCATGGAAACTCCCTGCTGGCGCGGCATGCGATCACCGTGGGCACGATCGGCACGATCACCCTCGGCATGATGTGCCGGGTCACCATCGGGCATACCGGACGCGCCTTCGTGCTGCCGCACGGCACCGTGTCCGCCTTCGTGCTCATCACACTGGCCGCGCTGGCCCGGGTCGGTTTGCCGCTGATCGCGCCGTCAGCCTATCTCACCGGCGTGAAGATTTCCGCCGTGCTCTGGATGGCCGCGTTTTCGATCTACCTGGTGCAGTACGGACCGATGTTGTTCAAGCCGCGGGCGGATGGAAGGCCGGGATAATCCGACGCGCGGAGCCGAACCCCTGTTCCGCCAAGTTTCACCTCATCGTTCCAACTCAAAGGAAAGCGGTTTGCCATGAATCACCACACGCTCTACATCCTGGTCACGACACTGCACGTCCTCGCCGCGATCCTGTGGACGGGCAGCTTGTTGTTCATGTCGCTGCTGCTGGTGCCGGCATTGCGGTCGCTGAAGAATCCGCCGTTGATGGCGCAGTTGATCCAGACGGTAGGCAAACGGTACCGGGTCGCGGCGTGGATCAGCCTCGGCATCCTCCTGGTCACCGGCTATGTGGCGTTATCCTTGCGCGGGATCGGGCACGGGCTGCTGCTCGATGCGGCGTTCTGGTCGTCACCGTTCGGCCAGACCCTGGGGTGGAAGCTGGTCCTGTTTGCCACGGTTGTGGCGCTCAGTCTCGCCCATGACCTGATGTCCGGCAGTCGGCTGAAGGTGCTGCGCGAAACCAATCCCGCGGCGGCGGAGCGGCAACGGCGGATCGCCTCGTGGATGGGCCGGATCACGCTGGTGGTTTCCCTGGCGATCGTATTCCTCGCGATCATGCTGGTACGCGGCCGACCGTGGTAGCGGAGGTCTGCGCTGGGTGGTCACGGGAGAGGTACCGCGGCTCCACCCCCGGGCGGAGCCGCGGCTGCTGACTGCTACTTCAGGGCAGTCAACGGTGCGCCGAAGTTGATGTGGAACGGGGCGCCGTCCAGCACCAGGGCGGGCACGGAGGTCACCCCGGCGGCCTCGGCTTCGGCGACGCGGAATTTCTGTTCGCCGAGATGGACGATCTCGACGGCGTAGCGCGCCGGATCAAGGGCGGTGGCGAGTTGTTGTTCGGCGGCGACGCACACCGGACATCCGGCGTGGTAGAATACGGCTTTCTGCTTCATGGCTTCTTCTCCTGGTTTCACCGGCCCACCATGGACCGGCATCCCTACCCTACGCCGCGGCGTGATGGCGGTAAGAGGGCACTTCACGGGAGGGAGGGCACCAAAAAGTTACCGGGTGACAGGAGGCGCCTTCAGGCGCAGGATGGGCACATGGGCAAACGGAAGTTCATCCCGCTGAACGAGCGCACCTCCTACCACCGGCTCGAGGATGTGATCGGCTGCAAGTGGAGTTCGGCGGTGGTTGCGGCCATCGCGGAAGGGGTGAAACGGCCGGGCGAGCTGGAGCGGTATATTCCCGGGATTTCCACGAAAGTGCTGAACGAGCGGCTGCGCAAGCTGATGGTATTCGGCATGATTCGGCGCACCGAATACCCCGGACTCCCGGCGCGGGTGGACTACGACCTCACCCGGGACGGCCACAAGCTGGCCGGGATCCTCGTGCAGCTGAAATCCTTCAACGACGAACGGGAGAAGCCGTGAGTTCCGTCGAGGAGAAACCGTGTGTCCGCTGCGGCGAGCGGACGCGTGAGCAACTGGGCGGGGTGGCGATCTGCCGCGCCTGCTACGACATCCGCTCGTCGTGTTGCCAGGAGTTCGGGGCGGATGACCTGTCGTGCGTCGACGATGAACCGGAGGCGGGACGGCGCGATGAGCCGGATCAGAAGGGGTAATACGGCGAGATCATCAGGTAGACGATCACGCCGGTGGTGGTTACGTAGAGCCAGATCGGGAAGCTGAAACGCACCACGCGGCGGTGGCGTTCGAACTGGCCGACCAGGGCCCAGTAGAACGACAGCAGCACCAGGGGCAGCACACCGGCGGCGAGGATGATGTGGGAGATCAGGATGGTCAGGTACACCGGACGCCACGGGTGGTCGGCAGGGTACCGGGTCTCGGTGCCGAAGGCGTGGAAGATCACGTACGAGACGAGGAACGCCGAGGACAGGGCGAAGGTGGTCAGGTTCAGTTTCTTATGGAGGTCCGGGCGGCCGCGTTTGATCGCGACCCACGAGGCGACCAGCAGCACGGTGCAGATCGAATTCAGGGTCGCATTCAGCGAGGGCAGACGGGTGGCCCAGCCCGGGATCGATTCGGCCTTGGGCAGGAGCGAGAGGACGACGACGGCGGCGAAGACGAGCAGGCTGACGATGCCGATGGCCACGATGGCCTTGCGGTCGGTTCCGGAATTCAAACGGTTCATGCGCGTAGTGTAGCACACTCAGGCGGAATGGCCAGTATCCGGGTTTCGCTCCCATTGGAAGCCACCGTTGCGGATGATGTCGAGGCACAGGGCTTGCTTCCACGCGTTGAATTCCTGGTGGGAGCTGAACTTGCGGGAGGGTATGCGGGGAAGGTTGGCGATGCGGGGCAACCGCACCACGGTCGGGTGGCGGGCCCACAGCGTCGTCTTGGGAATGGAGGAATCAACCTTCATAGGCTGATCATAGTCCAACCCCGGATCGGGTACAAGGCGGGGTTCGGAGGGGCGGCTCAGCGGCCGAGCAGGCCGGCGTCGATGACGATCAGGGCGAGCAGCAGGGGCAGGTAGAGCACCGAGGCCATCAGGACACGGCGGGCGGCGGCACGGGTCTGGAGGTTCCAGAGCATGACCGAAGCGGCGAGCAGGCCGGCTCCGGCAAGGATGGCCCCGACCAGGTAGAAATCCCCGGTGATCTTCAGCCAGGTCAGGGACATCGATACGGGGATCAGCAGCAGGGAGAAGCCGATGGCCTGGCGGAAGACGCGGCGGCCGGAGGGATCGACCACGGACAGCATCTTGAAGCCGGCCAGCCGGTAGTCCTCCCGGTACATCCAGGCGATGGCGTAGAAGTGCGGGTGTTGCCAGATGAACAGGATAGCGAAGAGCACCCAGGCGCCGGCGGACAGCTCACCGGCGGCGGCCGCCCACCCCACCATGGTCGGCAGGGCGCCGGGAATCGCGCCGATCGGGGTGTTCAGCCACGAATGCTTCTTCATCGGCGTATAGACGAGCACGTAGAGGAACGCGGTCAGCAGGACGAGGAAGGCGGCGAGCAGGTTCACCAGCCAGGCGAGCAGGGACACGCCGGACAGGACCATCAGGATACCGAAGGCGAGGGCGTGGGCGGGTTCGATGCGGCCGGAGGGAAGCACACGGTTGCGGGTGCGGGGCATGTGGGCATCGCTGTCGCGTTCGAGGTAATTGTTCAGCGCGGCGGAACCGCCGGCGGCGAGCCCGGTGCCGATCAGGGTCAGGAGCAGGGTCAGCAGGCCGGTGAATCCATCGCCGCCGAGGAAGTACCCGATCGCGGTGGTGACGAGGACCATGGTCACGATGCGGGGCTTGACCAGCTCGCGGAAGGCCTCGCTCATCGCGACCGGTTGAAGTGCTTCGTCCGTCATGCCCTTACCCTCGCCCATCCGCGCCGGAAGTCCAGCGCGGCTCAGTGGTGGCCGTCGTCGGCGACCGGGGCCGGCTGCTCGATCGGCGGGTTCGAGGCCCACGGGATGGCGCGGTGGGCCTGGCTTTCGATCCATTCGCGGGAACGGTAGTCGGTCAGGGTCAGGCCGATCATGATGATCATCCAGATCACCGACGAACCGGCGATGAGCCAGAGGATCTTCGCCGAGTACTTCAGGTGCATGAAGATCACCAGCACGAGCAGGGCCTTCAGCACGGCGATGGACATGGCCACGGTGTCGTTGAGCAGGCCGTGGCCGAAGTCGATGAAGGCGACCCAGACGGTCAGGGCGGTCAGCACCATCAGGGCGCCGAAGATGGTCAGGTAGGTCTTAACTGGGACGACGGGGTGGTCCATTTAGTGTCTCCCGATGAGGTAGAGCAAGGGAAAGAGGAAGATCCAGACGATGTCGACGAAATGCCAGTACAGGCCGGTCACTTCAACCGGGTTGTAGTAGTGCTCGTGGTACGAACCCTTGAGGGCCTTGACGTACAACCAGATCAGGATGCCGATGCCGATGATCATGTGGATCGCGTGCATGCCGGTCATGGTGAAGTAGAACGAGAAGAAGATCTGGACCTGGTCGGCGTAGGGGCTGGCCAGGGAGAAGTTCGCGCCGGGAACCAGGAAGTAGTGGCTGTCCGGGCCGGGGAAGAACTTGTGGCCGTACTCGATCGCCTTGATGCCGAGGAACATCGAGCCGAGGATGATGGTGGCGAGCAGGAAGTTCGCGCAGCCCTTCCGGTTGCCGACCTGGGCGGAGCGGACGGCCAGGGCCATGGTCAAGCTCGAGAAGATCAGCACGACGGTATTGGTTGCGCCGAGGGCGATGTCGAGCTTGCTGCTACCGAGGTGCCAGGCTTCCGGGAACAGTCCGCGGTACACGATGTAGCCGAGGAACAGGCCGCCGAAGAACATCACTTCGGTGATCAGGAACAGCCAGATGCCGAGGGTGGCGGACTGCTTCTGCTGCTCGAGGTGATCGAAGTGGTGTGCGAGGTACGATGGACGGGAATCAGACATGGCCCTTCTCCGATTGGACATCCGGCTCGTTCGAGGTTTCCGAGGCGTACTCGTACGCATACACGGGGTGGCGGACGACCGGGGTTTCGTGGAAGTTGTGGGTGGGCGGCGGGGAATCGGTCTCCCACTCGAGGCCGCGGGCGTTCCACGGGTTCTTGCCGGCGATCTTGCCGAATTTCAGCGACCACAGCAGGTAGGCCGCCATGATCAGGTAGCCGAAGCCGAGCACCATGGCCCCGGTGGACGAGGCGATGTGCAGCACCTGGAACTCCTCCGGATACACATGGTAGCGGCGGGGCATGCCGTGCACGCCGAGCTGGAACTGCGGGAAGAAGGTCAGGTTGAAGCCGATGAAGATCACGATGGCGGCGAAGATCGCGATGCCCTCCGGGTAGGTGCGTCCGGTGATCTTCGGCCACCAGAAGTGCAGGCCGCCGAGGAAGCCCATCACGCCGCCGCCGACCATCACGTAATGGAAGTGGGCGACCACGAAGTAGGTATCGTGCAGGTGGATGTCGGTGGCGAGGGTGCTCAGGAACAGGCCGGTCAGGCCGCCGATCACGAACAGGCCGAGGAAGCCGAACGCGTAGAGCATCGGCGAGGCGAGCGAGACCGAGCCCTTGTGCAGGGTCATGATCCAGTTCAGCATCTTCAGGGCGGTGGGCACGGCCACGAAGAAGGTCAGGAACGAGAAGGTCAGGCCGGCGAAGGTGGACTGGCTGCTGACGAACATGTGGTGGCCCCAGACGAAGAAGCCGATCACCGCGATGGCCAGCGAGGAGAACACGATCACGCGGTAGCCGTAGAGGCGGCGCTTGCTGAAGCAGCTGATCAGTTCGCTCACCACGCCCATCGCGGGAAGGATCATGATGTACACGGCGGGGTGCGAGTAGAACCAGAACAGGTGCTGGAACAGGACCGGGTCGCCGCCGAGGGACGGGTCGAAGATGCCGAAGCCGAAGGCCCGTTCGACGAAGATCATGACCAGGGTGATGGCCACCACCGGGGTGCCGAGCAGGATGACCAGCGCGGTGGCGTACATCGCCCAGATGAACAGCGGGAGGCGGAACCAGGTCAGGCCGGGGGCGCGCATCTTGTGGATGGTCACGATGAAGTTCAGGCCGGTCATGATCGACGAGAAGCCGGCGATGAACGCGCCGCAGACGGCGAGGATCACGTTCGAGTTCGCGTACATCGTGCTGTACGGGGTGTAGAAAGTCCAACCGGTCTCCACGCCGCCCGCGATGGTGGCGACCAGGGCGAGTACGCCGCCGAACATGAACACGTACCAGCTGGCGAGGTTGATCTTCGGGAAGGCGAAGTCGCGCGCGCCGATCATGACCGGGACGAGGAAGTTGCCGAGCACGGCGGGGATCGACGGGATCAGGAAGAAGAAGATCATCACGATGCCGTGCGTGGTGAAGAACTTGTTGTAGGTCTCCGAGCGGAGCACGTCGGCCTCGGGGGTCATCAACTCGAGGCGGAAGACCAGCGCGGCCAGGCCGCCGATCAGGAAGAAGGCCAGCAGCGAGACGAGGTACAGGATGGCGATGCGCTTGTGGTCGAGCGTCAGCAGCCAGGACGAGACGGTGATTTTCTCGTTCAGGTAATTCTTCGGCTTCGCGGAAGCGGAGGTGTCGGGGGCGCTGCTCATGGTTCGTGGTTCCGGTGATTAGTTGGAAAGGCTCTTGATGTAGGTGATCAGCTGGGCGAGTTGCTCCTCGTTCACCGAGCCCTGGAAGGTCGGCATGATCGGGGCGTAGCCGGCGACCAGCTTGGCCTGGGGGTTCAGGATGGATTCGCGGAGGTAGTTCTCGTCGGCGACGAGGGTCGTTCCGTCGGACAGGGCGACGTCGTGGCCGAACACGCCGGCCAGATCGGGGCCGAGGGCTCCGGCATCAGGGCGGTGGCAGGCGATGCAGCCGAGTTCGGCAAAGAGGCGGCCGCCGGCCTGCACCGGGGTTTCGTCGGCATCGCCGAGGTTCTGCGTCCAGCGATCGTAGGCGTCCTGGCTGAGCACGCGCACGTAACCGATCATACGGCTGTGCTCGTTGCCGCAGTATTCCGCGCAGAACAGGTGGAAGGTGCCCTCCTGTTCGGGCTTGAACCAGACCTGGGTGTAACGGCCGGGCAGCACGTCGTTCTTCACGCGGAAGGCCGGGATGAAAAAGCTGTGGATCACGTCCTCGGAGGTCATGCTCAGCTTGACCGCCTTGCCGATGGGCACATGGAGCGTGTTGATTTCCTTTTTGCCCGAGGGGTGCTGGAGTTTCCACATCCACTGCTTGCCGCTGACCAGGACCTCCATCGCATCGGCCGGAGGGCGTTGGGCCTTGAAATACAACTTCGCGCCCCAGAAGAACATGCCCATCAGCAGGGCGAGCAGCACGGCGCCACCGACCAGTTCGAGGGTGTAGTGCTCGTGCGGCGGCTCGGGGCGTTCGTCGTTCGTGCGGCGACGGTACTTCAGGGTGAAGCCGACCAGCAGGCCGACGAACAGCAGGGTGAAAAAGGCGCTGATGGCGAGGATGAACAGGTAGAGGGCGTCGACCTGCTTCGCATATTCGGTGGCCTGTACCGGCAATAGATCAAATAACAAGTTCATACATTCCAATTCCCGTCGCCCGCGGCCGGGGTCAGGCGTGCGACGCCTGCATCGTCCGCTGCTTCTTTTCCTGTGCCAATGAAAGTCCCATGAAGAGGCCGAGGGCGGCGATGGTCAGGATGCCGCCGAGCTTGAGTACGCGGAACACCGCGAACGAGTAGGTGCCCATGGCCGGATTGTAGTGGTAGCAAAACAGCAGTTGCACGCGGTCGAGCGGGCTGCCGATCTTGCCGGCGGAGGCGTCGACCAGGCCGAGGCGGACATCGCGCGGTTCGTACATCACGCCAAAGAAGTAATGGGACAGGCGGCCCTGCGGGGTGGCGAGCATGATGCCGCTGGCGTGGGCGTATTCCTGGCGTTGCTCGTCCCAGGCGAAGGTGAAGCCGGCGGCGGAGGTCAGGGCCTGGATGGCGGCCTCATCGCCGGTAAGGAAATGCCAGCCGGGGGCGGCTTCGGGTTTGCCCAGGTACTCGAGGTAGTTCGCCTTCTTGGCGGCGGCGAGTTCGTGGCCTTCGGTGTGGTCGAAGCTGACGGTGATGATCTGGTAGTCGACGCCGGGCGTGAACGGGACATCCTTCAGCGTGTCGCACAGGCTGTTCAGGATCACGTTGCACAGCATCGGGCAGTTGAAGTAGACGAAGTTGAGCAATACCGGGCGGTCGTCGAACAGCGAACCGAGGGTGATCGACTCGCCCTTCTCGTTGCGCAGGACGGTGTCGAGCGGGAGCTGGGCATTGTGGCGCTGCTCGAAACCGGCGCGCTTCATCGCGTCGGGCACGTCGCGGATGGTGCGGGAGTAGTCAGGCTTCTCGGTAAAGCCGGGTTTGGCCGACGCCGCGTGGGTGGCGAGGAGCAGGAACACCAGGATGGATAGGGATCGGAACATGGTCGTGGGTTACGGGGTGCCGATGCTCTTGATGTAGGCGACCAGCTTGTCGAGCTGGTCATCGGTGACGATGCCCTTGAAGGCGGGCATGACCGGGGCGTAGCCGGCGACGACGGAGGCCATCGGCTCGAGGATCGACTCGCGGACATAGGCTTCATCGGCGAGGACCTTGCGGCCATCGGCCAGGTCAACCTCGTGGCCGAACACACCGGTCAGGCTGGGGCCGAGCGCGCCGGCGACGGCACCGTGGCAGGCGATGCAGCCGAGTTCGGCGAACAGGCGCTGGCCGGCCTGGACCGGGGTTTCCTCGGCATTGGCGGCTTTCACCGCGGCGCGGACCGGAAGGCCCTGGGCAACGACCTTCTGCATGGCGAGGTCGATCGGGATCTGGACGAAGTCGGTGCCCTCGATCTTGCGGTATCCGTCGAGGCGGGCGGCGACTTCAAGTTTCATCCGGCGCATCGCCTCGGTGGCCTCCCCCAGCCCTTCGACGACGGCATTGGTGGGACGGGCCTCGAGCATCTGGCGTTCCACATCGGCGATGATCTGCCCGGAGGTGGCGTGGTAGTGGTTGAACAGGAGTTTCACGCCCACGATGGTCAGCGCGGCGACGACGAGGGTGGCGACCAGGAAGATCACCAGGGGCCGGAGCCGGATATCGCTGTCGGTGTAGTCGTTTTCCTGTGAATGGTGTTCGCTCATGATCAGTGTCCTGCCTTGTCACCCTTGGCAAATTCAACGAAACGGGCGTCGCCGGAAAGCAGCGGAGCCTTCTTCAGGCCGTTGGCGAACAGCCAGAGCCAGAGGCCGCCGATACCGGCCACCGCGGCCAGGTCCATCCAGTGGAATGCGACGTCGGCGCGGAAGGCGAAGGTCGGGGCGATCATCCACTGCACTTCCAGGTAGCGGGCGACGAAGATGACCAGCGCGATCGAGGCCAGGACCTTCGAGTTGCGCTTGTTGTTGCGGAACAGGAACAGGAAGAACGGCACGAAGAACAGCATGATGGACATGACTGCCGAGAACTCGATCCAGCCGCCCTTGGCGCGCTTCATGTACCAGAAGGTTTCCTCGTAGAGGTTGCCCGACCAGATGATCAGGAACTGCACGAAATTCATGTAGGTCCACAGGATGGTGAAGGCGAAGCACCAGTTGCCGAAGTCGTGGAACTGCTGGGTGGTGATGACACCCTTCATCGGTTCGCGCTGCGCGAGGTGGTGGGCGAGCACGGCCATGAACAGCATGGTCAGCAGGCCGCCGGAGACCATGAAGATCGCACCGTAGATCGACGAGAACCAGTGCGGTTCGAGCGACATGTACCAGTCGAACGAGGCGAAGGTGGCGGCGAGCGAGTAGATCAGGATGCCGGGGGCGGAAATCACGCGCAGCTTGCGCACGGTTTCCGGGTTGCCGTTCGCATCGGCGCGGCGGGAGAGGTTGCTGAGGGCGAAGGCCAAAACGGTCCAGATCACCGCGTAAATCCCGAAGCGGATGTAGAAGCCGGTCGGGTTGAGGTAGGGCAGCTTGTGCTGCACCAGTTCATCGTGGGCGATCACGTGTTCGTGGGTCCATTCGTACAGGCTGTGCATCGAGAACAGCACCGGGACGAACAGCAGCAGCATGGCCGGCATCAGGCGGGCGGCGGCCTCGAACGGGCGCTGCAGCACGAAGCCCCAGCGGCCGCTGGTCAGGTGGTAGATCATCAGCCAGCCGAGCGAGCCGAGGGTCAGGAAGAACCAGAAGGTCCAGCCCATCAGCCAGGAGACGGCGAAGGCGTCGTGGTTCTGGGTGTAGCCGTACGCGCTGGCGGCGAGTCCGATCACGCCGACAGGCAGCGCGATGCTTTTCAATTTTTTCAGATCAACGTGGGATTCCATAACCTTTTACCGTACGGCCTCCAGGTCGGCCCGGAACTGTTCCGGCACATCGGCCAGCGAGGCGCGCTGGCCGTACTGGAGGGCGCGAATGTAGGCGATGATCGCCCAGCGGTCCTTGACCGGGATCTGGGCCGAGTAGTCCATCATGACGCCGAAGCCGTTGCGGATGACGTTGTAGTAGTAGCCTTCGGGGGAGTCGACGAGGCGCTGGTCGTGGAAGGAGGTGGGCTGCTTGAAGCCGCGGCGCACGATCATGCCGTTGCCGGTGCCGGCGGCGTCGTGGCAGGGGGCGCAGAAGATGTTGTAGCGCTGCTGGCCGCGTTTCATGACCTCGTCGGTGATCTCGAACGGGAACGAGTCGGCGAACTGGCCGTCGATGCGTCCGTCGAACAGGTGCGGGTCGTCCTGCAGGTGGCCGCGGGCGACGGTGCCTTCGACGGGCAGGCGGGAGGCCTTGCCGTCCTCGAAAAATTCACTGGCTTTCATCGGGCGGAGCTTCGGCTGGTCGTACATGGCCTGTCGCAGCTCGCAGCCGGTGCCGGCGAGCAGCACGGTCGCGCCGATCGCGGCCAGAGCCAGGGTCTGTTTGGTGAAGTGGGCCATCGTGGTGCAGTCCTTATTCGGGATCATCGGGATGCTTCGCGACCTCGGTCACCTGGACCGCGCCGGCCTTCTCCAGCAGGGCGCGGGTGGCGGCCGGGTCGTACTTCGGGTCGTTGGATTGGATGCAGAGGAAAAAACCGTCGGTCGAGGCGCGGTTAAATCCCGGGGTGTTGAACACCGGATCGTAAGGCTTCGGCAGGCCGTTCAGCCCGAACATTCCGAAAACGGCGGCAAAGGCGGAGAACAGGATGGTCAACTCGAAGATGATCGGCACGAAACTTGGCCAGCTGAACAACGGACGACCACTGACCACGTGCGGGTACTGGAAGACCGACAGGTAGGTCTGCAGGGCGAAACCGGTCGCGGCGCCGGCGAGACCGCCGCACAGCACGATGCCGGCGAGGCGGCTGCGGCGAATACCCAACGCCTCGACGAGACCATGAACGGGTATGGGTGAAAAGGCATCGGTGGCGGTGTAACCGGCCTCACGGACCAGGTTAGCCGCCTTGAGCAGTGTTTCCGTGTCGTGGAACTCGGCAACCATGCCGTACATGGAGTTGGCTGTTGGCTGTTTCATGGATCGACTCAATGCCCGTTCTTGTGTTGCTTCTTGTGCAGCAATTCACGCACTTCGAATTGGGAGATGATGGGAAGGAACTTGATGGCGAGCACCATCAGGAACAGGAACAAGCCGATGGTGCCGAGGTACATGGCGATATCGAATTTGGTCGGTGCGTACATGCCCCACGACGACGGCAGGAAGTCGCGGTGCAGGCTGGTGACGATGATGACAAAACGTTCGAGCCACATGCCGATGTTGATGATGATCGACAGGAAGAAGAGGATGATCGGCGAGGTGCGCACCTTCTTGAACCAGAGGATCTGGGGGATGATGCCGTTGCAGAGGATCAGCGCCCAGTACGACCACCAGTACGGACCGAACATGCGATTGAACTTCATGAAGCCTTCGTATTCGTTGGCGCTGTACCAGGCGAAGAAGACTTCCATGCCGTAGCCGTAGAAGACCATCAGGCCGGTCGCCAGCATGACCTTGGAGATGTTGTCCAAGTGGTTGAGGGTGATCATGTCCTTCAGGCCGAAGATGGCCCGGACCGGGATGGCCAGGGTGAGCACCATGGCGAAGCCGGAGAAGATCGCGCCGGCCACGAAGTAGGGCGGGAAGATGGTGACGTGCCAGCCGGGGATGACCGAGACGGCGAAGTCGAGACCGACGATGCTGTGCACCGAGACGACCAGCGGGGTGGACAGGCCGGCGAGCAGCAGGTAGGCGATCTCGTAGCGCTGCCAGTGGCGGGCGGATCCACGCCAGCCCATGGCGGCGATGCCGTAACCGACCTTGGCGATCTTGCCCTTGGCACGGTCGCGGAGGGTGGCGAAATCGGGGACAAGGCCGGTCAGCCAGAACAGCAGTGACACGGTGGCGTAGGTCGAGACGGCAAACACGTCCCAGACCAGCGGGCTGCGAAACTGGGGCCACATTTCCATGACGTTCGGGTACGGGAACAGCCAGTAGGCCAGCCATGGGCGACCGGTGTGGAGGAGCGGGTACAGGCCCGCGCACATGACCGCGAAGATGGTCATGGTCTCGGCGAAGCGGTTGATGCTGGTGCGCCATTCCTGGCGGAGCAGCAGCAGGATGGCCGAGATCAGCGTGCCGGCATGGCCGATACCGATCCACCAGACGAAGTTGATGATGTCGAACCCCCAGCCCACGGGCTGGTTGATGCCCCAGATGCCCGTGCCTTCGACGACGAGGAAGAAGATGGCCCCCATCAGGGAACCCAGCAGCAGCAGGGCGGCAAAGCCAACGCCGAGAATCGACCGAGGCAGGGTGTTGGAAAGCGGGATGGCGCTGATTTTATCAGTCACCGTCTCCATGGTGTGATGGGTATCGAGCACCGGCTCGATCTCGACAAAACCCTGCTTCTGGTCGGGTGGGGAATTAGGCGCCATGGTGCGAAGACTCCATCGGAGAAGACGTTTCAAGCGAGGTGTTCGGGTTGCGGATCCGCGCATGGTAGGTGAGGCGCGGGCGGGTGTTCAGCACGGCCAGCACCCCGTAGTTGAGCGGGCTTTCCTTGCGTTTCGAGACTTCGCTCATCGGGTCGCGGATATCGCCGAACACGATGGCGCGGGTCGGGCAGGCCTGCTGGCAGGCGGTGACGACCTCGCCGTCGGCGATGGCGCGGTCTTCGCGACGGGCCTTGATCCGGGCCTCGCTGATGCGCTGGATGCAGAAGGTGCACTTCTCCATCACGCCGCGGGCGCGCACGGTCACGTTCGGGTTGCGCTGCAGCTTGAGGCTGGGGGTCTCGTGGTCGGCGAACTTGTAGAAGTTGAACCGGCGGACCTTGTACGGGCAGTTGTTCGAGCAGTAGCGGGTGCCGACACACCGGTTGTAGACCATCTGGTTGATGCCGTCGGTGCTGTGCACGGTGGCGGCGACCGGGCAGACCGCTTCGCACGGCGCATTCTCGCACTGCACGCAGGTCATCGGCTGGTGATGCACGGCGGCGTCGGCAGCGCGGCCTTCGTAGTAGCGGTCGACGCGGATCCAGTGCATTTCGCGGCCGCGACGGACCTGGTCCTTCCCGACAACCGGGATGTTGTTCTCGGCCTGGCAGGCGATCATGCAGGCATTGCAGCCGATGCAGGCGGACAAATCGATGACCATGCCCCACTGCGGGCCCTGGGAGTAGTCGTGCGGCGGAAAGATCGACGGGGTTTCCTTGCCGCCGAATTCGCCGAACTTCATGACGAACTTCTTGTCGGCCTTGAAGTCGGAGACGGTGCCGACACGGAGGTGGTTGCGTCCGGCGATGGTGTGGCTCTCCTGGGTCAGCGCGAATTCGAACCCGTCTCCGGTCTTGCGCACGCGGACCGAGGCCCGGTGCGGCGAGGCGGCGGTCTGGAGCGGGCTGACCGCGAAACCAACCCCGTTGCCGACGCGGCCGGCGGCGGTACGGCCATAGCCCATATGGACCACGCCGGCCCCGACCGGAATGCCGACGGCGACGAGAACCGGGGCGGTGACCTTCCCGTTTCCGGAATCGAGTTCGACAAGGTCGCCGGTCGCGAGACCGAGCCGTCCGCCCGTTTCCTCGCTGATCAGCAGGGCATTGTCCCAGGTCAGGGTGGTGATGGGGCGGGGCATTTCCTGCATCCACCCGTTGTTGGCCAGGCGGCCATCGGCCACGGCGTAGTCGGGCAGGATGGCGAGGTCAAGTTGGTCGGGCGTAGTCGGTGTTTCGCCCGGTCCGGCATCCTTCCAGGCCAACGACACGGAGACGGCGGCCTCGGTGGTGTCGGCCAGCAGCCCGTCGTGCAAGGCCCGCTTGAAGGCGAGGTCGCCACCGAGCGTGTCCAGCCAGGTGGCGCGGACGAGGTCGTACCCGGACGTGCCCGGGCGGCCGGCCACGGCGGCCAGCAGTTCCAGCTCGCTGCGGGTCTTGTAGAGCGGCTCGATCAGCGGCTGCACGAGCGACGTCGTGCCATCGAAAGCGCGGGCATCACCCCAGTATTCAAGGTAGTGGGAAGCCGGGACATGCCAGGTGCTGAGCGCGCCGGTTTCGTCGTCGAAGAGGCCGTGCTGTATGGTAAACGGGACCTTGGCCAGGCGCTCGGCCAGGGCGAGGTCGGCCGGGGCGTCGTAGGCCGGATTCACATCGAACATCAGCAGGGCCTGCACCGAACCGGCGTCGATCGCCTGGGCAAGGTCGGCCAGCGAGGCACCGGTGGCGGTGATCGGTTTAATCAATGTGACGGTTTTGCCGAGGTTGCCGAGTTGGGCATTGATGGCCAGGGCGAGGGCTTGCAGTGCGGGCGAGCGGTGTTCGCCGGCCAGGACCACCGAGCGGCCGGCGTGGGCTTTCAGGTCGGCGGCGAGGGCTTCGGCCCAGGCGGCGTGCGGCGTGTCATGGCTCCCGGTGACGGCCACCCCGAGCGCATGGGCCACGGCGCGGGCCACGGATTCGATCGCATCAGGGGTCAGGGCCAGTCGGTGATCAGCCGCGGCACCGGTGGTCGACATCTGCGATTCCGCGACGTACAGGCGGTTCATCGAACCGGCCTCGACACTGCGGCGCGATCCGAAATCGCGGGCCATCCGGACATGGGCGGGGCCGAGGCTCAGGAAATCGGCATCAAACGAGACGATGACGTCGGCGTCAGCGAGGTTGTACACCGGGTCCAGCTTCTGGCCAAATGCAGCGACGGTGGCCTCGTACCAGCCGGACCGGCTGACCGGTTCATAGGTGTGCCACACCGCGGAAGGGAACCGGGTGGTCACCTCCTTCATCAGGGCGAGGAAGGTCGGGGAGGACACCGGGCCGGAGAGGATGCGGAGACCAGCGCCCTTGGCGGCGGTCTGCTGCTCCAGTTGGGCCTGAAGCTCGGCGTCAAAGGTTTCCCAGGTCGCGGCGGTCGCACCGCCCTTGCGGCGGGGGGACTGGCTGCGGTCCGGGTCGTACATGGTCAGGATCGATGCCAGCAGGGCGGCGTCGGTACCACCCAGGCTGGCCGGATGCAGTTCGTTGCCGTCGACCTTGGTCGGACGCCCCATGTGGCTGGTGGCCAACAAGCCGAATCCGTAACCACATATCGTGGCGGTGGTTGCGTAGAACTGCGCCTTGCCCGGGATCATGTTCTCGGGTTGCTTGACGTAGGGGATGATCTTCTCGCGGGGCTGGCGGGTGCACGCGGTCAGACCGCCCAGGGCCAGCGAGGCACCCATCAGGCGCAGGAAGGTGCGGCGGTGCATGGGATCCCACTCGGCGGAAAAGCGCGGGAATTCCTGCTGGAGCAGGTCGCCGAACGATTCCTTGCGGGAAAGTTCATCCAGGCTGCGCCAGAAACGGCGGCCGGTTTGGCCTTCAAGTTGCTGCCGGGCCTCGACGAGGGAAAGCTGTTCGCGCACCGAGGCCGGGGTGTTCTGGGTCGAGGGGGTTAGCGATGACATTTGTAGCAATCCAGAAGGCGGTGGTTGGACGTGTTGATGTTGTGGACGCGGACCAGTTCAGCGCCCACTTCCAGCTGGTTGGCGGGTTTTTCGTAGGCCATATTGAACACCTGGTCGCGCGGGCGGACAAACTTCTCCGGTTGCCGGTGGCATTCGAGGCAGAAGGTCATGTACAAGGTCTTTTCCTTCCAGACGAGGGGCATCTCGTCGACCCGGCCATGGCAATCGGTGCAACCGATACCCGCATTCAGGTGGACGCTGTGATCAAAGTAGACAAACTCGGGAAGGTCATGGACCCGGTTCCATTCGAGGGAGGTTCCGGTGCGCCAGCTTTCGCGGACCGGTTCGAGGATCGGGGCCTCGTTCCAGATCAGGGAGTGGCAGTTCATGCAGGTCTTGGTCGGGGGAATGCCCGCAAACGCACCGTCCTCGACCGAGGTGTGGCAATAACGGCAGTCAAGCCCGAGGGCCGCATGGTGCTTGTGACTGAAAGGGACGATCTGCTCCCGGGGCATGTTCACCTCGGTCACATAATCGGATTTCTGCAAGGCATCAAAAAGGACCAGTGTGCCCACCAGGCCACCCAATCCGACCACGATACTTAACCGAGCAATGATATTTGCCGCGGGGTGAAATACTTGCGCCATTCCCGTTCCCCAAAAAATTACCGATCGTTAAACCCCGATCCGATTCATCATCGTTTCCCGGATTCCGAGGTAGAAAAAAGACTGACGATTGATAAGCCAAGAAAAGCATCCAGTCAACACGATTAAGCGGAAAGCGTTGTCGTAATTGTTTGAATACCAAAACAAAACGATGTGATACCTTAAACGCGCAGCGCCAGGGCAGCCGCAGCGTCGAGGGTCAGGGAATCCAACCGGTCAACCACCCGGTCGGCGTGGACGAGTTCCGCGGCAGGATGGGTCGTGGTCACCGCGACCACGGCCATGCCGGCGCTGCGGGCGGCTTCGATGCCGACCAGGGCATCCTCGAAGACGAGGGAGGGTAGCGTCCCGAGTTTCTCCGCTGCGCGTAGGAAGACGTCGGGGGCGGGCTTGCCACGCTCGACCTCGTCACCGGCCACGATCGCCTGGAAACAGGGCCGTATCCCGATGCGGTCGAGCACGCACTCGATGTTGGCGCGTTCGGTGGAGGAGGCGATCGCGCAGGGAACCCCGGCTTCGTGCAACCGGTGGATCCATTCGGTTACCCCGGGCAACGGTTCGATCCCCTGCTCCACCACGAGTTCACGGTAACGCCGTTCCTTGATGGCGGCCCAGCGGGCGATTTCGGCCGGATCGCGCGTCCAGCCGAGCACTTCCGGGATAATGCGTTCGTTTTTCATGCCGAAGCCGCGCCGGAAATGACCCTCGGGAAGCGGCAGCCCGTAGGTGGCCCCCATCCAGTCCCAGCTCGCGGCATGTAGGGCCGAGGAATCAATCACCACCCCGTCCCAATCGAACAGGGCGCACCAGGTTGACGTCGAACGCATCTTGTAGTCTCCCGCTTCCATAGTAAAGTGGCGGGGACCATAACCCAATACCGGAGGGATCGCCATGCAAATGAACCGTCGCCAAGCCATCACAACCATCGCCGTGGGTGCCGCGGCCCTGGGCACCTACCCGTGGATATCCCGCGCCGAAGGCGTGTCCGCACCCCTGACCGGTGCCGGCATGACCTATCCCTTCACCCTGCCGCCCCTGCCCTACGCACCCGACGCGGTGGCCGCCTTCATCGATGCCGAGACCATGAACCTGCACCACGGCAAACACCATGCCGGTTATGTCACGAACCTGAACAAGGCGCTGGAGTCCGCCGCACCCGATGTGCAAGCCCTGACCCTGGAAGCCTTGCTGGCCGGGGCCTACGAACTCGACCCGGCGATCCGCACCGCCGTCATCAACCACGGCGGCGGTCACCACAACCACCTGCTGTTCTGGGATATCCTGAATCCCGGGGCACCGAACCAGCCGGAAGGCCGTTTGGCCGAACTGATCGCGGATGCGTTCGGCTCGGTCGAGGCGGTGACCGAAGCCTTGAAGAAAGCCTCGATGTCGGTGTTCGGCAGCGGCTGGGGCTGGCTGGTCTACGACAACGGTGCGCTGGCGGTGACCAGTTCGCCAAACCAGGAAAGCCCGCTGATGCGTGGCCAGGTGCCGCTGATCGGTATCGATGTCTGGGAGCACGCGTACTACCTGCGCTACCAGAACCGTCGCGTGGAGTATGTGGATGCGGTACTCGCCAACCTGAACTGGCAGGCCGTGGCTGCGCGGCTGCCGGCCTGACCGGAATCCGACCGCGGCGCCCGCCACTCGGGGATTGGCAGGGCGTCGCGGCTCTTCTAGCATGGCGGCATGAACGAAACCGCCCCCTCCGTCCGCGACGAACTGGCTGCCATCGCACGGACCCTCTCGATCCAGTCCGGCCTGCATCGCCACATCCTTCTCTGCTGCGATCAAAGCGAGCCGGAATGCTGCTCCAGGGAAGCCGGACTCGCCGCCTGGGATTACCTGAAGAAACGCCTGAAGCAACTCGGCCTCGACGGCGCGGGCGGGGTGTACCGATCCAAGGTGAACTGCCTGCGGATCTGTGCGCACGGACCGATCGCCCTCGTCTATCCCGACGGAGTCTGGTACCACTCGGCCTCGCCCGAGGTCCTGGAACGCGTCATCCAGGAGCATCTCATCGGCGGCCACATCGTCGAGGAATTCGCCTTTGCCCGGCAGCCGTTGGACGGCACGCCGGCCATCCCCACACCCCGCAACCCGCCATCCTGAACAAATTCCCGCTGGCGGCTGTCCCTCTTTGGCGTATGCTGCATCAACAAATCATTTCACCCCGTGCAACCCGAACAACAACCATCCGGCTGGATTGAACGCATGAAGTCCCAACAGAAATTACTTTTTTCCTCCCTGGTGCTCGGCCTGACCATCGGCTGGGTGTTCAGCAATGAATTGCCCTCCGTGGCCACCACCCCGACGCCGGCGCCCGAAAGTGCGCGCATGGCCCGCCTGCTGGCCAACAACCTGCCCCTGATGCACCTCAACAAGGTGGAATGGAACGATGAACTGGCCGCGCGCGCCCTCGACCATTTCATCGAGTCACTCGATTTCGAACGCGTGTTCTTTCTCGCGTCCGACATCGACCGGTTCAAGCAGCAAGCCGCCTCGCTGGATGACCAGGTGAAACGCGGCGACCTCGCGTTCGCCCTCGAGGTTTACGCGATCTTCCGCGACCGCGTTTCGAACCGCGTCGCGTATGCCGAGACCTTGTTGGATCAACCCATCGACACCTCGGTCGATGAAACCTACGAGTGGAAACGCAAGGATGCACCCTGGGCGGCCGACGAAGCCGCATGGGACGACCTC
>ERZ761607.2229-NODE-2229-length-21606-cov-403.812074_pt1 | contig 21606 bp, 18 predicted proteins | sample MGYA00511164_ERZ761607 | MGnify/ENA primary metagenome ERZ761607 (study PRJEB28899, sample SAMN02445080) | bioreactor sludge metagenome | biome: EBPR sludge | place: Australia: Brisbane, Thorneside Wastewater Treatment Plant | collected 2011-06-22 ... | reverse complement strand
GTATTGCCCAAAAAGCGTCCTCTGCCCAACCATCAGGCAAGGGTTGTTGATATTTCCTTACGATTTGCCCTAGGAATGCCAAGGTCGTCGCACCTGCATATGCCATCGCATCGCTGCTCGGCTGATAGTAAGAACCTAAATTCCTCATGGCAGCAATCGCCGTCAAGTCAGCATTGGCGAGTTGAATCTTTTGTTCTGGTGTCAGAACTTCAATGGGCTTGTCATCTGGATTAGCCTGCCCATAATCCTTGTCGTGCTGCCAGAAAACTTTATCGAGTTCATCATCTACTCCATCGATGTTGGGGTTCAATACGCCAGTATCCCCGCCAGTCCAGCCTGGACCGCCATAAAGTCCATATGCGGGAATCGTAAAGTCCGTCCCTTTAACTTCTAACTGTTTATTCCAGTGGATCCCTTCCTCATCCGGCCAGTCAGCGAGAAGCGCTTTGTATGCATTCTCGGACTCAATAAGCCCTGTTCCATCAATCAATCCGGTTGACTGTTCTAATTGCCAGTCTCCGCCCAAGGCTGCCGCCCCGGTCGGATTGGTCGAGGCAGCCACATCCGCCCCCGTGACATGAGCCAACACCATATTGAAGTCCTGCCCCGTCTCGCCAGCGCCAACTTCACAGCCATAGAGCAGGATGTCGCCGGCCTCAGTCAGGGATGAACCGATTTCGGCGAGTTGAATCCGGTAGTCGTCAAGGTTTTCGCCATTGAGCACTGTATTGCCCAGGTACAGCGCACCCGGGCTCCCGTGCGAAAAGACATGGATCGCATCCAGATCGCCATACCCCGACAGGATCCTTTCCATCTGCCCGATGCCATCCTCGCCGGCATGCAGCAGATACCACTCGCTCCCCTCCGCCAGTCCGTCGATCAGGGTCTGGTAATCGGCGACACGGGAATCGACGAAGACGACTTGGCGGGCGGCGGCGGTCATGAGGGCACCTCGATTGGGGTTGGGATCAAGCGATGAAGAGGGGAGCGGAACCACGGGTCAGCGCCGCCGATGGCACGCCCCGGGCGGCTCGCCTTGCTCACCAGGACCTGTCGATCAGGTGGGCCGACGAAAAAGGAATTCTGGCGGGGCAGCAGCGGCTCGCTCGCGACCCCACGGCGGCGACCGGGAACGACATACCCCTGCTCGCGAACTGCTCGTGCGTGGCACCGGCGGCACTGCTGCTGACTCATCGCCACCCTGGCCGTTCTCTGCATCGCCCCGAACCGGCGGCGAGACCGCAGGCGCGCGAACCGGGGGAGCGCAATCGGCAACCGGCCTTGCGCGAAGCGTCGCCGCGTCGCGGCTGCGCCCATCAGCGGAACCCGACGCGCCGGAAGACGGCGGCGGGCAAGCGACAGCACTCGTGTGCTCCCCCCTCCGGACTCGTCTCCTGACCTGGGCATCCGTGCCTCCTTACTGCTGTCATTGTTTTTTGTGCTGGGTGCTTGATAACACAGGCGACGCCAAAAGCGGTTGACATGGATCAATAAGACTTATGCCTGCCGTTGCGTCTTGCAGGGCGGCAACGCCGGGCGAGGCACAGACGGCACGCTCCCGGCTCTGCGCCAGACACCCGAGCGACGTAACGCGCAACCCTGCTCGGTGGCTGGCCGACGCTTCCGCGAACCGGATCGCCGAGCGGGTGCATGGCTGCCGAGGAACCCCGTCCAGCCCCCGTTCCGGGCCCAATCACGCGGCTTCGTGCATCGCCGCAGCGAGAAAACAGACAGCGCTTGACGAGCCGCCGAACGCCGGAGATACTTCCACCGAATCGGGCGTTCCGGCGTCCCTTTTGCCCTCGCATCTGGCTTTACCCTCCTTTCCGACCTTCTCGATCAACCGAAACAGGACACGCAAATCATGAGTGCATCAGAAGTCAAACCCGGCGTCGCCACCGGCGACGAACTGCAGGCCATCTTCAATCTGGCCAAGGCCAGGCAGTTCGCCCTGCCGGCGGTCAATGTCATCAACACCAGCACGGTGAACGCGGTCATGGAGACCGCCGCCGAGCTCAAGTCACCGGCGATCATCCAGTTCTCGAATGGCGGTGCGCAGTTCTTCGCTGGCAAGGGCCTCGACAACAGCAACCAGCGTTCGTGCATCGCCGGTGCCGTCTCGGGCGCCAACCACATCCACCAGCTTGCCGCGCTCTATGGGGCGACGGTCATCCTGCACACCGACCACGCGGCGAAGAAACTCCTGCCGTGGATCGACGGTCTGCTCGACGCCGGTGAGCAGTACTTCAAGGCGAACGGCAAGCCGCTTTACAGCTCGCACATGCTCGACCTCTCGGAAGAGCCCATCGAGGAGAACATCGAAATCTGCAAGCGCTATCTCGAGCGAATGAGCAAGATCGGCATGACGCTGGAGATCGAACTCGGAGTCACCGGCGGCGAGGAGGACGGCGTTGACAATACCGACGTCGACAGCTCGCGCCTGTACACGCAGCCCGAGGACGTCGCCTACGCCTACGAGGAACTGTCGAAGGTCAGCGACCGCTTCACGATCGCCGCCTCGTTCGGCAACGTGCACGGCGTCTACAAGCCGGGCAACGTCAAGTTGCAGCCGATCATCCTGAAGAACTCGCAGGAATTCGTGCAGAAGAAGTTCGGCACCGGCGCGCAGCCGATCAACTTCGTCTTCCACGGCGGATCCGGGTCGACCCTCGAGGAAATCCGCGAGGCCATCTCCTACGGCGTCGTCAAGATGAACATCGACACCGATCTGCAGTGGGCCTTCTGGGATGGCGTCATGGGCTTCTACAAGAAGAACGAAGGTTACCTGCAGGGCCAGATCGGCAACCCCGAAGGCGACGACAAGCCGAACAAGAAGTTCTACGACCCGCGCGCCTGGATGCGCAAGGGCGAGGACGCCTTCCGCGCGCGCCTGAAGCAGGCTTTTGCCGACCTGAACAACGTCGGCACGCTCGGATAAGCGGCTGCATGGCAGGACAGCGGGCTGGTCCAGAGGTGGGCTGGCCCGTTTTTGTGTCTGCCCCGTTCCCCACCCGCAATCCGCAATCACCGCCAACGGGCCCGCTTCGCCGCCCCGAAGCAGGCAACCACGTAACCACACAACGTGACATAGAGGTCAAAGCATGAGTACCCTCGTAGAACAACTCCTCAACACCGAAGCGCACCGGTCGATTTTCGAGACGGCCGTGCGCCAGAACCCGCTGCCGGTCTGTGCCGCCTTCGGCTCTTCCGACCACCCGCAGCCGGTCCGCTTCAGCAACACCAGCCAGGTTCTTGGCACCAAGGATGCCGACGGCGTTCGCGCGCAGTTCCCGCAGACCGTCGCCGCCTCCGGCAACGTCGTCCTCAGCTCGGCCGGCGCCAGCACCGCGGGCGTCACCGGCAAGCGGGTCGCCGTCCTCTTTTCCGGTGGACCGGCGGCCGGCGGCCACAACGTCGTCTGCGGCCTCAAGCGCGTCCTCGGTGCCGGCAACACGCTGTTCGGCGTCAAGGCGGGCCCCAAGGGCCTGCTCAAGGGCTCGCTGTTCGAGATCACCGACGCCAACGTCGACTTCATCCTCAACACCGGCGGCTTCGACTTCCTCGGCTCGGACCGGACGAAGATCAAGTCGGCAGAGCAGTTCGCGCAGGTGCGCGAGACCTGCATCAAGCACAATCTCGACGCGATCGTCGTCGTCGGGGGTGACGACTCGAACACCAACGCGGCGGTGCTCGCCGAATCGCTGTTCACCGGCGTCAAGGCCGACGGTTCCGGCGTCCAGGTGATCGGCGTCCCGAAGACGATCGACGGCGACCTGCAGATCGCCGGACTGCTGTCAATCTCATTCGGCTTCGACACCGCGACTCGGATCTACAGCGAGATGGTCGGCAACATCCTGCAGGACACCAGTTCGTCGCTGAAGTACTGGCACTTCGTCAAACTGATGGGCCGCTCGGCCTCGCACGTCGCGCTCGAGGTGGCGCTGCAGACGAAACCGGCGATCGCGCTGATCTCCGAGGAGATCGCCACCAAGCAGGAGTCGCTGGCCAGCATCATCGACCGCGTCGCGCGGGTCATCGTCGAGCGCTCGCACAAGGGGATGAACTACGGCGTCCTGCTCGCACCCGAGGGCCTGATCGAGTTCATCCCGGAGATGAACGCGATGATCGCCGAGCTCAACGACGTCCTGGCGCACCACGCCGGCGCGTTCGCGGCGCTCGCCGAGGACGCCAAGCCAGACTTCGTCGGCAGCAAGCTGAGCGCCGACAACGCCGCCCTCCTCGCCTCGCTGCCGCACTACATCGTCAACATGCTGCTCGCCGAACGCGATTCGCACGGCAACCTGCAGGTCTCGCTGATCCCCACCGAGCAGTTGCTGATCGACATGGCGAAGAAGCGGGTGAGGGAACTCGACCCCGCCGTTCCCTTTGCCGCGCACAACCACTTCCTCGGCTACGAGGGCCGCTGCGGTGCGCCGACGCTGTTCGACGCCGCCTACACCTACAACCTCGGCCTCACCGCCGGCTCGCTGATCCTCGACGGCCGCACCGGCTACATGGCGACGATCACCGGCCTGAGCAGCGGTGGCACGCCGCAGGCGATCCCGCTCGCCGGCCTGCTGAACATCGAGCGGCGGCACGGCAAGGACGAGTTCGTGATCGAGAAGGCTCTGGTGAAGATGGACTCGCCGGCGATGAAGTTCTTCGCTTCCCGGCGTGACGAGTGGGCAGCGGGCGACCTCTTCGCCTCACCGGGTCCACGCCAGTTCTGGGGTCCGACGACGCACCAGTTGCCGATCAGCGTCGCGCTGAACTCGGGCGCCGACTCGCTGATGTTCCGCATCGGCTGAGAAGCACCGCCGGTAGTCCACGGGAGCGCCCGGCCGCCAGCCCGGCGCTCCCGTTTTTTCACTTGCGTCCGCCGAGCAGACCGAGCAGCCCTTCGGCAAGGCGCTGCACCGTTTGCGGATCGGGAACCGGCAGTTTGAGAAAGCGCTCGCCGGTCGCCGGATCGGTCTGTACCCACGGCGATGGGCGCTCGCCGCTCGACGCGGCGGCGAGTTCGCCCAGCAGTTGCACGCCAGCGGACAGCAGCGGCGACCACGGGTCGGCCGACGGGGCCGGTGTGGTCGGAGCCGGTGTGCCCGTTGCGGCCGATGCCACATCCACTTCGCCCACTTGCGGCGCGGCGGCCGCTGCGGGAGCGTCAGCAACCGCTGCTGCCGGCGGCTCGCCAGCCTGCGGCACCACCTGAACCTCCACCTGCACCTGCAACCCCGTCTCCTGATACTCCTCTTCACCGTCGGCGGCAGCGGCAGCGGCGGCGCCGGCTTCGCTGGTTGCCTCGAGTGGCGGGGTATCGTGACGCTCGTCTTCGCTGGCGGTCGTTTCGCCAGCCATCTGGCCGGTCACCCGGTCGACCGTCTCCATGAACTTTGACAGCCGCGTTCCCTGCAGCACGACCTCGTCATCGCCGCCGTCGAGGACGCCGGAAAACAGCGACTGCTTGAACGCCAGCACCGACAGCATGCCTTCCTCGATCGTTCCGCGGGCAACGAAGTTGACCACCTGCACGCCGCGCGTCTGGCCGATGCGATGGACGCGGCCGATCCGCTGCTCGAGAACCGCCGGATTCCAGGGCAGATCCATATTGACGACGACCGCCGCCGCATGCTGCAGGTTGAGGCCGACGCCACCGGCGTCGGTGCTGAGGAAGACGCGGCAGTCGGCATCGCTGTGGAAGCGATCGACGAGGGCGCCGCGCTTGTCGGCGGCGACACCGCCGTGGAACAGCACATGCTCCCAGCCACGTGGCCGCAACCGGCGGATGATCAGTTCGTGTGTGCGCAGCCACTGGCTGAAGACGACGACCTTGGCCTGCGGATCTTCGAAGAGGACCTCGAGCAGCGCGACCAGTTCGTCGGCCTTGTAGCCGTCGTCGGTTTCCTTGTCGATCAGGAAGCTGCTGTTGCACGCCATGCGCATGTTCTGCAGCGAGCAGTGCAGGCGGAGTTGCTCCTTTTCCGAGAGGAAGCCGGTGCGCCGCCAGCGCTGCACGATGCGCGCGACCGTCTCGCGGTTCTCCTCGTGATGCTGCGCCTGCAGGGCGCTCATCGGCATCAGCAGCGTGTTGTCGACGCGCTCGGGCAGTTGCTCGAGCACTTCCGCCTTGCGCCGGCGCAGCATGATCGGCGCCAGCGTCTCGCCGATGCGATGCAGCTCGCGATAGCCGACGACGCGACCGTGCTCGTCGCGCTGCTGATGTTCGTGCAGCAGCCGCCAGGTCGGGCCGAGTCGGTGCTGGTCGACGAACTGGACGATCGAGATCAGTTCCTCGAGCCGGTTCTCGAGCGGCGTTCCGGTGAGGACGACGGCGTAGGGGCTGTCGATCTGCTTCAGTGCGCGGGCAGCGATCGTGTTCCAGTTCTTGATCCGCTGTGCTTCGTCGACGACCACCACGTCCGGCGCCCAGGCCTGGATCAGGTCGAGGTCGCGGCTCAGCGTTTCGTAGTTGGTGATCTTGCAGAAATCAGGCTGCGCATAACGCGTCTGGCGGACCGCACGCAGGCCGCCGATCACCGTCGCCTGGCGCTCGCTGAAGCGGGCGATCTCGCGTTGCCACTGGTGCTTGAGCGAGGTCGGGCAGACGACCAGGACGCGCTCGGCGCCGAAATGGCGGGCGAAGATCTCCATCGCCGCGATCGCCTGCACCGTCTTGCCGAGGCCCATCTCGTCGCCGATCAGCACCCGCCCGGAACGCGCCGCAAAGAGCGCTCCCTGGCGCTGATAGGGGTAGAGGCCAACCTTGAGCAGAGCGCCGAGCTCGGGGCTGTCGCTGCCCAGCGGATAGGCGGCGGCAAGGGCCTGCTGGCGGATGTCGCGATCGCGCAGCTCGGCGATGAAGGCCAGCGCATCGTCGTCGCAGCGCAGGTCGTGACCGGCGGCACGAACGCGGTCGATGAAAGCCGGCAGATCGACGAAACGCTCGCTCGGCAATTGCCACCCCGCATCGCGGTCGAACAACTCGTACGCCGCCGGCAGCAAGTCGCAGCCGGGGCGCAGGCGCACGCGACGCTGCCCGGCGTAGTCGAGAAAGAGCTCGCTGAATGCGCCCTGGAAGCCGGCGGCGAGCGCCTGCCTGCCGTCCGGGCGAGTGCCGATCTGCGCCAGCGTGAATTCGATGTGCTTGCAGGTTCCGAGGTCGTTGGTCGAGAAGTCCGGACACGAGCAGCGGTTGTCGCCGGGCTGGTCGCCGCGGATGACGACCCGGTAGCGGCGCCGACTGTCCGGGTTGTACACCGCGAACTCGGAAAAGACCGGATCGTCACCGAGATTCTCGAAACCGAAGCGCTGCTCGCGGCCGTACTGCCGGCGCAGTTCGCGCTGCCAGTCGTCGACCGTCAGCTCGGCGGGTTGGCGCAGCCGGGAAAGGCGCGGCGGAGTCGTGCCGCGTTGGCTGGTCTTGCGGCCCTTGCGGTTCGCTTTGTCGCTCGTCTTGTCCATGGCTTCTCCTGGCTTTGGTGTGCTGAAGGCAGCGGTGTATCAGGGTCTGCGCAGCAGCCGGCGATCGCGCCTGCCTGCGCCCACAGGTCGCACACCCGGAATGATCGGTACGGGGAAATGGCAAAGCCGCAACTATGCGCAGACGGAGGGAAAAATTCAAGCCGGCGCGAGCCGCGAGCGGCAGCCAGCCGCCACCGCGACACGGCGGCGACGAGCGTCCGTGCCGCCGCAGTCAGTCCGTCTTCGCCGCCTGCGAGTGGTACGCGTAGGTCGGCCAGTCCGGGGCGTAGGCGTCCGCCTGGCTGCCCCAGGTCTGCCAGCCGGCGCGCGACCCGCGGGCGAACATCTCGAGGAAGGGTCCGGGCGAGCACGACTCGATCAGATCGTAGGCTTCGTCCGGCTTGCGCGAGTGCTCCCGCTTGCGGCTCCTGATGATGTTCACCTGGCGGCGGCCCGGCGCCAGCGTGCGGGCATTCCTGCCGCGGACGCCGAAGAGGAGGAGTTCCGTCGTGTTGCGGAAGTAGAAGCCGACGCCACGGCCGTCCGGGCCACCGTCCTTGCGCACCTTGTGCCAGACGATGTTGCTCTTGTAGTCGAATCCCCACGCGGCGAGAACCCCGAGGCCCTGCGGCAGCAGGGCGTTGGGCACCCACAGGTAGAGATGCGCGGGATCCTCGACGATGCTGGCCACCGGCAGGCTGACGATCTCGTCGAGGGTCAGCGTCGCATAACGACTGAGGCGCTTGTGCTCGGGGGCCATCTTGCCGGTCCGGTTCTCGAACTGCCACGGCGGATCCGCAAGCACGGTGCGGAAGCGGCGCTCACCCACCCGCAGCAGGAGATCGGCGCCTGCCTCGCACGACTGCGTCTTCATCTCTTCTCGCCCTTTCGCCAGCCCGCCCGATCGACTCACGGCCGCCCTTTCCGGCAGCAGCGCAGCCGGTGCACCTGTCCGGCTGCCACCCGATCAGGATACCATCGCGGCTCGCCTTCCGGATCCTCACGACCATGTCCGCCCCACCACAACAGAGGTGCCCGGCACCCTCCCCGCGGCAACGGCCGCTGCCGCGCCAACACCGCCGTACCGTGCTCGTCGTCGGCGAACCCAGCCGGCGTGGCCGCAATGCTTAGGCGCGAGCTCGAATACTTCTTCGGTGCGCTGCGCTTCTTCACCCGGCTGCCGGTGCCGGCGTGGGTGGGTCACAGCAGCGTCGCCCTCGACCACTCGGCGCGCTACTTCCCGACGGTCGGCGTCCTCGTCGGCGCGCTGGCGGCGCTGGTGTACCTGCTGGCCTCGTCGTTCTGGCCGACGACCCTTGCCGTTCTGGCAGCCATGGCGAGCGCGCTCTACCTGACCGGAGCCTTTCACGAGGACGGCTGGAGCGACATGGTCGATGGCTTCGGCGGCGGCTGGGAGAAGACACAGATCCTGAACATCATGAAGGATTCGCGGATCGGCAGCTTCGGCGCAATCGCCCTCGTCATGCTGCTGCTCACCCGCTTCTGCGCGCTGATCGAGATCGATCCGCTGCTGATCCCGGCAACGCTGATCGCCGGCCACAGCCTGTCGCGCTTCGCCGCGACGACGCTGCTGCACGGCCTCGACTACGTGCGTGACGAAGGCAAGGCGAAGCCGCTGGCGACACGCATCGGCACCGGCGAGCTCGCCTTCGCCGCTGGCACCGCCGTGCCGCCACTGCTGCTGCTGCCCGCACTGCCCGCGCTGCTCGGCTGCCTGCTGGCCGCCCTGGCGACGATCTGGCTCGCCCGCCTGTACCGGCGACGGATCGGTGGCTACACCGGCGACTGCCTGGGGGCAACGCAGCAACTGGCGGAAGTCGCCTTCTACTGCGGATTGCTGTGCGACTTTTCCTGATCCGCCATCCGCGCCCGCTGCTGGGCGACGGCATCTGCTACGGTCGGCTCGACATCGAGGCGGAAGACCCGCGCCCGGTCGCCGCGCGCCTGCGGCCGCTGCTGCCGGCCGGCACGCCGGTGGTCAGCAGCCCACTGCAGCGGACGCGCCGGCTGGCGGCCGCGCTGCACCCGCAGCCCTCGTGCGACGAGCGACTGCAGGAGATCGACTTCGGCGAATGGGAGGGGCGCCCCTGGGAGCGGATCGAGCGGCGGCTGCTCGACGCCTGGGCAGGTGACGTGCTGCATTTCGTTCCGCCAGGCGGCGAGTCGGTCGCCATGCTGCAGGCCCGTGCGCTCGCCTGCGTCGGCGATCTGCGCGGCAGCGACTGCGCGCTCGTCACCCACGCCGGCGTCATCCGCGTCCTGCTCGGCCACTGGCTGCGTCTGCCGATCGACGAATGGAGCCGGCTGCCGCTCGACTTCGGCAGCGTCACGCTGCTCGAACTCGCCAGCGACACCAGCGGCACGCTGCTGCCCGCCGGCGCCGTCCTGCACTACCTCAACCGCGGTGGCGCCGACGACGTCGCCTGATCAGCCGCGCGGATGGTGCTGCGCGTGCAGGCGCTTCAGTCGTTCGCGGGCGACATGGGTGTAGATCTGCGTCGTCGAGATGTCGGCGTGGCCGAGCAGCAACTGTACGACGCGCAGGTCGGCGCCGTGGTTGATCAGATGCGTCGCAAAGGCGTGGCGCAGGACATGCGGCGACAGCCGGGCGGGGTCGATCCCGGCCGCCACCGCGTAGCGCTTGATCAGTTGCCAGAAGGCCTGCCGGGTCATCGCCGCCGCGCGCGCGGTGACGAACAGGTCGTCGCTCTGCCTGCCGTCGAGCAGCGCGCGCCGGCCCTCGGCGAGATAGCGCCGCAACCAGTCACCGGCTTCCTCGCCGAGGGGCACCAGGCGCTCCTTGCTGCCCTTGCCGAAGACGCGCAACACGCCCATGTCGAGGCTGATCTCGTGCAGCCGCAGGCCGACGAGTTCGCTGACGCGCAGGCCGGTGGCGTACAGCGTCTCGAGCATCGCGCGATCGCGCTGGCCGAGCGTCGTCTCGCTCCGCGGCGCTGCCAGCAGCGCCTCGACCTGCGCCTCGGACACCACTTTCGGCAACCGTGAAGGTTTCGCCGGCATGGCGATTCGCAACGTCGGATCGCTGCTGCGCAGGCCGCGCGCCAGCTGGTAGCGGTAGAAGCGGCGCAGGGTGGACAGGTAACGCGCCTGCGACGAGGCACGCAGGGTTCGCGAGAGGATGGCGACGAAAGCCAGCAGGCTCGCCTCGTCGATATCGCAGAGGCTGCCGCGCTGCTCCGCGGCGAGCCAGCCGGCGAGTTGCAGCAGGTCGCTGCGGTAGCTGGCGAGCGACGCCCTCGCCAGCCCGTCCTCGAGCCAGAGGGTGTCGCAGAAGGAATCGATCGCGGCGAGATCGGCCGGCGCCGGCTCAGCGGGCTTCATGCGCCAGCAGCCAGCGCTTGACGTCGAGCAGGTAGCCGTCGCGCTGCCGCGCAAAGCCGCCGAGCCCACCGGCGGCAGCGAGCACACGGTGACAGGGAACGACCAGCGGGTAGGGATTGCGGCCGCAGGCCTGGCCGACGGCGCGCGCCGCACTGCAGAGGTCGCGGGCGATGTCGCCGTAGCTGCGCGTCTGGTGCACCGGAATGGCGGCGATCCGCTGCCAGACACGACGCTGGAAAAGCGTCCCGGCCGGCAGCAACGGCAGCGCGAACGCGTACTCCGAGTCCACCAGGTAGGCAGCGATCTGCCGCGCTGCCTCGGCGGCGAGCGCGTTGGCCGGCGCCAGTTCGGTGCCCGGCGGCAGGAAGGCGATGCCGCGCACCGCCATCTCGTCACAACGCACGCCGAGGTTGAATCCCGGGGCGGCGATCACCGCCTGCCAGTGCGACGGGCCGGCGGTGCGCATCGGGCTCAGGAGGCCTTGCCGAGCAGCGCCTGCTTGAGGTCCTCCTGCACCGGCTTGTTGCCCAGCCAGATCTTCAGCAGCGCCCTGTAGAAATCCTCACCGGCGATGTCCTTGCCCTTGACCTGTCCGTTGACCGTCAGCCGCGTGCCGCTTTCCGGCAGCCAGTCGATGACGACGCTGGTTCCGGTCTTCGGCTCGCCGGCCGCCAGCATGGTGTCCGAGAACTGCTTCAGGCGATCCTTGAGGCCGGCCATCTCGGCTTCCGAGTGATTGTTCGCCATGCCTTCCTGCAGCGCCTCGACGAACTGCTGTGCCGACAGATCGCGCAGCAGTGTGATCGCCACCCGCTTGCCGCCCCTGACGGCGAACACGGCCTCGGCGTCGCCGCGCTTCTCGGGCAGATAGAGCGCCATCGCATAGACCTTGAACACCGCCTTCTTGCGCAGACCGGCGCCGTTGACCACGAGGTCGGCACTGCCGACGTGCGAGTTGTCCTCGAACTTGACGCCGGCGACTTCGACGGCGCTGGCGAGATTGAACGACAGGGCGGCAACGGCCACCAGCAACAGGTGTTTCATAGTGTCTCCTTAATGTGAAAGTCGCGTCAGCGACTCGCGAATCTTCCTTCTCCCGCACGCGGGAGAAGGGTCGGGGATGAGGGGAACGGTCATGACCTTCATCATCACGGGTATATCAACAGTCATGACCGTTGGTCGGTATCAGGCTGCTTCGGCGGCTGCGGGAAAACCGCCGACGGCATCCGCCTGCCGCCGCCGGGTCGTTGCCGGCAGGCGCTGCCACCGGCGAGGAAGAGTACGGCGAGGGTTCAGCTGCGCACCTCACCCTGGCCGAGAACGATCCACTTCTGGCTCGTCAGCCCCTCGAGACCGACCGGACCGCGGGCGTGAATCTTGTCGGTCGAAATGCCGATCTCGGCGCCAAGACCGTACTCGAAGCCATCGGCAAAACGCGTCGAGGCATTGACCATCACCGAAGCCGAATCGACCTCGCGCAGGAAGCGCATCGCCGCGCTGTAATTCTCGGTGACGATGGCGTCGGTATGATGCGAACCGTAGTGATTGATGTGCTCGATCGCCTGGCCGATGCCATCGACCACCCGCACCGAGATGATCGGCGCCAGGAACTCGCTGGCGTAATCCTCCTCGCTCGCCGCCGTCGCCTCGCCGATCAGCGCCCTGGTTTCCGGGCAGCCACGAATCTCGACCCCCTTGCTCGTCAGCATGGCGGCAATCGGCGGCAGCAGCCGGCCGGCCACCGATCGCGCCAGCAGCAGCGACTCGGCGGTGTTGCAGGTGCCGTAGCGCTGCGTCTTGGCGTTCTCGACGATCCGCAGCGCCTGTTCGGCGTCGGCGGCGTCATCGACGTAGACATGACAGTTGCCATCCAGATGCTGGATCATCGGCACCCTGGCCTCGGCGAGCAGGCGCGCGACCAGTCCCTTGCCACCACGCGGGACGATCACATCGACATACTCGCGCATGCGGATCAGGTGGCCGACGACGGCCCGGTCGGTCGTCGAGATGACCTGCACCGCGCTGCCGGGCAGGCCGGCACTGGCAAGGCCTTCATGAACCAGAGCGGCGATCGCCTGGTTGCAGCGAATCGCTTCCGAGCCACCACGCAGGATCGACGCGTTGCCCGACTTGAGGCAGAGCGCCGCCGCGTCGGCGGTGACGTTCGGCCGCGCCTCGTAGATGATGCCGATGACGCCCAGCGGCACGCGCATGCGTCCGACCTGGATGCCGCTCGGCCGGCGGCGCAGCTCACTGATCTCGCCGACCGGATCGGGCAGCGCGGCAACCTGTTCGACCCCCTCCGCCATCGCCGCGACCCCCGCTGGCGAAAGCGTCAGGCGATCGAGCAACGCCGCTTCCAGGCCGGCAGCCCGGGCTGCCTGCAGATCCTGCCGGTTGGCGTCGACGAGCGTCTCGCTCTCGCGGCGAATCGCGGCAGCGATCGCGCGCAGCGCGCGGTTCTTGGCATTGCTGTCGGCACGTGCGATGATTCGCGAGGCGGCACGCGCCTCCCGGCCCACCTCCTGCACATACTTCTCGATATCCATCGTGCCCCTCTTTCGTCCGCAAGGGTCGATTATAGCCAGCGAGCGCCGGCACACGTCAACATGGAACCTCTGGCACGAAATGCACTCTCAGAACCATCCCTGCAGTCACCTCCCCTCATCCCCCTTCTTGCCCGGACCGACCATGAAGAAGCTGATCCTGCCCGCCGAGGCCAAAGTCTGTGCCACCTGCAGCTACTGGGACGGTGAGCGACGCGTCGATACCGAACTGCGACTGGTTGTCGTTGCCGACGATTGTGCCGGCGAGTGCCTGGTGCAGGGGAAGGAGAGTCACGGTCTCAACGACGCCCGGCGGCACAGCATTGAGGATTGCGCCTGGGAACACCTGGCCCCCGACCCGCTGCTGGCTGCCGATTCGTCTGCCGGCGACCCGCCGGCCCGCGCTGACGAGCGCGACCCCGCCTGACAGCCGCCGGCAACGGCAGCCGCCGCTCTGTCAGGCGACGACGACGCGCAACGACAGCTGCCGGAATTCGTCCCACACGTCTCCGCTCAGCGCGCCCTTGATCATCCGGTCGATGCGCGACGCGTGCTCGAGGGCAGCGTTTGCCTGCTCGGCCCGCAGCCGCTGCACCGCCCGCCGGAACAGCGGCTGCCGCGGACCCCAGACACGGGCTTCCCTGAGCAGCCCGTCGAGCGGCTGACGACGGTCGAGGCCGGCGCGCACCTGCGCCAGCGCGCGCACCTCCTCGGTCAATGCCCAGAGGATCAGCGGCGGCGCCTCACCCTCCTGCTGCAAACCGTCGAGCGTTCGCGTCAGGCGCGCCACATCGCCGCTCAGCAGCGCCTCGCGCAGGGCATCGAGATCGTAGCGGGCGACATCGAGCACCGCATCACGAATCTGTTCGAGGCTCAGCGCGCCCGCCGGGTAGAGCACTGCGAGCTTGAGGATCTCCTGGTGCGCTGCCAGCAGGTTGCCTTCGACACGCTCGGCAATGAAGCGCAGGCCGTCTGCCCCGGCACTCTGTTGCTGTCGGCCCAGGCGGCCGGCAAGCCAACCGGGCAGGTCGGCGAGCGCCGGTGACAGCAGCTTGACGACGACGCCGGCGGCGGTGACCGCAGCCATCCACGCCGCTTTTTCTTCCCGCCACTCGACGCCGATCATGCTCACCAGCAGCAGCGAATCGGGCGACGGGCGGGCGCAATACTCCTGCAGCGCGAGGCCCCCTTCGCGCCCCGGCTTGCCACCGGGAATCCGCAGATCGATCAGCGTCCGGCCGCCAAACAGCGACATGCTGCCGGCCGCATGATGCAGCTCGTTCCAGTTGAAGCCGGCGATGGCAGTGAGCACCTTGCGTTCGTCGAAGCCCTGACGGCGGGCGGCAGCGCGGATCGCGTCGGCAGCCTCGATGACCAGCAGCGGTTCGTCGCCGTGTACGAGATAAACCGGCTGCAGATCACGCGCGAGGTGGGCGGCCAGTTGTTCGCCCTTGAGCTGCATACCCGGAAGCCCTAGGTCCCGGCGTCCACGAACACCGGTTTGGCAGCCGCCAGGCGACGCATCAGCTGTTGCACGAGATCGAGTTCCATGTCCCGCCAGAGCAGCGATTCCTCCTGCTGCTTGGCAAGCACCTGCGAATCATCGTAGGTCAGGTCGCGCACCAGCTCGACGCTGCTCGGCGGCACGACGTCGCGACCCTTGTTGTCGGTCAGCCGATACGGAAACAGATAGCGCAACCGCAGCTCGCTGACCCGGCCGGTACCCGAGACAGTCAGGATCACGCGGTCGCGATACTCGGCTCCCGGCACGAAGATGACCTGCGCCTCGCTCGCCGTCGCGACCAGCAGCGTCGGACTCGAGGCATTGATCGATCGCCTGAGCTGGGCGCCGATCACCGAGTAGTCGGCAACCGACAGATACAGGCTGTTGAAGGGAAAGGAGTAGGAACCGCGCAACTGAAAACCGCAGGCAGCGAGCAGCGTGCCGACGACGAGCAGGGCGATCGAGCGCAGGGCGACGGGCATGGAGCAGTTCCTCGCGGTCTCAGACGACGATGTTGACCAGACGACCCGGGACGATGACCAGCTTCCTCGGCGGGGCGCCGGCGAGATGCTTGCACGCGACGTCGCAGGCGAGTGCAGCGGCTTCGATCGCCGCCCGGTCGGCGTCGGCGGCAACACGCAGGCTGCCGCGCAGCCTGCCATTGACCTGTAGCACGAGTTCGATCTCGTCCTGCACCAGAGCGCTGGCGTCAGGCTGTGGAAACGCCTGTCCGGCCGCCGACTGTCCCGGCCTGAGCGCAGCGTAGAGCGCCTCGCAGACATGCGGGACGATCGGGTTGAGCATCAGCGTCGCCGCCTCCAGCGTCTCCTGCCTGACGGCACGGGCAGCCGCCGAGCCGTCGCTGATCCGGCCGCAGGCGTTGAGCAGCTCCATGACCGCGGCGATGGCCGTATTGAACTGCTTGCGCCGGCCATAGTCGTCGGCGACCTTGCCGATCGTCTGGTGCAACTGCCGTCGCAGCGCCTTCAGTTCGCCGGACAGATCGGCCGTCGCCGCCGGCAGCAGCGGACCGGCCGCGAGATGCTCCCAGACCATTCGCCAGAGTCGCTTGAGAAAGCGGAAGGCGCCCTCGACGCCGGCATCCGACCACTCCAACGATTGATCGGGCGGGCTCGCGAACATGGTGAACAGGCGGGCGGTATCGGCCCCAAACTGATCGATCAGCGACTGCGGATCGACGCCGTTGTTCTTCGACTTCGACATCTTCTCGATGCCGCCGACGACGACCGGCAGACCATCGGCACGCAGGCTGGCGCCGATCGCCCGCCCGCGCTCGTCATGCACCGCGTCGACCTCGGCCGGGTTGATCCACTGCTTCTTGCCGTGCGCGTCCTCGCGGTAGAAGGTCGGCGCGACGACCATTCCCTGCGTCAGCAGGTTGGCAAAGGGCTCGTCCAGCGGCGCCTCCCCGAACAGTCCGAGGTCGCGCATCAGCTTCGTCCAGAAGCGCGAATAAAGGAGGTGCAGGATGGCGTGCTCGATGCCGCCGATATACTGGTCGATGCCACCGCGGCACCAGTAGGCGACCCGCTGGTCGACCATCGCCTGCTCGTTGTCCGGACAGCAGTAGCGCAGGAAGTACCATGAGGACTCGACGAAGGTGTCCATGGTATCGGTTTCCCGCCGTGCCGGCCGGCCGCACTTCGGGCACGCGCACTCATGGAACTCCGGCATCCGCGCCAGCGGCGAACCGGCACCGGTGATCGTCACGTCCTCCGGCAGGACGACCGGCAGGTCCGCATCGGGAACCGGCACGTCGCCGCAGGTGGCGCAATGAACGATCGGGATCGGGCAGCCCCAGTAGCGCTGCCGCGAGATGCCCCAGTCGCGCAGGCGGAACTGCACCTTCTTCTCGCCGAGGCCCCTGGCGGCGAGGTCGGCGGCAATCGCGTCGACGGCAGCAGCATGGCCGAGGCCATCGTAGCGGCCCGAGTTGAGGCAGACGCCGCCCTGCTTGTCGGCATACCAGTCCTGCCAGGCATCCGTCGAGAAACGCTCGCCGGCAACCGCGATCACCTGCCGGATCGGCAGCCCGTACCTGCGGGCAAAGGCGAAATCGCGCTCGTCGTGCGCCGGCACCGCCATCACCGCGCCATCGCCATAACCCATCAGCACATAGTTGCCGACCCACACCTCGACCTGCTCGCCGCTCAGCGGATGCGTGACGAAGATGCCGGTGGCGACGCCCTTCTTCTCCATCGTCGCCAAGTCGGCTTCGGCGACGCCGCCCCGCTTGCACTCGTCGACGAAAGCCGCCACCCGCGGATCGCGCTCGGCCGCATGCGTGGCCAGCGGGTGCTCGGCAGCGACCGCACAGAAGGTGACGCCCATGATGGTATCGGCGCGCGTCGTGAACACCCAGAGCTGAGCGGGCTGACCGTCGAGTTCGTAGGGAAAGGCGAAACGGACGCCGGTGCTCTTGCCGATCCAGTTCTTCTGCATCAAGCGGACCTGCTCCGGCCAGCCCGGCAGCCGGTCGAGATCCGCCAGCAGTTCCTCGGCGTAAGCGGTGATCTTCATGTAGTACATCGGGATCTCGCGCTTCTCGATCAGCGCCCCCGAACGCCAGCCACGGCCATCGATCACCTGTTCGTTGGCGAGCACGGTCTGGTCCACCGGATCCCAGTTCACGGTCCCGAGTCGCTTGTAGATCAGGCCCTTCTCGTACAGACGGGTGAACAGCCACTGTTCCCAGCGGTAATACTCCGGCCGGCAGGTGGCCAGTTCGCGCTCCCAGTCGAGGGCGAAACCGAGACGCTGCAGTTGCGCCTTCATGTAGCCGATGTTGGCGTAGGTCCATTGTGCCGGCGGAACATTGTTCTGGATCGCGGCATTCTCCGCCGGCATGCCGAAGGCGTCCCAGCCCATCGGCTGCAGGACGTTGTAGCCGAGCATGCGGTGAAAGCGCGCGAGCACATCACCGATCGTGTAGTTGCGGACGTGCCCCATGTGCAGCTTGCCCGACGGATAGGGAAACATCGACAGGCAGTAGTACTTCGGCCGCCCCGGATCCTCGACGGCGCGCGCCGCACCGCTGCGCTGCCAGAGTTCCTGGGCGGCGACTTCAACTTCCGCGGGCTGATACTTTTCCTGCATGGCCGGCTACGATCCCGAAAGTGGCTGAGCGGCGAATTATACCCGTATACCCACCCTCGCCCGCCCTCGCCAGCCCGCCCGCGGACGGCTCGCGGCGCACGCTGCAGCGCGTCTCAGCTTCGCGGATCGGGCGTGAAGCCGGCCGGGAAGGGATTGGGCTGCGGCAGCTGGCGGGGCCGCGGAATGATGCCCTGGGCGAGCAGGCGGGCACGACTGTCGTAGTGGATGCTGAGGATCTCGGCCGGCTGATCGCTGGCGCGACGGAACTCGGTGTACTGCGTCGGCGCACCGATCCGCTCGCCGTGGCCGGTGCCGAGCCGGCTCGCCGGCTCGCTGCCGCGCGCCAGCCCGTCGGCGGCGGCGCCGGCGGGTGGCGCGGCCTTGGCTGCCGTACCCGCCGGCGCACTCTCGCTGGCGGCTGCCGCCTCGTTGTCGCGTGACTGCCGCGCCACTGCCGGCGGCGGCGCGGCGCCCTCGCGGAACACGGCGACGGCAATCACCCCGACATTCTGTGGCCGGTCGCTGCGACCGGCGTAGCTGTCGGCGACACTCGTGAAGTAGAAGGCGGCGACCTCGTCCATGCTCTTGCGCCAACCGGAGACCTCGGCCGACTGCCCGGCCGACAGAACGTAACCCGACTGCGAGGTGGCGGCGGTCTGACCGCTGATGGCGTTGATGCCGTCGACCGAGAGCACCGTCAGCACCCGCCCGGCGGTCCTGTTGTGCAGCTGCACGGCGTAACGGCTACCCGGCGTGCCGGCAACATAATAGCGGCCCTGATGGCGATGGACCTCGAGCCGCTCGCCCGTGTGGCGATCGACGATGCTGATGTCGACCAGTGCGCCGGCGTCGGCGAAACTCAGGCAGCCGGCCAGCGGCAGGGCGGCGAGGAGGTTGGCGAATCTGTTCATGACGGTCTCCTGGATTGGCTTGGTGACCGTGTAAACGTCGCCGACCGGCAAACGGGGTCAAGTCAGTGACGAAAATCGTCCGGCAGCGCGTAGTCCGGGTGGGCACGGCGAAAATCGGCAAGCTGCTTCGCGGCTTCCGCAGCGCGACCCTCGCGGCGCAACGCACGAATCTCTTCGAGCCAGTCGCCGGCGCTGCGCGCGCCCTCGCCGCGCAACGCCGGCGTCTCCTTGGCGCGTGCGGCCGCCTGCCCGGTCGCGCCGGCCTCCTGCCCCGCGATCGCCGCTGCCGGCGCCAGCGGCGCGACTGCCGGGACGGCATCGCTTGCCTTCGCAACCGCCGGCGACGGTACGGCGGCCGCCGGCGCTGCCCGGTCGACGGCGGCGCCGCTGCTCTGACGCGACGGTTCGCCGGCTGCCGGGCGCTGCCCGCTCTCGCCTGCCGGCGGCGCCGCGCGCTGCCCGCCAAAGCGTTCTTCCCGGGCCTGCGGCCGCGGCGCCACGGCAGACGGCGTTGTGCCTGCGGCAGCAGCAGCGTCACCGGTGTCGGCCGGCGGTGCCGCTGCCGGCGCAGCGCCGTCGCGGGAAAGGGCAGCCGGCGACCCACCCGGCGCCAACGGCCGAGGCGGCGCGACCTCGGCGTCCCGGCGCACGTCGCCAGCCTGCCGCTCGTGCAGCAGCGACAGCGTCAGCGTCAGCACCAGCGTCGTCCCGAGCGCCAGCGTCGTTCGCCAGCGTTGCCACCAGGTGCGACCGGCAGCAGCAGCCGGTGCGCTAACCGCCGCGCGCGCGGCCGCCAGAATCCGTTCGTCGACCGCCGCCGACGGCTCGTCGTGCGCATGCTCCCGGTAGAGTGCCGAGACTTGCGGGTCGCCGTGGAAATCCTGCTGCATTTCGCTCATAGCAGATCCTGCAAGGTCCTTCTGAGTTTGCCCAGCGCATAGCGCAGGCGGCTCTTGGTCGTTTCGCGGCCGCAGCCGGTGGCGACGGCGATCTCGTCCAGCGTCAGCCCACCTTCCTCCGCCAGCAGAAAGACTTCACGCTGCAGAGGCGGCAATTCGGCCAGCGCCAGGCTGATCCGCCGTGCCGTATCATGCCGCTCGTGCAGGACGTGCGGCGTTTCCTCGCTCGCTGCCGGCAAGCGTTCGATCAACTCCTCGCCCTCCTCGCCCTCCTCCTCCGCGGTGGCCTGGTAATGCGCCAGCAGATGCCGGGCATGCTGCCGATAGTGATCGATCAGGCGGTGACGGGCGATGCGGAAGAGCCAGGTCGGAAAGCGCGCCAGCGGCTCGTACTCGCTGCGCGCGCTGATCACCTTGCACCAGACATCCTGATGCAGTTCATCGGCGAGCGCCGGGTTGCCGCATTGCCGCGCGAGGTAGCGGTAAAGCGCGCCGCGGTGGCGGCGATAAAGCAGCGTGAAGGCATCGGCGTCGCCTGCACGGTAGGCCAGCATCAGTCGTTCATCGCTCCAGTCCGTCTGCATTGCGCCAGTCTAGCCGCTGCGCCGGCAAACGCAAGCCGGCACGGCGGGTGGCAGCTGAGTCGCTGCGGGCAGTGCTAGAATCCGTGCTTCATCGTCGCGAGGAGCAGCTCATGAACCGGAATCGCCTACACGCTCTGGTCGCTTGCTGTCTGCTGACCGGCGCGCCGACGTCCTTCGCTGCACCGGCAGCGCCCGCGGCCGACGCGGTCGTCGCCGGCGTCCTGCTGCCGGCCTGGCTCGAGCGCCAGGGCAGCCGGGAGTCGCTGACGCCCGGGGTCGTCCTGCAGAATCGCGACCGGCTGATCACCGGCGCCAATGCGCGCGTCGAGGTCCGCCTGCGCGATGGCAGCGTTCTGCAGCTCGGCGGCGACACGCACTGCGAACTGAACGCGCTTGGCGTGCGCGAACCGGAGGTGTTCACGGCTGCGCTCGATGTGCCGCAGGGCGCCGTGCGATTCACCAGCGGCAGCCTGGCGCGCAGCCTGCAGCAACGGGCGGTCAATCTGCGCGTCGGCACGCTCACTGCCAGCATTCGTGGAACCGACGTCTGGGGAACTGCCGACAGTGCCGGCGACCGCATCTGCCTGCTCGAGGGGGTCATCACGCTGCTGCACCCGGACGAGGAAGCGCGGCAGGTCAACGAAGCCGCCAGCTGCTATCTGGCGCCAAAAGGTGACGGCCCGGCAGCGTTGCAGATGGTCAGCCCGGGGCAGCTGTCGTGGTGGGCGGCCCAGACGGGGATGCCACCAACGGCACAGCCGGCAAGCCCGGCGGCGACGATGGCAGCATGGAGGCCGGCACGGGGCGCACGGTCCGCACGCGCCGGCAGGTGGTCAGTCGAAGTGGCGGCCGTCGATAGCGAAGCGGCTGCGCTCTCAGTCTACGACCGCGCACGCGCTGCCGGTTACGCCGCACGCATCACACCGCTCCCCGCAGGCGGCGGGGGCTACCGCTACGCGCTTCGCCTGGGGCCGCTGGCCTCCGAATCCGAGGCGGCTGCCCTGGCGGCAGAAATCGGCAGCGCGCTGCAGAGCGCGCCGGTCAGCGTCGTCCGCAATTGATCTCCCGCCGCCACGGGTGACGCTGCCTGCCGCGTCCGAGACGATCCCCGTCGCTAACGGTCATGCCTTGCGACACACCCCTGATGATGAAAGTCATGACCGTTGCCCTCATCCCCGGCCCTTCTCCCGCGCACGGGAGAAGGGAGATTCGCGAGTCGCA
>ERZ761607.2224-NODE-2224-length-21660-cov-6.095441_pt1 | contig 21660 bp, 21 predicted proteins | sample MGYA00511164_ERZ761607 | MGnify/ENA primary metagenome ERZ761607 (study PRJEB28899, sample SAMN02445080) | bioreactor sludge metagenome | biome: EBPR sludge | place: Australia: Brisbane, Thorneside Wastewater Treatment Plant | collected 2011-06-22 ... | reverse complement strand
CATACCCGAAAAGGGAAGACTCGTAGTGAATTGAGTAAGGCTGCATTTGCTGCACATAAAGACGGTAAATTGAAAGTGACTTCTGCGCGCGGGTCTGACTTCTTCGGTCCATGGGGCTTACCGACAGCTGCAATGGGCGAACGGACGTTTTACCCGATGATCGCAGGCAAGGCAGCCAGTTTGGTTGGCAATATCGATGTGCCGCATTCACATACTTACATCCCTGATTTTGGGAAGGCTTTGGTCATTCTTGGTGAGCGCGACGAAGCCGATGGGCAAGCCTGGCATGTACCGAATGACAATCCGCGTGTGAACCAGCGTGAGATGACAAAACTGATCGCGGATGAATTAGGATTACCGCTCAAGGTCAGTGCGATAGGCAAAACCATGATGGCGATCGGTGGATTGTTCATCCCTGAGGCGAAAGAGTCTGTGGAGATGATGTATGAGTTTGAAAAGCCGTTCATCGTCGATTCAAGCAAGTTCGAGAAAACCTTCGGTATGCAGGCAACACCGATGAAGGATGCCATCAAAGAGACGGTGGCTTGGTATAAGCATCATCCCCAGAAACAAAATTAAGTTTCATCCTCCATGGTGTATCAGAAGGATTTCTAATGAAAATCACGAAATTGATCCAAAAATATTCGACCGGAAAGAATGTCGCCATATTCTTTTCTCTGAACATGGTGTTTTACCTCACCATCCTTTTTTACTCGATCCCGCTAGTGGGCAAGTCTGCTCCTAATATGAAACTATTTGATGTTTCCTCATCTGGATATACACAGGAGTATGCAGTTTCCTTGCTGAATGCCATCGGTCCTGAAGGACGGAATGCATACCTGTCTTTGCAGTTGCCGTTGGATTTTGTCTACCCGGGCTTGTTCATCATCTCATATTCCTTGATGTTTGCCTGGCTGCTTAAGAAGAATTTTGACTTGCAGTCAAAAGTGTATTACGCCCTGTATCTTCCAATTGTTGCCGGGTTATTCGACTATCTGGAAAATGTCTTTGTCATTTTGATGTTGAAGACATATCCTAACCTCAGTTCAGGTCTTGTGGCTGGTGCCAGTTTTGCAACTTTGGCAAAGAGTATCTTGTCTTCAGTATTCTTTACATTGTTGCTCTTGAGCATTGGTCAAGTGGTTTGGAGGTCTATTTTCAACAGATCTAGAGCTGCAGTTGTAAACAGTTAACAGTCAATGTTTAGTCGTTATCGAATATTTAAAACAGGAGAGAGTTTATGGTTATCGCAACATCTTTAATGGCAACTTTGCATCATTTGGCAGCTTTTACAATGGCGGCATGTTTGGTGTATGAGTTTATTGCATTTCGTCAGTCATTGACGGCGAGTGAAGTCCGCCGCATTCAACGCGTAGACTTGTGGTACGGCATTTCGGCTGGGGTGTTATTGGTTGCCGGTTTGCTGCGAGTGTACTTCTTTGAAAAAGGCGCAAACTTTTATGGTGCAAACCTATTGTTCTGGGTGAAGATGACCCTGTTTGCGGTCGTTGGTTTGCTTTCGATCTATCCCACCATTCATTACATTCGCTGGGGAAATGTGGCTGAAGATAAAACCTTGGATGTACCGGCAGAAGAACACAAACGTATCCGCCTCTTGCTGAATTTGGAAGTGATTGGGCTGGCTCTCATTCTCTTTGCGGCTCCGGCGATGGCGCGTGCTATTGGCATGAACTGACGTCCGTGTAATTTTGCATTACACTCAGCAAAAAGGAGTTGTACATGCTTGAAGCTGCGGTGATGATCGAAGGGCAAAATGGATTGAATTGGGCGCGTTGGCAAGGGATTACGCGCCTCGTTGAGGATGCTGGGTTTGTTGGTTTGTATCGCTCCGACCATTTCACCAACATGAATCCGCCGGATAAAGACTCGTTAGAATTGTGGACTTCATTGACTTGGCTGGCATGCAACACGAAGCGCATTGAGTTTGGTCCATTGGTAACGCCGGTATCTTTTCGTCATCCCGCACAAACAGCGCGTATGGCGGCGGCAGCTGATGACCTTTCCAATGGTCGGCTCACTCTCGGTCTTGGTGCAGGCTGGCAGGAACGCGAACATCACCTTTTCGGTTTTGACCTGCTGGATAAAAAGCCGCGCTTTGACCGTTTTGAAGAAGGCTTGCAGATCATCACGGGACTGTTGAATCACGACTCTCCAGTTTCTTTTGAAGGGACGTATTATCAACTCCGTGAGGCGACTCTTCTTCCACGCCCGCTTCGCCCTGGCGGACCTCGCATCTTGATCGGCGGAGTGGGACCGAGTCGTACCCCGAAGCTGGTTGCTCAATTTGCTCACGAGTGGAATGCCATGTTTCTCACGCCAGAGAAATTCAAGGAAGCCAATCAACACATTGACGCTGCCCTGAAAAAAGCGAATCGCGATTTCGCATCTGTGCGGCGCTCGATGATGACAGGTTGTGTCTTTGGGCAGACCGAGACGGCCTTGAAGGAAAAGTTGGAAGCTCGCGGTCGTTCCAAAGAAGATCTACTTCAACGCGGTATGGTGGTTGGGTCGGCGAGTGAGGTTAAAGAACAATTGCATCAACTGGCAGAAAGCGGGCTCGAGCGCATTATGCTGCAATGGCTGGATTTGGATGACCTGAACGGCTTGGAGGCACTGGCAAAGGTTGTCCTTTAACCTTTGATGGCGTTTTCGACAAAAACCATAAATTCTTCTTTGAATCGCTGGCTGGAAAAGCGAGCCGCATTTGCCTGTGCGGCTTTATTTTTTAATTTCATGGCTTCGAATCGAAGTACTGCCTCTGCCATCCCTGCCCCGGTTTGCTCGTTGAACAACAGCCCGGTCTTTCCATCCTGAACGATCTCTTTTGCTCCGCCCCTCCCGTACGCAATCACGGGGCAGCCTGCTGCCTGGGCTTCGACCATGGCGATTCCAAAGTCCTCGGTTGCCATATACACAAAAGCTTTTGCTCTGTTCATCAAGTCCGTTACAACCTCATCGGTTTGATAACCCATGAGTTTGATATTGTCTTTTGCCATTCGGCGGATGGCTGGCAGGTCGGGACCGTCACCGACGATGACCAACGGAAAGCCCAAGGCGTTAAATGCCTTTACGATCTCAATGCCCATTTTGTATGGAACCAGCCGTGAAACGAACAGGTAATACTCATCGCGCTCAACGGCTGGAGTAAACCGCTGTAAATCCACGGGCGGGTAAATGACCTGCGACTCGCGCCCCCAGGCTTCTTTGATATGTGATGATGTCCACTTGGAGTTGGCGATCAGAGAATCGGATCGGGCGGAAGCTGCGGCGTCCCACCGGCGAAGCAGGCTCAAGGTCCCGTTTGCAGCGAGGCGGACAAAGGGGTTGGTCAAACCATGCAGGTTGAGATAGTCGTCCCGCATATGCCAGGCATACCGCATCGGCGTCGAGATGTAGGAGATATGGGTTTGTTGGGCGTGGGTTCTTATGCCATGAGCAACGGCATGGGAAAGTGAGATCACAAGATCGTATTGGCTCACGTTCAAAGATTCTATGGCAATGGGCATCAGCGGCAGGAGTTTGCGATAATGCCGCTTGATGCCGGGGATGTTTTGCAGAAATGTGGTGCGGACTCTTAGATCTCGCAGCTCTGTATTTTGAAAATTTTTTGGCGTGTGGGTAAGCGCAAAGACATCGGCTTGTGGAAACAGACACAGACATTCCACCAGCAATCGTTCCGTGCCGCCAAAAGTCGTCAGCCATTCATGGACAATGGCGGTTTTCATCTGTGACCATCTGCACAAATTGAATTACCAATAAAGAGAAACATGGTTGGCGACGGATTATAATTGCAAACAAGTTTGTGCGGATTATTTTAGCGTTGTGATTATTTCTTATCCCTCCCCACTTTCACGCTTCTTTCAAACAGGAGCGCGGATTTTTTTTGCGGCATCCATTGTGCTTGCCCCGTTCCGTTTGCGCGCAAACTTGTGGGTCCGGCCATTTCATCCTGTCTACTCCGACTATACGGATTTTTTATTGTTTGCGTGCGATGTTCCGGTCTATTTTATGCTCGTCTTCTGGGGATGTTCCCTGCTGCTTGCGCCGCGCAGGGTGAGGCCGGGCAATCCGTTCGTCTTCATACTTTTGACAGGTTTGACGGTCGCCGCCTGGGCTTCCACGTTAGGCAGTGTGGATGCGGTCATCAGTCGGTATCAAGCAATCCGTTTTGTTTTCCTGCTCTTTTATTATCTTTTCATTGTGAATGAGATCGATTCAGCCGGATGGGTGATCGTCCCTGTTTTCTTTCAGGCAATGATCCAGTTACCGGTTGGGGTTGCTCAATTTTTTGCGCAATCGTCGATTGGGCTTCAAGCCTTCGGCGAGCACAGACTGGACCCGCTCGTTAGAGGAATAAGCATTATCCCGGTGAACGGCGAGAGGATTTTGCGCGCTTATGGTTTTACGGATCATCCAAATATCCTCGGCGGCTGCCTCACGTTTGCAATGGTTATCCTGTTGGCTGTGGTTTTATATGGGGAACGCCGCAAACCCCTGATCGCTGCCGCTGGTATCCTGTTTATTTTCCCCGCATTCCTTCTAACATTTTCACGTTCTGCCTGGCTGAGCTTCTTTCTGGCGGGTTTTTTTCTTGCCATGTCCAACGTGGTGTCGCGTAAATGGGAGTCGGTCATTCGGCTAGGGCTTCTTGGGGCGCTCTGTATTGCAGTGGGAGTAACTCTTATTGTGCGGGATGTTTCGGTCTTTGGGAAACGCTTCAACGGTGGGGACGTCGCCGGAGACGGACCGATGGTGGAGAGGGCTTTCTTGATGGAAAAAGGGAACACACTTTTCGTGGAGCATTCAGCCATCGGCGTAGGTCTGGGCGCGTCGCCTCTCGCGATGAAGTTGAAGTTTGGGGAGTTTCCGGTCTCATACCAACCCCCGCATTTCACCCCGCTGACGGCATCGCTCGAGACTGGCGTTCTTGGCGGCGCATTCTACTTTATCCTCTGCCTGCTCCCTTTTCTGGATTTTCTTTTTCGATGGCGGATGTATATCCAAAACCCGGTTGGGATGGGTGTCATGGCGCTCTTGCTGGCGATCTCCGTCGTCAACCTGTTCGATTACTATACTTGGTTTTATTCACCCGGGCGGATTTGGCAATGGCTGGCTTGGGCTTTGTATTCACAAGTATCGACGAGGGCCGGCTAAAGAACATGTTCCCTTATTTGCTTGCTCCCGTTCTGGTTGGGTACGCCATCGTCATGGCAACCCTGGTTTTTTATGTAACAAATTTGTTTTACTTGATCCTCCTGGGCGCAAAGAATCGGAAGAAGCTGCAGCCCACTCCTTCTACAGTAGTATCCGACCTGCCTTTTGTCACAGTTCAACTGCCGATTTACAACGAATGGTATGTGGCGGATCGGTTGCTTACAGCCTGCGCTGAATTGGATTACCCCCAAGGTCAGTTTGAGATACAGGTATTGGATGATTCGACGGATGAAACTGCGTCCCTGATCGCCCAAAAAGTGAAGGATCTTCGATCCCAGGGCGTGGAAATCCATCATCTCCACAGAACAAACCGGGATGGATTTAAAGCCGGGGCACTGGCATTGGGTCTTGAATCTGCCCGTGGTGAATATATTGCCATTTTTGATGCCGATTTTCTTCCACAAAAGGATTTTCTCTTAAGAATGATGCCTCGATTCGAAATAGATGCGGCCTTCGTCCAAGCGCGATGGGGGCATTTAAACCGCGATTATTCATTATTGACCCTGCTTCAGTCCTTCTCCCTCGATGCGCATTTTGCGATCGATCAACTTGCCCGCTCGAGCGGAGATTATGTGTTCAACTTTAACGGTACCGCGGGTATCTGGCGCAAGTCCGCCATTCTCGATGCGGGCGGCTGGCACGCCGATACGCTGACCGAAGATATGGACCTTTCGTACCGTGTCTTCTTGCGTGGCTGGCGGGCGGTCTATGCGGGCGATGTCGAAGCGCCTGCCGAATTGCCGGTCAGCTTTACAGCCTATCGCCGCCAGCAGTATCGTTGGGCACGCGGAAGTATGGAGTGTGCAATCAAATACCTTCCCGTTATCTGGCAGGGAGATAACTCGTTCATCCGAAAACTGCAAGCCACGTTTCACCTGACCGGGTATTTGCTTCACATGCTGACCGTCCTGTTGATGTTATTCTATCCCTTACTCCTGCTTTTTGCCCGGGATTACCCCACCTTGCTTGCGCCAATAGGGATCGGTCTCTTGATGAATTTCCTTGCATTGGCTCCCGCTGTTTATTTTATTGCCGCGCAACATTTCTTGAAACGACGTTGGCTTGGCTCGATTCCCCTTGTGTTCATGCTGTCCGTTTTTGCATCTGGAATGGTTTTGAATACCATGCGCGCCCTGGTCCAGATTCTTCAAAGGCGCGTTATCCCATTCGAACGCACGCCGAAGTTCGGAATCACCAGCCGCTCGCAGCCCTGGCGGGGTAACCGTTACCAGGTCCGTTTCGATGGGCTGGTACTGTTGGAAACCCTGCTTGGCATTTTCAATTTGTGGACCGCCTGGCTTGCCTGGAGTTCGGGGTATTATGGCATGATGATCTATGCCTTTCTCTTTGCCCTGAGTCTGTTTTTTGCTTCCGGCTTTACGCTCTATCAGGCATTCTCTTCCCGCTTCTCGCCCGCAGATGAACCTATCTCCACTTAAATGGCTTTAGACTTGTCTTATACTTCCTCTCCCTCACTCGAACGCGCCATCCTTGAAACGCTTGCGTATTCCGATATCTTCGATTACCCGTTGACTTTGGATGAACTGCATCGATACCTGCCGGTTTCAATTGCCAAAACAGCTCTGCGGAATTCTGTACCGCAAAGTTTACTTTGCGATTTTCCGCAACCTTCAGGAAGCAGTACGGAGATTTTTTACTCCCTTCCCAACCGTTCCTCCATCGTTGAGTTGCGCCTTGAGCGGGATGCGGCTTCCCGCCCTGCATTTCGCCGCGCTTTATCTTACGGCAGGATTCTCGGACTGCTTCCCTTCGTCCGCATGGTTGCGATGACCGGCTCGCTCGCGATGTTGAACCTCTCCAAAAACGCGGATATGGACTTCATGCTCATCACCGTTCCCAATCGCCTGTGGATTGCCCGCGCCTTTGCAGTCACATTTGGCAGACTTATGCGTCTGGTCGGCGACCGCATCTGTGTGAATTTGCTTGTTTCAGAAAACGCCTTGGAATGGCCCCGTCACGACCTATATTCCGCACGCGAGATGGGACAGATGATTCCGATTGTAGGACCCGGTATGTACCTGCAATTGCGTGAAGCAAACCCCTGGACTGACGAGTTCCTGCCAAACGCTGTATCAACTCCGACGCTCACACCTGAGAATATCCGCGAAACCGGCTCGCTCGGTCAACGCGTCCTCGAAGCGATATTCTCTGGCAGGTTTGGCGGCTGGCTAGACGATGCCGTGATGAAATTCCAGCTCCGCAAGATCACACGCAAATATGGCAATGGCGCTGAGGCTAACTTCACCCCGGATGTTTGTCAGGGCAACTTCCACGATCATCGCAAATGGGCGGGGGAGTTTTTCCGTGAGCGGTTAATTTCATTGGGTTTGGAACCGGGGGAGGGAGTCGCGCAATGACAAAGGTTTTATTCGGGCAATCCTACTACCTGCGCTTCGACCCGAAACTCTGGCGCGCCATGCAGCCTTATCCTCCGTTGGGAACGCTTTACGCCGCAAGTTACCTCCGTGAGAAAGGCTACGAGGTGGCGTTGTTCGATGCCATGCTGGCGGAATCTGAGGAGGAATGGGCGCAGGCATTGGATATACACAGACCGCAATACGCAGTGATCTACGAGGATAATTTCAACTACCTCTCCAAGATGTGCCTCTTGCGGATGCGCGAAGCCGCATTCACGATGATTCGCATGGCGAAGGAATGCGGATGCGCTGTCATTCTGTGCGGAGCCGACGTCACCGACCATTACGATAAATATCTCGATCAAGGCGCGGATTATTGCATCCTCGGAGAAGGCGAAGAGACCCTCTCAGAACTGCTGGATCAGTTATCGGCAGGGAAAGATGCGAAGGATGTCATCGGTCTCGTTTCTCGTTACTCATTACTTCCATCCCGCCGCCCCGACATCAAAGACCTTGACTCCCTTCCATTCCCAGCCTGGGACTTGGTGGATGTTCCCAAATATAAAAAACTTTGGCTGGAACGTCACGGCTATTTTTCGATGAACATGGTCACGACGCGCGGCTGTCCGTATCACTGCAATTGGTGCGCCAAACCGATCTGGGGTCAGCGCTATAACTCGCGCTCCCCGGAGAATGTGGCGGCGGAGATGCAGTGGCTCAAGCAGAATTTCGCGCCCGATCATATCTGGTTTGCGGATGATATCTTTGGCTTGAAGCCCAACTGGGTGGAACGTTTTGCGGATTTGCTGATCGAAAAGAATGCAGTCATCCCGTTCAAATGTTTGAAGCGTGCCGACCTCGTCACCGAGAAAACTGCCGCAGCATTGTCAAAGGCAGGCTGTCAGACCGTATGGGTGGGCGCGGAATCCGGCTCGCAAAAGATTCTGGATGCGATGGATAAGGGCGACAAGGTCGATGATATTTATCGTGCGGCGGATCGGTTACATGCGAATGGAATTATGGTCGGATTCTTTTTACAGTTTGGCTACCCCGGCGAGACGTGGAACGATGTGCTAATGACCTTGAAGATGGTGCGCGAGTGCAACCCTGATGACATCGGCATTTCCGTGTCTTACCCGTTGCCGGGCACGAAATTTTTCGAGCGCGTCAAAATGGAACTCGGCGACAAACAGAATTGGGTCGATTCAGACGACCTTGCCATGTTATACAGTGGACCCTTTCCACAAGAGTTCTATCGCATCCTGCACGGGCGGACTCATCACGAGTTTCGCATCCGACGCGCTTTTACAAAACCAACCCTGCGCGGATGGCTGACCCTGCCGTTGAATTTAGCGGGTTTGCTCAGAAGCGAATTTCGTTTGAGGAGATTTCATGAATAAGAATATTTTGTCAGGCACATCCTTCGAGATCGTTGCAGAAGCGTATGACCGCAATGCGGATAAATATGATGATTTCATCGAGAACAATGAAAATCTGGCACGAATGCGAAAAAGAGTTTACAACTTCGTCACTGCCCGTCTCCCGAAAGGTTCGAGGATCCTAGACCTTGCCTGCGGAACTGGTACGGACGCGGTCTGGTTTGCCCGACACGGATATTCTGTCCATGGGGTGGATATCTCCGGCGAGATGTTGACCCGCGCGGAGAAAAAAGCAAAAGACCTTGGCTTGCAGGATAAACTTTCATTCGAACAGCTTTCCTATACCGACCTGAAAAATACCAAAGCGGGTCCGTTCGACATGACCTTCTCCAACTTCGGCGGATTGAATTGTGTTTCAGACCCGGCACAGGTTGTTGAGAGTGTTCGTCCGTTGATGGATCAAAAAGCCCGGGTTATTTGGGCGATGATGCCGCCTTTCTGCCTGTGGGAAACCGCCGCACTCTTACGCGGAAAATTCCAGATTGCAACGCGCCGCTTGTCCGGCAAATCCACAGTTCAGAAGGAGGGATTGCAATACCCTGTGTACTATTACAAACCTTCGCAGATCGTCCGCGCATGGGGAAGCGAATTCCGGCTGGAAACCGTGGAGGCGCTTTCCGTGTTCACACCCCCCGCCACCAGTAAGGATTTTTCCGAGAAGCATCCCCGGGTCTATTCCGTTTTGCAAAGCCTCGACGATACTTTTGCCGCGAGCTGGCCCTTCAAATACTGGGGCGACTTCACGATCGTTTCGCTTGTGCGGGGATAACCCCTCCGATTCGTGAACAATACCCTGCGGCTTAATTCGCTTTTCCTTTTTCTGGCGCGGTTATCCGCACAGGCGATGGCGGTGCTTTTTACCGCCATCCTTGCAAGAAAGCTTGGCGTGCAGGATTTTGGCAGGTTCGCTTATATCGGTTCGATGATCTTTATCGGTAACACGTTCACGAACTTCGGCACCGATACCTATCTCGTCCGCGAAACAGCCAGGGTGGAAAAACCCCCAGAAGAAGCGTCGCGTTCGCTTTCCCTCCAGCTTTTTCTCTCTGTAATCTATTGCGCGTCCATGCTCGCCTTGCGCGATACTTCGTTGTTTGTTTATAGTCTGGCATTATTTCCCCTGACAGTCTTCTCCATCAACAATGCATTACTGCGAGCCCTGGGTCGTTTCGGCGTGTTCTGGTTCTTGAGCCTGGCGAATAGTTTGTTGCAAGTCCTTGCCGCAGTTCTTTCCTGGGATGTCTCGTCCCTTTGCCTTTTTCTCCTTTCTGGGCAGGTTCTTGTCTCCGGGCTTTCTCTTCTCATTTGCCGCGCCTCGCTCCCTTCTTTTTGCCTTTTCCCGCTAAAGGAGTTTCGCCCCATCTTTCGGTTGGTCCTGCCCTTCGCCGCCCTGACGATCCTTCTCGTTCTGATCCAACGTCTGGGAATTCTTTTTACCTCCATTCTGTTGGACGAAAAAAGCACGGGGTTATTCTCCGCCATCGTTCGCATCATCGAGGGACTGAAACTCGGGCATTACGCCATTCTGGGTGCGTTGCTTCCCATCCTTTCCAAAGGTGGACGGGACTCCCGGCAAAGTTTTCGCCACGCCTTCGCGCTCTTGATGTGCATCAGTTTCATTTTTGTTCTCCTGCTTATCATGTTTTCCCAGCCGATTCTTTCCTTTCTATTTGGGGCGGAATTCCGTCCGGCTTCACCGGCATTGCCTGTTTTAGGCTGGAGTTTGATCCCATACACGCTCTCATCTTTTATCTCATACGATTTGATCGCCCGGGGTTTGGAAGGCGTGGTTGTCAGGTCGGCATTCCTTTCCCTGCTGATCTACGTTATCTTCTACCTTATGTTGATTCCTTCCTCCGGGCTAATCGGCGCCGTTCGGTCCGCCTTGTGGGGCGAATGGGCGCAGGGGGTTGTGTTCACGTTCTTATATCTGAGCGCCATCCGATCTGAAAATGTGGTGACACCCGATGAATCTTGAAGAACCCATTTTGACTCCGCGTGAATTATTGTCGTATCGCCGTTCCACCGGTGCATTGAAAGACTTCCCTCCGCCCGAGACAGTGATCTTTGCTCCGCAGCGAAGCCTTGCAAAATATATTTTACGCAGGCATTTTGTCAGGCGGATCCAGGGTTTCCTGGGTGAGTTTTACCTGCTTAGAAAATACGGTGGGCGAATCGCAATTTCGACCGGATTCGGGATCGGCGCTCCTGTAGTTGCCGGTCTGGCAGATGAATTTGCGGCGATGGGTGTCAGGCAGATGGGTCTGATCGGCATGGCAGGGTCCTTGCAGGATAGGTTATCGGCGGGGAGCATGGTCCTTTCGACGGGGGCAATTCGCGGTGAAGGGGTGACGCGGCATTACCTCCCACAGGGTGAAATTGTCGAATCGTCGCCTGAGTTGACGGGTCGAATCGAATCGGTTTTGAGTAAAAGATTAGTCTTATATTCCAAAGGACTTACCTGGACGACAGATGCGCCGTTTCGTGAATTGCGTAAAGATGTGCTGGCTTATCAAGCACGAGGTGTTTTAGCCGTGGATATGGAGGCGGCAGGTTTATTGGGAGTTGCAAAGTCTGCGAACATCCCGGCTTTCGCGTTGTTTTCCATCGCCGATCAACTCTCCGGCGGCGTTTGGCGTATGTCTGGCGATCTGCATCCGGCCCGGTCGAATTTGGGCGTTTTGTTCGAGTCTGTCTGCGAGGCGCTGAAATAAATCTGCGATTGCCATGAAACTTGTTTGCGGCGTCTTTCGTATATCTAACAGTACGTAAAAAATCCCTGAATGGGATTACACTATTTTCAATCGGTCCTTACAGGAGAAATACTTATGAATAAAACCGGTCGTTCCCAACTTGCCCTGGGAGTCATCCTTCTGCTCGTCGGCGGATGGTTCCTGCTCAACGAGGTCAATCCCTCATTTCAAAATTTCTTCGAGCCGTATACCGAGTGGCCCGTCAATATGCTTTTGATCGGCGCGGGCATCCTGGTCATTGGGCTTGCCACGGGTTCACCCGGCATGGCGGTTCCGGCTGCGATTGTCGCCGGGATTGGCGGTATTTTCTACTATCAGGAGACCAGCGGTAATTGGGACTCTTGGTCATACATGTGGACGCTTATCCCGGGGTTTGTCGGCGTGGGAACGGTCTTGCAAGGTTTGCTCGGTGAAAATACCGGAGCCAACCTCAAACGCGGGCTGAACTTGATGGTGATCAGCGCCGTATTATTCCTGGTCTTCGCCGCATTTCTAGGCGGTTGGAACATCCTTGGTGAGTTCGGTCCTGCGGTTCTGTTGATCCTGCTCGGCCTTTATGTGCTTGGCAGCGGCTTGTACAAGACCTTCCGAAAACGGGAGGGCTAGATGAATCGTAGTCAGCTATTTTGGGGCTCGGTATTGCTGCTTGTCGGCGGCTTGATGCTTGCCGGAGAAATGGGCGTTCGCTTGCCAAACGGCAATTCACTCATGAGCTTGTTCTGGCCCGTTTTGCTCATCGGACTGGGGATATGGGTGATGGCTTCAGTCTTTTTCCGGGGCGAGCAGAAGACCGAATCTGCCAGCGTCGATTTGCAGGGCGCCCGCGAAGCGGATGTGCGCATCAATCACGGGGCGGGTGAGTTTCGTCTGCATGGCGGCGCATCGGGGAATGAACTCCTGCATGGAACTTTTACCGGCGGGCTTGAATCGGATTCCTCTCGAAACAGTGATAGGCTTGAGGTCCGGTTGAGACCCGCGAACGATTTCTTTCCTTTGCCGCCCTTCGGCTTCAAAGACCAGCAGGATTGGGATGTTTCATTCAACCCGGATATCCCCACCAGATTGGATATGAATTTAGGCGCGAACAAATCCATAATCGATCTAAACGGATTGAACATTACGGATATAAAACTGAAATCAGGCGCAAGCGAAACTATTGTGACTCTGCCCGCCCGCGGCCGCCTCAATGCGGACTTTGAGATTGGTGCAGCGTCTCTGACTATCATCGTGCCTGACGGCGTGGCTGTCCGCGCAAGAGCCGCCATCGGTGCGGGAGATTTCTCCATGGATAGGTCACGCTTCCCGTCAAATGAATCACCGGATTTTGCCAGCGCAGCCAATGCGGTGGATATTCACATCAGGGGCGGCGCGGCTTCGGTCAGGATCAAATAGGAGATAACAACATGAAACGATTCGATCCCAGTATCATCATCGGTCTGCTCCTGCTCGCAGGGGGCGGGCTTGCTCTTGCGCAGGCTTTTGGGTATTTGGAAAACGCTTCAGATTATTTTTGGGGCGGTGTATTTCTAGTGGGCGGGCTGGCTTTCTTATCGCTTTTGTTCAACGGAAATTGGTGGGCTGCCTTCCCTGGGTTTACTCTTTCTGCGTTAGGTGTCCTGATCCTCCTGCCGGAATCATTGGATGATCTTGGAGGTGCGATCTTTCTTGGCGGCATTGCCCTTTCCTTTTGGTATGTGTACATCACGGATCGGTTAAATCGTTGGTGGGCGATCATCCCTGGCGGCGTGCTTACCGCTCTGGCGTTGCTGATCCTCGGTTCAGCTTTCTTCGATGAATATTCCGGCGCGATCGTTCTCGGTGGGATCGGACTTACTTTTTTCATTGTATATCTGACCAACCCCGGCGAACGCTGGTGGGCGTTGATCCCCGGCGGGGTATTGGCAACCCTTGCGGGCGTAACCGTCGCGGCTGAACGCTTCGGCGAATTCCAGACCGGCGGATTTTTCTTTCTGGGGTTGGCGGTGACGTTCTTGTTGGTTGCCCTCCTTGCAAGGATGAGTTGGGCGTACTGGCCCGCGCTCATTCTTGGGATCATGGGAGCGCTGGGTCTCGCCTCCCTGATGGATATTGCCAACTATGTTTGGGCGGTCGCTCTGATCGTCATCGGCGGGTTTATGATATTCCGCGTCTTCGCAAAGCGCGCGTGATCGACCTGTTGATGAAATGAAAACAGCCCTCGAAATCGGGGGCTGTTTTTTTCTTGCAGGATCATAATGCTGATGATGGTTTATCTACTTTCAGCCACATGGATTTCGGGGAAGAATTGATGGACTGTCCCTTCCACCCAGCCATGCAGTGTCGCGGGCAGCAGCGGACAATTCAGACAGGCGCCGCCCAGCCGGACCTTTAATTCATCCCCGACAAGCGAAACGAATTCGACCGTCCCGCCGTGGAATTGCTCGATATAGGCGCTCAAGTTTTCAAGCAGATGGCGTACCTGCGCTTCGCGGGTGGGAGTTTCCAAGGTCATGGCATTTTCCTTTCTGTTTGAAGATATTGCTGAATTTGTTGGTGCGCGTTCTTCCAACGCGGTGAGACGTTCAAAGCCAGGCGGTCGATGACGATCCTGCCTGTTTCAGGGTCGTTGGCAATCAGGCTCAATAATGCGCGCCTGCGAATGCGGATCGCTTCAAGTTTTGTCTCGCTTATAACGCTGGAGGTATATTTTTTCCCGCCGATCACAGCCGACCAACCGAAGATATCGCCTTTTTTTAATCGCGTGACCGTTATCTGCGGCGCGTCATAAGGTTTATAGACAATCGAAACTCTTCCTTTGAGGATTAGATATAAAAAATCCGGCGGGGACCCCTGCTCGAAGACGACCGTGTTGGCAGCGCAGGCGAATTCTTCGAACAACGCGGTCAATACTGAAATTTGTTGTGGGGAGAAGCCCTCAAAGAGGGGGATCACGGGTAAAACGTCCAGCATTAAAACATGTTAATCGCTGCGTACAGAGACCGCTAGTATCATCCATCTTATTTCAGATGACATTTATCCTGATTTCGCACCCTGTGAAAAGTCGTGGGTTATACTTTGATAAAGTTTCCATTGCGTGGCTGATAACCAAATCTCAAACATCATGTCTCAACTATCGAACCAACCTTCTCCGGGGCGGCTGCTTGCTCTGATCATGATCGGATGTGGATTCCTGGCTTTAGGCGTAGCCTTCATGCTGAAGCCGGAGAGTCTCCCATCCGCCTCAGAACCACAAGATTTTTCTACGATCCCTGTCGAGGTGGATTTGCCTGCACCCGACCTGACTTTCACGACTGTGGATGGCGCACTCGTATCCCTTTCAGCCTTTCAGGGGAATGTCGTCCTCGTGAACCTGTGGGCAACCTGGTGCCCGCCTTGTCGTGAAGAGATGCCGGCTTTGCAGGCGTTCTATGAAGAGCATCGTTCGAACGGGTTCGTTTTGGTTGCCATCGATCAGGGCGAGACCACAAAGGAAGTCATCCCGTTCATCGAGGAATACCATCTGACCTTTCCTGTCTGGCTCGACCCTGCCAGCCAGGCAGGTGAGGCATTCAATACAATGAATCTACCCAGTTCTTACGTCATAGACCGGACAGGGCGCATTCGCTTGATGTGGATCGGGGGGATTTCGAGAAAGAATCTCGATGCATATGTGCCTTCCATTATTTTGGCGGCTCAATAGGATTTCCCGATTAGGGGTAGCTGCCGCTGATTGATGTGTAGGCGTCGCCGCATTCGCAGGCGATAACGGTCAACCCGCCTTTGGCGAGTGTGCCCTGATAGGCTTCCAAACCCCGGTGGGGAATCCAGCCGCTTAACACAAACGGCAGGACACTGTCTGCAAGGATCCATTCCCCATTGTATTTCCTTGAAACATGGACATGTGTACCAGTAGACCTTCCACCTTCGCAGGAAGGATAGCCGATCTTATCCCCTGCATTAAGTTCAGTCCCGACCGGAACACGCTCATCTGTGGCGAGGTGCAGGTAGAAGATCACCCAGCCGGTGCGCTCGTCACCGTCTTTGTCGAGGTCGAGTGCCACACCATCCACCCGCGAACGGACAACTAAACCGTCGGCTGAGGCAGTAACGAAATTTTCAGGCTTGGCCGGGATACAACCAGACTTTTCGGAAGGTGGCGCAAAATCCAAAGCGGAGAAAGGCTCACCTGTACCCCAGCCGGTGTGGGGACCGCCGGTAAAGTTCCAGGTTTGCGAAGCGGGGAAGGGCAGGAGTAGTTCCGGTTGAGTCAGGCTTCCCGGAATCAACTCGAAAGAATCTTCCCAAGGATCTCCGAAAAAGGAAACATAGGTTTTGTAGAGCCCATCTGGGCTGATGGCGCGGTTATAGTCGTCCCCACTGTACATTTGCGAGTAATAGTATTGGAGCGCGGCGGAACCGGCATTCTGCCACGGGTCTGGGCGAAGCAGGATCTGAGCCTTATCTTCGAATTCGAGCAGCCTTCCGTCACGCCAGCCGTAATATCCGTTATTGAGGACATTTGCCGCGAGAACCAGTTGCAAGTAATGAGAATCCCAAAATTGACGGGTAAGCCCGAGCAGTCTTCTGCGTACGGGCGGCTCGGGGAGTGATAACGCGCCTCCCTGATATTCCAGGATGGCAAGCAGAAGCCTCGGGTTGATGCTGTAATTGATCGCCACATAATCGACAAGTTCTGCGCCGGAACGGGTTTCGCCTCCGACATACGCCCGATGGTTTTTCAACCACCCCGGCTGCGATTCAACGAAGGCAGCCGTGTTGAATCCGCTGGCGGTGGGTCCGTTTACAAAGGCATGGTCCGGGATGATCTGAAACGGACTGCCCCACAAGGCTCGATAGTATATGGGAATCTTCATCGGCATTCCCTGCGGCAGGGTGGTCGCTTCACGTGGAATAAACGTGTTTGCCGTAAGGATCTCATCCACGCTTGTGTTGAAGCGCAAGGCGAGCGCTGGAAGGGTATCGCCGCTTTGGGCTATGTAGTCGACCAACTCACCAGGGGCAAAAGAGGGGCGGGTAGGTAGGGGTGTAGCAGCAGGGATGGATGGGCTGCTTTCGCTCGCCAGTGGGTTCGGGGTTGTTTGAGGGTCAGTGCGGGGTGTACATGATGTCGCCAGCAGGGCGGTCATAATTGCGAGGGTAGTTCGCCATTTACCTTTTATGGGTTTGCAGGAGGACAGGTTTTTGGCGGTCTTATTTGCAATGTTAATTCTCATCTTTTTCACGAATGATGTTCGACCAGGATTGCCCCAGAAGGTCGGCAGTGACGACTTGCTCGCCGTTGACCAACTGCCCCTTGTAGGGTTCCTCACCGGCGATCACCCGCCAGCCGCTCAACACAAACGGGACGGGACCATCGGCGGTCACCCATTCGCCGTTGAATTTTCTGGCGAAGTGAAGATGTGTGCCGGTTGAAACGCCGCCCTCACAGGATGCGTGTCCGATGCGGTCGTCGACTTCCACATATGTTCCGGCGGGTACGCGGTCTTCGGTGGCAATATGTAAATAGAGAAGATTCCAGCCGGTTTGTTCATAGCCATCCCCGTCGAGGTCGATCATGACCACCCCGTTCTCAGAACGGACGACCAGTCCCGGGGCAGATGCGAGAACCCAGGCGTTATTAGGAATACAGCCGGACTTCGCCGAGGCTGGAGCAAAGTCGATCGCCGAAAAGATGCTATGTGTTGTGCCGTAAATTTTCGGGCTGATCTGCCCCCAACCGTTGTGCGGTCCGCCGGTGAAACTCCAGACGGTGTCGGGTTCGAACGGGAGGACAAGTGGCGGTTGATTCAAACCGGGCGGGAAGATGGGACCGAGCAGGGCGGCTCTTGACCAGGAATCACCAAACATCTCTTCGTACAAAGCCGGGAAACCGGAATCAGGATCGATGATCTGAGACCATTGCGACTGACTGTGAAGTTTCGAGAATAGGTACTGGATGGCGACCGTGCCTGCGTTGAGACGCGGATCGATGCGAAGTTTTGTGCCTTCCGGGAATTCGAGATGGGTAAGTGTGCCGGCTCTCCAACCGTAGTAAGCGATGGACATGGTGTTGATCGCCCAGGTCATTTGCACGCTCATGCCTTTATAGTGGTAATCGTTGAACCCCATGGGGTATTCGGTGTGCAGGATGTCGATGGGCTGCCCGCGCACCCAGCGCGCTTCGTATTCGAGCAGGGCAAGCAGGAGGCGCGGGTTGACCGAGTTTTCGATTGCAAGCCTGTCGATGGCATCGTAGCCGGTGATCCGCCCGGCGGAGCCGAGGTAATCATTGAATGAGCTGAGGTAGCCGCCCTGGTCTTTGACGTATTTTTCTGTGTCGAAATCGAGCGCGGTGGAGGAGAATACGAATTCAGCATCGGGCAGGAGTTGGATATTGGGCGTGGATGCTTCGTTGATGCGGTCGGGGATGACCAGCAGGGTGCCAGGGTCGATGAGAGTGGTCCTGGTCAGGTCGCCGTCTGAGATGATCTCGGATTCTTTTACATCGAAGCGGGCGGCGACAGCGGAGAGCATGTCTCCACTTTGGGCGTAATAAAGGAGTGGGGCGTCATCGGTTACAGGGGCGGGTGTGACGCTCGGGGTTTTGCTTGTCACTTTTTCAGTGGGTTGAGGTGACGGGGTAATTGCGCTCTGCGTTTCGATGAAGGGGGGGATGGTCGAGGTGGGGAAAATGATCGGGTCGCCCGACCCAGCAAACGGGTCGGTGGGAGGCGCGGCTTGAGAGACAGATAAGGTGGGGGTGGGGACAACTCCCCAAAGGGATGGAGTCGTTCCACAGGCGGCAATCATCATGGAGAATGCGATGAGGGTGGCTAAATGTGGCTTCATGTTGATGGGATTATATCCAGATAAGACCTTTGGTAACTTAACGGGTGATCAGGTTCTCGGGGCTTGCGGCGTCAAGGGCTTCGATGGAATAGTTGCCGTTAGACAAGTAGCCGTCATATTCGATGCCGCTTCCACTGGAAACCCATCCACTGAGGATGAAGGGTAGCGCGCCATCGGCGGAGATCCATTCGCCATTGTATTTTCGCGTAATGTGGACGTGAGTTGCGTTCGAGATGCCGCCTTCGCACGAAGGATGCCCGACGCGCTCGTTACGGAATAGGTATTCTCCGGGTGTTACCCGCTCCTGTGAGGAGACATGCATGTAGATGATCACCCAGCCGGTCTGTTCGTAGCCATCGTTATCGAGGTCTTGAAAAACAGACCCGGTGCCGGTGCGGGTGATAAGTCCGTCTGCCATGGCTGTAACCCAATAAGGGCTGATTTCACAGGCTGCGGCGTTTCCCTGCGGGGCGAAATCGAGCGCCCCCCAAGCCGAGCCGGAATCCCATGCGCCGTGGGGACCGCCGGTGAAGTACCAGCTTTCACCTTCTGCGAATGGCAGCGAGAAGATAGGCTGGGTAAGGTTTTGTGGGATCAATGGTTCGATGGCGTAGCTGAACGGGTTGCCGAAGAAAACGAAGTAGGTCACTGCCATACCTCCAACGCCTGTATCGTGCTGCCACGCGTCGTAGCCATCCACTTCGGAGAAGAGGTATTGGATTCCAGCCGTCCCGGCATTGATGGTGGGGTCTATGGGTATGGTTTGTCCGTCAGTCAACACCAGCGTGGAGATGGCATTGGCTTTCCACAGGTAATATCCACGGTTGAGGGTATTTGCTGCCCAGACGACCTGCTTGTATAAGCCCGCCCGGTTCGGGTCGGGATATCCCATTGGATAATCGATATTGACGGGGGCTGGGTTTGTCACCCATCCGCTTTGATATTCGAGTAATGCCAACAACAGGCGCGGATTGACGGAGTAGTTATAGGAGACACCTTCAATGATATCCGCGCCATTGAGGACAATTCCCTTGACTTCCTCGGCGTAATGATTGAGGTAGCCGCCCTGGCTTGCGATGAACTTTCTGGTGTTGAACCTTGCTGCGGCGGGCCCGTGGACCAACTCCGAATCCGGGATGATCTTCAATGGGTTCAAGGACGCAGCAGCAATATCGGGGGCGGGGATGATGAGTACTGTGCCTACTTCGAGAGCGTTCGGGTCAGTAATATTGTTGGCGTCCATCAACGCTTGCAGGCTGATGTTGTATTGCAAGGCGATGGTGCCCAGCGTGTCGCCGGGTTGGACGGTATGCTGCGCCTGTTCTTGACGCGGAGTGGGCAGGATGCGTGCGATATCGGGAGTCGGCGAGTTGGATGTGATCTGATCCTGTATGCCGATCAAAGGCGAAATGTTCAAAGGGACGCGGGTCGGCGTGGGTGGCCGGGTGGGTGTGGAAGTTGGGATCGCGGTTTCGGTTCCAGTCGGGGTGGAGGTGGGCACTGCAACCCCAGGTTGGGCAGTTGTTGTGTTGCCACTGGCGGGAACAAATGGGTCATAAGTTGGGAAGACGACTGGCGTTTCTGCAGTGGGGGCGCAGGAGAGTAGCAGTACGGCGAGCAACGCCGCAGTCCATATTTTGGTTAGAGACATGGGCGTGATTGTACCAAATGCCGGTATGAACACAAAAAGGAGACGACTTGTGAACGTCTCCTTTTTTATGACAGTGCTTACGCAGAAAAATCATTAGATCCACTAATCTACGCCAATCTCTGCGAATGGGCGAAGGATTAGGGTGGATTCGAGGGAACTAAGCAGACTCTATTAGCGGTTTGAATAGGTCCTGTATGTTTTTAACCGGAGTTAGGATTGAAATCCCGAACCGGTGATGTAATTCTCCAGCCCGCGTATCTCGCTTTCCTTGATCTCGATGGCGGCAACCATGACATCGCGCATCGAAACCAGCCCGACGAAGTGTTCACCTTCTACCACGGGCAAGTGACGGATCTTATACTGCTTCATCAGTCCCATGCATTGTTCCACTGTAGTATTAAGGGTGACGTTGATCATTTTCGGCGTCATCACATCCTTGACGATGGTGTCTTTAGCGACCCGACCCAGCGCTTCGCCTTTGTACAGGTAATCGCGCTCTGTATAAATACCCACGATTTTTCCTTTTTCTACGACAAGTACGGCGCCGATGTGAGCTTCCGCCATCACTTTGATAGCATCCAGCACGGTTTGGGTGGACTCGACGGAGTAATTCGTCGCAAATTCTTTGGCTTCGAGAAGTTTTCGGACTGTGGTCATGATTTTCGTCTCCTTAACTATTGTTTTTATCATAGGGATTTCAAATCGTCATACGGAAAACTTCCTCATCTCGTGTGACGTTCATCCTTTTATTTGAGTTCAGCAAATCCTCGGCAGCATTTCGCCCGCCAGCATATCCACCACGCGGGTACTTCCTAAAGCGGTCTTTAGCAAAACTCTGGATTTCGGCTCGGCAACCACTTCACCAATGACCACCGCACCTTCGCCATACTTCGTTGCCTTCATCGCCAACAACACCTTCTCCGCATCTTCCTTCGGGACAATGGTTACCAATTTCCCTTCGTTCGCCACATAAAGCGGATCGAACCCAAGCATTTCGCACGCCGCGTTAACTTCAGGATGAACCGGAATGGTTTCTTCCTTCAAGAGAATCCCCGCATTCGACTGAACCGCGATCTCATTTAATGTCGTTGCCAACCCGCCGCGCGTGGGATCACGCATTACATGGATATTCGGACTCGCATCCAGCATTGCCGCGATCAGATGATTCAACGGCGCGACATCGCTCTGCAAACTAGACTCGAATCCCAACTCCCCGCGCGCGCCGAGGACAGCAATACCATGATCGCCGATCGTGCCGGAGAGGATGACCACGTCGCCCGGCTTCGCATTCGCCCCGCTTACGTTCACATCCTCGCGCACTACACCGACCCCTGCGGTGGTGATGTACATTCCATCTGCTTTGCCTTTTTGGACAA
>ERZ761607.2221-NODE-2221-length-21676-cov-4.856806_pt1 | contig 21676 bp, 15 predicted proteins | sample MGYA00511164_ERZ761607 | MGnify/ENA primary metagenome ERZ761607 (study PRJEB28899, sample SAMN02445080) | bioreactor sludge metagenome | biome: EBPR sludge | place: Australia: Brisbane, Thorneside Wastewater Treatment Plant | collected 2011-06-22 ... | reverse complement strand
GGTACGTGGTGAGCACGCAGCCGATGTGGGATCTCGCGGAGCCCGTGAGCTACGTCGGCACGATCTTCAGCGAGACCGATCGGCTGGAAGGCATCGACACCTCGAACCGGCGCATCCTCTATCAGACCTCGCGCTACGACGTGCAGGTCCCGAACGTCGCCTCCGACATGGCGGCGCGCGTGATGGGTCTGCCGTGGTTGCGCTCCAGCGCCTACGAGCCCTGGGGCGTCGGCACGGGCGAAGGCGCGTACATGGAGGCCACCGACGGTCCGACCGACAGCGGCTACGTCATCTACCACCTCGACGACGTCGAGCCGATCAACGAGGGCGCGTACGCGGAGATCGGCGACAACGCGGCCCACGGAGGGCTCCGCTCCACCGAGCCGATGCTCGAGCAGTTCGACCGTTTCGTGCGCCCGGGCGGCCAGGTCGAGGACACCTGCCCCGACGGGAGCTGCGTGATCCCGAACGAGCGCGGGACCATTCCCTGAGGATCCGTTCGCGCGATCCAATCGCACGCACGAGCTCGCTCGTCGGGCCGCTCGGCCGGGCGGCCAGCTCCGAGAGCACGTCCGTCAGACGACCGAGCCGAACGAGTTCCACGACCTGCGGTGCGACGCCCCGAAGTGCGAACGCGAGTGTGAGGAGCGCTCGCGTTCGCGTCTCGTGAGAAAGACACCGTTCGCGGCCCTCGTCCCGCTTGCGCTCGCGCCGCGGTCGCGCTTTCGTGAGCGTCGATGCGCACGGCTCGTCTCCCCTCACCGATCGCGACGCTGCTCGCGACGTCGCTCCTCCTCTCCTGCGGCGGCGACGACGGCCCCGCCGCCATCCGCTTCCCCGAGCCCGGTCCGGTCGGCGGCGAAGCGGGCCGCGGCTCCTTCACCTTCGGCGTCGCCACCGCGGCCGCACAGATCGAGGACGAGAACGAAGCCACCGATTGGTACGCCTACACCGCGCCCACCGATCAGGGCGGCCTCGGCAACGGCGTCTTCGTCGGCGAGGCGGTGCAGGGCTTCACCCGCGCGGTCGAGGACAACGCGCTCGTGGCCGAGATGAACCTCGACGCCTACCGCTTCAACCCGAGCTGGGCGCGCATCGAGCCCACCCGCGACACCATCGACGAGTCCGCGGTCGCCCACTACGGCGCCGTCCTCGACGACCTCGTCGCGCGCGGCATCAAGCCGATGCTCACCGTGCACCACTTCTCGAGCCCGGTCTGGGTCGACGACCCGCGCCGCGCCGGCGTCGAGTGCCCGGACGGACCCACGGATACCGATTTGTGTGGTTGGAGCGATCCCGCGGGAAGCGAAGAAGTCATCGCCGAGATCGCGGAGTTTGCCGGTTTGCTCGCGCGCGAGTACGGCGATCGCGTCGACGAGTGGTGCACCCTGAACGAGCCCGTGAATTACCTCCTCGCGAGCTACGGCCTCAACCAGTTCCCTCCCGGCCGAAACCTCATCCTCGCCGAGGGAGGCTTCGAGCGGCTCGTCGACTCCTTCCGCGCGTACCTCGCCGCCCACGCCGCCATCCACGACGCGATCCTCGCGAACGACACCGTCGATGCGGATGGCGACGGGAACAACGCGATCGTGGGCCTCACGCTCTCCGTCGCGGCTTGGGTGCCCGCCGCCCGCAACAACATCAGCACCGACCCCGTCGACGTCGCGGCGACCGACGCGGTCGAGTACGTCTACCACCACCTCTTCGTCGACTCGATCCTCGACGGCACCTTCGACGCCGACCTCGACGGCACCGCGGAGGAGTCCCACCCCGACTGGGCAGGCAAGCTCGATTTCCTCGGAGTTCAATACTACTTCCGCGCCGGCGTGACGGGCACTCCGGGCCTGATCCCGGTCGTCGAGGCCACGCCTTGTTTCGGGGAGTTCGACTTCGGCGCGTGCCTCGCGCCGGTCAACGACGACGAGACGAAGATGATCCCCGCGATGGGCTACGAGTTCTGGGAGCCCGGCATCTACGAGGTGCTCCGCGACTTCTCCGACCGCTGGCCCGATCTCCCGCTCACCGTCACCGAGTCCGGCCTCGCCACCGAAGAAGGCCGTCGCCGCTCCGAGCACGTGGTGCGAAGCCTCGAGCAGATCTGGCAGGCGCGCGAAGAAGGCGTCGACGTCCGCGGCTACTACCACTGGTCGCTCATGGACAACTTCGAGTGGGCCGAAGGCTACGAGCCGCGCTTCGGTCTCTACCGCGTCGATCTCGACACGTACGAGCGCACCGCCACCGAAGGCGCGACCACCCTCGGCGCCATCGCGGGCCAGCGCCGCCTCACGAGCGCCCAGCGCGCCGAGCTCGGCGGCACGGGCCCCATGACCCCGGAGCCCCCCCACGGCGAGTGATCGAGCCGCAAGACCGTCTCGGTCGCTGCGCGACGGAGACGTCGCATCGCGCTCTGCATTTGCGGTACCGTCGCGACCATGCGCGTCCTCGCCGCGGTGGCACTCGTCTGCACCCTCGCCCTGAGCTCCTCCGCGCTCGCCCAGCGCAACAACCCGCTCATCCGCCAAGGCCAAGAGCTCTACGACGAGCTGCGCTACGAAGAAGCCCTGCAGGTGCTCTCCGCCGCGCTCGTCCGCGCCGGCAACACCGAAGCCGAGCGGGCGACCACCTACCGCCTCCTCGCCTTCACGTACCTCGCGCTCGGTCGCCAAGAAGAAGCCGACGGCGCCTACCGCAGCCTCCTCGCGCTCCAGCCCGACTACCAGGTCCCGAGCGATCTGAGCCCTCGCTTCCGCGAGTTCTTCACCGAGGCGACGCAGCGCTGGGAAGCGGACGGTCGCCCCGGCGTCTCCACCGCGCCGCCCTCGCCGGTCAACATCGTCCACACGTCGCCCGCGCAGGCCGATCCGGAGCAGTCCGTGCCGCTCGCGGCGAGCCTCGAGGATCCCGACGGCCGCGTCGCGCGCCTCGTCGTCGCCTACCGCCAAGGGACGAGCGACGTCTTCCGACGCCTCGACTGCGAGGCGCTCCCCGACGGCAGCTTCGTCGCGACGATCCCGGGCACCGACGTCGCGCCGCCGCTCGTCGAGTACTACTTCGAGGCCCTCGACGCGGCCGGCCTCCCGATCGCCGCGCGCGGCGACGTCGCCGCCCCGCTGCGCATCGCGGTCGAAGGTGGCGGCTCGGTCGTGAGCAAGTGGTGGTTCTGGACGATCATCGGCGTCGTCGCGGCCGGCGCGGTCGTCACCACCGCGGTCGTGCTCACGCGTGACGACGGCGGTCCGGCGCCAACCCCGCAGGGCACGTTGATCGTCAACATCCGCTGATCGTCGGATCGTCTGCGCAGATCGTCGTCTCGCGGACGGTCCTGCACTCGTCGCGTTGCGTGGCCCCACCAGCCGTTCACGCTGTGCGCCGTGTCGACCGACGACGCCCCGACCGACCCGAACGACGCGGAGCCGAACGCTCCCCGCGACCTCGCGGACGCGCCGAAGCAGGATCCGAAGAAGTCGGCGGCTGACCCCGCCGACCCGGCCAAGAAGAAGCTCCTGCGCCTCGCCGCGCTGGTCACCCTCGTCGTCGGCAGCATCGTCCTCGCGAAGGTCACCGGCGTCAGCGAGCGCCTCACCCCCGAGTCCATCCGTGGCTTCATGGAAGGCGCGGGCGTCCTCGGCTTCGTGATCTTCCTCGGCGTCTTCGCGGTCGGCGAGCTCGTCCACGTGCCCGGCGTCTTCTTCGTCGCCGCCGCCATCCTCGCGTACGGCCGTGGCCTCGGTGGCGTCGCGGCCTACGCGGGCGCCGTCCTCAGCGTGATCGTCAGCTTCCTCGTCGTGCGCGGTGTGGGCGGACAGATGCTCGCCGACGTCCGCCGCCCGTTTCTGCGCAAGATCCTCGACGGACTCGAGCGCCGCCCCATCCGTGTCGTGGCGATTCTGCGTTTGATCCTCTGGATGGCTCCGCCGTTGAACTACGCGCTCGCCATGAGCGCGGTCCGTTTCCGCGACTACGTGATCGGCTCCGCCCTCGGCCTGCTGATCCCGATCGCCCTCGCGAGCCTCTTCTTCGACTGGGTGGTCGCGACCTTCCTCGCGGGCTGAGGAACCGATCTCAGGGTCACGCTCAGTCTCCGACACGAGCTCCGTCTCCGACGCAGGCTCCGTCTCCAACACGGGCTCCGTCTGCACCACCGTTGACCCCCGCCCGCTGCGGCTCGATCCTCCTCGCCGCGCATGTGGCGCCCCGACGATCAGCAGCTCCTCGAGCGGCTCGAAGAACGCACCGTGATGCGCGCCCTCTGGCGTCGCATGTCGCGCGGCGCGCCTCCGCCGTCGGAGCGCGCGGCCGGTCTCGTGCACCTGCTGCGTCAGACCGAAGAAGGCGCTCGCGCGGTCGAGCAAGCGCTCGAAGGCGAGCTCGAGCTCCTCGTCGCGCTCACGCGCCCGCGTCGCTACGACGGCCTGCGCCCGACGCTGATCCACCACCTCGCGCTCTGGCACCACGCGGTCGCGCGCGTCGCGCCCCCCGACGCGGAGGCCGAAGAAGCTTGGCTCCACGCGTTCGCCGCCTGGACCGCGCTCGCCACCGAAGCGACCTACCTGCGCGCGCTCGCCGAAGCCGTCGCAGGCGACGCGGTCCCGGCCGTCGATCGCGAAGCCGTCGCCCTCGGCGCGCCCTCGCGTCTGCTCGCGGAGCTCGAAGCCCTCGGCCTCGAAGGCGCCGCCTCGCTCTCGAGCACCACTGCGCTCGCGCTCCGTGTCCTCTCGCGCATTCCCGAAGCCCTCGCGCGATGTGGCACGCCCCACGACACGACTCACGCGCTCGCCCGCGAAGCGCATCCGCTCGCACGCGAAGCGAGGCGTCGCCGCCGCACCTTGGTCGACGCTGCGATGGAGCCCGTCCACCACGCGCTCGAAGAAGCCCAAGCCAAGGGCCAACCCGGTGAGCCTCACCTCGCGGCCTTCGCCTCCGCGGTGCGCGTCTGGCGCTTCACCGCGCACGACCTCGAGCTCGAACGCTTCGTGCTCGATCAGGTGATCCCGATCGCGTGGGAGCTCTACAACCACAAGCACTGGTCGCTCCTCCGTCGCCTCGACCAGACGATCGCGGCCGTGGTCGACGCGCTCGCGAATCGACTCGGGCAGGATCCCGAGCTCGTCGCGTACGCTTCCCGCGTGGCGCAGATGCTCGTCTTCCGTGCGGAGCTCGAAGGTCGCTTCGAGACGCAGCTCGAGATCGCCGAGCGCGCCCTCGCGTTGTGCGACACCCACCGCAACGGCCGCCTCGTCTGCGCCGATCTCCTCTCCGAGCGTGCCCTGCGCCGCATCGAGACCGCGCCGCTCTGGGATCGCAAACGCGCCGCGCTCGAAGCGCGCGTCGACACCCGCCGCGCGGAGTCGCTCTTCCCCGGACTCGACCGCACCAAACGCGCGAAGGAAGCGATCGCACGCGAAGGAGTCGAGCCGTGACGTGCACCGCCGTCGCTCGCAGCACCGAGGGCACCGACCCGCGGAGGTCGCGATGAGTGACAACCCCTTCGAACGCTACGGCCTCGATCCGTTCGCGGGCCCTGCGCGCATCACCGAGCGCCTGCGCGAGCTCGCCGAAGATTGCGAGGACGAGCTCGAGCGCGCCGCGATCCGCGAGGCCTGGGAAGCCCTCACGCTCCATCCGCGACGTCGCCTCGAGCTGGCGCTGCAGGCCCACCCCGAGTCGCGCCCCGCCCTCGGTCGACCGCCGCGTCCACGCCGCCGCGCGCGGACCGAAGACCCGCTCGGCTTGGCCGATCTCACCGCGCTGCCTTCGGTCGCGGGCGCGCTAGCCAAGCTCGAGCTCCCCGACGTGCCGCTCGACGAGGACGAGATCCTCACGGGACGCAAACGATGAGCGGAGCGAGCTCGAGCGCTCAGCCACTTCAGTTCACGCACCACCACGCGATGGGAGCCCCCACATGTTCGTAGACCGCCCGGTAGGCATCGATCTCGGAACCACGAACTCCGAGGTCGCGATCCTCGATCCCTCCGAGCGCGATCTGCTCGTCTACGCCGACGAGCACGGCCGCAAGACCGTGCCCTCCGCGGTGTGTTGGGATCCCGCGACGTCGTCGTTGCTCGTCGGTCGCCCCGCACGCGCCCGCCGCGGGCGTGATCCCGGCCCCGTCGAGAGCATCAAGCGCCGCATGGGCCAGAGCGCCACCGTGCGCATCGGCGACAAGTCCATGTCGCCCGAAGAGGTCAGCGCCGTAATCCTCCGCGAGCTGCGACGCCTCATGCTCGAGCACCTGAAGAAGGGCGCGCCGGACGACGTGGACATTCGTCTGTCGCGCGCGGTGATCACGGTGCCCGCCTACTTCGACGCGCCGCAGATGGAGGCCACGCGCAAAGCGGGCGAGCTCGCGGGCCTGCAGGTCCTCGGCTTGCTCCAAGAGCCGACCGCGGCCGCCATCTACCACTCGTGGCGCAACGAGCTCGGTGCCTTTGCCGGCGCGGGGTCAACCGCGCCGGGTGACGGCCTGTTCCTCGTCTACGACCTCGGCGGCGGCACCTTCGACGTCTCCGTCCTGCGTTGTCTCGGCGGCGAGTACCAAGTGCTGGCGATCGACGGCGACAACTACCTCGGGGGTGACGACTTCGATCGCCGCTTCGCGGAGAAGCTCCGTGAGAAGCTCGTGACGCGCGGCTTCGCCCTCGACCTGAAGGTGCGCGAATCGCCCGAAGACGGCGAGCGATTCCTGCGCCTCGTGCACCTCGCGCAGGAGATCAAGGAGAGCCTCTCCACCCGCGACGTCGTGCACGTCGCCAAGGAGGCGTACTTCACCGATCAGCGCGGCGAGCCGGTGAGCTTCGAGCTCGAGATCGGCCGCGCCGAATACGAAGCGGCGATCGCGGATCTCGTCGCCACCACGATGCGCTGCTGCGAGCGCGCGCTGCAGCGCGCGCAGGAGGTCGCGGGCGTGACCCTCGCCGACGTCGATCACGTCATCCTCGTCGGCGGCTCCACCCGCGTGCCCGCCGTCATCGACGCGGTGAAGCGCGAGCTCTGCGCGAAGAGCAAGTCCACCGCGCCGCTCCAAGAAGAAGTCGACACCTGCGTCGCGCTCGGAGCCGCCGTCCACGCCGCGCAGCTCGGCGGCCTGCGCCTCGGCACCACGAAGGGCGACGCGGCCGTCGTCTCCTTGCTTTCGCCGCTCGTCGCCAAGAAGCCCGAGCTCAAGCTCACGCTCGAGATCGAAGACGCCCCCGAAGGCACCCGCAGCTTCGCGATCGCGGACGCCGAAGGCGCGCTCGTCGAGCAGGACGTCACCAACGTCCCCACCGGCAAGCTCCGCGTCACCGTGCCTCTCGGCGAAGAGCCCGAACAGCGCGTGACCCTCGAGCTCCTCGGAGGCGCGCCGGAGCCGCTCGCGCTCATTCCCTTCGCGCTCTACCGCGGCGACGTCCGCCCGCGCGCGAGCTCGCTCAGCAAGCCGAGCGTCGTCGCGAAGGACATCGCGATCGAGGTCCTCAAAGCCGGTCGCCGCGAGCGTCGCGTCCTCATCTCGCGCGGAACCGGCCTGCCGATCAAGGTCGATCACCGCTTCTACACCGCCGATCAGAGCGGCGCGGTGGTCTTGCGTCTCTTGCAGAACCGCCTCCCGATCAAGACGCTGGTGGTCACGGTTCCCGAAGGCACCGAGGTCGGAACACCCGTGGATCTCGAGCTCGCTTGCGACGAATCCATGCGCCTCGAAGCCAAAGCCAAGGTCGCCGGCCAAGAGCTCTGGGCGCAGATCGAAGCGGCCAAGCTCACCCCACCCGAGTCGAGCCAAGCGCTCGATCGTTTGCTCGAAGACGCCGACCGCGTCGGCAAGCAGCTCTGGGGCCGCGAAGGCAACGCCTTCCGCCGCGAGCTCGATCCCCTCTCCACGAGCCTTCGCGAAGCCGTCGCCACCGACCCCGCGAAGGCTGCCGCGCTGGCCGCGCGCCTCCAGCTCCTCGTGGAGGAGTTCCGCGACGGAACCGGCGAAGGTCTCTCCCCGCCCATGCACCGCTTCGAGGACCTCCTCGATCGTATCCGTCGCGTCGTCTACCGCAGCGGCGGCGGCATGCTCGGCATGGACCTGCCCGCATGGGAAGAGCGCATCGAAAAGCTCACCCGTCGCGGCCAAGAAGCCTGGGACGCCAGCGACGCCCCCGAGTGGCGCCGCACCTACAACGAGGCGCAGGCCCTCTACGAGACCGCGAGCGAGCAGGAGTTCGCGAGCCGCGCGGTCGACGACCCCGAGGCGCTCGCGCGTCGTCACGCCAACGTCGTCGTCTGGGCGAGCCTACTCGAGAGCAAGCTCCGCGACTTCGTGCCCTCGGCAGCCGACGAGGTCCGCCAGCTCCAGACCGCCGAGCGCGATCGTCTGCTCGCCACCTTGCACGAGAAGGTGCGCCGTCCGCTCGAAGGCACGGAGGGTTTGGCTCCCGTGCAGATGCGACGTTTGTTGGATCAGCTCGGATCCGAGATGGAGCGTCTGGAGCTCGCGTTCGAGCGATTGCCGCAGATTGGCTTGGTGGCGGAGCGGTGACGCGCGTGACGCGCGAGCCCAGGAGGACACATGGCCGGTAGGTTCGCGGTCGGAGCCGCCAAGCAGGTCGCGAAGATCCTCGGAGCCCGCGCCGGTCTCGGCGCGCTGCGACCGCTCCTCGACGACCTCGACGATTCGGGATTGAGGCGCCAGACCCACCTCGACTTCCTCGATCTGGCGATCCAGGTCGACGACGCGAGCTTCGACGAAGCGACCCGCCGTTGGTCCGCGTTGCCTGCGGGCGAAGCGTTCGCCGAGGTCAGCGCGCGTGCTCGCGCGTGGAAGGCGCGCGGCAAAGAACGCGAAGCCCGCGAGCTCGCGGACGCCGAGTGCGCCCGCTCCCCCGCCGACGGCCGCGCCTTCTACCTGCGCGCCCGCCTGCGCGGTGACGTCGAAGACGATCTCCTCCGCGCCGCCAAGCTCGCCAAGCGTGCCGGCCAGGACGACGTCGAGCGCATGGCTCTGGCTCGTCTGTGTCGCGTGACCGGCGAGCGTCCGACGCGCCCCGTCGACTTGTCCGCGTTACCCCCGCGCCTGCGCCTCTCCGTCCTCACCGCCCAGCTCCGCGCCAAAGGCCGCTACGGCCGTGTCGCCGCGTTGGACGGCTTGTCCGCCCTCGCCTCCTCGTCCGACACCGAGCTCGCGCGCGCCGCGATCCTGGTTTGCGCGCAGCACGCGGACGACGAAGCGCGACTGACCCCCATCGAGATCGACCGCGTCCGCACCGCGATCGCGCATTGGCCGGATCCTAGCGTGCGTGAGATCGCGCTTTCACGGCTCGCGGCGCGCGAAGGCTTGGACGCGGGCGCGATCGAAGATCCCGAGACCGCCGAACAAGTCCGCCGCGCACGGCTGGTGCTCGAGTCGGGGACGGCGGGACCTCCGCCTGGCGCGCCGACCGTCACCTGGCGTGCATTGGACGCGATCGCGGCGTTGCGGCGGGGGGAGACCGACGTCGCGGAGCGGATCTCCGCGATCTGCTTCGCGATCGACGCCTCGCGGGTTTCGCCGAGCGCGCCGTTGTCGACGCTCGCGTGGATGGCGTGTGGTTCGCGGGATCCGCGTTTGAAGGCGGCCGGTGAATTGCTCGCCGGGAAATTGATCGCGATGCCCGGCGCGCAGCCCGCGACAGGGTGGCTTCGGCTCTCCGAGCGCGTGGCGGATCTGGAGCTCGCGGGAAAGCTGCAGGAGATCGCGCTCGCGCATCGAGAGAACGGCGCGGCCGAGCGGGTCGCGGAGGATTGGGTGCGGCGCGCCTGGGAGGGGCTGGAGGATGGGGTCGACGACGACGTTCTGATGGGGTGGTTGCGGGAGGGGAAGCGGCGGGTCGAGGCGGGAGGCTGAGCGAGCCGTGACGCACCCTCGCGCTTTGGCGCGTGACCCTTCTCATCCGCCGAGCTCGAATCGGGGAAGGCCGAGGCGCGGTTCGCGTACTCGGGACCATGCGCACGCGTATCCCGTCTCCATGCGTGGTTCCGGCCGTTCTTCTCGCGCTCGCGTGTTCGTGTGATCGTGAACCGACGGCGAGCGCTCCGGCGGTCGCCGCCGCTCCGACCGCCACGGTGAGTCGCGAGGAGACGCAGGCGACGAGCGCGGCACTGCGCGCGCTCGAAGCTCACCTCACCCATGGCGAGACCTACGGAGAAGGGCCCGACGCCGACGTCATCGGCGCCGTGGTGCGTGCGGCGGTCGCCCCGGGGGACGGCGTGGCGGTCAAGGTCGTGCCGGGGAACCCGCGGCACGTGACGGTGTTGGTCCGCTACCGGCCGACGGGCGGGTACGAGAACCTTCGCGACATCAGCCAACGCGAACGCAACGTCGAGCTCGATCAGATCCTCGACGCCATCGATCTCGGTTACGAGGCCGGGGACGACGTGCTCGGCGTCGCGCTTCGTGGTCCCATCGCGTACGGAGCGATCGCGGTTCGACGGCCCGGCTCGCCCGTCGAGTATCACACCGGCCGAGTCATCGCGACGGCACCGCTCGACGTCGTGTTGACGGCGACCCCCGGCGACGAGCCCTCGCGGGTGATCACCCCCGGCCACCCTCCCATCACGGGGCGTCTGGCGCCGCATCCGAGGCCACAGCCCTTCCATCACCTCACGCTCACCGAGCCGCGCGCGATCCGCGTGCAGCTCCGTTCGAGCCGCCCCGAGGGGGAGGCCCCCTTCATCGTGCTGTGCAGGGGCACCATCCGAGCTGCGCAGTGCGACGAGCTCTCCGAGGTGGAGCCGACCGAGAACATCCCGGATGACGTGTTCGATCAGCAGGAGCGCTGGTTGGCGCAAGCGGAGGCTCGCGGAGGCTTCTTCGACGAGAAGATCTACCGCTTGCCGGCGGGGCCCTACACCCTCGCGGTCTTCCGCGACGAGTGTGCGGAGGGGCAGGACGAGTGCCCCGCCGCGACGGCCGACTACGACCTGAGACTGTTCTGAACCCTTCGCACGAAGAGCTCAGCCGTCGGACGGCGCGTGGAGGCGTACCGGCGTCACCACCCAGGTCCCCGGATCGACGCCGAGCTCACCGTCGTGTGCGTGGCCCCAACACCGCACCGCGCCTTCCTCGACGATCGCACACGTGTGCTGTCGACCGACCGCGAGCGCGCTCGCGACGCCGAGCTCGGTCACCCGCAGCGGCGTCTCGGAGCTCACCATCCCACCGCGCCCGAGCTGCCCGAGGTGGTTGCTGCCCCAGCACCACACCTCGCCTTCCGCGGAGCGCCCGCAGGCGTGGCTGGACCCCGCGCGCACTTCGACCAGCGCGGGCGTCGCGAGATCGCGCCACGCCTCGCGACCACGACAGGAGACCAGCCCACTCGCGCGTCGCACACACACCTCGCTCCCGACGCCGAAGACGTCGACCGCATCATCCGGCACCGTCTCGATCGGCTCCTTCTCGGTGAAGGTTCCTTCCACGCTCGAGAAGCGAAACCGACGCAGGCGGCCCGGCGCACCCACGCCACCTGACGCACCCACCAGGACGTCGCCACCGACCGAGGCGATCCACTGCAGGCCCGTCACGTCCTCCGGCGCACGAACCCACTCCTCGCGCTTCTTGCACTCGAGCGCGCCCTCGGCCGTGAGTCGACACGGCGGCCCGCCGAGGAGCAGGCGCCCTTCGTACGTCGCGCTGGAGCACCGAACGCTCTCCCCGAATCGCGCGCAGCTCGCACCCGCGAAGCTCACGGGCTCGGAGTCGCGCGGGAAGTCGCCCGTGATCGCGCGCCACGGCTCCGCGCGACGATCGGTCGAGCTGACGGGCCCCCAACATCGCCACGCTTCGGAGGTGCGTGCGCACGTGCGGCCACCGAGCACCGCGAGCGCTTCCGCGCGCACACCGGGAACGGTGACCGGTGCGAAGTTGCTGCGCTTGCGCGTCGATCCCAGCGCGCCTTCGTCCGCGGAGCCCCAACAATGGAGCGCGTCGCTCGCGTCGAGCGCGCAGGCGTGGCTCGAGCCCACGACGATGCGACGCGGATCCGCCACGGTGGGTCGTCCCGGCTCCGTCGCCCCGTAGCTTCGTTCGTCGCCGGGCGCGCCGCGGCGGCCGAGGCGCCCGTACCGCGGATCGCCGACACACTCGACGTGTCCGTCGCGCAACCCACAGCCGAAGGGCTCGGTCGGCGAGAACGCGAATGCCGCGACACCGTCGAGCCCGCGCACGCGCGCGGAGCCTCGCTCCGGCAGCTCGCGATCGAAGGCCCAGTCGAAACCCCAACAGCGCGCCTCGCTCGCCTCGTTCCAAGCGCAGGCGAGGTCGGCCCCGACCGCCATGCGGACCGCACCTTCGACCCCACGCACGGCTCGAGCACGCACGCGCTCCTCCGGATCGCCCCACTCCTCCCAGCACTGCACGGTGCCGTCCGCGAGGCGTACGCAGGCCGTGCCGTCCGCGAGCGCGAGATCGACCGCGCCCTCGATCGTGAGTCGCCGAAGCGGTCGGCTCGTCTCGCCCATGAGGTCCCAGCACGTGACGCGTCCTTCGGCGCCGAGCGCACAGACCAACGTCGTTGCCCCGGCGATGGCGACCACTCCGTCGACCGCGAGGACGAGCCCCTCGCGCCGACGTGCCTGCAAGAACTCGCTCTCGCGGGTCTCCTCGCATTCGGGATCGCCCGCACAGCTCGCCGTCCAACGCTCGCTCGCCGCGTCGTAGCCGAGCATCTCGGCGTCGCCGCCGAAGCACCGCACGCCGTCGCCACCGCGCGTCGCCACGCAGACCGAATCGGAGAGCGCGACGAGAAGATCGTGCTCGCCGTCCGGCAGAGGATCGGGCGGCTCGCCGAAGCACCGCACGCGGCGACGATCGAGCAGGCACGTGTAGCTGTCGGACGCACTCATCGCGCCGACCGGAGGAGCCAGCTCGGGCGTCGGCTCGACCGCCGTCGCGCCCGGTGCGCTCTCCTCCGCGGGACGTTCGGCCGAAGGCGCGGCCTCGTCCCCGGCAGGTGCGATCGGAGATGGCGCGCTTGGAGAGGCCCCGCTCGGCGCGTTCGGACTCGCAGCGGGCGCGTCGTCCCCGCACGCGAGCAAGAAGAGGAGGAGCGCCGAGACCGTCGAGCGTCGCATGGACGAGAGGAAAGCCCGTCCGTGCGCTTCTCACAACTCCGCTCGGGGTTCCGCCGGACGATCGACTCCAAAGGCGGCACGAGGTACGAGCTCAACGCTGCACGGGACGCTCGGGGTTCCGCCGGACGACCGACTCCAAAGGCCGCACGAGGTACGAGCTCAACGCTGCACGGGACGCCCGAGTGCCACGTCGATCCACGCCACGATCGCACGCCGCACCACGCGCGGCGGGGGATCGAAGCGGAGTGTCGCGAGCGCGTCGGCGTCGTCGATCGGAAGCACGTAGAGGAGCGCATCGTCCGCCGGTGGCGCCATCGGCATCGCCGCCACGATCGTGTCCGCCGAAGCCGTCGCAGGAGCGGGCGAGATCGTGGTGACGCTCGCCGTGATCACGCCGAAGAGCTCGACGTCCCAGGCGCGCGAGAAGGCCCGCGTCTCGGCGTCGGTGAGCCCCGCCGACCGAAGCGAGTCCGCGAGCGCGCGCGCGCCTTCTCCGTTCGGGGTGCTCGGTGGCGGCAAGGTCGCCGACGCGCCGGGCGATGGAGCCTCGATCACACTCACCGCCGCACCGCTGCGCCGTACACGCACCAGCTTGCCCGGGATCGGCGACCGGCCGCGGTGAGTCACCCGGAGAGTGTCGCCTTCGAGCGCGAGCTCGAGCGGAAAGGTCGGTGGGGTCGTGACCTCGCCCCGGTAGAAGAGATGATCGAAGGGCTGACCCGCCACGTGGACGCAATCTCCGTCCTCCGCCTCGACCGTCGCGAGCTCCGCCGCCTCACAGAAGTCGGGCACGGCGTTGCACGGTGGCTCGGTCGAGCGCGGGTAGTGCGAGCCACGACAGTCACCTTCGAGCAGCGCGACGTCGGCCCAACGGATCCGTCGGCGGCTGACCCCGCCGACTCCACGGATCGCGCTCGGAGTCGGGGTCGTCGTGGTGAGCGGCCAATGCTCGACCACGTGCCCCGACGGCATCGCCACCTCGACGTCGATCGCGAGCGCGCCCTCGCCATCGCGGTGGAAGTACAGCACTGGCTTGGCGACCGGCATCGCTTCCATGCGCGAGGTGCCGGGCGGCCCCGAGACGACGATCCGATCCGGAAACGCACGGCGCACGAGGCCCCACTCGTGGACCTCGTAGCTCGGCGCGCTCGACGTCGGCGGCGTGGGCTCGGTGGGGGTCGCGGGCGTGCTCGAGGGTGCGTTGGATCCACAGGCGCCGAGCGCGAGGAGGAGCGGGAGCGGACGGAGCATCGCGCCAGGACACCACGAATCGGGCGGTCCTTGGGTCGGGCGGTCGCGCTCGAGCTACCCCGTCGGTCGGATGATTCGGTAGGTCTGCGAGACGTCGTAGCTGCTCTCACGCCCGGGATGCGGCCCCGCGAACCAGCCCGGATGCGAGATCGTGCGTGCGTACCCGCGCGCTCGGTCTTCCCAACGCACGAACATCACGCTGTGTACGCTGTTCGGCCCCGTGACGATGTAGAGCCAGTCTCCGGGCCGGATCAAATCGAGATCCGCGTAAGGCCCCGTGCGACCCTGGCGATACACGATCGTGCGGTTGCGCCAACCGCTCTGGCCGGCGCGCGCGTAGACCTCCGAGAGATACGCGTAACACGAGCCTTGGATTCGCTCGTCACTCGCCATCATCTGGCGCGCCGTGAGGATGGAGTGAATCCCCGGATCCGAGTGCAGGCGCGGACCCGGCGGGCGGGTGGGAAGGCGAGGCGCGCGGCGGCGCGGTGTGGTGGTCTCCCCGTCGAGCTCGCCTTCGTCGAGGTCCTCGTCGTCGATGGTGACGAACGCTTCCGGATCGAAGACGAACGCCCCGATGCGCGCACCGCCCGCGAGCTCGATGTCCTCGGGGATGGGGAAGAGCTCCGCGTCGCCGTCGAGATCGATGGGAACGCTGAGATCGGGGTGAAACGTCAGGTCGAGACCGAGCGGAAGCTCCTCGGGCTCGATCACGGACGCCGCTGCGAGCTCGGTCGACGTCGCCCCCAGACGCTCCGTCTCGCGCGCGAGGGCCTCAGGCTGGAGGGCATCCGAACGTTCGGCCTTCACTCCCGCATAGAGCAGACCGCCCATCGATCCGGCGATGACGGAGGTCAGCAGGAGGATGCGGAGGCCTTCCACGCGTCCCGCCCGGCGCAAGAGACGTGCCGAGCGCTTCTCGACCGGGTCGGCGGGGTCAGCCGCCGACTTTCCTCGGTGCATTCCTCGGTACGGCGCGCGATCGAGCCGCATCGGACGCGGCATCCTGTCTCGTGTGTGTGGCCGGGGATTCTCAGCTTCGAGGGTCGATCACCCCTGAGCCTTTTGGGACGTCGAGGCCCCACGCCCCGAGCCGACTGGGTGTGAGCCCCGGCGGACTCACCAACTCGACTTGGCCCCGCGATACGCTGGCCGCACATCCATGGCGCCGTCCGCGCGATGCGGTCGCGGTCGAACGGGGTCACGCGCGAACGGAGCGGCATGAAGGGTACGATTCTCAAGTGTCTCCACGAGATGGTGCGAGAGCGGTACGGCGAGGCGAAGTGGGACGCGATCGTCGTCGCGGCCGGCGCACCCAGCGGGACCTTGTATTTCCCGAGTCAGGACGTGCCCGAGGACGTCGCGATGCGGGTGCTCGCGAGCGCCGCCCCCGTGCTGCGCATGAGCACCGGGCAGGTCTACGACGCCTTCGCCGCGCACTGGGTCGACGTCTACGCCCCCAAGATCTACCGGCGCTTCTACGAAGGCGCGACCTCGGCGCGCGAGTTCCTGCTCTCGCTCGACCGCATCCACGACGTCGTGACGCGAAGCATCGAAGGCGCCACGCCGCCGCGCTTCACGTACCAATGGGTCGACGCTCGAACGCTTCGGATGACCTACCGCTCCGAGCGCGGGCTCCTCGACCTCTTCGAGGCGCTCGCCCTCGCGCTCGGTCGCCACTTCGGCGAGGAGCTGCGCACCCGTCAGATCGGAAGGGACGTCCTCGAAGTGATCTTTCCGAGTGAGGGCCCGACGGAACTGCCGCGCTGAAGCCATACGTGCGATGGCTCGAGGGAACCTGCGGATGTGCATGGCGCACGACCGTCGGACGGAGTTCTGGCACAGCCATCCCCCGACGTGAACCGCCGACGTCACTCCATCGAGCAGGGCGCGCTCGTCTGCATGTTGCCGCTCGTGCGGAGGCGACGTGCATCGACGGAGGGCGCCATGCACCCGGTCGTGCTCTCGTCCTGGAAGTAGTGGAACGTGGCGAGCGGCCCGCAGGTCCACGTGCCGTCGAGGACGTTGTCACGAAACTGGTTTCCCCACGACGGGCACTCGGGAGTCGGCTTCGTACAGTCGCTCCGCGCATCGTGGTCGCAGTACCAGTCGGTATACCCCGCCTGCGTCCCCACGCGCACGAAGCGGTTGTCCGTGATGACGTTGTCGTTCGAGAAGTCGCGCACCCGCACCGGATCTCCGGTACTCCGCACGAAACGATTGCCCGTGATGGTGTTCCGATCGCTCATGTGCGCGACGTAGATCGCGTGAATCAACGCGCCACTTCGCGTATTGATCACGTCGACGAAGTGGTTGTTGGCGATCTCGTTGTCGTCACTGTTGACCAGCCTCACGCAGGCTGTCGATGGCTCCAAACCGGGTTCGAAAACGTTGCCGATCCGCTCGAAGTAGCAGCCGAAGATTCGATTGCCCCCGTTGCTGGCGGCCTCCGAGTTTCGATCCCCGTTCAGACTGATCGCGGTCTGGTAGTTGCGCACGTGCAGGTACCAGAAGTGGAGGTTCGTGTCCTCGCCCGCCGAGTGTCGGAGGGAGAAGAAGGTCCCGCCGGTGCAGCTCCCCGAGGCCGCGCAACCGTCGAAGATCGGTCGTCGCTCCCGATCGCTCGCGCGGAACGTGATGCGAATCGTGGGGTCGGTGGTCCGCCAGCTCACCCGCTGCTCGCGGTACACGCCCGGAGCGATCCAAACCTCGACGTCGCAGGTCGGAGGATCCGCGACGAGCAGTGCCTCGACCCGCGCGATCGATTGCAGCGCGCTCGCTTCGTCGCGCCCGGCGCGGGTGTCGTCACCGCCCGGCGCGAGGAAGTACCGACGTGGGCACGCCTCCCCCGCGTCGACGCCTCCGCCGCCCGCGTCGGTGCCGACGCCACCATCGAAGCCGACGTCGGTGCCACCGTCGAACCCTTCATCGACGCTCGCGTCCACGTCGAGCGGCGCGTCCCGAGCGGCGTCACGTCCAACCCCTGCGTCGCCCCCACCATCCAGGCTCACACCACCGTCCGCGTCGATCGCGCCGTCGCGCGCGAGCTCGCCTGCGCCACAGCCGAGGAGCACCAGCGCGCTCGCGACCCCCCCTGCAAGCCATCGGCACCCCGCAGACCTTCGCCGCACGCTCACCTCTTCCGCTCCGACGCCGAGCGTTCGTGCTCGGCCGACGCCGCGCCATTCACGAAGCGCACCACCGCGGTCCGCGCACTTCCGTCGCCCACGCCGAGCGACACACAGCCGAGCACACGCGGTTCGCCACAGCGCCATGGTGCACCGCTCCATGCCGCCCGCTGGCCGCGCCATCTCGTCGCGTTCCTCGCAAGCGACGACCAGCCCTCGGACGATGGCAGCGCGGGTGCGCGCCTCGGGCCGCAGCGACGATCGACGGTGGGAGAGCTCGAGCGCCCCCTTCGCGCATTGACCGCGCCCCGCGATCACGCGATCCCCGCCCGATGCTCACCACCGATCCGAGGGAGTGGGTGCCCATCGTGCTGCGTCTCACCTGGCGCACCCCGCCCGGCGTGCTCCTCGCCATTGCGGCGTTCGTGATCGCGAACGAGGGTTGGCTCGCATCGCCGCTCGATCTCTCGCGTCCGGCCGAGGTCACGCTCGGCATCGTAGCGATCGCAGCGATCCTCTGGATCACCGAGGCGGTCCCGCTCTTCGTGACGAGCCTCGTCGTGCTCGCGTTGGAGCTCGCCTGGCTCGCGCCCACGCTGGACACGCAGAGCGCGCTCTTCCTCAACGCGTTCTTCTCCGACGTCACCCTGCTCTTCCTCGGTGGCTTCGTGCTCAGCGCCGGCCTCGAGCGCAGCGGGCTCGATCGCCGGCTCGCCCGCGCGATCCTCGACCGCGCCGGCACCGCGCCGACCCGGGTGCTCCTCGCGACGATGGTGACCACCGCGCTGCTCTCGATGTGGATGAGCAACACCGCGGCGTGCGCGCTCATGCTCGGCATCGCGGCCACGATGCTGCGCGACGTGCCGTCCGACGACGGCTTCCGCAAAGCCGTGCTCCTCGGCATCGCGTTCTCCGCGAATCTCGGCGGCATCGCGACGCCGATCGGCTCGCCGCCCAACGCGATCCTCTTGCGCTACCTGCAAGCGAGCGGCGTGGCGCCGAGCTTCGGCGAGTGGATGCTCCTCGCGCTCCCGCTCCTCGTGGTGCTGCTCGGTCTGCTGCTCGTGCTGCTCTCGCATCGCTTCCCGACGAACCTCGAGTCGGTCTCGCTCGGCGAGACGACGGTGCCCGCGTTCGGGCGCGCGCAGCTCCTCGTCGTCGTGGTCCTCGCGCTCACCATCGGCGGTTGGCTCTTCGGCGAGCAGCTCTCCCTCACGACCGGCACCGTCGCGCTGCTCCCCGTCGTGATCTTCTTCGCCACCGGCCTGCTGCGCACCGAAGAGCTCCGCGCGCTCCCGTGGGACGTGCTCTTGCTCATCGGCGGCGGTCTCGCGCTCGGCGCGGCGATCGATCAGAGCGGGCTCGCGACCACCCTCACCGCGCGCATCCCCGTCGAAGGCTTCTCCCCGATCCAAGTGATCGCGCTCGCGGCGATCCTCGCGATGGTCCTCTCGGTGTTCATGAGCAACACCGCGACCGCGAACCTGATCGCGCCGATGTTGCTCGGCCTCGCCGGCGTCGACCTCGCGACGCTCCTGATCGTGGCCGCCTTCGCGTGCTCGCTCGGCATGCCGCTCCCGGTGAGCACACCGCCGAACGCGATGGCCTTCGGTTTCTCGCACGGCCCGACCGGCAAGGGCTCGCTCGTCGCGCGCGACATGATCGTGCCGGGCACCCTGATCGGCGTGCTCGGCCTCGCGGTGCTGCTGACGGTCGCGACGCTCTGGTTCCCCGTCATCCTCGGAGCCCCCGACGCCCCCGCGCAGGTCGCGCCGACGAACGACGCGACGAGCCCGGAGTGACGCCCGAGCTCGTCCTCGCCGCCGAGATCGATCAGGCGAGCCGCTCCGCCAGCTCGATCCCCACGCCCCCCGTCCCCACACGGAGCGCCTCGTACTCGGCGCGCGCGTTCGCGTCCGGCGTGTGCCGGTTCATGGCGCGGAGCATCAGGTTCTTCGGCGTGTGCTCGGTGGGCACGAGCTCGAGGGCCCAGCACTCGTAGCCGGCCGCGCGGATCAAGAGCTGGCGCATCGTGTCGGTCACGAGGGAAGCGACCTCGCGGCGAAGGTGCGGCGTCCGACGGATCGGCGCGAAGGCATCGGACGCTCCACTCGGCGCGACCGCGCTCCACTTCCGCGCGAGCTCCGCTTGGCAGCACGGCGCGAGCGCGAGGAGCGTCGCGTCGAGCCCGACGCCGAGCACGATCGCGTCGTCGGTCGCGGTGTCGCACGCGTGGAGCGCCACCACCGCGTCGACGCGCGGTGCCTCCTCGAGCGCGAAGGCTTCGCGAAACGCGCGATGCACGTCGAGCGCGTCGAGGTGCGACACGTGATGCTTCACCGTCGTGCTCAACCCGGCCGTGCGCGTGCGGCGCTCGCTCTCCGCGACGACGTCGGGGTTGCGATCGACGCCGAGCACTTGCACCGGCACGCCGTGCAGGCGCGGGATCGCGTGGGCGAGCAGCAAGGTGAGGTAGCTGCGCCCGCACCCGGCATCGACGATCCGGAGCGGCTCGCGCTGCGCGTCGTGCGACGTTCTCGCCTCTGCCGCGTCGTGCGCCGCGTCTCGGGCGGTGTCGTGCGCTGCGTCTCGCGCGGCCACGCGTGCGGCCACGAGCTCGCGAATCGACGGCCCGAGCATCGCGACCATGTGATTGATCTGGAAGAACTTGCGCCGCTCCGCGGGCGGCATCGACGCGTCGCGGTGCAGGATCCCGAGCGCGCGCAGCAGCTCCGGCGCTTCGCCCGGCAAGACCGCGAGCGATTTGTCGCGCACGAGCTCCGCGGTGCGCGCGGGCGTCCAATGCGCGCGTGCCCGCTCGGCGAAGCGTTCGGCCCACTCGTCTCGCATGACGCGCGAGCCTGACACGCGCCGAGCCTTCGTGCGCGTCGAGAACCTCGCTCGTGTGGACCGCGGGATCGTGAGATCGTCCGCGGCATGACCCGCGTGCTCGTCTCGCTCGTCGTGCTCTTCTCCCTGACGCCTTCGCTCGCGCTCGCCCAAGACGCCACCACGGCGCGCGACGTGACGACGCCGTATCCCACGCTCGAAGCGATCTCGATCGAGTGGGCCATCGACGGCGACGACGACGCGGACGGGCGCGTCACCGTTCGCTACCGCGAGGTCGGCGGCTCGTACCGCGCAGGGCTCCCGCTCTTCCGAGTGCCGGCCGGCTCGAACGAAGGCTTCTCGTGGACGAACCGCCACGTCGGCAGCCTCTTCGATCTCGTGCCCGACACCGAGTACGAGATCGAGCTCACGCTGGTCGACCCGGACGGCGGCGACGTCACGCGCACCGTCACCGCGCGCACGCGTCCGATCCCGCGCGCGGCGAGCGACGCGCGCGTGGTGCCCGTGACCCCCGCGACCTTCGCGAGCGCCGCATCGTCCGCCGAGGCCGGGGACGTGCTCGAGCTCGCGGCAGGTCGCTACGCGGGCTTCACCTTCGAGGGCGACGGAACGTCGAACCGACCGATCGTGATCCGCGGCGCGAGCTCGGACACCGTCGTGATCGAGGGGGACGTGCGGCTCAACGGTCGTCGCTTCGTCTTCGTGGAGGACGTGACGGTCGAGGGCATGGTCAAGCTCAACGCCTCCGAAGGGATCGTGGTGCGTGGCTGCATCATCCGCGCAGAAGAGGACGGGATCGTCAGCCTCGGCGCGGGCTCGACGAACGGCTACTTCGCCGACAACGTCGTGCTCGGGATCACCGAGTGGCAAGACGCGATGCTCGGCGCGGACGGCGCGAACGTCGGCGAAGGCATCCAGATCACGGGCCCCGGGAACGTGATCGCGCACAACCGCGTGCGCGGCTTCCGCGACGCGATTTCGCTGCTCGAGGACGGCGAGGCCGTGAACCAGACGTCGATCGACATCGTCGGCAACGACGTCTCGATCGGCGCCGACGACGGCATCGAGGCCGACTTCGCGATGGGCAACGTGCGCGTGCTCCGCAACCGCATCGCGAGCTCGTTCGTGGGCATCAGCTCGCAGCCCTCGCTCGGCGGCCCGACCTACTTCGTGCGCAACGTGATGTTCAACGTCGTGTACTCGCCCTTCAAGCTGCACCGCACGAGCGTCGGCGACGTGGTCTTGCACAACACCGTCGTCAAATGCGGCGACGCGCTCGGCATCTACGCCGGACGACCGATCTCGCGCGCGTACTTCCGCAACAACCTCTTTCTCGGCGGCACCGGCGGCGGCACCTACGGCGGATACGGAAACGG
>ERZ761607.2218-NODE-2218-length-21699-cov-5.053133_pt1 | contig 21699 bp, 17 predicted proteins | sample MGYA00511164_ERZ761607 | MGnify/ENA primary metagenome ERZ761607 (study PRJEB28899, sample SAMN02445080) | bioreactor sludge metagenome | biome: EBPR sludge | place: Australia: Brisbane, Thorneside Wastewater Treatment Plant | collected 2011-06-22 ... | reverse complement strand
GCAGGAAACAGTACCGGTCGAACCGTGGGCACGCCCGCAAACTGTGCAGGCGTGATCGCCGTTGCCGGACTTCGCCACGCCGGCACCAAGGTGGGCTTCTCCGATCTCGGGCCGCAGATCACGATCGCCGCTCCCGGCGGCAACTGCGTCAACACGACCAGCAACTCTCCCTGCCTCTACCCGATCGTCACCACGACAAACAGCGGCACGCGCCAACCCCTGGCCGGCAGCTCGACCTATACGGATTCGTTTGACATTGCGGTCGGTACCAGCTTTGCCGCGCCAATCGTGTCCGGCACGATTGCCCTGATGCTTGCTGCCCAGCCTGGCCTCTTGCCGTCCGAGGTCACGTCACTCTTGCGGGCAACCGCGCGTGCATTCCCGACTACCGGGGCCGACAACGGACCAACCGACCCAACGCCGGTGCCTGTCTGCCAGCCTCCTGGCCCCGTGGACCAGCTGCAGTGTTACTGCACGACCGAACTCTGCGGTGCCGGGATGCTCGACGCTGCGGCGGCCGCTCGAGCCGCTGCGCAAGGAGTCTTCGTCCGGATAGGCGTCACTCCCGCAACGCCGCAGGCCGGCGCTGCGATCACGCTCACCGGAGAAGGCACCCTGCTCGGCGCAGGCAGGAGCATCGCGCAGTGGAGCTGGACTCTTCTCAACCCGGGCGGCATCGTCAGCGGCTTCACCAGCGCGACCAACGCGGCCACGGCGACGCTGCAGCCGACCGGCGTCGGCACCATCACCGTGCGCCTCACTGTGACGGACGACCAGGGAAGAACAGCCTCAGCGGACAGCAGCGTCGGCGTATCCGCCCCAACCGTATCGCCACCTCCCCCGACAGGCGGTGCCGGCACGGGCGGTGGATCCGGAGGGGGCAGGTCGGATCCCCGTTGGCTGCTCGGACTGGTGGTGGCCGCCCTGATGCTAAACCGCGCACGCCGCGACGATGGTTGACCCTCGCCAACGGATCCACTACATGCTGCCCCGCCACGCGCCCCGGGCGCGGTGGCGACGATCAAGGCGCGGTTCGAGCCCCGCCGGCCCCACCCCCCAAATCGTTCTCGGGCGAGGAGCCGGGTGCCGAGGCACTCGCTGCGACCGGATCCAAGCCAAAACCCTCTGGAAGCGTTCGCGGCTGGCCACCCTGGGCAGGCACGATGCGCACCGCCTCCGGCCTGAGCTGTCGCGACACACGAAGCGGCTCGCGTTCGCTCATCCCCGGAGGCTCCAGAAGCGGGCTCAACCACCCCTGCCACCACGCCAGCATGGCAGCGTTGGCCAGCAGCAGCCCGACCGCCCAGGCCCTCACGTCCCGCCGCCCCGGTCCGGACCCGGGCGAACGCTGACGTCGCCGCTGCTGACGATCATGCGGCGCCCATCGGCGCCCAACACGCGCAGCGCACCGCGCTCGTCGACACCCTCGGCGATCCCCGTCGGGCAATCGGCCATCGTCGTCACGACCTGCCGACCGCCAAGCGCGTCGCGCGCGGCGAACCGCGCGGCGAAGCCGCGAAACCCCCCGGCCTCGAACTCGCGCAGGGCGCGCACCAACGGGACCGCCACCCGCATCAAGGCAGCGGGAGCCGAAACCTCGCCGCCAAGTTCCGCCAGGCAAGCGTATCCGGCACTGAGCTCGTCGAGATCCAAGGGCAGGACATTGAGCCCGACGCCCACGACACACATCCGACGCCCGCCCGCCGGGACGGTCTCGATCAGCACGCCACCGAGTTTGCGCGCGCCCAGCGGCGCAGCCGGGTCACGCAACCACAGATCGTTCGGCCACTTGAGCAATACGCGTGGCGCCCTGTCGTCCCGAGCCGGTTCGAGCGCTTCGGCCAGCGCCACCCCCACAGCCAGAGACAGGCCCGACCAGTCGACGGGCGCCAGAGGCAAGGAAAGCGAAAACGTCAGAGAGGCACCGGCGACGGAGACCCAGGACCTGCCCAGGCGGCCGCGGCCGCGGGTCTGCAATTCGGCAACGAGCAGGCAAGGCTGCGCGTCCATCGAGCGGCGCCCGTGCACTGGCCCCCGTGCCTCGTGGGCTCCGGCTGCCAGGGCGTCGGCACGTACGGGGCGTGCCATCGATGACAGCCGAGCCCGGTCCACCAGGGCCGAGTTGGTGGACTCCACAGTCGCCATGACCTCGATCGAAAGGCCAGGCAGAAGCGGGCCGAGCACCGACCAGAGCTCCTGAACATGCCACTTCAGACTGACTGAGCTTGAGTCGACCATGCCGGATTCGCCTCAGCGCCGCGGCAGCAACAACGTCCCGCGGCAGCGCGCGCTGCCGCAATGACACGCGTACTCGCGCTTGAGCCTGGGCGTCAGGCGTTCATCGATGGTCAGGCGGTAGTCGTAGAAGAGCTCCTCACCGGGCCGCAGATCGCGCTTGGCCTTGATGAACACCCGGCCGTCGTTCTCGTCACTCTCGCAGTTCGGATCACACGAGTGATTGATCCATCGCGACGCGTTGCCGCCGAACTTCGCGTCGATCACCCGACCGTCGTCGATGTGGAAGTAGAACGTGTGGTTCGGGTCCTGCGGGTCGTGGGGGTGTCGGCGAAGCGCCTCCGTCCACGAGATGAGCTCACCGGTGTACTCGATGATGATCTCGCCGGCGCCGATCGCCCGCAGCGCGAACACGCCTTTACCGTGGACGCCGCTGCGCTTGACCTGGATACGCCGGCCCCGCGGGCCGGGCGGTGCTGCTGCAACGGATCGATCAGGCATGCTCGAAGACTTCAGAAACGTTCACAAGTGAAGACAAACTTGCGACATGAACCGCTCACCGAGGGAAATTCTAGGCGCCTGGCGGGCCCAGCCGAACTCGCCCCCGTAACATCCCTGATGCATGGGCGCAGCCAGTATGTCAACGAAGGTAACTTGACGGAGCGCCTGCCCGCAGGCGCCAAGCCAGCCCTGCTGCTTTCGGTACATTGAAATCATGCGGACGCGCGCGTGTGCGCGCGCGAGCACTGCAGCGTCGCACCCTGGCGGCGACAAGAAGCGGCACGGCCCCAGAATCGCAGACCATGAGCAAGACCCTGATCGTTGCTGAGAAGCCCAGCGTTGCGCAGGACATCGTCCGCGCCCTGACCCCCGTTGCAGGCAAATTCGAGAAGGCTCCCGAGCACTTCGAGAACGAACGCTACGTCGTCACGTCGGCCGTAGGCCACCTGGTCGAAATCAAGGCTCCCGAGGAGTTCGATGTCAAGCGCGGGAAGTGGAGCTTCGCCCACCTGCCCGTCGTTCCGCCCTACTTCGAGCTTGCCCCGATCGACAAGACCAAGACCCGGCTCAACGCCGTGGTCAAGCTGCTGCGGCGCAAGGACGTCACGGCGATCGTCAACGCGTGCGACGCCGGCCGTGAGGGTGAGCTCATCTTCCGCCTGCTTCTGCAGTACGCCGCCGGGCCGAAGAAAGACCTGGGCAAGCCCGTGCAGCGCCTGTGGCTGCAGAGCATGACGCCGCAGGCCATCCGCGACGGATTCGAGCATCTGCGCAGCGACCGGCAGATGCATGGTCTGGCCGACGCCGCACGAAGCCGAAGTGAAGCCGACTGGCTGGTCGGGATCAATGGCACGCGGGCGATGACGGCGTTCAACTCTCGCGATGGCGGATTCTTCCTCACGACTGTCGGCCGCGTTCAGACGCCTACGCTGTCGATCGTCGTCGAGCGTGAGGAGAGGATCCGTCGCCACGTCCCGCGCGACTACTGGGAAGTGCGGGCAACCTTCGCTGCAGGCGCAGGCGGCTACGAGGGCAAGTGGGTCGATCCGCAGTGGAAGCGCAACCCCGACGATGCCGAGGCCAAAGCCGACCGTCTGTGGACGCAGGCCGAGGCGCAGGCCATCGCCGATGCCTGTACCGGGAAGCCGGCCGTCGTCAGCGAGGAGGCCAAGCCGAGCACGCAGAGCAGTCCGTTGCTCTACGACCTGACCTCGCTGCAGCGCGACGCGAACGGCCGCTTCGGCTTCAGCGCGAAGACCACGCTCTCGATCGCACAGGCTCTGTACGAGAAGCACAAGGTCCTCACCTATCCGAGAACCGATTCGCGCGCCCTGCCCGAAGACTACGTGAAGGTCGCGAAGCAGACCTTCGACATGCTGGCCGACGAGGAGCTGCCCGGCCCGCTGCGCGAGTTGTCGATGCACGCCCGCCGGGGTCTGGCCGACGGCTTCGTGAAACCGACGAAGCGCGTCTTCGACAACACGAAGGTATCCGATCACTTCGCGATCATTCCGACGCTGCAGGCTCCGCGCTCGCTCAGCGAGGCAGAGCTGAAGATCTACGACCTCGTCGTCAAGCGCTTCATCGCCGTCTTCTATCCGCCGGCCGAGTACCTGGTGACGACGCGTCTGAGCAAGGTGGCGGCGGCCGGCCGAGAACACCATTTCCAGACCCAGGGCAAGGTGCTCGTCGACCCGGGCTGGCTGGCGGTTTACGGCAAGGAAGCGCAGGACGAGGATGCGACGCTGGCGCCCGTCGCCGCCGGCGAAACGGTTCTCACCGAGCAAGTCGATGTCAAGGGGCTGCAGACGAGGCCGCCGGCGCGGTACACCGAGGCCACGCTGCTCAGTGCGATGGAGGGAGCGGGCAAGCTGATCGAAGACGACGATCTGCGTGCGGCGATGGCTGGCAAGGGGCTGGGCACGCCGGCCACCCGTGCCGCGATCATCGAAGGCCTGATTCTCGAGAAGTACCTGCTGCGCGAGGGTCGGGAACTGTTGCCCACGGCCAAGGCGTTCCAGCTGATGACCCTGCTGCGCGGACTGGACGTCGAGGACCTGACCAAGCCCGAGCTCACCGGCAACTGGGAATTCCAGCTGGCCGAGATGGAACAAGGGCGCCTGGAGCGCGCGGCCTTCATGGCCGAGATCGCCAAGATGGCCGAGCGCATCGTGCGCAAGGCCAAGGAGTACGACCGCGACACCATTCCGGGCGATTACGCGACGCTGGCCACGCCCTGCCCCCACTGCGGCGGCATCGTCAAGGAGAACTACCGCCGATTCGCCTGCACCGGCGCCGACGGCGGCTCGGAGGGCTGCGGCTTCTCGATCACGAAGATACCGGCGGGACGCGCCTTCGAGATCGCCGAGGCCGAGGCCTTCTTGCGCGACAAGCACATCGGGCCGCTGGAAGGTTTCCGCTCCAAGGCAGGGTGGCCCTTCACGGCCGAGCTCAAGCTGGTCCACGACGACGAGATCGGCAACTGGAAGCTGGAGTTCGACTTTGGCGAAGAAGCCCGCCAGGGCGAGGGGGATGGCGAGCCCGTCGACTTCTCCGGCCAGACGCCGCTGGGCCGATGCCCGAAATGCAAGGGAGCCGTCTACGAGCACGGCACGAGCTACGTATGCGAGCACGCGGTCGGCGCGACGGTCACCTGCGACTTCCGCAGCGGCAAGATCATCCTGCAGCAGCCGGTCAGCCGCGACGAGATGACCCGGCTGCTCGGTACCGGGCGCACGGCGTTGCTCGACGGCTTCGTGTCCAACAAGACCCGGCGCAAGTTCAAGGCCTACCTCGTCTACGACACCAAGGAGGGCAAGGTCGGCTTCGAGTTCGAGCCACGGCCGGTTCGCGCATCACCCAAGACGGCTCCGGCTCGCAAGGCGACGCAGCGCAGCAGCGCGTGACCGCGCCCGGCCCGCTGCTCGTGCCTGCGGGCGAGCGACGAGTGGGGGGGGGCTCGGCGGGCCGTGACGGCCGCTGGCGCGCGATCGACGACAATCCGGGCCATGCAGATCGACGATGTCCGCGCCTACATGAGCCATGTCGGCGCCGCGGCACGCGCGGCGTCGGTGCAGATGGCCCGGGCCACCACGGGGGCCAAGGATGCCGCGCTGCGCAACCTCGCCACCGGGCTGCGTGCAGGCGCTGCGTCTCTCGGCGAGGCGAACGCCCGCGATGTCGAGGCCGCGCGTGCAGCCGGACTCGCGGGCCCCTTGCTCGACCGCCTGCGCCTGGATGCCCGCTCCCTGGAGACCGTGGCTCAAGGGTGCGAACAGCTCGCGTCGATGCCCGACCCCGTCGGCGAGATCACGGGCGTCAAGCGGCGACCTTCCGGGATCAGCGTCGGCCAGATGCGCGTGCCGCTCGGCGTCTTCGGCATGATCTACGAGAGCCGCCCGAACGTGACGATCGAGGCCGCCTCCCTGGCCATCAAGAGCGGAAACGCGTGCATCCTGCGCGGCGGTTCCGAGGCGCTGCAGTCCAACCTGGCGCTGTGGCGCGCGGTTCAGGACGCGTTGGCTTCGGCAGGGCTGCCGCCCGACGCCGTGCAGCTCGTGCAGACGACCGATCGCTCGGCCGTCGGTGCGCTGATCGCGATGCCCGAGCATGTCGACGTGATCATCCCGCGCGGTGGCAAGGGGCTCATCGAACGGATCGCCGCCGAGGCCCGCGTGCCGGTCATCAAGCACCTCGACGGCAACTGCCACGTCTACGTGGACGCCGAGGTCGACCTCGAGATGGCGGTTGCCGTCACCGACAACGCGAAGACGCAGAAGTACAGCCCGTGCAACGCAGCCGAGTCGCTGCTCGTGCACCGCAGGGTCGCACCGGCCTTCCTGCCGCGCATCGGTGCGGTGTTCGCCGCCAAGGGCGTGCAGATGCGGTGCGACCCGGCTGCTGCCGCCTACCTGGCGGCCATCGCCGGCGCCGATGTCGTCCCGGCCTCCGAGGCCGACTGGTCGGAGGAGTACCTCGCACCGGTCATCAGCATCAAGCTGGTCGACTCGCTCGACGAGGCGATTGCGCATGTCAACCGCTATGGCTCGCACCACACGGATGCGATCCTGACGCGAGATCACGCCAGCGCAATGCGATTCCTGCGCGAAGTCGACTCTGCGAGCGTGATGGTCAACGCCAGCACACGATTCGCAGACGGCTTCGAGTACGGGCTGGGCGCCGAGATCGGCATCAGCACCGACAAGTTCCATGCTCGCGGGCCGGTCGGCCTCCAGGGCCTGACCTCGCTGAAGTGGGTCGTGCTGGGACAGGGCGAGATGCGCCGCTGAGCCGCCGCCGGTCGAAGCCGGCGCGGCGTCAGTTCGGCCCGATCACCGACGCGGTGGCCACGAGTTCGTCGAAGAGCGCGAGCGACACGGCCCCGGAGACGGCGAACGGATCCAAGGCCGCGGTGGCCGAGTACTTCAGCAGCAGCGACCGGTTCAATCGCGCCATGTCGACCTGGCCCATCGACCAGCCCGCGAAGCGGCGTTCAGTGATTTCCTGGTAGAGCAGCAGTTCGACCTGCGTGTGCCGCGGGTCTGCGGCGATGCGGCCGTACAGGCGATTGACGGCACTGCGTCCGCCCTCGAGTACCTGCAGGAAGATCCCGTCGGACAAGCACAACAGGCCGGTGATGCCGTGCTGCGGGTTGGCCTGCTTGCTCTGTCGCAGGATCGCATGGAGCTCCTCCAGGTCGACGGAGGCAGCGGCGCGGCTGGCGTACATCAGGCGCACGAGCATGGCAACGGCTTTCCTCGGCTGACGGAGAAGGGCATCGCCCGGCACACTAGACTGGAGGCGATGGGCGGAGAAGTCTACGCTGCGGCACCCCTGTCGCGTCAGCTCGAGTGGTGCGCGCGGGTCGTGATGGCCGTGAAGGGCGGACGCTCGCTCGGCGATGTGCTGGGCACTGTGCCACCGGCCCAGCGGCCGGCCGTGCAGGCGTTGAGCTTCCACGCCTTGCGCTGGCTGGGGACGGCCGAAGCGCTGCGCGCAGGCCTTGCGGCACGCAGGCCGGCGCCGGAACTCGACGCGCTGTTGCTGACCAGCCTCGCGCTGCTGTGGCCTGCCTCGGTCCCTCCGTACCCGGACCACACGCTCGTCGACCAGGCTGTCGTGGCTGCGCGGCGTGCAGGCGCTGCCGCGGGCGGTTTCGTCAACGCTGTCCTGCGGCGTTTCCTGCGCGAGCGTGCGCAGTGGGTCGAGGCTGTCCGCGACGACGAACGGGCGCGCTGGAATCACCCGCCTTGGTGGGTCGCGAGACTGCGACGCGACTGGCCGCGCGAGGCCGAGGCGATCCTCGCCTCGGCGCAGGAACGCCCGCCGATGTTCCTTCGAGTCAACGCTCGAAGGACGACGGCGGACGCGTATGTCCGCGCCCTCGCGCGGACGGGGCGATCCGCGCGCGCCGCGCCGCCGTCCTCGGCCTTGCCGCAGCTCGTGCTGGTCGACGAACCCTGCCCGGTCGGCGAACTGCCGGGATTCGCCGATGGCGACGTCTCCGTGCAGGACGCCTCGGCCCAGCGGGCGGCGCCTTGCCTGCTCGGCCCCGACGGGCTGCCGGCGGGCGCCCGGGTGCTCGATGCCTGCGCGGCTCCGGGCGGGAAGGCGGCACATCTGCTCGAGCTGGCTGACCTCGACCTGCTGGCGCTGGACGTCGATCCAGCACGCCTCGTGCGCGTCCGCGAGACCCTGCACAGACTGGGACTGCAGGCCGACGTCAGGAGCGGCGACGCGGCCGACCCTGCGGCCTGGTGGGACGGACGAGCCTTCGATGCGATCCTGCTCGATGCACCTTGCAGTGCGTCGGGGATCGTGCGCCGACAGCCGGATGTCCGCTGGCTGCGCCGCGCGACGGACATCCCGGCGCTGGCGAGCACGCAGGCACGGCTGCTCGATGCCTTGTGGCCGCTGCTGAAGCCGGGGGGGAGGCTGCTCTACGCGACCTGCTCGGTCTTCAGGGACGAAGGCGAGCGGCAGATCGACGCGTTTTTGCAACGACACGCCGCCGGCTCCGCACTGCGAGACTCGCGCTCACCGGGGCACCTGCTACCCCTGCCGGACAATCAGGGCATCGCACCGCCCGCCACCGGCATGCCGGCGGGCGACGGTTTCTTCTATGCCCTCCTGTTCAAGCGCTGAGCGCGCGTGCGACGCTGCTGCACGCTGCGCCGATCCCCCTGCGCGCCGCGCGCCGTCCGGTGCCGCTCTCGCACGTCTGTGGCGCGTCGCGCTGAGCCTCGTGCTGGGACTTGCGGCGTTCGCGGCGCCGGCGCAGGGCATCGACGTCGTGTCGATCGGGTTGGAGCGGCAGGACGGACAGCTGACTCTGGAGTTCAGTCTGCGTCCGCAGCTGCCGCGAGCGGTGGAGGATGCGTTGCACCGTGGCGTGCCGATCTATTTCACCGCCCAGGCGACCGTGCTGCGCAGCCGCTGGTACTGGCGCGACGAGCGCCTCGCGCGAGTCTCGCGACAGTGGCGTCTGGCCTACCAGCCGCTGACCGGTGCGTGGCGCGTTGGCATCAGTGCGCTCGCGCAGAGCTACCCGACCCTGCAGGAGGCTCTTGCCGTCATCACGCGAACCTCCGGTTGGGTGCTCCTCGATGCGTCCTTGCTGGACGCTGACGCGCGCCACTATGTCGAGTTCAGCTTCCGCCTGGACGCGACACAGCTACCGCCGCCGATGCTGGTCGGCTTGACCGGCCAGGGCGACTGGCAGCTCGGCGTCGAACGCACGTTGCGCGTCGACTGAGCGTCGGCATGAACGCGCCCCCTTGCCCGCACGCCGCCGTCGGCGCCGACCCGCGGTGAGCAAGTCCACGCGCTGGTCCCTGATCGTCGCCCTGGTGGCGGCGACAGGGGTGGCGCTGATCCTCGCCTATGTCGTCTCGTTCGCCGATCCCGAGGCGCAAGTGGACGAGAGACGCTTCGTCTGGCTCTTCTGGGTCAACGTCGCGGTCGCGGGGCTGCTGGCCCTCGTGGTCGCCCTGGCGTCCGTGCGGCTGTGGCTGCGCCTTCGGCGGGGCAAGTTCGGCAGCCGGCTGCTGTTGAAGCTGGCTGGCATCTTCACGTTGGTCGGCGTGTTGCCCGGCCTGGTGATCTACACCGTCTCCTATCAGTTCGCGACGCGCAGCATCGATGCCTGGTTCGACGTGCGGCTCGCCGCCGCGCTGGATTCCGGACTCGTGCTGGGGCGCAGCACCCTGGACACGATGCGCGACGAGGCCGCGCGCAAGGCGGAACTGGCCGCCGAGCGCGTGGCGGAAGCCGGCGCGGGGGGGCTGGTGACCGCGTTGCGGCTGGAAAGGCTGCGCCAGCAGCTGGCCTGCGATGAGCTCGCACTGGTCTCGGGCTCGGGGAACATCCTGCTCGCCGTGGGCAACCGAGCCAGCCGGATGACGCCCGAGAGGCCCGCGGCCGCCATGCTGCGCGGCGCGCGTGCGACGGGCCGCGCGACGCTGATCGAGGGCCTGGACGACGACCAGGCACCGAGCACGAATGCACGGGTGCGGGCCATGGTGCGCATTGCCGATGCTCAGGTGGGGCTCGGCTCGACCGCGGAACGCTACGTGCTCGTCGAGCAGGCCGTGCCGGCGGTCGTCGCGAGCAATGCCCTGTCGGTGCAGTCGGCCTATCGCGAGTACCAAGCGCGCGCGCTGGCCAGCGAGGGGCTGCGGCGGGTCTACATCGGCACGCTGACCCTGGGCCTCGTGCTGTCGGTCTTCGGTGCCGTCCTGCTGGCGGCTCTGCTGGGCAACCAGATCGTTCGTCCGTTGCTGCTCGTGGCCGAGGGCGTCCGGGAGGTCGCCGCCGGCAACCTGGCGGCGCGCCCGGTGTTCGCGTCGGACGACGAACTGGGCGGACTCACGCGATCCTTCGCGGCGATGACCCAGCAGGTGGCCGATGCACGCGAACAGGTGCACCGCGGAGCCGCGCAGTTGCAGACGATCCTGGACAACCTGACCGCGGGCGTCGTGCTGTTCGATCGGGTTGGGCGCGTGCAGAGCGTGAACCCGGGCGCGACCCGCATTCTCAGGCAGCCTCTGCAGGTCTGGCTCGGCCGTCGCCTCGCGGACGTCCCCGGCCTGGAGGGCTTCGCGAAGGCCGTCGAGCAACGTTTCGAGGCGCTCGAACAGAACCCTGAACCCGGGGAGCGTGGGCACTGGCAGGACTCGTTCGAGCTGCAGGCTGGTACCGCGGGCACGATGACGCTGCTCGTGCGTGGCGCGCAGCTCGATGGGGCCGAGCGGCTGCTGGTTTTCGACGACATCAGTGACGTCGTCTCGGCGCAGCGGATGCAGGCCTGGTCGGAGGTTGCGCGGCGCCTCGCGCACGAGATCAAGAACCCGTTGACGCCCATCCAGCTCTCGGCCGAGCGGCTGCAGCACAAGCTCGAGTCGCGCCTCGAGGGTGCCGACCAGGCGATGCTGCGGCGCAGCGTCGGCACGATCGTGGCGCAGGTGCAGGCGATGCTGCGCCTGGTCAACGAGTTCCGCGATTACGCGCGCCTGCCGAGCGCGACGATGCAGCCGCTGGACCTGAATGCACTGGCGGCCGAGGTGCTCGCGCTGTACGGCCAGGACCAGGAGCACGGCCGGCTCAAGGCTGCGCTGGAGCCGGGCCTGCCGCGCATCGTCGGCGACGCGACGCAGCTCCGTCAGGTCATGCACAACCTCGTGCAGAACGCTCTGGACGCCGTGTCACCGGACGGCGGCCACGTGCTCCTGGGGACGGAGACCGTGCGCGGCAAGGACGGCCCGCCGCAAGCAGTGCGCCTGACGGTCAGCGACGACGGCCCGGGGTTTGCGGAGAACGTGCTCAAGCGAGCCTTCGAACCGTACGTGACCACCAAGGCGAAGGGCACGGGCCTGGGGCTTGCCGTGGTGAAGAAGATCGCCGACGAGCACCGTGCCCGATTGCGCCTGGCGAACCTTCCGGGCGGCGGCGCGCGCGTTTCGCTATCATTTTCACTTTCCAGTGCGTCCACCGAGTCGCCGCAGGCGCAGGCCTGACGCGTCGGCGAGCGAGTTGCGACGCGGATCGATCCCTTCATGGCCACCATCCTTGTTGTCGACGACGAGCTGGGCATCCGGGCCCTGCTCTCCGAGATCCTCACAGACGAGGGCCACACGGTGGAGCTGGCCGAGAACGCCGCGCAAGCCCGTGCGGCCCGCGAGTTGTTCAAGCCCGACCTGGTGCTGCTGGACATCTGGATGCCCGATGTCGACGGCGTCACGCTCCTCAAGGAATGGGCGAGCTGCGGCATGCTGACGATGCCGGTGATCATGATGAGCGGACACGGCACGATCGACACGGCGGTCGAAGCGACCAAGCACGGCGCTTCGGCCTTCCTGGAGAAGCCCATCACGCTGCAGAAGCTGCTGCGGGCGGTCGAGCAAGCTCTGGTGCGACCGGCACCGCGCGACCTCACCCCACCGACATCCGCGGCTGCACGGCTCGGCGCTCCCCTGGTTTCGTCGATGCCGATGAGCCTGACCGGGGCGCACGAGAGTTACGGGGGGCTCGTCGGCGGCCCGGACGCGCAGGCGCCGAGCTCACAGCAGAGCTTCGACCTCGATCGACCGCTGCGCGAGGCGCGTGACGCGTTCGAGAAGTGCTACTTCGAGTTCCACCTGGCGAAGGAGGGAGGCTCGATGACGCGGGTGGCGGAGAAGACCGGTCTCGAGCGGACCCACCTGTATCGCAAGCTCAAGCAGCTCGGCGTCGATCTTTCGCGCAATCGTCGCGGCTGAGGCAGGCTCCCCCTATAATCTGCGGCTTTCGGCCAAGTAGCTCAGTTGGTAGAGCAGCGGATTGAAAATCCGCGTGTCGGTGGTTCGATTCCGCCCTTGGCCACCAATCCACGACGCCCGGATCCTCGATCCGGGCGTCGCCCCATCGGGGCGTCGATTCCGGCGGAGCGGACGGGTGTCATCGGTGCGAGGATGGACCTTGGCAGCTTTGGCTGTCCTGCTGGGGGCGTGTGCGGTCACGGACCCCGGGGTCGGCGAAAGGCCGGCAGCCGACCGTACTTCGCAGGCGGGCGAAATCGAGGACCAGAGCGGTGACGCCGGCTGGCAGCCGTTCGTGCTGCCCGGCAAGCGCGCGACGCAGTACCGCTTCACGACCAAGCAAGGGCGCTGGGCGATCGAGGCGGTGGCCGATACCTCGGCCAGCATGCTTCGGCGTCCGCTGGACGTGCCGCCCGAGTCACTCGCCGACATCCGTTGGGCCTGGTGGGTGGATGAGCCGCTGCCCGACGCGGACCTCGGGCACGTGGAGCGTACCGATGCGCCGGCGCGGGTCGTGCTGGCGTTCGACGGTGACAAGTCGAGGCTGCCGTTGCGCGAGCGGCTGATGTTCGAGCTGGCGCACGCGCTGACCGGCGAGGAGCCGCCGTACGCGACCCTGGTCTATGCCTGGGCCACGCACAGGCCGGTGGAGTCGGTGGTCCACAATCCGCGCTCCGATCGTGTGCGCAAGATCGTCGTCGACTCCGGGACCGAGGCGACGCGCCGCTGGCGCGAGCACCGCCGCGACATCGCGGCCGACTATCACCGCGTCTTCGGAGAGGCGCCCGGACGGCTCATCGGCGTGGCCGTGATGACCGATGCCGACAACACGCGATCGCGGACCCGCGCCTGGTACGGCCGCATCACGTTCGTCCCTCGCACGCGCGACCCGCAGGGCGACGTGGTGCCCGTTTGCCGCCCGGGTCAAGGCAGCAATTGTTCCAGCCCGAACAGCTGAGCGGGATCTTCGCGCCGGCGGATCGGGAACACCTGGCCGTCGTCGACCATGACCTCGGCCGCCCGGCCCCTGCTGTTGTAGTTGCTGGCCATGGCCATCCCGTAGGCACCCGCCGACAGCACGGCCAGCACGTCACCGCGGTTCAGCGAGAGCAGGCGGTCACGGCCGATCCAGTCGCCGGACTCGCACACCGGGCCGACGACGTCCCAGCGCTCGGCGGGCCCGGCGCGCTCGAGGCAAGGCTCGATGCGCATGTAGGCCTGGTACATCGCCGGGCGCAGCAGGTCGTTCATCGCGGCGTCGACGATGCAGAAGTTCTTCGCATCGCCCCGCTTGAGATACAGCACCTCGGCCAGCAGCACGCCGGCGTTGCCCACCAGTGAACGGCCCGGCTCTGCCAGCAGCATCCGCTGCGCGTGACCGCGCTCGGCGAGGCGGCGAAGCACGCGCTGGATCAGTTCGCCGGCGTCAGGCGGCGCCTCGTCGGCGTAGGTGATGCCCAGGCCGCCGCCAATGTCGACATGGTGGATCGGGATGCCCGCGGCTTCGATGGCCTCGACGAGGTCGAGCATGCGATCGAGCGCGTCCAGGTAGGGCTCGACCTGGGTGATCTGAGACCCGATGTGGCAATCGATACCTGACACCTGGAGGCCCGGCAACGCGGCCGCGCGGCGGTAGGCGGCCAGCGCGCGCTCGTGCGCGATGCCGAACTTGTTGTTCCGCAGGCCGGTGGAGATGTACGGATGGGTGCCCGCGTCGACGTCCGGATTGACGCGCAAGCTCACCCGCGCGATCGAGCCGGCCCCTTGCGCGACGCGCGAGAGCACCTCCAGCTCGTCCTCGCTCTCGACGTTGAAGCACAGCACGCCGTGCTTCAGCGCAAGGGCCATCTCGGCGGCCGTCTTGCCGACACCGGAGAAGACCACCTTCGACGGGTCTCCGCCCGCGGCGAGCACGCGGAGGAGTTCGCCGCCGGAGACGATGTCGAATCCGCAGCCGAGCCTCGCGAAAGTCTGCAGAACGGCCAGCGACGAGTTGGCCTTCATCGCGTAGCACAGCAGGTGAGGGTGTCCTTGCAGGGCCTGCTGGTAGCCGCGCGCGGCCGATTCCATCGCCCGCCGGGCGTAGACGTAGAGCGGCGTGCCGTACTCCCGCGCCAGGCGCTGCAACGAACACCCGTCGAGAAGCAGTTCGCCCCCCTGGCGGCGAAGCCACGGTGCGCCGGGCAGTGCCGTCATCGGGCAGCCGCCGACGCGGCGGAGGGAGTCGCCGATGCCGGCGTCCGTGGGGCGTCGACGCGGGTGGTTGCCGGCTGGGCGGGAGCGGCCTGCGGCAGTCGCAGCGGCCCCTTCTGGCCGCACGCCGTCCCGAGCAGTGACAACGCGGCGGCGAGGGTGACTGCGGCCAGCCGTGGCTGCGCTGCGCCCGGCATCGGTACACTCGATCCGCGTCTCGTCCTCATCCGTGGGATTCTAAGCAGCCATGTCCGACGCCCCCGTATCCGGTCTGAGCGATGCCGAGTACCACCGCCTGACCGATGCGGTGCTGGCCGCCATCGAGGCGGACGCTGACCGCTGGTTGCAGGACGACCTCATCGACATCGACACCCAGCGCACGGGCGGCCTGCTGGAACTGGTGTTCCCCGACCGCAGCCGGATCGTCGTCAACGCCCAACCGCCGCTGCACGAACTGTGGCTCGCATCGAAAGCGGGGGGTTACCACTTCCGGCATCGAGCCGGGCTCTGGATCGACACGCGCGACGGCGCGCTCTTCCACGACGTCCTGTCTCGCGAAGCCAGCGCTCAGGCCGGCAAGCCCTTGCGCTTCAGCGGGTCTGCCTGAACAGGTCGAGGATGCTGTTGCGCTCCTCGGAGCTGGGGGAGGCGGGCAGCGGCTTCTCGTCGAGCCCGACATCGTTGACGCCGCGTCCGTCGCTGTACTCGTCGTAGACCCACTCACCGCCTGCCGACACGAGGCCCTCGGGAACTGGTGGCTCGACGCTCGGCATGCCTTTCAGGGCGTGCTGCATGTAATCCAGCCACACCGGCAATGCCAGGCCGCCGCCGGTCTCGTTGGCGCCGAGCTTGCGGGGCGTGTCGTAGCCGATCCAGACCACCGCGACCAGGTTCGGGTGGTAGCCTGCGAACCAGGCGTCCATCGAGTCGTTGGTCGTCCCGGTCTTGCCGTAGACGTCGCTGCGCCTGAGGGTCGCTTGCGCGCGCGCGGCCGTGCCGCTGCGCGTGACCTCCTGCATCAGCGAGCCCATCACGAACGCATTGCGCGCGTCGATCGTGCGGGTGCTCTCGTCCAGCGGGGCTGGCCGTGCCTGCATGAGGACCTGGCCGCGGTCGTCGCGTACCTGCGCGATGAGCATCGGTGGGAGCAGGTGGCCTCCGTTGGCGAACACCGCATACGCCGTGGCCATCTGCAGCGGCGTTACCGTTCCCGCGCCGAGGGCCATCGTCAGGAACGGTGGGTGGCGCTCGGCGTCGAAGCCGAAGCGGGTGATCCAGCCCTGGGCGAACTCGGGAGACGTCGATTGCAGCACGCGGATCGACACCATGTTCTTCGACCTCGCCAGGGCCTGCCGCAGCGTCATCGGCCCCGCGAACGTACCGTCGTAGTTCTTGGGCTCCCAGGGCTGGCTGCCGGTCTGGGTGGCGTCGAAGAACAGCGGTGCGTCGTTGACGACCGTGCGCCCGCTGAAGCCCCTTTCGAGTGCGGCCGAGTAGATGAAGGGCTTGAAACTCGAACCGGGCTGCCGCCAAGCCTGGGTCACATGGTTGAACTTGCTCTTCGCGAAGTCGAATCCGCCGACCAGCGCCCGGATCTCGCCGCTGCGGGGATCCATCGAGATGAACGCGCCCTCGACCTCCGGCACCTGGGTCAGCAGCCAGCCGCTCTTTCCCCCCTGCATGGCCCGCACGACCGAGCCGCGCCGGATCTGGACCTTCGAGGTCGCCTGCGCCGAAAGCCCCGAGGCCACGGGGCGCAGACCGTCGCCGCTGACCGTGATCGTCTGGCCGGACTGCAGCATCGCCGTGACCGAGCGCGGCGACGCGTCGAGGACGACGGCCGCCCGCAGTTCGTCGTTGTCAGGGTAGTCGGCCAGCGCCTCGGCCACGCGGGCGTCGATCGCCGCTGGCTGCTCCGGGAGGTTCACGAAGCCCTCGGGCCCGCGGTAGCGCTGCCTGCGCTCGAAATCCATCAGGCCGCGGCGCAGCGCGCGGTGGGCGACGGCCTGGTCGTCGGAGCGGACGGTCAGCTGCACCTGCAAGCCGCGCGAGTAGGCCTCCTCGCCGTACTGCGCGAAGACCAGCTGCCGCGCGAGCTCGGCAACGTACTCGCCGCGCACCGCATGATCGGGCGTCGTGTTGTATTTCAGCTGTTGGGCGCGGGCCTCGTCGTGTTCGGCCTGCGTGATGAAGCCGTTGTCGAGCATGCGCTCGATGATGTAGCGCTGGCGCGACGTTGCGCGCTCGAGGTTGGACAGCGGGTTGTATGCCGACGGCGCCTTCGGCAGGCCGGCGAGCATCGCGGCCTCCGCGATCGTGATCTGCTGCAGCGGCTTGCCGAAGTAGACCTCGCTGGCCGCGGCGAAGCCGTAGGCACGCCGACCCAGGAAGATCTGGTTCATGTAGACCTCGAGGATCTGGTCCTTCGAGAGCTGGGTCTCGATCTTCAAGGCGAGCAGGATCTCGTAGATCTTGCGCGTGAAGGTCTTTTCGGTCGACAGGTAGAAGTTCCGCGCGAGCTGCATCGTGATGGTCGATGCACCCTGGCTCTTCGCCTCGGCGAACTGCGCGAGTGCCGCGCGCAACACGCCGCGGTAGTCGACGCCGCTGTGTCGGTAGAAGTTCGCGTCCTCGATGGCGAGCACCGCATCCTTCATGACCTTCGGGATCTGGTCGATCGGCGTGAAGGTGCGCTTCTCTTCGCCGAACTCGCCGAGCAGCACGCCGTCGGACGAGAACACGCGCAGAGGCAGTTTCGGGCGGTAGTCGGTCAGGCTCGCGGTGTCGGGCAGGTTGGGGTAGGACACCGCCAGTGCCAGCGCCAATCCGAGCGCAACCGCGACAGCGCCCGCGGCCACCAGGCCCGCGCCGACGGCCAGCAGGCGGACCAGCCATGCAAGGCCTCCGGCGTCCGGGAGGCGCCCCTGGCGCCCCCCGGCAGGGGGGGAGGGTTCTGGGGCTGCAGTCGTGTCGGTCATCGCTGGTAAACGTGCTCCACCCACAGCGGCAGCAGGCACGAATTATAGGAATTAGGGGTGTGGAGGGCCGCAGAGCTCCCTCCAGACGCGGAATCGAACCCCCCTGTTACGAATTGAGGCCATTTTCCGCCCGTCTTTGGGGTGTGGGGCGGCGCGATCGGCGCGAGACTTCCTGTGGGTACGTTGCGACGGCGGGGCCCCGGTGTGATCGCCCTTGCTGCTAGCATTAAAGTAGTTTCTTAACAAACCCGCGGAAGTGCCGATCGCGAGGGGAGCGAAGTCCGTGAGTTTTCTCGACCGGATCCTGGGTCGCCAGCATCCCCCGATCGTCGGGCTCGACATCAGTTCGTCCAGTGTCAAGCTGGTCGAACTGGGTCGGGATGCGGCCGGGACCCTGATCCTGGAGCGCCTGGGTTCCGAGCCCTTCGAGAAGGGCTGGATCACGGACGGCCAGATCGAGAAGTTCGACGAGGTCGCGGAAGCGGTACGGCGCGTGGTCGCGAAGTCGGGCACGAAGACGCGAAGCGTCGCCATGGCGATGCCACAGTCGGCGGTGATCACGAAGAAGATCATGCTGCCCGCCGGCCTGCGCGAGGAGGAACTGGAACTGCAGGTCGAGTCCGAGGCCAATCAGTACATCCCGTTCTCGCTCGACGAGGTGAGCCTGGACTTCTGCGTCGTCGGCCCGGCCCCGAACTCGCCCGGCGATGTCGAGGTGCTGATCGCGGCCTCGCGAAAGGACCGTGTCCAGGACCGGCAGGCCCTCGCCGAGGCCGCGGGGCTCAGGCCGGTCGTGCTGGACATCGAGTCGCACGCCTCGCGGCTGGCGATGACACGCGTGGTCACGGTCCTGCCGAACCAGGGCCGCGACGCGCTGGTCGCGCTCTTCGAGATCGGTGCCGACACGACCAGCCTGAAGGTGCTGCGCAACGAGGAGATGCTCTACGACCGCGACCAGGCCTTCGGTGGTTCGCAGTTGACGCAACTGATCTCGCGGCAGTACGGCTTCTCGTTCGAGGAGGCCGAACAGAAGAAGCTGTCGGCGGACCTGCCCGACGACTACGAGCACTCGATCCTGGCGCCGTTCGTCGACAGCCTGTCCCAGGAGATCGGTCGCGCACTTCAGTACTTCTTCACGAGCACGCCGCATCACAAGGTGCACTACGTGATGCTCGCCGGCGGCACGGCGACCCTGCCCGGTCTCAAGGACCGGGTGACCGAGCTGACGGGCTTCGCGTCGATGATCGTCAACCCCTTCGACAACATGAAGACGGGGCCGGCGATTCGCGAGGCGCGCGTGCGTCGTGAAGCTCCGAGCTACCTGACCGCTTGCGGTCTGGCGATGCGGAGGTTCGTCAAGTGATCCTGATCAACCTGCTGCCGCACCGCGAGGCCAAGCGTCGCCAGCGCAAGCAGGCGTTCTTCATCGGTCTCGGGGTCAGCTTCGCAGTCGGTGCGGCCCTTGTGGGGCTGTGGTACGCGCTGGTGAGCAGCCAGACAGCGGCGCAGCGTGAGCGCAACGATCAGCTGAAGAGCGAGATCCAGCGCCTGGAGGCGCAGATCAAGGACATCGCGACCTTGCGCCAGGAGATCGAGGGTCTCAAGGCGCGCCAGCGGTCGGTGGAGAACCTGCAGGCCGATCGCAACACCCCGGTGTACCTGCTCGACGAACTGGTCCGGCAGACGCCGGAGGGCGTCTACCTGACGGCCATCAAGCAGGCCGGTGCCGTGGTGACGGTGTCCGGTGTCGCGCAGAGCAACGAGCGTGTGTCGGAGCTGCTGCGCAACACCTCCTACAACTCGGCCTGGCTCGAGCGGCCCGAACTCGTCGAGATCAAGGCGGCCAACGTCACGAGCGCCTCGCGCGAGCAACGCCGGCTCTTCGAGTTCCAGATGCGGGTGCAGTTGAAGCGGCCGCAGGCACCGGTGGCGGCGGTGGCGGCTTCCGGCGCAGTGCCGGCGGCCGGGGCTCCCGTGACCGCCAAAGGCCCCTGAAGGTTCCCGATGGCTGCGAAGAACCCCACCGCGACGATGGACGTGCCGAGCCGTTTCGAGACGGCCGTCAGCCAGTTCCGAGGTCTCGCGCGCAACGACCCGGGCCAGTGGCCGCTGCTGCCGAGGGTGGCGGCCTTCGCGGGCGTCGTCGTTGCCGTGCTGGTCATCGGCTGGCTGCTGCTGATGACGGACGCGATGAACACGCTCGAGGAAGAGCGCCAGCGCGAGCCGAGCCTGAAGGCCGAGTACCGCGCGAAGCTGACCCAGGCCGTCAACCTGAGCGAGTTGCGCAAGCAGAAGCTGCAGGTCCAGGAATACGTGACGCAGCTGGAGAAGCAGCTGCCGGGCAAGGCGGAGATGGACGCGCTGCTGTCGGACATCAACCAGGCCGGCATCGGGCGCGGGCTGATGTTCGAGCTGTTCAAGCCCGGCCAGGTCGAGGTCAAGGAGTACTACGCCGAGCTGCCGATCGCGATCAAGGTCGCTGGCCGCTATCACGACATCGGCTCCTTCGCCGCCGACGTCGCGAACTTGTCTCGCATCGTCACGCTGCACAACCTGGCCATCGCCCCTTCGAACGCGAAGGACGCCAACGGACTGCTGGTGATGGAGGCGACGGCGCGCACCTACCGCTACCTCGATGCGGCCGAGATCGCCGAGCAGCGGCGTGCCGCAGCCGAGAAGGACAAGGGGGCACGCAAGTGAGGCTGCCGGCGTCGACGACGATTGCCGCTGGCGCGGGGCTGCTGCTCGCGGCGCTGGTCGTGGCCGGGTGCAGCCCCCAGAACGAGCAGCTGACCGAGTGGTTCGAGCAGCAGAAGCGCGAGGTCAAGCCGAGCGTGCAGCCGCTGACACCGCCGAAGAAGTTCGATCCGCAGCCCTATCGCAACGCACAGAGCGTCGAGCCGTTCAGCCCGCAGAAGCTCAGTGTCGCGCTGAAGCAGGAGGCCCGCCAGCCGAGCTCGATGCTCGCCAGCGAGATGAAGCGCCGGCGCGAACCGCTCGAGGCCTACCCGCTGGACAGCATGACCATGGTCGGCAGCGTGGACCGGCACGGAAGGCGCCACGCTCTGCTGAAGGTCGACAGCCTGCTCTACCAGGTCAAGGTCGGCGACCACATCGGCCAGAACTACGGCCGCATCGTCAGGATCGACGAAACCCAGATAGTTTTGCGCGAGATCGTGCAGGACGCCGCCGGCGAGTGGATCGAACGTCCCGCGAGCCTGCAGCTCCAGGAGCAAGCGCGATGAGGAAACTCGAGGAGTACCGCACCATGCATCACTGGCGTGCCAGATGGGCCACCGTCCTCGCGGCGGCCACGATGGCCGTGGCAGCCAGCGTGTCGGCGTTCGCGCAGCCGGCGATCCAGTCGGTCACGACTTCGCAGCAGGCCGGCAGCGACGTCGTGCGCATCGAGTTCAGCCAGGCCCTGCCGGCAGTGCCGGCCGGCTTCGCGGTGCAGACGCCGCCGCGCGTGGCGATCGACCTGCCGGGCGTCACCAACGCGAGCGGCCGGTCACTCGTCGAGGTCAACCAGGGCAATGTCCGCACCGTGAGCCTGGCGCAGGGCGCCGACCGCACGCGCCTCGTGATGAACCTGAAACAGCCGGCGAAGTACGCGGTGCGGCTGGACGGCAAGGCGCTGGTCGTGACGCTGGACAACGCCAGTCCCGTGCCGGCGGCACAGGTCGCGTCGACGCACTTCGCCGAGCCGGCCAACAGGGAGTCGCTCGCGCTGCGCAACGTCGACTTCCGTCGCGGCGCTGACGGTGCAGGCCGCGTGATCGTCGACCTGGCGAGCACGCAGGTCGGCGTCGACATCCGCCAGCAGGGCCAGAGCCTGGTCGTCGAGTTCCTGCGGTCGACCTTGCCCGACGCGCTGCGTCGCCGGCTCGACGTCACCGATTTCGGCACGCCGGTCCAGAGCATCGCGACCTTCCAGCATGCCGACCGCGTGCGCATGGTCGTCGAGCCGCGCGGCGCCTGGGAGCACAGCGCCTACC
>ERZ761607.2216-NODE-2216-length-21713-cov-7.757134_pt1 | contig 21713 bp, 18 predicted proteins | sample MGYA00511164_ERZ761607 | MGnify/ENA primary metagenome ERZ761607 (study PRJEB28899, sample SAMN02445080) | bioreactor sludge metagenome | biome: EBPR sludge | place: Australia: Brisbane, Thorneside Wastewater Treatment Plant | collected 2011-06-22 ... | reverse complement strand
GCCACCAACCCCGCCATCACCCAGCAGGGCTACAAGATGGTGTTCCGCACCATCGGCACCGACGACCAGCAAGGCCCGACCGCCGGCAAGTACATCGCCGGGACGATCAAGCCCAAGAAGCTGGCGATCATCCACGACAAGCAGCAATACGGCGAGGGCATCGCCAAGGAAGTCGACAAGACCGTCAAGGCCGCCGGGATCACGCCCGTGTTGTTTGAGGGCGTCAACAAGGGACAGACCGACTTTTCGGCGCTGATCACCAAGATGAAGAAGGAAGGCGTGGATTTCGTCTACTACGGCGGCTATCACCCGGAGCTGGGCCTGCTGCTGCGCCAGTCGCGCGAGCAAGGCTTCGACGCCAAGTACATGGGGCCCGAGGGCGTCGGCAACAAGGACATCAGCGCCATCGCCGGCCCGGCCTCGGAAGGGCTGCTGGTGACCCTGCCGGCCGATTTCAGCACCGACCCCGCCAACGCCGCGCTGGTCAAGGCGTTTCAGGACAAGAAGCAAGACCCCACCGGTCCGTTCGTGATGCCGGCCTACGCGGCGGTGCAGATCATCGCCGACGCGATCAAGGGCGCCAAGACCGAGGATGCCGTCAAACTGGCCGACTACATCCACAAGAACAGCTTCCAGACGCCCATCGGCAAAGTGGCCTTCCGGGATAACGGCGACCTGAAGGAATTCCAGTTCGTCATCTTCACCTGGCACGCCGACGCCACCAAGACGCCGGTCAAATAACCGGACGACCGCCAAGGGCGAGGTTCAAAAAACCCCGCCCTTTGCTTTTCATGGCGCTTTGCATCCCTGCGCTCTGTCTTCCACCACTTCAGCACGGCGGCCATGTCCGGTTTCTCCCTCCTCGAATTCATCCAGCAGATCATCAACGGCCTGACCCTGGGCAGCATCTACGCCCTGATCGCCATCGGCTACACCATGGTCTACGGCATCATCGGCATGATCAACTTCGCCCACGGCGAAATCTACATGATCGGCGCCTACGTCGGCCTGCTGGTCATCACCGCGCTGGGGTTGTTCGGCGTGGGCAGCATCTCGGCGATCTTGCTGGTGACGCTGGCCATCAGCATCCTGGTCACCGGCTCCTACGGCTGGACCGTGGAGCGGCTGGCGTACCGGCCGCTGCGCGGCAGTCCCCGGCTGGTGCCGCTGATTTCGGCCATCGGCGTATCGATCTTTTTGCAAAACTACGTCCAACTCGGCCAGGGTGCCCGCGACGTGTCGATGCAGCCGGTGCTGACCGGTGGCTGGCGTTTCGGACCAGACGACGGATTTCAAGTTTATCTGTCCTACATGCAGGTATTGATCGCGGTCGTAACCGTGGCATTCATGACCGGCCTGACTCTGTTCATCGCCCGTTCGCGGCTGGGCCGCGCCTGTCGCGCCTGTTCCGAGGATCGGGCCATGGCCAATCTGCTCGGCATCGACACCGACCGGGTCATCGCCCTCACCTTCGTGCTGGGCGCGGCGCTGGCGGCGGTGGCCGGCGTGCTGGTCAGCATGTACTACGGTCTGGTCAATCCTTTCATCGGCTTCATCGCCGGCCTGAAGGCGTTCACGGCGGCGGTGCTGGGTGGCATCGGCAGTATTCCCGGCGCGATGCTGGGGGGGGTGGTGCTGGGGCTGGCCGAAAGCTTTGCCTCGGCCTATCTGCAAACCGAATACAAGGACGTGGTGGCGTTCGCGCTGTTGATTCTGGTGTTGCTGGTCCGTCCCACCGGCCTGCTGGGCCGCCCGGACGTGGAGAAGGTGTAATGCGCCGCACGGTCTCCGATGCTCTGCTGGCCGCGCTTTTGACCGCCGTATTGCTCGTTCCGATTTTCGGTTTGCGCATCCATGTGGACGGCGTCAACGTCTCGCTGAATCGCACGCCGATGCCGGTGATCGTCGCCGTCGTGGTCGTCTTCCTGTTGCGGCTGTTTCGGCAACCGCTGGAGCAGGCTTGGACAACTCTGCGCGTCCCGGATGCCTGGCGCCAGAACTCGCTTGCGGATGTTTGGAACCGCGCCAGGCAACAACCGCGCTATCGGTTGGCGTTTTGGATTCTATTGCTAGTCGCCGCCATCGTTTGGCCGTTCACCGCCTCGCGCGGCGCGGTGGACGTGATGACGCTGGCGCTGATCTACGTGATGCTGGGGCTGGGCTTGAACATCGTGGTCGGTTTCGCCGGTCTGCTGGTGCTCGGTTACGCCGCGTTCTACGCGGTCGGCGCCTACGCCTACGCCTATCTTGCCCAACAATACGGCCTGTCGTTCTGGCTCTGCTTGCCCGTCGCCGGGGCGCTGGCGGCGCTGACCGGCTTTTTGCTCGGTTTGCCGGTGCTGCGGCTGCGGGGCGACTATCTGGCCATTGTCACCCTGGGCTTCGGCGAAATCACTCGTCTGTTGCTGAACAATCTCAACGCCATCACCGGTGGTCCGGACGGGATCGGCAATATCCCGCGCCCGACCCTGTTCGGGCTGGAGTTCAGCCGCCGGGCCAGCGAGGGCGGCGCGACGTTTCACGAATTCCTCGGCCTCGACTACAGCGGCGATTACGCGGTGATCTTCATGTATCTACTGGGACTGGCTCTGGTCCTGGCGATCCTGTTCATCATCAACCGTCTGCTGCGAATGCCGCTGGGCCGGGCCTGGGAGGCGCTGCGCGAGGACGAAATCGCCTGTCGCTCGCTGGGCCTGAGCCCGACCGCGATCAAGCTGTCCGCGCTGACGCTGAGCGCCGCCTTCGCCGGCTTTGCCGGGGCCTTCTTCGCCGCCCGTCAGGGCCACATCAACCCCGAGTCCTTCACCTTCATCGAATCGGCCATGGTGCTGGCCATCGTCGTGCTGGGCGGAATGGGCTCGCAAATCGGCGTGGTGCTGGCGGCCGTCGCCATCACCGCCCTGCCGGAACTGGCGCGCGAGTTCGACGAATATCGGATGCTGGCCTTCGGGCTGGTCATGGTGCTGATGATGATCTGGCGGCCGCAGGGTTTGGTGCCCGCCGCGCGGCCCCGGCTGGAAATGCCGGAACGTCCGGAGGCTTCGCGATGAGCCTCGAATCGAACCGGGCTCTCGCCGCCGAGCCGGCCGGTCCTCTCTTGCTGGAAGTGCGCAATCTGAGCATGCGTTTCGGCGGTTTGCTGGCGGTGGACAACGTCCATTTCGATGTCTGTCGCGGCCAGATTTTCGCCATCATCGGTCCCAACGGCGCCGGCAAAACCACGGTGTTCAACTGCGTCGGCGGTTTCTATCGGCCCACCACCGGCACGGTGGCGCTGGACGGCCAGGCCATCGACCATTTGCCCAGCCATCGCATCGCCCGCTTGGGCCTGGTGCGCACCTTCCAGAACGTGCGGCTGTTCAAGACCATGACCGTGGTCGAGAACCTGCTGGTGTCGCAGCACGTCCAGTTGGAAACGCGGCTGTTGTCCGGTCTGTTTAAAACCCCGAAGTATCGCCGCGCCGAAGCCGAGGCGCTGGATCGGGCCGCGTTCTGGCTGGAAAAGGTCGGCTTGTTGTCCGTCGCCAACCGCGAAGCCGGCAATCTCGCCTACGGCCAGCAACGGCGGCTGGAAATCGCCCGCTGCATGATCACCCATCCCAAGCTGCTGATGCTGGACGAACCGGCGGCTGGCCTCAACCCGCAGGAAACCCGCGATCTGGACCGGCTGATCAACGCGCTGCGCGCCGAACACGACGTCGCCGTGCTGTTGATCGAACACGACATGAGCCTGGTGATGGGGATTTCCGACGAAATCCTGGTCATGGAATACGGTCGGCCCATCGCCACCGGCGACCCCGCCGCCATCCGCAGCGATCCTCGCGTCATCAAGGCTTATTTGGGAGAAGAGTGATGATGCTGAAGCTGGAGAACGTCCATACCCTCTACGGCCAGATCGAAGCTCTCAAAGGCGTGTCGCTGGACGTGCATCCCGGCGAGATCGTCACCCTGATCGGGGCCAACGGCGCCGGCAAAAGCACCTTGCTGATGACGATCTGCGGCTCGCCGCACGCCAGCAAGGGCGCGGTCCTGTTCGAGGGACAGGACATCACTCGCAAGCCGACCCACGTCATCATGCAGTGCGGGCTGGCGCTGGTGCCGGAAGGACGGCGCATTTTCCCCGGCCTGACCGTGCAGGAAAACCTGCAAATGGGCGGGTTCTTCGCCGACAAGGCGCGGCTGGACACCGATCTGGAGCGGGTGTTCGCCCTGTTTCCGCGCCTCAAGGAACGGCGCAACCAGCGCGGCGGCACCCTGTCCGGCGGCGAGCAGCAGATGCTGGCCATCGGGCGCGGTTTGATGAGCCGACCCAACCTGCTGCTGCTGGACGAACCGTCGCTGGGGCTGGCGCCGATCATCATCGCCCAGATCTTTCAGATCCTGAAGGAAATCCGCGAGGAAGGCGTGACCATCTTCCTGGTGGAACAAAACGCCCACCGCGCCCTGCAACTGGCCGACCGGGGTTACGTGCTGGAAAACGGCCGCATCGTACTGGCCGACACCGGCGCCAACCTGCTGGCCAACGACGAGGTACGGAAGGCGTACTTGGGGGGCTGAGCGCGCTCGATCCGGTCCGCGCTCAGGGCGCCGTCAACAGCATCCCCTCGACCGGCGTGACGCCGCGCCCGTCGGGGCCGACGAACTCGAACGGCACGGAAACCAGTTCCATCCCGGCGTTGCGCTGGATCGCGAAGTGCAAGTGCGGGCCAGTGGAATAGCCGGTATTGCCGGAATTGGCTAGCCAGGCGCCCCGCTCCACCCGCTGCCCAGGACTGACCCGCACCGAGTTCGCTTGCAGGTGCGCGTACACCGCCATGGTGCCGTCGGCGTGGAGAACCCGCACCGCGTTGGCCCGCTCCCGATACTTTTCATCCGGGCCGCCGTCCAGGAAATCGGCGGCGAACTCCATGACGACGCCTTCGCGGGTGGCGCGAACCGGCGTGCCCAACGGCATGCCGATATCCACCGCATAACGGCTTTGCGGGTGCTGGTGGCTGAAGGCCCCGTTGAAAGCCTGACCGATCGGGAATCGCTGTCCCGACGCGAACGGCGGCGCATAAGGCTGGTCCGGTTTATGCGTGGCGGCGGGATCACCCAACACCGCCCGCACCTGGTAGGCGTAGCGCCAGCGCGAGCCAGTCGACCTGAGATTGACCATCGGTGTTTCCGCGCGCGCTGGCGCCACCACCCGCGCCGGCAGCGATGGACGGACCTCCATGTTTTCGATCCTTTCGCCGCTGATTTCCACCTCGACGGGACCGTAATAATCGTTGATCACCGTCAGTATCGGCGCGTCCGTGGTACCGCGATTGCGAACGCTGACCTTGGCCGGCAGTTCGCTGACCGGCAACTGTTTCACTTCGACCGGAGTGCTGGCATTTTCGGGTGGCCGGTCGGTAAATACCCATGCACCGGAAGCGTCCTGATATTTGTACAGGCTCTTGGTCAGCGCCGGTCGCGCGCCAGGCAAACTCAGCAGCACGATCAGCGCCGCCGCTTTCAGCCGGGTCAACCGTCGGCGCCGCCGCTGGGGTCTGGGGTATCGCCTGCTCACACGCGTCATCGGTCGTTGAAATAGTGAACATGCACGCCTTCCTGGTCGCTCTTGGCCAGCGCCACCATCCGGGCGGCGACGAGTTCCGCCGCGACCGGTCGATAGCGGCTGAAGGACCCCCACAGAAACAGCGACCAGAGCGGCGCGAAGGACTTGCTCCAGTCCTCGGTCGGACGGGGTTCGGGACGCTCGCCCAACAGCAACGAAGGCCGCAGAACATGCACGGCCTGAAACGGCAGCTCACTGACCGCCGCCTCGGCACGTCCCTTGATCCGGTTGTAGAACACCGGCGAACCGGGATCGGCGCCAACCGCCGACACCAGCACGAATCGGAGCACGCCCCGCGCCGCCGCCAGTCGGGCCAGCTCGGCCACATAAATATGATCCACCTTGGCGAAAGCCTCGGGCGAACCCGCGATCCGATGGGTCGTGCCAAGGCAACACAGCGCAACGTCGGTGTCGATGGCCTCGGCGTGGCGGTCAAGATGGTCGAAGTCCACCACCTGCGTCGTCAGTTTCGGATCGATGCGCGCCAGGGGCCGGCGGGCGAAAACCGTCACCCGCCCGATGCCCTCGTCCGCCAGCAGTTGGTTCAGGCAATGCCCGCCGACCAGGCCGGTCGCGCCCGCCAGCAAGACCCGGATTTCCGTTCGCCGTTGCGCTGTCATCGTTCTCTAGTCCTCCAGTTGGAAACGCACGATTCGACCGTCTGCCGGATCGCCGCGGGGCGAATGGCGCTATCCCCGCTTTCCCGCCTTTAAGGATAGTCACCCCCGGTGGATTTTCGGGGAAGACCGTGGGTTCCAGGACCGAGAACGCTGCTACACTGGCCATGCCCGTCCCTTTCATGGAGAACCGCGACATGCTTCGATTCCTGCTCGCTGGCCTGCTGCTGTTGAACGGCGCTGCCCTGGCCGCCGACCAGACCCTGGTGGTCTACAACTGGGCGGAATACCTGCCCAAGAAGGTGCTCCAGCAGTTTACCCAGGAAACCGGCATCAAGGTGCGCTATTCGACCTACGACAGTAACGAGGCGATGTACGCCAAGGTCAAGACCGTCAAGGGCGAGGGCTACGACGTGCTCGTGCCGTCCACCTACTACGTGGACCGGATGCGTCGGGAGGGGTTGTTGCAAAAGATCGACAAGTCCCGGCTAAGTCAATTCGGCCATCTCAATCCGCGCCTGCTGAACCAACCCTACGATCCTCATAACGATTACAGCATTCCCTACCTGTGGGGCACGACCGGTATCGCCTACGACGCCGCCCGGCTGTCGCCCGGCCAGTTGACTCGCTGGGCCGATCTCTGGGAGCCGGCCTATAAGAACAAGCTGCTGTTATTGAACGACATGCGCGAAGTATTCTCAATGGGGCTGAAATTGCTGGGCCACTCGATCAACACCACCGACGAAAATCAGATTCGCGCCGCTTACGAGAAGTTGGCCGAACTGATGCCGAACGTGCGGATCTTCGACGCGGAATCGCCCAAGACCAAATTCCTGGCGCGGGAAGTCGTAGCGGGAATGCTTTGGAACGGCGAGGCCTACATGGCGGGCCGGGAGAACGCCCATATCAAATACGTCTATCCCCAGGAAGGCCCGATGATGTGGATGGACAATTTGGCGATTTCCGCCGGCGCCAACAACGTGGACGGCGCCCATCGGTTCATCGATTTCGTGCTGCGGCCGGACATCGCCAAGCAGATCAGCGAGGAAGTGGGCTATTCCTCGCCCAATTTGGCCGCCATTCAACTGTTACCCGAGAAAGTGCGGAACAATCCGACGGTCTATCCCTCCGACAAGGATCTGAGAAACGCCGAGTTCCAGGCCGACGTCGGCGCGGCCCTGCCGATCTACGATCGGTACTGGCAACGCTTGAAGACCCGGCGTTAAGGACGGCGGAATCGATCCCCCCTCGATCAAGGGCCGTCCAGTACACGTATCTCCAACCAATTGATTCGATTATTATTAACAACCAGGGAATCCCGTTCCCCCTTGTGGGGGAGGGCGAGGGAGGGGGGGTAGGGTTGAATCACAACTCCTTGAATGATGGCAGGCTGATCGGTCAACCCCCCACCCCAACCCTCCCCCGCAAGGGGGGAGGGAGACTGGTGTGTAATCGACAGCGATCAAGGGGGGTCAATAACGCTGGGGAAATTCAGGCCGCGCTGGTCAACCGCTCGTATTTAGCTTGTAACTGATCGGGAGTTTCCGAATGCTTCGGGTCCGGGATGATGCAATCCACCGGACAAACCTCGATGCACTGCGGGGTGTCGAAGTGTCCCACGCACTGGGTGCAAAGGTTCGGATCGATCTCGTAGATTTCATCGCCCTGGGAAATCGCTTCGTTGGGGCACTCCGGCTCGCACACGTCGCAATTGATGCATTCGTCGGTGATCATCAGCGCCATGGTTGGCTCCTCGTTTTGTTTTGTGCAACCCACGGTCGGCGGGAATCCGCCGACGACATACGCTCAAATCCGACCTGCCCGCGACCGGCCAGGGCAGATTTCCGAGCATTTTACTCAATTATTTTCGCGATGCGAATTTTGCCGCCAGCGCCGCCTCCACCTTGGGGTGAACGAACGGCGCGATGTTGCCGCCCAGCTTGGCGACTTCACGGACCAGGCTGGAGGAAATGAAGGCGTACTGCTCGGCGGGGGTCAGGAAAATCGACTCGATCAGGGGATTCAACCGGCGGTTCATGCTGGCCAACTGAAACTCGAATTCAAAATCGGAGACGGCGCGCAAGCCGCGCATCAGGACGTTGGCGCCAATGCTCTTGGCATAGTTCACCAACAAGATGTCAAAGCCGCGCACCTCGACATGGGGTAGATGCGCCACCACTTCGTTGGCCAGCGCCACCCGCTCTTCCAACGAGAACAGCGGTTGCTTGTTGGGGTTGGCGGCGACGCTGACGATCAGCCGATCGAACATGCGAGCGCCGCGCTCGATCAGATCGGCGTGGCCGTTGGTGATGGGATCGAAGGTGCCGGGGTAGATGGCGACAACGGACATCGGCGGTTCCTGGCGGTGTCAAAAACTGCGCCGATTATCGGGAAAGCCGACTGGCAAGGCAACCGCGAACTGGCTACTCCCATGATCCGAGCGCCTATACGAACACCACGCTCCAGCATGGGATTCCTTACCACCTGTCGGTTTAAGCTTAACCTTAATACGTTGGGTAAGCTGAAAAGCAGACCTTCAAGGCTGCCATGGACCGGCAAGCGTCTTGGGTCGTAAGCGTTCAGACCCCTCCCCCCCAGCGGGGGGAGGTTGCCCTCCCCCCAACCCCCTCCCGCTGGGAGGGGGAGTGAACGGTTACCTTGGGTCAACAAGCTTTCGGAAGGATTTCTGGCGACGGCCGATCGCTGCGGCACGGTCACGGTCCCGGCCATGCGATTGGGTCTCGTGCATCGCGTTAGCGCCCCATTTCCGGGCACATTTCCCAATCCGCGCCATTTTGCGCCATCGCGATCAAGACCACGCACCATTATAAGGCGCGAGGTTGCTTCGTTATCGAAAGAAATTAATTAACCTATTAATAGGTCTGATATTTATCATTTGGCATACTCCTTGATGCGCTGCCCTCCAAGTTCGCATTCCGGCGAACCGATCAACCACGATACGAGGGCTACGCATGACGAAGACGATGCCGAAGTTTCTCCCTTGGCTGCTGGGCGGTGCGCTGACGCTGGGCGCCGCGCTGGCCCACGCCGCCGACACCATCAAGGTCGGCGTCCTGCATTCGCTGTCCGGCACCATGGCGATCAGCGAAACCACGTTGAAGGACACCGTGCTGATGCTGGTGGACCAGCAGAACAAGAAAGGCGGCTTGCTCGGCAAGAAACTGGAAGCCGTGGTGGTCGATCCGGCTTCCAACTGGCCGTTGTTCGCCGAGAAGGCGCGCGAACTGCTGCAAAAGGAAAAGGTGGCGGTGGTGTTCGGCTGCTGGACCTCGGTCTCGCGCAAGTCGGTGCTGCCGGTGTTCGAGGAACTGAACGGCATCCTGTTCTACCCGGTGCAGTACGAGGGCGAGGAATCCTCCAGAAACGTGTTCTACACCGGTGCCGCGCCCAACCAGCAGGCGATTCCGGCGGTGGATTACCTGATGAAGGATCTGGGCGTGAAGCGCTGGGTGCTGGCGGGTACCGATTACGTCTATCCCCGCACCACCAACAAGATTCTGGAAGCCTATCTCAAGGCCAAGGGCGTCAAGGACGAGGACATCCTGATCAACTACACGCCGTTCGGTCATTCCGACTGGCAATCCATCGTCGCCGACATCAAGAAATTCGGTTCCGCCGGCAAGAAAACCGCCGTGGTGTCCACCATCAACGGCGACGCCAACGTGCCGTTCTACAAGGAACTGGGCAACCAGGGCGTTTCCGCCAAGGATATTCCGGTCGTCGCCTTCTCGGTCGGCGAGGAGGAACTGTCCGGCATCGACACCAAGCCGCTGGTCGGCCATCTCGCGGCCTGGAACTATTTCATGAGCATCAAGAACAAGGCCAACGACGCCTTCATCAAGGACTGGCACGCCTTCATCAAGAACCCGAAGCGGGTCACCAACGATCCAATGGAAGCGCACTACATCGGCTTCAACATGTGGGTCAAGGCGGTGGAGAAGGCCAAGACCACCGACCCGGACAAGGTCATCGACGCGATGATCGGCATCGAGTTTCCGAACCTGACCGGTGGCGTTGCCAAGATGCTGCCTAATCACCATCTCACCAAGCCGGTGTTCATCGGCGAAATTCAGGCCGACGGTCAGTTCGACGTGGTGTGGAAGACCAAGGATCTGGTGCCGGGCGACGCTTGGTCCGACTTCCTGCCCGGCAGCAAGGACATCATCGCCGACTGGGCCGACCCCAAGATCAAGTGCGGTAATTACAACACCGTCACCAAGACCTGCTCCGGCCAGAACTACAAGTAAGCCGAATCCGCCCTCCCTTTCTATCTTTCCTTACCCCTCTCCTACGGGGAGAGGGGTGGGGGGTGAGGGTGCGCCGGTATCCTTCCAAGCCCTTTACCCGAGGCTTCGCCCATGCCTTCCCGCACGCCAAGTCGCGCCGGGTTCTTCGCGCTCGCGTTCGCGCTGCTGGCTCTGTTCGGCGCTTCGCCCGCCCGTGCGGCCGACGACGATTCGGTGCGCACCATTCTGGCGCAACTGCGCGACGCCGATTTCGACGGCAAGACCGAGATGATCGAAAAGCTGGTGGCGCTGGATCATCCCCGGATCGCCACGATCCTGAAAGCGTTGTCCGACAGCCGTTTGTACTATCAGGAAGAGGGAGATCGAGTGGTGATCGGCCTCGGCGACGCCGCCGACATCGCCATCGAGGATGCGGTCAGTGGCGCGGCCCTCGGCCAAGTCGGCAAGCGTGATCTGGATCGGATCACGGCCAACAATCGCTTGCGCAGCCTGATCGAAGATCGTCTGGCCAGCCTGGGGCTCGCCAGCGCCGATCCCCGGCAACGCAAGGCGGCGGTAGAAGCCTTCCTGCGCAATCCCGATCCGGCGGGCGCCGAACGGTTGCGGGCGCGACTGGCGGTCGAAACGGACAGTGGAATCAAGGAGCTGTTGTGGCTGGCATTGGCATTGGCCGATTTGGCCAGCGACGACGCGACCGTCCGCGCCAAAGCCGCGACCGCGTTGGGCGGGCGGATGGAAACCGAGATTCGCGGTCCCCTCGCCCGGATGGCGGCCGAGGACGGCGATCCCGCTGCCAAGGAAGCCGCCCGCATCGCCCTGGCCCGCACCGAGTTCCGCCTGCAAATGCTGGGCTGGGCCGAAACCCTGTTCTTCGGCCTGTCGCTGGGATCGGTGTTGATCCTGGCCGCCATCGGCCTGGCGGTGACCTTCGGGGTCATGGGCGTGATCAACATGGCGCACGGCGAGCTGATGATGCTGGGCGCCTATACCACCTGGTTGACCCAGCAATGGCTGCCGGTCAACTGGTCGCTGCCGGTGGCGGTGCCGCTGGCCTTTCTGGTCGCCGCCCTCGTCGGCATCGCCATCGAGCGCGGCATCATCCGCTTTCTCTATGGCCGGCCGCTGGAAACGCTGCTGGCGACGTTCGGCGTCAGCCTGATCCTGCAACAGGCGGTGCGTTCGATCTTCTCGCCGCTCAACCGCTCGGTCGCCACCCCGGACTGGATGAGCGGCACGATTTTGCTGGGACCGCTGGAAGTCACGCTCAATCGGCTAGTGATTCTCGGTTTCTGCATCGCGGTGTTCGCCCTGCTGTGGCTGGCCCTGCAACGCACCCGGCTGGGTTTGGAAGTGCGGGCGGTGGCGCAGAACCGGGCGATGGCGCGAGCGATGGGCGTGCGCTCGGCGCGGGTGGACGCGCTGACCTTCGGCCTGGGCAGCGGCATCGCCGGCGTGGCCGGCGTCGCCCTGTCGCAACTGACCAACGTCGGCCCCAACCTCGGCCAAAGCTACATCGTGGACTCGTTCATGGTGGTGGTGTTCGGCGGAGTCGGCAATCTGTGGGGCACGATGGTGGCCGGTCTGTCGCTGGGCGTCGCCAACAAGTTGCTGGAACCCTGGTCCGGCGCGGTGCTCGCCAAGATTCTGGTACTGGTGTTTCTCATTCTGTTCATTCAGAAACGGCCGCGCGGTCTGTTCCCGCAGCGCGGTCGGGCGGCTGAGGTTTAGACGATGCGCTTACCCCCCTGGCTACTCTCCGACCGCGCCGGACTGGTGTTGCTCGCTATCCTGGCGATCATCGGTGTCGGCGTACCGGTGCTCAATCTGCTGGCGCCGCCCGACCATCCGCTGCACCTGACCGCCTACACCGTCACCCTGCTCGGCAAATACCTCTGCTACGCCCTGTTGGCGGTCGCGGTGGATCTGGTTTGGGGCTACATGGGCATCCTCAGCCTGGGTCATGCCGCCTTCTTCGCGCTCGGCGGTTACTGTTTCGGCATGTACCTGATGCGCCAGATCGGCACGCGCGGGGTCTACGGCGATCCGGTGCTGCCCGACTTCATGGTGTTCCTGAACTGGCAGGAACTGCCCTGGTACTGGCACGGCTTCGACCTGTTCTGGTTCGCGGCGGTGATGGTGCTGGTGGTGCCCGGCCTGCTGGCCTTCGTGTTCGGCTGGTTCGCCTTCCGCTCGCGGGTGTCGGGCGTCTATCTCTCGATCATCACCCAGGCGCTGACCTATGCGCTGATGCTGGCGTTTTTCCGCAACGAGATGGGCTTCGGCGGCAACAACGGCCTGACCGACTTCAAGGACGCGCTCGGCTTTCCTCTGCAAGCCGATGGCGCTCGGATTGTGCTGTTCGTGCTGTCGACGCTGGCGCTGGCCGGCGGCTATCTGGCCTGTCGTTGGCTGGTCTCGACCCGGCTGGGCCGGGTGCTGGTGGCGATCCGCGACAGCGAAGACCGCGCCCGCTTCCTCGGTTATCGGGTGGAAAAGGTCAAGGCGCTGGTGTTCACCTTCTCGGCGATGCTGGCCGGAGTGGCTGGAGCGCTGTACGTGCCGCAGGTCGGCATCATCAATCCTGGCGAATTCGCGCCGTTGAACTCCATCGAAGCGGTGATCTGGGTGGCGGTCGGCGGGCGCGGCACCCTGGTCGGCGCGGTGGTCGGCGCGGTGTTGATCAACTACGCCAAGACCTGGCTGACCGGCGCGCTGCCGGAAGTCTGGTTGTTCGCCCTGGGCGGGCTGTTCGTGATGGTCACGCTGTTGCTGCCCTACGGCTTGATCGGTTTGTTGCGGCGGCGGGAGGCGACGGCATGAGCGAACTGATTTCGGAACTCGACGCGGCGGGTATGCATCCGCCGGTCGGCCCGGTCGACGCGACCCACGGCATCCTCCTTTATCTGGAAGGCGTCAGCGTCAGTTTCGACGGGTTCAAGGCGATTGATAATCTGTCGCTGTACATCGGCGACGGCGAACTGCGCTGCATCATCGGCCCCAATGGCGCCGGCAAGACCACGATGATGGACATCATCACCGGCAAGACCAAACCCGACGCCGGGCGGGTATTCTTCGGCCAGACCATCGACCTGCTCAAGCTGGACGAGCCGGCCATCGCCCGCGTCGGCATCGGCCGCAAATTCCAGCGGCCGACCGTGATCGAGCCGCTGACGGTGCTGGAAAACCTGGAACTGGCGATGTCCGGCGCCAAGCGGCTGCGGGGGTTGATGACCACTCGGCTGTCGGGCGAGGAACGCGACCGCATCGCCGCCGTGCTGGATCGGATCGGCCTGACCGAGCACGGCGGGCGCCTGGCCGGAATTCTGGCGCACGGCCAGAAGCAATGGCTGGAAATCGGCATGTTGCTGATGCAGGAGCCGCGCCTGCTGCTGGTCGACGAGCCGGTGGCGGGCATGACTCCGGCGGAGATGGATCGCACCGCCGAACTGCTCCGCTCGCTGGCCGGCAGCCATTCGGTGGTGGTGGTCGAGCACGACATGGGCTTCGTGCGCTCCATCGCCGACCGGGTCACGGTGTTACACCAAGGGCGGGTGCTGGCGGAAGGGCGGCTGGACGAGTTGCAGGAAGACCCGACCGTCATCGAAGTTTATCTGGGAGCCGGCGATGCTTACCATTGAAGGTCTGAACCAGTATTACGGCGAGTCCCACACGCTGTGGGATCTCGGGCTGGAAGTGCCGGAAGGCGCGGTCATCAGCCTGATGGGCCGCAACGGCGTCGGCAAGACCACTCTGCTGAAATGCATCATGGGATTGCTGCCGATCCGCTCCGGCCGGATCGCCTTCGCCGACGCGGAACTGAACCGCCTGCCGGCGGAACGCCGCGCGCCGCTGGGCATCGGCTACGTGCCGCAGGGCCGGCAGATTTTCCCGCTGCTGACAGTCGAGGAAAACCTGAAAATCGGCTTGGCGGCCAATCCCCGGCGGCCGCGCCAGATTCCCGAAATGATCTTCGAGATGTTCCCGGTGCTGAAGACCATGCTCAAGCGGCGCGGCGGCGACCTGTCCGGCGGCCAGCAGCAGCAGTTGGCCATCGGCCGCGCCCTGGTGCTGGAACCACGCCTGTTGATTCTCGACGAACCCACCGAGGGTATCCAGCCTAACGTGGTCCGGGAAATCGGCCGGGTCATCCGTCAGTTGAACCAGGAACAGATCGACCGGGTCCGCGAACAGGCCGCCATCGTCCGGGAAATCGGCGCGGCGGTCCAACGGCTGAACCGGGAGCAGGGCATGACCGTGTTGCTGGTGGAGCAGAAATTGCCGTTCGCCCGCTGGGTCGCGCAGCGATTTTGCATCGTGGATAAGGGTCGGGCGGTGGCAATCGGGGCGATGGCGGACCTGGACGATGGCTTGGTCAGGCAATACCTGACGGTGTGAACGGACAACCGGCCTGCTTTGATTCCAAGGCCCTGATCCTGGCCGAGCCGGAGATGCCGCTATGGTCTTTGGATTTCCTGGCCGACAACGATCACCTCATCGATCTCACTCGATCACTACCTCGGTGGTAAACTTGTAGCCTTCCCCGCGAACAGCTTTGATCAGGGTGGGTTGCGCCGGGTTGGGCTCGATCTTCTTGCGCAGCTTGGCGACCAACACATCGATGCTGCGATCCAGGGGATTCCAGTCGCGACCGGCGACCCGATCCATCAACGTATCGCGGGACAGGACGCGACCGGGATGCAGAACGAACGTTTCCAGCAAACGAAATTCGTGGCTGGTCAAGTACACGGTTTCACCGGTCGAGGAGAACAGTTCGTGCTGGGTCAGATCGAGCCGCCAGTCCGCGAAACGGGCGATGCCACCGGTTGTTTTCGGAGAGGGGGGCGGAGATGCTCGATAGCGCCGCAGGAGACTGCGGATCCTGGCCAGCAACTCCCGCTCCTCGAAGGGTTTGGTGATGTAATCGTCCGCGCCCAGTTCCAGCCCCACCACCTTGTCGACCGTTTGCACCCTGCCCGTCAACATGATGATGGGGATGTCGGACTGGGACCGTATTTCGCGGGCAAAGGTAAAGCCGTCCTCGCCGGGCAGTCCAACATCGAGGATGATCAGATTCGGCGACAGGACGGATAGCTGCTCCCGCGCCTCGCGCACGGTGGCGACCACGCGGACCGTGTAGCCTTCGCGTTGCAAATAATGGCCGACCAGTCGCAGGATGCGCGGGTCGTCATCGACGACCAGGATGGAGTCGGTATCGCTCATGCTCCCTTCCCGATTCATATTGCAAATCGTTCTTTCGTGAATTTCCTGGTGATAGCGACGGTTCTCAGCGCGGGCTAGATTGTTAAGCATGGCTTCTTAACCCATTGGCCTTAACGAATGATTACCAGGTCTTGTCCGCACGACTTTTGCGGAAAACCCGCGGAAGGTTCATCGAATTCATGATCATGATTGCGACAATGAGTAGGGTATGCGCCTGGGGAAAGCTTGGGTATCGGGAAAACCCTGAATTTGGGGGGCGAAAAAACCCGATATCCATTCGGAAGAGTCGGAGTTTCCTTAAGGAACCGAAGAGACATATCCGTAAGGTTTCGGAAAAGCGATCACACGACACCCGGCGCCGATTGCCGGCCTTGCCGAGACCGGCGCGGAAACCACGGGTGATTCATGGGGCCAGCCAGGAGAGAAAGCAATGCCAGGTCGACAATTCCGGCTCCGGTCACCAGGGTCCGGCGGCATTCCCCCTCGCGCCGTTCTGATAGCGCCTCTCCTGCTGCTGGTCTTCGGAAGCGTCGGCCTGACCGAATATTTTTGCATGGAACAAACTCGGGCCGATGCAACCTGGATCGCCGCGTTGCACTGCGTCGCCCTGGTTCTGGGGTTGTTGCTGGGGTTCCTGATCGCCAGGATGTTCCATGTCGTACACCAGCGGGTCGAGGTGGCGTTACGGGCGAGCGAGGAGAAATACCGCCTTTTGATCGAACATCAGACCGACCTGGTCGTCAAGGTCGATCCCGAAAACCGCTTCCTGTTCGTCAGCCCCTCTTACTGCCAAACCTTTGGCAAAACCGAGGCGGAATTACTGGGCCAGACCCTCATGCCCCTGGTGCATGAAGAGGACCGAGAATCGACGGCCAAGGCCATGGAGGATCTGTTCCGGCCACCCTACCGGGCTTATGTCGAGCAGCGCGCCCTGACCGCGGCGGGCTGGCGCTGGTTCGGGTGGGCCGACACAGCGGTGCTGAACGAACAGAACCAGGTCGTGGCCATCATTGGCGTGGGGAGGGACATCACCGAGCGCAAGAAGGCCGAGGAAGGTCAGCGGCGAGCAATAGACGAATTGGCCGCCGTCTTCCAGGTGCTGCCGGATCTCTATTTCCGTCTTGACCGCGACGGCGCCTTCCTGGATTACATGGCTGGAAACTGTTCGCATCTCTATGTCCCACCAGAGGAATTCCTGGGCAAGCACGTCGATCAGATCTTGCCGCCGGATTTGGCCGCCGGATTTCGGAAGGCCATCGAACGGGCCCTCAGCACCGGCTTGCTGGAGTGCATCGAGTACTCCCTGACCGTGCCTCTGGGAAAAAGACACTTTGAGGCGCGCATAGTGCCCTTTCAGAAGGGCGCCCAAATCATCGCGATCGTCCGCGATATCACCGAACGCAAGGAAGCCGAAAACGCATTATCAGCCACCAAGACGCTGTTGGAGCGGGAGATGCAAACCCGACGCGATCAGGAAACGCAATTGGCGCAGGCGCGCAAACTGGAGGCGATTGGGCGACTCACCGGAGGAATCGCCCACGATTTCAATAATCTGCTGACGGTGATCAAGGGCAATCTTGAAATCCTTCAAGAGCAAAACGGCGATCGATCCGATTCGGATGGGGTCTTGCTCATCGAGGATGCCTTGTCGGCGGCGCGACAGGGCGCCGAATTGACGAACGGTCTGCTGGCGTTTTCCCGCCAGCAACCCTTGCGGCTACAACGCGCCCGGGTAAATCGAGTCGTTCAGAGTCTTCAACGTTTGTTGGATCGGGTGCTGGAACCGACCATCCGCCTGCGGGTGGAGACCGACCCGACGCTTCCCGATGTCATGACCGATCCTGGGCAATTGCAGGCAGCGCTTCTAAACCTGATGATCAACGCGCAGGACGCCATGGCCGAGGGAGGAATTCTTGATGTCCACACCACTACCCTCGATATCCAAAGCGAAGCGGTGGCGCCGGTCACTCATCTGGTTCCGGGCCGGTACGTGGTAGTGATGGTGGCTGATTCAGGGATCGGCATGGACGCCGACACCCTGGCGCGAGCCTGCGAACCGTTCTTCACCACCAAACCCTTCGGCAAGGGGACCGGTCTGGGCCTGTCCACCGTGTACGGGTTCGCCACCCAATCCCAGGGAGGGATCACCATCGACAGTCAACCCGGCCGGGGAACCACCGTCCGTCTGTTCTTGCCCGCCTTGGAACCGATCAGCGCGCGGATCGCGCGAGAAATGCCATCGCCACCACCCCCCTTGCCGCCGTCGCCGCGCCTCCTCGCCCCGGCGGAAGGCGCCGAGACGATCCTGGTGGTGGAGGATGAAACCCGCGTGCGGCGGCTGGCCTGCCGTTACCTGCGCGATCTCGGCTATCCGGTGCTGGAAGCCGCCGACGCTCAGGAAGCCATCGCGATTTTGGAAACCGAACCCGATATCCAGGCGGTTTTCAGCGACATCGTCATGCCGGGCGATTTGAACGGTTACGATTTGGCGAACTGGCTTTCCACCCATCGCCCGACCGTCAAGTGCCTGTTGGCGACCGGCCGCTACGAGCAAGCGCGCGTCGTATCCACCGACGCTCCGCCGCCCATCCCGGTGCTGACCAAGCCATATTCCAAAAAACAGTTGGCGCATTGGGTTCGGCAGCGACTCAACGATGTTCAATAGTGCGTCCAAAATGAAGGCGTTTTTGTAAGCATTCAGATCCCCCTCGTCCCGCACGGCGATGGGTTTCGTTCCTCAACCCATCCTACAACCCATCCTACAACCCATCCTACAACCCATCCTACAACCCATTGTTTCTTCGTAGGATGGGTTGAGCGTAGCGAAACCCATCAATACGGGGCGAAACCCATCAATACGGGGCGAAACCACCAGGGGATCTGAACGATTGCGTGTTGCCCTTTATCGGCCGGCGAACGCGCCAGGGTTTCTTGGACAGGTGCTCAATTCTCGTCGATGCGACACTCTCAAGGTTCCGCAGTCGCAATGCTGAACTTTCGTCCATTGATTGCAAAATTGTATTTACAAAAAATTGCATTTTAACCATCTTCACTCTATATAAAACGGTTGGATTGAAGTGTGGGCCGGTTCTGGAACCGTCCTTTAATATTAACGAATGTATATTTTTTAATTCGAATCCGTTCCCGACGGAAGCCAGGCCTTCGAGCTTGCCTTACCGGAGCGGTCGCGGCATTGGAGAGAGGATCGATACCATGTCCCTGCAAGACCTTTACCATACGCTTTCATCGATAAGGACCGATAGGAAAACCGGCAGGATTTATGTCTACGCCAGGGAAAACGGCTCCAGGCGCGCCGGGATGATGCAGGTTGGTCTTGGAGAAATTTTAGATATCAGTTACTCCCAAAGAACCGGCGTGGCCGCTCTCGAAAAATTGCTGTCGATTGCGATTGAGGAAGTCATTTTCATGCCGCGCTCGGACGTTGGCGGCAGCGCGAAGGAACCCAATACTCCTTCCATCACCGATGTGCTGATCGATCTTGAAAAACTGCTTTCCGGTAACGTTGTCGAAAATACCGATTTCCAGCACGAACTGCTTCGGCAGGAGCTTCGATATGAACTGCAAAAAGAAGTGGAAGCATTGCTCAAGAAAATCTACGGACCAGGGATAGTCAAGGAAATTGAAAAGATTGCCGAATCCCATTCACCCTATCAAAATCCAAATGAATTCCTGAATCAATGCAAGGCAAAGGCCATGCTGATGCTGAGCAAGGATCAGGTGGAGAAGATGTTTCAACCGCTTTATAAAAAAATAATCTGAGTCGATCCATGCGCGATAACGGCGTTCATCCCTTCCCATATTTTGAAGACCTTGAAATCCAAGGAGATAGAAAATGACTCCGATTGCTTTGATCGTGGTGGCAATTTGGTTTACATTGAGTTCCCTGATTTTGCTGTTCGCCGCCCTGGATGTGGATGCCGCGTTTCGATTGTACTACTCGAACGTCATGCAGACGCTTTCGTCGGTCCTAAGTGCCATATTGTGCTATCGGACCATGACCGATTTTCCAGCAGGCAGCCCCATGCGCAGGGTGTGGGGGTTTCTTGGCAGCGGCATGTTGGCCTGGGGAATCGGCGCCGCCTTGTTCGGTTCCTATCCGTTGCTGAACGATGGAGCGGAAACGCCTTATCCCTATTATTCGGACATTGGATATCTTGCCCTGGTTCCCCTGGCTGTCATCGCGCTGCTTTTGATGAAAAACGCGCTGGGCGTTTCGGCTCCATTGTGGGGGAAACTGGTGTCCGTTCTTCTGTTCGCCGGAGCCCTGGTCATCTCGGTGATGGCGAATTGGAACGGGGTCCTTGGGGAAGGAATCGTTCTACCTCTGGTTTCGATTTGCTACATCTTTTTTGACCCGATCTTGCTCGCGATAACCCTGCAAGTCGCATCCGCCCTATATGGCGGCGTGGTGGGAAAAGCGTGGTGGTATGTGCTGGCGGGACTCGTGCTGTATTTCATCGCCAATCAAACCTATACCTATCTGGTCTTCACCAAGCAGTACGCAACCGGCTCGCCAATCGATGCTCTCTGGGTGTTCGGCTTTGGCATGATCGCCATGGCCGCCATGATGACCCACACCTTGTTCAAGGGCGTCCGCTCATCATAATGTCACCTTGGCTGAGGCGCGCCTTCGCCGATCGCCGGCTCATCGCCCGCCGACATCCTCTTTGGGCAACGGCGAAGGGCGCGTGATCGTACCCGACCTTTAGGCCCGCCTTCTCGCGCACGGGAAACAGAACGTCATCATGAACCAGAGCCAGGGTCGGATACGCTTGCGGAGCGGCCTGCGGCGACAACTATTGACGGTGTTTGGAACCGTGCTGCTCATCGTGCTGCTGGCGAGCATGTTGGGGATCGCGTATCTGGTGAACCGCGCCGAGCAGGCGGGCTGGCAAGGCCGCCAGCAGGAGGCGGCGCGGCGGGCCGCCGCGACCGTCGGGGCCTTCCTGGCGCGGGAACAGGAAATACTGCTGTTGCTGGATCTGTTCGGTCGCGACGAGTTGGCCAAGGAACACTCGACCAAGCTGGAGGAATTGCCGCGGCGTAATCCCGCTTTTCTGGAAGTCGTGTATCTGAATGCCACTGGTCAAGTTCTGGCTCATGCACCCAGGGACGGCGCGGTGCTGGCCAATCTGTTCGCCATTCCGCAATCACGTTGGTTCATGCAGGCCCGGCAGGGCCGAAACCACGTCGGTGACGTACAAGTGTCCATGGGGGATCAAGCCTACCTGATCCTGGCCATGCCGACCCGGCAAGGTGGAGTCATCGCCGCTCGTCTGCGAATGCGGATCTTGCGGGAGGTGATGGCCGACCTCCGTTTCGGCGAATCCGGTCTTTCCTATCTGGTCAATCAGGACGGTCGCGTCATCGCTCACTCCAATCCCGCGGTCGTCTTGGCCAATACGCACCTGGACAATCATTCCAGGCTGTTCGCCCTGGCGCGCGCCGGCCGGGAAAGCTGGGTCGGGGATTACCGGAATTTGCAAGGCCAGCCGGTGGTGGGTGCCACGGCGCCGGTGCCGGGAACCTCGTGGATGGCGGTGGCGGAAGTGTCCCAGGCCGAAGCCCACGCCACCAGCCGAACCGCCTGGTGGAGCCTGCTGGGTGGATCGCTGATCATCAGTCTGCCACTCGGTCAGGTGATTTCCGCCCTGCTCTCGCGCCAGTTGCTGCGACCGATGCAGCACCTGCAAGCGGGTGTCCAGCACATCGGCCAGGGGGATTTGAGCTATCGCATCGGTCTGGATCCGCGCAATGAAATCGGCCGGGTCGCGGTGGCCTTCGACGACATGGCCGCCCGCCTGCAAGAGCGGGAGCGCCAGGTCGCGGCGCAAACGGCCGCCTTGCAGGAGAGCGAGGCCCGCTACCGCGCCATCGTCGAGGATCAAACCGAACTGATCTGCCGCTATGCGCCGGATGGCGTGATCACGTTCGTCAACGAAGCCTACTGCCGCTATTTCGGCAAGCGGCGCGAGGAGTTGCTCG